>Ga0307479_10003170_pt1 | contig 14958 bp, 16 predicted proteins | sample atmos_gasesECM4C_FD_203743 | JGI IMG/M metagenome (GOLD analysis project Ga0307479, IMG submission 203743) | Hardwood forest soil microbial communities from Morgan-Monroe State Forest, Indiana, United States - atmos_gasesECM4C_515 | ecosystem: Environmental > Terrestrial > Soil > Temperate... | reverse complement strand
GACTCCAGTCCGCAGTCGCAATGTCCCGTTTGACCATCTTGGAATCAGCGGTGGGCGCATCCGGGCCAACAACAGGGGCGTCGTTTTCCATCCTTCAGGCTTGAACAGCCCCACTCGATCCGACGGCTTCTAGTTTCTGCTTTTTTAGCTGACTCAATCCAACATATCCACTCGTTGCGTGCGAGTGGTGTAATATCCTCCCATGCTGTTAACACTTGCGGGTCGGATGTAAGTGCTTTTTTTAAATCTGCGGGCACTTCGTGTACCACACCGCTAGAAATCTTTTTTTGCGACATAGATAAGCTCTCCTTTCGCAAGACCCAGCGGCGCGAGGATCCGTTGCTAAGCAAAGGGTGGGGCGTTCGGCCATTTAGCCAGTCCTGACGCTCAGGTTAACTCGGCGCTTGACTATCCATTGCGGTCGTGTGACGGCATTACCGGCCAATCTGTGCCCATTCTCACGAGTCTATTTACGATTGTTGTTTTGTGGAGTGACCTGCACATGGTGCAAGAGGGCCGATCTCTAATGAGCTATGATTCCTTTTATTGCACTTTCCGCACCGCTTGGGCTCCTAAGATCTTAGCCGGGAGCGGAACTCTTTCCTTCTAAAACAAAAATCCAACTGGAAAAGAATAACACTTCCCATTTAAACCTCTTTTAGAAAAGTGATTCAAAAGATGGCCGGTAATAATCGACGACTCGCCCAGAACCTCGTCTTTCACTCCCTAAAAACCTGCGCGAACTTTTGTGGCCGCGCTGGTCACTCGGCAGAACGCCAGAGCTTTACGGTCGTGTCCTCGCTGCCCGTGGCGAGCGAGCGCCCATCCGAACTGAAGGCCACACCGTGAACTCCGGCGGTGTGGCCGGTAAGAGTTTGAAGCTCGCTACCGGTTTGCACGTCCCAGAGCCTCACGGTCATGTCAGCGCTGGAAGCGAGAAGCCGCCCGTCAGGACTAAAGGCCACGGCATTGGCCCAGCCATTACCGTCAACGGTGCGGATTACGGAGACGGTCTGCGTGTCCCAAAGCTTTACACCCCTGCTGTAGAAACCGCTGGAGGCGAGCAAGCGCGCATCGGGACTGAAGGCCTCGGCTAAGGTCAGGTCGACCGCATGGCTCCTGAGAGTATACGGGGCAGAGTCGATCCTCCGAACTATAGAGCCGGTCTGCACATCCCAGAGCATCACGTTGATGACATTACTTGCGGAAGCGAGCAGACGTCCGTCGGGACTGAAGGCCACGGCTATGATGGGTTCCCTGTAATTGCTGAAACTGCGGAGCATCGCGCGAGTCTGCACGTCCCAGAGTCTCACCGTCTTATCTTCGCCGCCGGTGACGAGCAGGTGCCCATCGGGGCTGAAGGCCAGGCAAGTCACCGCCTTGGTGTGACCCGCAAGGCTACTGACTGTGGCGCCGGTCTGCACGTCCCAGAGTCTCACCGTCTTATCTTCGCCGCCAGTGGCGAGCGAGCGCCCATCTGGGCTGAAGGTCACCGCAGTAACACCACCGGCGTGCCCATTGAGAGTGTGTTTCAGGGCATATTCGAGTGGAGCTGTTTGCTTGGCGGATTTCTTTTGGGGCTGTCGCGCAACGAGGGTCATCGTTCCGAGAAACACTGCGAGTAGGATTATCCTGATGCGTTTCGTAGCTCCCTCCGCAATTCGTGGAAATCCCGTGTGCGTTCAAACTTAATCCCCGCTTGGGAATGACGCCATCACTTGTTTATGGGCCAATCAGTTGGCTGCACGCCGGGGCACTGCTTGGATGTGAGACCCCACATTCCGCGGAAGGGCGGTTGGAGGAAATGCGGTGCTACAAAGCGCTGCTCTCCCTCGGATCTCCTCGAACGCCGTTTGTGGATCGTTTCCGGGTTGCCGATTATTACCGGGAGTTGATCTGTGTCCCAAGTCCCATACGGGTCGGTCAGGTGTATATTACCGCTCAGCCCAGAAATGAATCCTGGTTCAGATGAGGGAGGCCATGGCACACACTGCCCCGTACACGGTCTCAGCCACTTCGCAAAGTGGCGCTTTGGCCCGAGTTGCGGTTATCCCCTGGTACGTCTGGTGTGCGGCCATCGCCGTTACGTCCACTACTGTCGGCCTCTATTGGGACATTTCCTGGCACACTTCCATCGGTCGGGATACTTTCTGGACTCCCGCGCACCTCTGCATCCATTTTGGGGCAATCCTCGCGGGACTTTCCAGCACGTATCTGATTCTCACGACCACGTTTGGAAAGAATCGCGCCAAGAAGGAATTCTCCGTTCGGATCTGGGGGTTTTACGGGCCACTTGGAACATTCGTCGCGCTCTGGGGCGGGCTCACTATGCTCACCTCGGCACCGTTCGACGACTGGTGGCACAACGCCTTCGGCCTGGATGTTCAGATCCTCAGCCCGCCCCACGTAGTGCTCATCCTGGGGATTTTCATCTTGGGGTTAGGAGGCCTATTCCTGATCATTGCCGAGATGAATCGCGCAAACGTGGAGACACGCTCAATCCTGAACCGAATTTTCCTTCACGTCGGCTGCATGCTGACGATTCTCCTGTTGATGCTGATCTCAGAATACACGGGCTACACCCAGTCTCACAGCGCGATCTACTACCGCGCACTGGCATTGGCCATGCCGCTAGTCCTCGTTGGCATCGCCCGTGCTTCTGGATACAAGTGGGCGGCGACAAAAGTGGCGGCCATTTACTCTGTGCTCTGGTTGCTGGCACTTTGGCTGGTGCCACTTGTGCCGGCCGAGCCTAAGCTTGGCCCTGTCTACACGCGAGTCACGCATCTTGTGCCCATGGAATTCCCGCTTCTGCTCTTCGCCGGAGCCGCCGCCCTGGATTTTCTGCTGGACCGCCTGGCGGCGCGCAACAAATGGTTGCAGGCGGCCGTGGGTGGCGCGGGTTTTCTACTCGCCATGATCGCCGTGCAATGGCCCATGGGAAGGTTTCTGATTTCCCCGCTTGCCGAGAATCGTATTTTTGGCACGAACTATTACCCGTACATGCAGCCGCCGAGCGATTATCACTTCAACCATCAATTTAATTTCTACGAGAAATCGCGCGCGCAGTTTTGGGTGGGCATGATCATCGCCTTCGCTGCCGCCTTTGTCATGACGCGCATCGGCCTCGCCTGGGGCGACTGGATGCGCCGGGTCAAGCGCTAGCGCCATGAACCGTGCCTTCCTCATCTCCTTTGCCGCATGCGTCCTCTACGGCTCCCGTTGTAGCGCACATGTGGGCAGTCCCGACGTTTTCTATGAAGGCCACGCCGGGCCCTACCGACTCTTCGTAACCGTTCGAACACCCCCAATGATTCCGGGAATCGCACAGATCGAAGTGCGCGCACTGGACGGAAACGTGACCGACATTCGCATCGTGCCTCTACGCGCTGTGGGAGAAGGTTCGGAATATGCTCCACCTTCGGACCGCATGGAAAGGTCGCAAGTCGACCCCCAGTATTTCACTGGCAAACTCTGGCTGATGGCATCCGGGGCCTGGCAAGTTCGCATGGAAGTGTTCGGGACTCAGGGCAAGGGAGAATCAGCAGTGCCTGTTCCAGCCGCCGCGCGGCGCACCCTGAGAATGCAGAAAAGCACTGGGACATTACTTATAGCGCTAATGCTCCTGCTGGTGGCAAGCATGATCGCCATCCTTGGCGCGGCGGTACGTGAGACTCAGTTGGAACCGGGCGCAGCAACGTCCGCGCCCCTGCGGCGCCGCGGACGAATCGCCATGGCCGTGACCGCCGTGGCACTCGTGGTCATTCTGTTTTTGGGGAACATGTGGTGGAACGCGGCGGCCAGCGGACGGGCCGAGATCATGATGTACAAGGCACCTCCCGTGGAGGCCTCCCTCCAAAACACCGACACTCTCGTGCTTAAGATGGGTTTTTCTTCCTGGCACGACCGCCGCAAACAGATGCTGCTCGACAAAATCATTCCCGACCACGGTCATCTGATGCATCTCTTTTTGCTCGGTCTACCCGACTTGGATCGCTTCTACCATCTCCATCCGGATCAAGTGGCCTCGGACACCTTCACGGAGCGACTGCCCGCCGTTGCCGCGGGGAATTACGCCGTGTTTGCCGACATCGTGCGCGAATCCGGTTTCCCCGACACTATGACTGCGCGAATGACTTTGCCGGACGTGCCCGGCAATCCTCCCATCGGGGATGATTCGGCGACAACGGTGGCGTACCTCTCCGACCGGAAAGGACTAGGAACAGTTTTGACGTTGCCGGATCATAGCCATTGGGAGTGGATTATTAAGGGACAAACGGTTCATGCGCGCCAGCCCGCCCTTCTGCGCTTCCGCGTTTTCGACAAAGACGGCAAACCTGCCTCAGACCTCGAACCTTACATGGGAATGGCCGGACATCTGGTCATCGTGAAGCGTGATCTGACTGTCTTTGCGCACGTGCATCCTTCGGGATCCATGCCCATGGCCGCGCTGATGCTCCTGGAGAAGCAGAACAACAGCGGCATTTCCGCGATGACCGCGATGCCCGGAATGCATGAAACTGCCCGGCCTGCCGAAGTTACCTTTCCATATGGGTTTCCCGAACCCGGAGACTACCGGCTGTTTGTGCAAATCAAACGGAACGGACAAGTACAGACGGGCGTCTTCGACGCTCACGTCGAACCCTAGAGTCGGTCTTCATATAACCGGTAATCATTAGACTTGCCTAATCCGCTGCCACTTGGTGCGGTTCTCCACATCGCCACTCATAAGTCGCGTTGTGTTTACCGGAAATTCGACAGGGTCAATCCGCGATTGTGGTCGGATGACGGGCAACCCTTCCATATAATCCGGTAAGGTAAGGGTTGCCCACCATCCACCCGGAACTCGAACCTCGGTCAAAGCGACGGACAAAAACTCTACACTAGAGGTACCCGACGATCCTTCGTGAGAAGGGTTGGCTACTCCGGCGATTGCCGGTGTCGGTTTTGGTGCCTCTAACCGTAGACTCGAAGGCTGCCTGAAGTTCGGCGAATACCGACCGTCGCGGGACGGGTGCTCCAAGATGGATGCTTCTCAGTTCGGCCATGAAGGCCTTCCACATTCGCTGGCCCCCTTCTTCAAGAAGCTGCGCGCGAATTGATAGCTCCGTAGATGCACCAGTGTGCCTTCGCCCCCACGCCCCCATGTGAGCGAGCAGTGGGACCAGTTGTATGGAGGCCTCGGTTAGGCTCTAAATCGCCTTTTGCTTGTGAGTCGGGTCGTCGGTTCGTGATAACAGGCCGGCTTTCACTAAGCGCGTCAGCCGGCTTGCCAGAATGTTCGAAGCGATTCCTTCTTCCGATTGCCTTAGAAGATTCCCATAGTGCCTGCAATTGCCGAACATGACGTCCCGGATGACGATCAAGCTCCAGCGGTCGCCAAGCATTTCGAGGGTCAAATTGATCGGGCAGCCGGAGCGCTGCGTTTTTCTCATTCCCATGGCCACTCATGCACCAAATGCACCAAATACCACCACTTGCATTTTGCAATAAGGCCGCATACGGCTGGATCTCAACAGCGCGCTCAAGGAGAACTGATCCGTGTACTACGAATGGGGATGGAGACCGCATGTGTCCGTGGCGGAGCGACGGCGGCAAGCCGCCAAAAAGATAGCGAAGCTGCAGAAGAAAGGGCGGACCATTTCGCCGGTCGTCATCCAGGGACGGGCCATCGCCAAGACGTTCTGGGGCAAAGCCTGGTGTGACAACCTCGAGCGCTATAGTGATTTTGCTAACCGCCTTCCGCGCGGGCGGACGTTATGTGCGCAACGGCTCGGTGATCGATCTGCAAATCGCCCCTGGCAAAGTCGAAGCTCTGGTGAGCGGTTCGAATATTTATACCGTGGCTATAAGCGTCACTCCAGTCACGAAAGCACGCTGGAAATCTATCTGCAGGGACTGTGCCGGAGCGATTGATTCCCTGGTCGAACTTCTGCAGGGACGCTTCTCCACGGGCGTGATGGAGCGGATCTGCCGGCAAGGAACTGGGCTGTTCCCGTCGCCTAACGAGATCAAGCTCGCGTGCAGTTGCCCGGACTGGGCGGCAATGTGCAAGCATGTCGCGGCGGTCCTTTATGGCGTCGGCGCACGGCTCGACAACTTCTCTTTAGACTCAATCAAGTGGACGAGAACGACCTGATTGCTAAAGCTGGCGACTCCCTTCGGCTGGGGAAAAAAGGACCGGCTGCGACAAAGGTTCTGGGCCGTGGCGAAGACCTCTCCGAACTGTTTGGATTGGATATACGGCAGAGCGCAGCGGACAACAGCAAGCTGTCCGATACCCTGACCGCAGGAAGATCGAAGGCCCTCAGTGCCAAGGCGGCAGCGCCCCGCCCGCAGACAACAGGAGGGCGGGCTGCAAAGAAGCGTCCGCTAGTGCAAACGCGGGAGCAGCGGGCCTGACGCCAAAGGTCGCTGTCGGAACCCTATTAACGCCACATCCCGCTCGAGCTCGCGCCCGCGATGAACAAAGAACATCCGTCCCGCCGGATCCGACCTTTTGCAGGATGCGGGTAGTGGCCCAGAGTTTGGCCAATCATGAGCGGGACCTGCCTTGGCGGCCATCTCAGGTCGGTCCAACAGGCAAGTCAACACGCCCTATCGTCCGCGCTGTCCGGACCGCAGCTTTTCGGCCCGAAGGCAGGGGCTCTACGGCTCCGATGTGGTAGTTTCTCGAGACCGATTAGTATTAGTCGACAGCGATCTTTGCCCCACGCTGGCTTGTCCTGGACAGGTGTTCGATCCGGCTGTCAATGATGGCGCGAATTCCCTTCAGGAACTCGATTCGGGAATTCGTGAAGTGTTCGCGTATCTCGGGAGACACGCTCAGGTGCTCCCGGATCTGCTCCAGGACTTCGCGGCACAGGCAGCGCTCGTGAATGCCAGGTTGGCCCGCATTTTGCTGAGTCGCTTCTTGTTCGCTCATTGTGCCTCCTTCAGTTCGACGGTGAGAACTCGACTTTCAAGTCGCGCCCGAACAGGCACTAACGTTGCCATCGAGCGTGGCAAACCGATGTGACGCCGCAATGTACCGACCTCCACAACCAATTCATCGCCTTTCTTGAACAGCCCTATCTCGCTCTTCGTAGCAAATGGCAACAACAGCCTTACCTCATACGCGCCATTCCGCTTCTCAAACGTATAAGGCTTCTCGGTCCGGGTCACAGCGGAGGGGTCTTCCGCCTCAGAATACAGCACTTTCGCGAGGTCTTGAAGCCGCTGTTGGCCCAAGACTTCATGGGCGAACAAGGGCACACGTCTGACCGGTACAGGTGCGAAGTACTCTTCCAGCTCACGAATTATGCTGTCCTGGGAGCTATGCCACTCGCTGAACCACCTGTCGCTGACGTCGGAGGGAAGCACGCGGTTGACGATCACCGTGTCCACAGTCAAGCCATGCAGCGAGAAATACACAAAGGCTCGTTGTGTCTCGCGGAGCACCATCTTTTCAGGATTGGTGATCAGCCGCACGGACGTGGTATTCGGGTCCTCCATGATCTCGCCGACTCCCTCTAGTTTTTCGAAGAGGTCGCGGATGTTGCCGAAATAACTGTCGGGAGGCAGTTCAAATGGAGCGACACGATTGGCAATTGGGCGAACCGCTTTGAGGAGGTTCCGCTGAAATGGGAAGATATGTTTCATGTACCAGTCCAGGGTGGTCGGCATGCTAATGAACCGCATGGACTCAGCGGTTGGCGCCGCGTCGAGTACGACGACGTCGTAGCGGTTTTCACGGCGGTACTGGTTAATGTACATCATGGCACTGAGTTCTTCCATGCCAGGCAGAATGGCGAGCTCTTCCGCTTCGACGTCGCTGATCCCTGTCGTACGCAGCACGGAAGTCACGTAGGAAGAGATTTCCTGCCAGTGCCGCTTAACTTCTTTCTGAATGTTCAATTCCAGAATCGAGAGCCCGTCATTAATCGAAAGCGGATCGGACGTCTGAGAGTGAAATAGATCAGTGTCCAAGTCGAAAGAATCCCCTAAGCTATGTGCGGGATCAATGCTCATCACGAGCGTACGGTAGCCAAGTTGGGCCAGTTTCAAACCCATGGCTGCAGCGAGACTGGTTTTACCTACGCCGCCCTTTCCGCTGAACAACAAAATCCTCATACCAATATTGTATTGCAGACGCGGATCCAGTTGCTGGGTTATTCCGGCGTAGCACGGTCTGAATTCGCTCGTCAAAAGTGGCCCCCTCGCACCCAGCGTAGAATATCGAGAGGGTCAAGCGAGGAGCTATAGAGCTTTGATGTGGCCCTCGAGCCAATCGAGCATCACGGAAAAGCGAAACCTGCCTTCGGCAATCGCGTCGACCATGAAAACGTAGGTTTCTTCGGAGTCTACTTCGATGGTGAGGCCGTTCATGAGCAGGAAGGTGTGAGTGGCATCGAATGCGACGCGCTTGTTGCCGTCGAGGAAGGGGTGATTATTCGCCAGCGACTCCATCAGGGCCGCGGCCTCTTCTGCCAGGTTGTTGTAATAGCCAGTTTGAGGCCGGAAAACGGCGGCCTCCAAAGTCCCTACATCTCTCAGGCCGTGGGAACCGCCGTAGGTTTCGATCTGGCGATGATGAATGGCTAGGACTTCGGCTACCGTGAGGTAGACACGCTCGGCCATTTACTTGGTGTGGGCCAGTTTCTCGTACAACTTCCGGTACTGCTCGTTGGAGCGGCGGGAAGCTTCCAGCACCTCCGGACGAACTAGGCGATGGGATGGAACCACGTTGTGGAGGTAGAACTCCAATGCCCGCTCCAGCACGTATCGCTGTGGCTGTCCGTTCTGCTTGGCAACCGCAACCATCTCCTCGTACAGCTGCGCGTCAATTTCAGGAGTGAACTTCTTCGTCGTCGTGGATGGCACCGGATGACCCTCCAATACGCCTTATGTTAAACCTGCCCCACGAGAAGTCAAGCTAGATATTGATTTATCCATCACCCAGATAGAAAAGGACTTAGTGCGGCAACCATAGATCTAGTACCATGTCCTACATAGCGCTTGCCGTAACCCCCCCGATAAGCTACGTCGCGATGCCGTCCTTCCATGTCTCGTGGCCTTCAGCTCTTTCTTTTTTCTGATCCGGCGTCTGTCTGAGAAAGAAATAACGCGGCGCAACCCAAAGGTCACGCCGCGTCAAATTCTTCAACGGAAAATGGAAATTATCGCGCCAGCGGCCTCAGAGACGCCGGCTTGCTCGCTGTCCCGAACGGTTTCGCTTCAGCCGCGGAGGGCCCGCCAGGCCGCAGCGCATAGCCCTGCGGATACATGTGGCCGTGCGCCGCGCCATTCGAATGGCCCGTTCCGATGTGCCCGGTCCCGTGCCCGTTCGCCGGCGCGCTTTGCGGAAGCCGCGCCGGATTACCGATAGGACGGAGGTTCGCCGGCGCCGTGTCCACGTGGTCGCTGATGGCCTGCAGCCTCTTCAGGATCGACTGCCACTGCTCCCAGTCGAGTTGCCGCAGGAACGGCCGCAATCCCTGGATGAACGGATCCTCGAGCAGCGCTTCGCCATTCGATTCCGGGATGAAGAAGCGGTTCAGCCCGATGTTCAGCGCTTCCGAGATTTTCTCGAGAGTGCCGAGGCTGGGCGTCATTTGCCCGCTTTCGATCCTCGACAGATAGGAGCGCGAGACCTTCGACCGCGATTGCAGTTGGCTCTGGGTCATCGAGTGCGATTCGCGCAATTGGCGAATCCGCTGCCCGATGTTCTCTACCGTTTGCTGGTTGACGAGCTTCCCCGAGGCTGGCTCAACCGCTGCTTCCTCCGCCGGCGCGGGCGGAGGAATCATGAATTCCAGGCGCTGAGGTAACGCGCGCACGCAGCGCCGGCAGTTCCCCGTGCGCGTTCTGTACTGTACCAGTCCACACGTCTTACAGCGAATCACTTCCCTGTCCATATCGAGCGTGTTCGTCTCGTCTTTGTTTACTTGTGCCGACACCGGTGCTCCTTGCTGACGTTTTCCGGCGTGCGGATAGGAGAGGAACGTCGGAACGTTCTCACAGGAGGGAAGGACAATTACTAGCGCGACGGGAGTATCGTGTGAACGGCATTTTCTTGTCAAGAGTACTTTTGTACTTTTTCTCCGCTACTTCCGTTTCTTCTCCCCTTTTACGCCGCTTCTTCGCTGTCCTTTCGTTCAGCCTGCGGCGTGGGGAGTCTCAATCCTAATGGATTTGGATGTTGCCGCTCGTGATGAATCCTCCGTTGCTGTAGGAGAAATTCGGTCCGGTGACGCTGATGGAAAACGTGTCCTGGCCCGCACCAGCATCAGCATTGTCACAAGCCTTTACAGAATACTTGTAGCCCAGTTTCTGGTTCACCTTGGCGTCGCCGTTGAACGTCCCGCAATTGCCCGAGAACGTGATCGAGGGCAGGCTGGTGTTTGCGCTGTGCACATCAATAGCGCCACCGTTGGCACCATCATCGTGGTAGGAAAGTGACGCGTTAGGCTTATCGTTCTGGGCGACAAGTCCGAAGTTGGCGGTCTGACCAGGCGTTTGAGAAGCAATCTGGCCACGCCCGGTGATCTTCTCTGCCCCTGGCGGCGGTGGCGGCGGCCCATCTGCACAACTTCCCGTCGCGACGACGACGCCCGCTGTTGCCATGAGCTGGTGCGTGAAATTCGCCCGAATCTTCCGGCGGCTCGTCGGGTTATCAGGACCGTTGTCCGGGCCGACCTCTGTGTTAACAAGATGATCATCAGAGAATGCAACATTGGCGAAGTGCTGTGGGTCGAAGGCGACCTGGAAAAGGTCCGCGAGACTACGGTCCGCTCCGCCACCGAGGCCTCCCGTTGAAATCGTGCCGCGATGGATAACGTGATCGCTGATCACACTCTGCACAAAAGATGGCGTGGCATCGTGACCGTTGACGCTCTCGGCGTAATATACGTTCCATTGCGCCCAGTCCTGCATGCAAGTTGTGCCGCTATTGCAGGCCGCTCCCTGCGTGGCCGGGTGTCCTGGCTCCAGAGTGCTGCGGTCGTTGGAATTGCCGGCCCGATCATCGCCGAACCAAACGATCCCAATGTGACCATTGGCGTCGGCCGCGATCCACGGGAAGACGTTGGCATGGCCCCCATTCACCGGGAAGCTCACATTCATTGGGTTCGACCAGGTCGTGCCCTGATTGGTCGAGAAGGAGTAAAAGATGTTGGAGTTATCCGACCAGACGGCGTAGACGAACCCAAAGTCATCCGTGGCAAGAGCCGGGAAAAGGTTGTTGGCGCCTTGATTCTGAGCGCCCGCCGGACCAGTGAAGACCTTGGTATCGGTGAAGGTGAAAGCAGGCAGACCCAGCTTGACGTCGGTCGAGACGCCGACGTAGATGCTACGGAGGGCTCCCGCCGCGAGGTTCTCCGTTAGATTGTCCGGGGCCACGAAGATCTGGTACAGGTTGCCGCGGCTCGCGCAACTGCTGCGATCCACCTTGATCTGTCCGGCGGTGTTGGCACTGTTCGTCGCCGGTACACCGCCCACAGCGGGGAACGTCTGCGGGTCGATCGCCTCGCCAAAGCCATCAACGTAGGTCCGTCCACCGTCATTCGAGCGCTGCACTTCGATGTTAAAGGTTGCCACGTCATGGTAGTTCAAATACACCGTTTGAGCGTCGGTGCCATCGATCCACTGGCGGTCGTCGACCGGAATCAGCGCAACAGCCGGATTCGGCGTGCTGAAGCTGTCGCCTCGTGTGGTCGAATGCGTCCCGGTGACGCCTGGCGCGATCGTCAGGCTCACCAGGGCTAGATTCGGCGTTCCGCTCGTCGGCTGGTTCACAGCAATGTCCACGTCGCCGCCGCCCAATCCAACGCCCAAAGGGTCAAGGTTGTTATTAGCGCAGCCGCCTTGCGACATATTGAGGATGCCACAGTTGTCGGGCTGGCCTTCGTACTTGAAGGGGTAGGTGCCGCCCGAACCGGGCGCGCCGTCCACCGCGGCGTAGTAGCGATGGAGGTCGACGCCCCCGGGCACGCCGCGGATGCTCGAGACATACACGGTGCCTTGTGCATCGACGCGGACGCTAGGCTCGAGTCCGCGCACGGTGAACGAGGCTCCAGAATTGGCGATCGGCGCGGTGAGCGGCAGTGCCAACTCCTGGTTGTTGCTAAACCCGTTTACGGCCATGACGGACCTGTGGCCGATTACCAGAGCCAACGTACTTAGCAGACCGAGCGCTAGAAGCAAACGCAATCGAACTTTATGAAGCTTCACGCGACCTCCTCGCTTTTGGGAGTGGCGTTCTCCTCGCAGGAGACAACCCTGGACACGTCGAGACACTAATGACAGCAAATGGAGGATTCCATAGGAGATATGCTGTCATTGCTGATCAGGGAAAAGCCTGAATGGGGGCAGGCGGGGTTTGTGAAGCTTCCAGAACTGAGATTTGACTCGGCTGGGGTGGTAGGGTTGGGAGTTCTGGCGCGCGTTGAAAGATGAGCCCGCAGTCGATGCGCCCGAGGGCTGTTGCAAGGACAGGCTCTAACAGCGCCATCTCCTCCGATGAAGGCCTCTCAAACATCTGGGCCCACCTCTGGATGTCCTCAGGGGTTATTGCTGGACACCTTAGGCGTTCAATGGAATCGATCAGCTAGCGCAGACCGCTCGGATAGACCGCTCGGAGCGCTCGGAGTTTAATTGAGCGAAGATCGCCGATTGTGTGCTACACTCTTTCTGCGCTTGATGCATCGGTTGGTTGTGCGGTCCCTCTGGTTTAAAGAGCTAATCTGAGAATACCCGCCCTTCGTTTCCCTCCGTACGTTTTCAGCGTAATTCAAGAACTAAGACCGGCAATCTAGACTGCCGCGCTCAGCCGCATGTTCGTGTGCTGTTGCGACAATCTTCGCCGGCAAGAAAGCAAAATGCAAAGTTTTTCAGAACTCTCAATATCTCCTTCTTTGAAGGAACGACTCAAGGCAGCACGATTTTCAGTGCCAACGCCGGTGCAAGCGGCGGCAATCCCGCAAGCACTGGCGGGTAAGGACGTGATCGCTACGGCCCAGACAGGAACCGGCAAGACGCTGGCATTTCTCGTTCCGATTATCGAAAAGCTGTTTGGGCAGAACGCGCCGGGCATCACCGCTCTCGTGCTCGTTCCCACGCGGGAACTCGCGATGCAAGTGGTCGCACAAGCCAACGCACTACAAGGAAAACAGGCCCCACCAGCGGCCCTAGTGGTTGGTGGGTTACCCGAGGGCCGACAACTGGACACTATTCACAACGGAGCCCGGCTGGTGGTGGCGACTCCCGGTCGGCTGGAGGATTATCTTGACCGCCGATTGATATCTCTCCGTGGGGTCAAGACGCTCGTGTTGGATGAAGCGGATCGCATGCTGGACATGGGATTTCTACCTGCGATACGGCGGATTGCGTCCGTACTGCCTAAAGAACGACAGACTCTCTGTTTTTCCGCAACTATGGAGGGAGCGGTATCCCGACTGGTGAGCGACTACACGAGAAGCCCTGTGCGTCTGGCATTCGGTTCTACGTTGAAACCATCGGAGAATGTGCGGCTCCAGGCATTCGAAGTGGCCGAAAACGGCAAGCCGGAAATGCTGCAGAATCTGCTCGATAAAGAGACCGGCCGTTGCCTGGTCTTTTGCCGGACCAAGCGCGGGACCGAGCGGATTGCTAAGAGCCTGAAGCGCCTGGGAATCCATGCGGCGATGATCCACGGAGACCGATCGCAATCCCAGCGAATTGCGGCGCTAACCGGATTTCAGCGGGGGCAGTACCGCGTGCTGGTCGCGACGGATGTGGCGGCCCGCGGCATTCACGTGCAGGACATCGCACACGTCATTAACTATGACCTTCCTGAGGTAGCCGAACACTTCATTCATCGGGTTGGCCGTACGGGGCGAGCCGGTGCGCGTGGTGTTGCTTCGACTCTCTTCGTGAGAGAGCAGCGGACGGAGTTTTTCCAACTGGAACGGGCACTTGGGATTCAAATCGAGAGAGTTTCAATGAATGGCGAGTCGTTCGGGAAGAGAGCGCGGGTTCGTCGACCTGGCGTGGAACGCATAACGGCAACATCCGGCCCCAGGATGGTTCGTTTGCCTGGGGAATTTCTGCAAGCCCAGATGGAAAGCTAATGGCCGCCGGGAGATCGATCCCCGGTTCTGGTGGTTCTGGTGATAGTTGTATACTGAAACAGATAAGCGTGCCATCATGGATGGGCCGCGTTTGTGGCTCTTTCGAAACCTCTCGCTCCATTTAAGAGGCTCCTAAGGTCGCACTTGCGACTGTTCCCTTTCGGAATAGTGAGGCTCTGTGAGCAATGAGGTTGTCCTACAATACGTTGGGTTTGAAACTAGGGGAGCGGTCCGCGAATATGCTTTCACCGTCCGCGGTTCCGGCGGCGAATCCTCCAGCTATTTTGTGACCATTGCGAACGACGCTTTCCTGGCGCATCGCGTGCGCTATCAGGATGCGCCGGACATCTGTTCCCTGCGGCTTCGCCGGGAATTCGCCACCGAAACCGGCCAACCTCGCTTCATTCGCTTCGCCGTCACGGACGCAGAACTGACTGATTACCAGCACACCCACACTCCGAAATCGAAGCCCGGCACCTCTGCCCACCGGAAAGAGAACGAGTCTTGATGCCGCTCACCACATTTCGTTCCCCCAATCTTAGGAGAACTCTTGGCGCGACCCATTGAGGACGAGCTTGGCCACGTTCAGCAGCTGAGATCTACGAGGACTTTGCCACCGCAAACGCGGCGGGTGCCGCTGCAAATCTCACGGAGGGTGCCGAATCCGACCGGAAAGAGGAACTCGCCGCCGAAGCTGGCCTTGACCTCAGCCAGCTTTGGTGCTGACCCCAAATTAAGGTGATGCTAAAATGCATCACATGAAAAAGGGCAACGGTACGTGAGTTTCGTTACCGGAACGTGGGGTGCTTCACGATTTTTTTTGTGTTTTCTGGCAAGCTCGGCAGCCTCGGCTTTCAGCTCTCTCCAAAAT
>Ga0307479_10003169_pt1 | contig 14961 bp, 9 predicted proteins | sample atmos_gasesECM4C_FD_203743 | JGI IMG/M metagenome (GOLD analysis project Ga0307479, IMG submission 203743) | Hardwood forest soil microbial communities from Morgan-Monroe State Forest, Indiana, United States - atmos_gasesECM4C_515 | ecosystem: Environmental > Terrestrial > Soil > Temperate... | reverse complement strand
TGCTTTCGAGCCACTTGGCGAAGGGGACCAGCAATTGATACATTCGATTAGACCTCCCGTCAGCTTGCGCTTTCCGCTTTGGCCCGACAACCCGTCCTGCACCCAAACAAAATTCTCAAGCGTCGAGATTTCAGATGCGAATGCAATCCGCGTTTTGCAGAAGATGCCTACCCGAGCCCAGAAATCGCGGCGATCTCAACTCCGGCAAGAATGGCGCCGACCCACAGGACGATCGAAACCAATGCCACAAGTTTCGCTCCCCCCGAAATCGCGGGTGCTTGATCCCACTTGCGAAAGTTCCGCTGGATGATGACGGCGGAAATCAACGCTAGAAGAATCACGCTCATTTTGACTCGAAAGACGCGGTCTGGATAATAGTCCCCGCCATCGGTCGTGAACATGAGGAACCCCGACAGCAGGGCCAGGCCCAGAGCCGTCCACGTCCACGGGAAAAGTGTTTCTCCAACTTGAGTGACGCTTTGGCTGCGCGCGGCGACCCCCAGGATGCGCAGGTCCACCAGGACGATCGTGCCGACCAGCACAAACAAAGTGAAATAGTGGATGACGGAAATCGTCGCATACAACCAACCTGTTTCGGCGATTGTCATCACCCACGAGGTGTGCTCAAGCCCTTCAAAGAAACTTCCCATGTTGACTCCTCTCTTCCCTTTATTGCGGGCGGATTCTCGCTACGCAAACGTCTGACTGACAGGCCATAATCATTTGATGTGATATTTTAGACATATGCAATCCAGCGACCTGCCGCCACGATGCCGAACCAAAACAATATGGAAATCAGGCCGGCGATGCGCGCCGACACCGGCGCGACCGGGTCCTTTTCCCACTTTCCTACGCTTTGGTAGGCCAATGAATGAAAAACAAATGCATTTACGCCGGCAGCTACAATCATCAGCATCTTGACCTGGAACGCCGTGTTAACGTACATCTTCGTGGCTTCCGAGGAGAACATCAACAGTCCGGTGGTGATTTGTATGATGAAGCCGGCCCAGGCCCAGGGCAGAAACCGCTGGGCCAGCTTTGTAACGGGCTCGTCCCGAAACGTCAGTCCCATCAGACGCAGATCCAAAATCGATGTGCCCCCCACCAGCAAAATGATGCCAAAAATATGAACTGTCTCGATCACAGGAAATAGCCAGAGCGACTCGCGAATCGTCGTGCCCATCGCCGTTTGTTCGAGCCACTGGCAGATAACGAAAATTAGATGCATTCCCCAGGTCCTCACGATTTCCAATCTCGATCAGGTTGACCATTTTCGCTACACCCATCGCGCAGACACACTAACATTCCGTCTGCGTGGGTGGCAAGATGTCGCTGGGATTGTCCGGGGCAAGGCGCCTGCTGGGCGGTGCTGCCTGATCCGAACTGCGCGATTGTTGGCACCGCACACTTACCTGCAACTTTTCACTCTTCCAATCCGTCATATAATCAGATACGCTCTGGAAAATCTCTGGTAAGTTTGTTGCAAGTATTTGTAAATCGAATGTTGGAGGATCGGCTTGAAGAACAAACGAATGGCTTCTTTCGCGCTGTTGATCGGCCTTATGACCCTTGCAAGTGTGGCGTTCGCGCATCATGGGACAGCCAATTACGACACGTCGAAAACGGTTACCGTGAAAGGCGCGGTCACCGATTTTCAGTTTATTAACCCGCACGTTATCATCGCCATGGACGGTAAGGATGAGACCGGGAAAACCCAAAAGTGGCAAGGGGAACTCACCAGCCCGAACCGTTTGAGTAGGGCGGGGTGGACGAAGAGTTCCGTCAAGCCCGGGGACACCATCTCGATCAGCGGTTACCCCTCGAAGAGCGGTTCACCGGAAATTTGGATTCAGAAAGTCACGTTGGCCAGCGGCGAGGACCTCCCGACGGGTGGCGGAAACTAGGAAGCTCTGCGGCCGCGCGGAAAAATTTCAGGCATCATTTTGGCTGGCTCCACGGTGCACTTAGAGCGTTCAGGATCAAAGTGGAGTCAGCACCCTAAATGGAGGCTGTCACGATGCGGAGTCACGTCACGCATTTGGGTCTTGCAGGCGTAACGGTCCTGGCGTTTTCGTTCGGCCTGCACGCCCAAATGGCCCAGCAAGCGGGGGCGGCGAAAGCGCCTGCAGTGTCCGTGCCGGCGCCAGTCCACGACCTATCGGGCGTCTGGAACATGCGCGCCACACCTGCACAGCGCAGGTTCCTCGGCAGCACCTATACGGCGGAGGGGCCTGAAATGACTCCGTGGGGGAAGGCCAAGTACGATTCCGCGAAGCCCTCGAATGGCCCCCGCAGCAACGCCTTGAAGGTTACGGACGACCCCGTGCTCCGAAACTGTCTTCCTCCCGGCACTCCGAGAATTTATCTGCAGCCGTTTCCCCTGCAGTTCGTGCAAACTCCGAAGGAAATGATTATTCTCTACGAGTACGACCACACTGTGCGTCACATCTTCATCGACGGACGCCCACATCCTGCGGATATCACGCCCACCTACATGGGGCACTCCATCGGCAAGTGGGAAGGCGATACTCTCGTCGTTGACACCACCGGTTTTAATGACAAGACGTGGCTAGACCGGGATGGTCATCACCATAGCGATGAATTGCACGTTGTCGAGCGTTTCCACCGCGTCGATCGGGACAACATGCAGGTCGATATCACGATGGATGACGCCAAGGCGCTCGCGAAGCCCTGGATCACGCAGTTGAATTTCCAGTTGAAGCCCGACTGGGACATCATGGAACTGGCCTGCACCGATAACGCCGCGTTCGAAGACTTTGAAAAGTAAGGCTAGACCTCGGGGCGCTCGATCCAACTTTGGGTTTGTTTTCCTGTCTGCGCTCAAAAAATCTCGCGCGCCAGCCTGACCGAGCCAAGGTCGATTACCAACAAGGTTGAGTATCACAAATGTTAAACAAACCCCCGGATTTCCCTGCTCTGTTCAGCGTATCGGCCACATTTCGTTCTTCTTAATGTTCCCTTAAGCTTGAGCGGCATAGCTTCGCCTCAGGAATCCGTCCTAAGTCTAAAAGTGAAGAAAAATGCTGTTGGGCACGAGCCAAGCTCCGCTTGTTCGTTCCGCACTCTATTGCGCAGGGGTGTGCGCGGTCGAGCGGATTGGCTGTGAAACGATTGTGAGTGGGTGGGAGATCGATCGAACTTACATGGGCCAGGAGATGTAGACCAGGTCATCAATCGTCTCGGTAGCGTTGGCGCGGTGCCGACGCAAAATTGGAGGGGAGAATGGGAACGCATGCCTCGTTTAGGATGAACCATCGGGAATGTGGGGTGCGGTTGGTGAATTCTTCAAGATTCGGAATCATGACTGCGGCGCGAAATATCAGAAAAGCACTACAGGTGTTGGGTGGAACGCTTGTAGTGTTGCTGCTTAGCCTTCCGGCGTACTCGCAAGGCAGCGCGGGCCGTATTCTGGGAACGATTACTGACTCAAACGGTGGAGCGATCGCTGGCGCGACCGTGACCGTCGCCGACGTGCAACGGGGCACGACCCGGACACTTACTACCGACGATTCGGGAGTCTACAACGCTCCTAACTTGATTCCTGGCGCGTACAAGGTACGCGCCGAATTCAAAGGGTTTAGAGTCACTGAGCGCCAGAATGTCGTACTTGAAGTCGGTCAGGAGATTCGGGTCGACCTGACGCTTCAGCCCGGCGAGCAGACACAGACGATCACGGTAACCGAATCGATTCCGATGGTGGAAACCAGCAACGCCGAATTGGGCGGAACCCTGCAGAGCGAGATTATCGACAGTTTGCCTCTGAATGGACGTAACTTTGAAAACCTGCTGCAACTGCGGCCTGGCGTGACCATCTATCCGGGGGGCTCGGGCTGGTCGCAGAGCGCCAACGGAATGCGCGCGCACGACAATTTGTACATGGTCGACGGCGTCAATGCCAGCGATCCCTGGATGGGCCAGAGCGTAATGAATGCGGTCATGGCCGGAGGCGATGCCGGCACGATCCTGTCCATGGACTCCATTGATGAATTCAAGACACAAGAAAATCCGCGCGCCGAATACGGTTGGAAGCCGGGCTCCATCGTGAATGTGGGAATCAAATCCGGCACCAACAGCATCCACGGCACGGCTTTCGCGTTTGGACGCGATACCGCGCTCGACGCCCGCAACTATTTTGATCAGCCGCCGGCTCCGAAGGCGCCGTTGAACTTGGAGCAGTTCGGCGGCACCGTGGGCGGGCCCATCAAAAAAGATAAGCTCTTCTTTTTCGCAAACTTTGAGGCGCAACGCTACTCCATCGGCAATTCGGCGCAGCACAATTTTCCGATCACGGGCCCCCCGCTTGGCACCCTCACTGCCTATAAGATCAGTCTCAGGGATGCCTGCCTAGCCGCAGCAAAGGTGGCGGGGCCCGGGACACCGTCAAATATGCCGCAGCTTACGGCACTCAGCGCGGAACTGGCGGGCCTTACTTATAACAACGCCACCCTGGGACCCACTGGCACTCTGACTGGCAACTGCGATCCTGTCAGCGGGCAGCCCGCCAACGGCTTCCAGGGCCTTTTCCCGGTTAACCCCGGCCCGGGGAACGCTGTGAACACGGCGCTACCGAGTACCAACACAGTGAATGGAGGGCTATTCAAAGTCGACTATCATATCAGTGAGCATCATTCCCTGCAGGGTATGTACTTCCTTAGCCAGGGAGACGCTCTCGCGGTGGACGGCCCTACTACGCAAATTTCGCCGGTGTTTTTGTCGCAAGAGCACGCTCGCTCGCAAACCGCTTCGGGGGCCTGGACTTGGGCGCCCAGTTCCAACGTGGTGAATGAAGCCCGCTTTGGTTACGCTCACTACTATCAAACCTTCCTCAGCAACGATCACAACATCAACCCGGCCGCCTACACTTTCAACGGTTCTACTTATGTCATGCCCACCGGCATTACGAATCCATTTTATTTTGGAATGCCGGCGATCAACACCGGCTTCGGCGGCACGCGCAATGGTATCGGGGCCGGGTGGCCCAAGTTCGTGGGACCTGACCGTGTTTTGCAGTTCTTGGATGCCGTATCGCTTTTACGCGGCAAACATGCCTTCAAGTTCGGCGGCGAAGTCCTGAGCAACCAGGCGAGCGAAGACGTCACCGCGAATGGCAAAGGTCCTGTGAGCTTCTCAGGGGGCGGCGGAAAGGGATTGTTGAACTTTTTCGAGGGCAACCTGAGCTCCGCTAACCTTTTCACGGGTAACCCTGCACGGACTTTGAGCACGATTGGGTACAGCGTATTCATTCAGGACGATTGGCGGGTCAAACCGAGACTTACTGTCAACATCGGATTGCGCTACGAACTCACCACCGTCATGAAAGATAAAAACAATGGATTGGCGAACTTCGATCCCACCAAAGGTCTCGTCCAAGTTGGCAAAGGAATCAGCGCTCCTTACAATGGTGACCATAACAACTTCGCGCCGCGCCTGGGCTTTGCGTGGGACCTTCAAGGCAACGGCAGGACTGTGCTCCGTGCTGGCGCAGGCATCATCTATGAGTCCCAAATCAGTTTTGATGTGACCAACGGCATTGGCAATTTACTCGGTCTGCGCTCCATTCCCACCGGTCTTCCCCTCTTCAATAACGGCAGTACCACGGCGCTCACTCCACCGGGTGACATTACCACAGCCTCCACCGCCTATACCGGCGCAGCGCTCACGCCGATCAAGAATGCCTGGCGGGCCTTCGATCCCACCCAGCCAATTAGTGCCACCAATTCGGCGCTGTATGCCAGCGCCGCAGCTCCCGCCTGCGGAGACGGATTTACAAAGCCGGCAGGCTATCCGAAGGCTCCGCCACCGTGCAGCATTGTGGGCATTGACCCCAACATTCGTACCCCTTATGTCGAGAACTGGAACCTGGACATTCAACGTGCCATTACGAATAGCCTTTCTTTGGACATAGGTTATGTTGCCAACCATGGCACGAAACTCTTGGGCAAGCTGGATATCAACCAGGCGGTCCCGGGAGCAGGGTGGAACACGCAGTTTAATGCGGTCACTGCCGCAGCGGCTGGACTACCAGCTTCTGCCGCGGGGCTTACCGCCGCCCAATATTGTACAAACACCGGGACCTGTGTTCCGAACGCGATCGCAGAGCAAGCATCCCGGGCATTCACGGCCCCCTGCGCTGGTTCCATCAACATCAACCCCACAACCACCTTGGGTCCCAACGGCTCCGGCGGACAATTCAATCCCACAAATCTGTGCGCCTCGTACCTGAAGAACATAGCCATTATCAATAACGGCTACACTTCCAATTACAACGGCTTGCAGGCAACCCTTACCGGCCGCAATTACCACGGACTCTCCTTCACCGCCGGTTACACTTATTCTCATGCCCTCGGCCTAGCTTCCGATCAGGGCACGAGCGGTAACTTCCCAATTGCTATCAACAGCTATGGGAATATTCACAGCCAACTTTATGCGTCCAGCGACTTCGACATCCGGCACCGAGGCACGCTTTCTGTGACCTACGCGTTTCCTGGGCGGTCAGGTTTCGGACAGATGATGGAGGGTTGGTCGGTCAATTCGATCGTGCTGCTGCAGAGTGGCTCTCCCTGGGGTCTGGCGGATGTCAGTACTGACTTCAGCGGCACCAGCGAGGCGATTGGCAATGGTGCGGGCAGCCAGGGCGAACAATGGAATTTCTTCGGCAATCGCGCTGACTTCACCCCGGTACATGGCTGGACCGACACTAACGGAGGAAGTGGCGGTGCTCCTTACTTCCTTTCGGGCACGCCACCGGCTACGGACCCTGCTGGCCCTACCGACCCCGCCTATGCGATCAACAACCCGTCCTGCACTGCGCATGCGGGTGCTCCTACCACTTTAGGATATGCGTCGATGTTCAACCTGGGTTGCTACGCCGTAGGCACCTCTGTTTTGCTTCCTCCCGCCTACGGCACCTACGGGAACACGACACGCAACCTCTTTCGCGATGCGGGCTTCCGCAACTGGGATTTGTCGGTCACCAAAGCGTTCAAGTTCAAGGAACGGCTCACTGCTCAATTCCGGGCGGAATTCTTCAATGTTATCAACCATCCGGATTTCGCCAATCCAACTGGAGGGCCGGGCGGCGGTACGGGAGATCCTTCGGGAGGCCAAGGGTTCGGCACTCAAGGCGCCACGCCTGACGTGCTGAGTTCCAACCCGGAACTTGGGTCGGGAGGCCCACGGTCGATCCAACTCGGGTTGAAACTTATCTTCTAGCCGATCCCCGCAGATCGATCTGAAATGGCGAAGGGGCCGCCCCGATGTGATCGGGACGGCCCCTTCTCATTTTTGGATTATGAAGCTGGCGAAACGACTACGTTTCTGCGCCCAGCGTCTTCGCCGCCCAATCGGGGAATACTGCTGGGCGCCTGTCTCTCGGGCCGCCGGCATTCGAAGCCTGGACGTGGCCTGTGCCTTCGACCATGTCGCGATTGGAGTTCACGGCTGCTTTATACAGCCGCAGAGCGCCTGCCGGGTCCATGATGCGGTCATCTTTGCTGTAGCCGATCAGCATTGCGGCTTCAATCTTGCTCGCTCTTCCGGCGTCCAGATTGTAGTCGGCAAGCTTTTTGCGGGCATCGGCTAGGTCCTCTGCGCCGATGATCCAGCGCACGCGCTCTTGAATGGGGGGGTACCATTCGAAGAGGTCGGATTTCAGATCGTAGGAGCCGCTGCTCATGAAGGCAGCCTTGATTCTCTTCTCTCCGCTCGCGGCCCGCGGCACTCCGTAGCCGCCCATACTGATTCCCTGCATGCCGACCCGAGTGGCGTCCACATCCGGGCGGGTCTCCAGGTAATCGATCATGGCCTTGGCGACTCTGTCCGTGTCAGGAGGAAGGTGAAGGTCCAACAGGCGCAGAGCGCCTCCCTGGCCGGGGAAATCGACAGCCAGATACGCCATGCCTCGGGCAGAGTAGGCGCCACCGCCCATGATGGTGGCCTCGGCCATGGTATCCGCGCCTTGAAAGGCGATGACTACCGGGAACTTCTTGCCTTGGGCGTTGCCCGGCTTCCTGAAATATCCATCCAGTACTTTACCTTCGTAGTTAACCTGCACGCGCTCGAAGGGAGGCCGCACCAGCTTCCAGGCCTTGTCAAATGTTTCCCGCGCCTTCTTGTAAGAAGTAAGCATGCGCGAATCCGTCACCGGCTGGGGCCAACATGCGTCGCGGTAGAAACCAGCGGCGCGCAGATAGTATTCATTCGCGGTGACCTTGAATCCGTCCGCCGCAAACTTTTCGGCCATTTGCTCGTTCTTCTCGGCGACGCGCGTCCATTCCGTAATCCAGGACTCCAGATCGAACGGCTTCATGCGCTGCGCCACTTCGAGTGCATCGGGATCGCTCGTGTACATGGTCTGGGTCAAACGGATTTCCAATTGGCCGCCGCCGGGCAATCCTTTTCCGGTAAAGAGTTGTCCATCCGCACGCCCGCCGACGGCGCCCTTCTTTCCGCCCTCGGAACCGGCATCCTGGGCCAGAGCAGATGATCCCAGCGCCTTGGTGAGCGCAGGAAGTCCCGCTGCCGCCAAGCCCCACTTGACCAAGCCTCTCCGGCTTACGTTCAACAAGGAATCCATAGTCTTGCCTCCTTCAACAATGCAGAAGTCTTAATTTTAGGACGACGACTCGGGCCGCAGGTTCATGAACATCAGCATAGCGCTCGATCTTCACACTTCACTTCGCATGAATGAATCTATTTTGGTCGAACATTACGGCAGCTTCCACACCCTGTCAAGCTTAGATTGTCGAAGGCAAAATCGCTCGGGATTGCTGTGTATTATGACTCCATCTGAATAACTCAGGTTTCATAATATTCTGGCAGTGGAACTCTTGCACCCTGTTCGCCAAGCGGGGGTGCTTAAAGATCTCCCTCTCCGAAGGACTGAGTGAAACGTGAAACAATCGCGCCGCGTCATTCATAGTAATCTTGACATGTAAGGCGGTGCGGTGTGAAACTGCGGAAAATCGCACGCCAACAAATGGAGGTGATCGCGGATGAGGCATAAGACGCTTGCTGGTTTATGTGTGGGCGTATGTTTATTCCTGCTGTCTGGGCCGGTGTTCGCACATCACGGCGGCACGGCGTACGACAACAAGAACCCGCTCACCCTGTCGGGTACCGTGAAGGAGTTTCATTTTATCCAGCCGCACCCGCTGATCGCGCTCGCAGTGAAGGACGACAAGGGTAGCGTCGTGGAATGGTCCATCGAAATGACGGCGCCGAATCACCTCGTGCGTTATGGCTGGAGCGGCAAGAAACTCAAGCCGGGTGACGAAATTACAGTGACCGGGAGCCCCGCCAGGAATGGCCTGAAAGTGCTAAATCTCCGGAAGATCTCATATACGAATGGCGAAATGATTCCTCTCGGCCCTCCGCCGGAACCCGGACAATAGTTAGCCAGAGGCAGGTCAAGTTAAATTTGATCCAGCCCGGCACTCCTGAATTGGCGGGATGATCGAGGCTGCGAATCGGTTGGCAGGTCGGTTCGATCCGATTGAAGGAGGATTTACGGACATGCGAAAGCGCCCGATAGGTCTGATACTTGCTGCGGTAGCTGCGCTCGCCTGCTCGCCTGCGCTGCGCGCGCAGACGACGTCGACTGCGGCGAAAGCCACAAAAGCGCCCGAAGCCCAGGCAGCTTCCAAGCCCCAGGCGGCAGCGGACCATACGCCGGATTTTTCGGGAGTTTGGGAGGGGCACATGCCGGCCAGCGCTCGTCCCTGGTCTGGGTATTCCTTTGTCCGGGGAATTCCCGAAATGACGCCCTTCGGAAAAGCGCTCTACGAAACCACCAAGCCTTCCTGGGGGCCGAGGGCAGTGGAGGATTCCACCGACCTCGTCAACCCGACGACGGGTAATGAAATCGGATGCTTTCCGACTGGTGTGCCGCGAATCTACGTGCATCCGTTTCCGTTCGAGATCGTTCAGACCCCAGGCCGCGTAATCGAGCTTTTCGAGTTTAATCATTTTGTGCGGCAGATCTACACGAACGGGCCTCGCGAGCACGCTAAAGACCTGGACCCCTCGTGGATGGGTGATTCGGTTGGGTGGTGGGAAGGGGACGCGCTGGTGATCGATTCAGTTGGATTTAATGACAAGACGTGGCTGGACCGCGCCGGACTGCCGCATTCCGATCAGCTGCACGTCATCGAGCGCATCACGCGCCCCAAGCACGAGACCCTGGTAGTTCACATTACGATCGACGATCCGAAGGCGTATACCAAGACATGGGAGGGAGAACGGATTTATCAGCTCGAGCCCGACTGGAAGCTCACGGAAATGATTTGTGAAGACAACATCACGTTCAATGAATTGAAGAAAGCTGGAAAAGAACAGTAAATAGACGAACCCCGAGCCTGGCTCTTCCACACCACAAATCCCAGCAACCCCATATAGAAATCTCACCTGCGCCAAGATAGCAGAAGCTGGAGTACGTCCAGGAGCGCGGCCCAATTGGGCCGCGCTCCTGAAACAGGTGCGCGAGTTGCGAGTGCGGGCTCGCTGACTTACTTTGCGATCTCCAGAATCACGAACGAGTTCGCAATGGGTGTCGGGCGCGGCCGGGGATTTTCAGGAGTGGGAGCTGCCGCGGCCTTGAATTCCGCTGTCACTGTGAAGATATGACCCGTCTTCGAGTCCATGGCCATGGTCCGAGTGCCGAACTCAGTTGTGATGTCCCCGAGCCTGGTGTACTTGTCGGCCGAGTCCTGGTGGATGACGGAAACGAGGCCCTCGCGGCACGAGGCAAACAGCATGCCGGTGTTTGGATCATAACCAACGCCGTCGGGATCGCCACCGATGGGAGGCGATGCGACAACTTTGCCGTTGTCTGCGTTTGTGACCACCATTACCTTGTCGCAGACTGAAAACAGGCGGCGGTTTTTCAAGTCAATCGCGAGACCGGAAGGCCCCTCGCATGGCGCGAGCGGCCACGACCCCTTCACAGCCAGCGTCTTGGTGTCAAATTCTGTAAGGGCACTCTTGTCTTCGATATTCACAAACATGTTGCCCTTGCCATCGAGAGCGGGCTCTTCGGGCTTGCCGCCAAGTGCAACAGTGCCGACAACCTTTTCAGATGTTGCATCAATGACTGTCGAGTCTTTGCTCTTGCCGTTAAAAGTGAAAACCCGCTTGGTCATGGGGTCGTAAATGATGGAGTCCGGGTCTTTGCCCTGGATTGGGATGTCCGAGATGGGCTTCATTGTTTTCAAATCAACGATGGTCACAGTGTTCGCGTCGCCGTTGCTCATGTAACCGCGGCCGAGGTCGGTCGCGAGCGCGATACCATGCATGTTCTTGGTGTTAGAGACGGGAATGTCGCCGACCACCTTCCCGCTCACCTCATCGACGACCATCAGGTGCATGCCTCGTGAGATGTAGATGCGATGCGCGTCAGGATCCACTCTGAGATAGTCCCATCCGCCGTCACCTCCCACGGGCATCCTGCGCACTACTTTGTAACCACCCACGTCTGTTGCGGCATAAACGAGTGCCCCACCAAGAAGCAGCAGAGAACTGGAAACAACACAGGCCCAAATGAACGATCTGGAAAGCCGTTGTCTTAACATGCGAAATTCCTCCCTATCGAAACAGTTTTTGACGTTTAACCGCGGAAAATCGTTCGACCCCCGACACATCAGCTTGCCCCTAAGAACTATACGCAGCCCGGGGCCAGAACTTTCGCAACACCCACTGCGGCCATAAGCACCGTAACCCAGTTTCCCTCAAACTTCTAGCGGGCTCCGAGCGGGGCCCGAAGCTGAAGAATCACGCCTCGCGAGTCAGGTAATACTGTATCGCTGGAGTGATGATCAGCGACAGAACCATCGAAATCAGGATGCCTCCGATGACCGCAATGGCCAAAGGTTGCAACATCTGCGAGCCCGCGCCCAAGGCCAGCGAAAGTGGCAGCATCCCCGCCACAGCTGCCATTGCTGTCATCACGATAGGACGAAGCCGGCGGCGGCCTGCCTGAATCATGGCCTCTTCAGCCGAGAATCCGAAGTGGCGAAACTTCTGGTTGGCATCGAGCAACAGAATACCGTTCTTGGCGACGATCCCGACCACCATGATCAGTCCCATGCGGGAGGAAATGTTGAACGTGGTCTGCGTGATCAGAAGCGCGAAAAATACGCCGGATGTAGAAAGAATCGCTGACGAAAGGATCGCGACGGGCGCCGAGAAGCTCCGGAATTCGAAGAGCAGCACAACAAAGATGAGCACTATGGCGAGCACGAGAACAATGTAGAGGTCGCGGGCTGATTTCCGCTCCTCTTTGTAAGTTCCACCGTACTCCACTCGAATCGAGGGAGGCAGATGCATGTCGGCGACGGCCTTCTGAACCGCCGCCACGCCAGTCCCCAGGTCCACGCCCTCCAGTCGCGCCGTGACTTCTTTCTCTTGTTGCAAATTGTCGCGGAGGACCTCGGTCTGGCCGGGTAGTTCGCTGATCGTGGACACGGAACCAAGCGTTGCGGTTCCGCCGTTCGAGTTGACCAGAACCGTGTTGCTCATGGCCTCCAGCGACGCCCGGCTGGCGGCTGGGTACCGAACTCGCAGGGGATAGGGCCGGTCGTTCACAATCACTGGTGTAGTTGTGGGTTCACCATCCACGATAGCGGAGGCGACAATGGTGAGCTGGTCGGTCGTGAAACCGGCCTTCGCAGCGGTTTGGGTGTTCACGTTAAAAACGACAGCAGGTCCGCTCGTCGTGTTGTCGATTCCGTCCTCGATGTCCACGACCGGCTTCTTGTAGTTGACCTGCACTCTCCCGATCGCATCCGCCACCTTCGGCGCATAGTTTGTAAGAACATCGATGTCAGGCGAAAAAAGTTTGACCACGACGGGTTGTGGAGCACCGGTCAGGTCGGAGATCATGTCCTGAAGCTGCTGAGTAAAGTCAATGTCAAGCGACGGTTCTTCCTTCCTCACCTGAGCGCGAACCTGGCTGATGATATCGTCGATCCCGCGGCTCCGTTGGTCCTTGAGCTTCACCGAGATATCTCCGATGTTGGGCTCGGTGACGGCAGCGAGCCCCAACTGCAAGCCTGTACGCCGTGAGGTGCTTTCGACCTCGGGGACGGAGCGAACGATTTGCTCGACGTGATTGATCACGCGGTTGGTTTCCTGGAGCGAGCTGCCGGGTGGCATGACGTAGTCGAGGATGAATCCCCCCTCATCCATATGCGGGAGCAAGTCGCTTCCCAACTGGGTGAAGCACACAACGGAAACAGCGATCAGAATCACACAGAGCCCGCCCAGCCAAACGGGATGCTCCAAGGCCCTGCGCAACCAGCGCTCATAGAACGAGATGATCCGTTCAAACCATCCGCCCTTCAATGAGGCCTCTTCCGCGGCCATCATTCGTTTCATCTGTTCGATTTCCGAAGACTCCCCGGCACCCACCGAGACTTCCGTTCCTGCATGAACGGAACCCGCGTGAGCGGCCTCTGACGTTTTCCCACGACGAATCAGGTGAACTCCAAGGTTCGTCGACCACGTCAGGGCTAGCACAAGCGATGTCAACAACGAAACGCTCATGGAAATCGCCAGCGCGCGGAAGAAAGTCCCGGTGACTCCAGTGATCGAGATCAACGGGAGGAAAACCACGATGGGAGTGAGAGTTGACCCAATCAGGGGAATCGTGAGTTCCTTCAATGCAGCGGCGGTTGCCTCGAGCGGTCCTTCACCCCCATCGCGATGCAAAACGATGTTCTCTACGACTACGATGGCGTCATCGATAACCAACCCACCCGCCGCCGCCAAGCCTCCAAGAGTCATCATGTTGAAGCTTTGTCCCAGCATCTTCATCGCGATGAAAGTTACAAATATGGCCACGGGAATCACGAGGCCCGTCATGAGCGCGGTGCCCCAGTCGCGAAGGAAAAGCCAGATGATGAAGCCAGCGAGCAAAAGTCCGATGATGATCGCGTCGCGTACGCTGGCGATCGATTCGCGGACAATGTTCGATTGGTCGTAAAAGACTTTCAAATCGATGCCGGCAGGAAGCGAAGTGCGAAGATTATCGATTTCCTGATGGACCAGGTTTGCGACATCAACCGTGTTGCTATCGGGCTGACGGCTGATGCTCACCAACACCGCAGGCTTCCCATTCGCTGTAACCACCGTATAAGCCGGCGCGGACGAAGGAGCAACGGTGCCGATATCCCGAACTCGTACAGGCACATCGTTCACATTCTTGATGACCATGTCACCAATTTCTTCTGGTGAGTGGACCTGAGAATTGACGAGTCCCAGAAAAAGTTGGTGATTGCGGCTGAGCAGACCGGGCGAATCAATCAAATTGGTGTGATTGGCAGCGTCCAAAATATCCTGAAGTGCGACGCGAGACTTTATCATCCGGGCAGGTTCGGGTGTGATTTGAAATTCCGGTTGCTGCCCTCCTTGAATCAGGACGGTTGCGACTCCATTCAGCCGGTTCAATCGCGGTTTGATATCGTACGTCGCCACTTCCCACAACTGCGTCTGGGGAACTTTATCCGATGTGAGGCTGTAGCCTAGAATCGGGAAGCTCGCGAAATCAAGGCGATGCGTTTCAATCAGAGCCGTTGACGGCAGAGTGCTCTGGACCCGCGCCAGGGCGGAATTAACTAACTGGAGCGTCTGTGCCATGTCCACGCTCCAATTAAAGGACAAATCCACTTCGGCTGAGCCGCGACTGGTTGTGGAGCGTACATCTTCCAGACCCGGCACGCTGTTGACCGCGTTTTCGAGAGGACGGGTGATGGTTACTTCCATCTGGTTGATGGGCATCACGCCGTTATCCACGCCAATGATGATGCGCGGAAAGTTGGTCGCCGGAAACACGGCGATCGGCAAAGACAGAGCCTCATAGATACCGACAATTGCCAGTACGATGATGAGAAAGATGATCGACTTCGAATGCCGGGCGAACCAGTATTGCGAAGCCTTGTCAACGGG
>Ga0307479_10003168_pt1 | contig 14962 bp, 14 predicted proteins | sample atmos_gasesECM4C_FD_203743 | JGI IMG/M metagenome (GOLD analysis project Ga0307479, IMG submission 203743) | Hardwood forest soil microbial communities from Morgan-Monroe State Forest, Indiana, United States - atmos_gasesECM4C_515 | ecosystem: Environmental > Terrestrial > Soil > Temperate... | reverse complement strand
ACCGAGCAACCCCGGGTCAGCGACGGAACCGTTCACCCACAGCGGGGAGCAGGCCAGTCCCGGCCGGTACGCGGTGACGCTCGATACGCCGTCCGGGCCGTTGCGGGCGGAGCTGTCTGCTACGACCCGAACGGGCATCGGCTCCTTTTCGTTTCCGGTATCGACCTCAGGGTCGGCTTCGGACATGACCATGCTCATCAACGCGACCGGTGGTGCGAACATCGCCGGCAACTCGTCTTACGGAAGCGTGGACGTCGTAAGCCCGACGGAGGTCGTGGGTTCCACCACAAACGGTGCATTTTGCGTCTCCCGGAACACCTACAAGCTCTACTTCGCCGCGCAGTTCAGTCAAGCCGCCGTCGGGAGCGGCACGTGGCTTGGCACCCAACCATCTCCCGCACCGACGTGCTCCGGTGTCGCATGTGGCGGCTATATGACGTTCGCGCCCGGCGCGTCCGGACCGGCGTCTCCCGTTGTCGTCAAGGTCGCAGTCAGTTATGTGAGTGTTGCCAACGCTCTGGCCAATCTTGCTATCGAGGACTCGACCTGGGACCTGTCAGCGGTAGAGGAGGCGGCTTCGCTGTCATGGAGTTCGATCCTTGGTCGTGTGCTCGTCACCGGCGGGACCACCGACCAACTCGTCAGCTTCTACACCGCCCTATATCACGCCTTCTTGGAACCCACGACGTTCAGCGATGTAGACGGCTGCTATCCGACCTTCACCAACGTCGAGTTTGTGGCCACGGGGACCTCGTGTACCTCCGGCGTTCAGTACGCCAACTTCTCGATGTGGGACACCTACCGGACACAGATGCCTCTCGTGGCCATGCTCGACCCGCAAGCGGCGAGCGACATGGTCACATCGCTCCTCAATGACGCGTCGCAGGGTGGCTGGCTGCCGCGCTGGCCGGTCGCCAATTCGTACACCGGCACCCAATCGGGTGACTCAGCCGATGCCCTCATCGCCGGCGCGTACGCCTTCGGCGCCCGGCAGTTCGACGTCGGTGCCGCCCTGACCGACATGGTTCGTGGCGCTACCGACCCGTCCGCCGGCTCGAGCGTCGAGGATCTGATATTCGAGAGCGACTCGTTGCTCCGCTACGAGCAGCGCCCTGGTCTCCCCGATTACCAGTCGCGCCACTACGTTCCGAATCTCATGTTCCGCCAGAGCTCGGGTGTCCCCGACGGGGCGTCCACCTCGCTCGAGTACGCCCTCGATGACGCCGCCATCGGGCTCTTCGCCGCGTCACTGGGGGAGAAGGACGTAGCGGCGGCCATGCTCAGCCGCGCCCAGAACTGGGAGTACTCGTTCAACGCTGCCTATACCTCGACCGGAGGCTTCGCCGAGCCTCGGGGCGAAAGCGGCGCGTTTCCTCCTGGTGAACCGGTCCAACCTCCGCCTCCCAACGAGGGGCCATACCCGCTCGACCAGATCTACTTCGGGCAAAACGGATTCCAAGAGGGCAACGCCGCCCAGTACACCTGGATGGTTCCCTTCGACATGGCCGGCCTTGTGAACGCAATGGGTGGACCTTTACGGGCCAACTCCCGGCTCGATGCCTTCTTCAATCAGACGGCCGATCCAGCCGGCTTTGGGCAAGCGGGCCCGACCGCGCCCTATTACTGGGCCGGGAACGAGCCCGACATGCAGACACCGTGGCTGTACGACTACACCGGCGAGCCGTACAAGACCCAAGCCCTTGTCCACCAGGTCGAGGACCAGTTCTTCACCAACTCACCTGGAGGCGAGCCGGGAAACGACGATCTCGGCACCATGGCGGCCTGGTATGTATGGGCGGCACTAGGGCTGTACCCGGAGATACCCGGTGACGGCTCGCTGTTGCTCGGCAGCCCGATGTTCCCCAAGGTGGACATCACCGTGCCCGGGCGGGGCTCCTTCGAGATCGACGCTCCGGGCGCCTCGAGCTCAGATGTCTACGTTCAGTCGGCCACCTTGAACGGTCAGCGGACGTCATCGGACTGGGTGACGTACCAGTCCTTGCTGCCCGGGGCCAACGGCATTGCTCCCGGCAGAACCATGCTCTCCTTCGTCCTGGGCACCGCGCCCAACACCACCTGGGCATCTGCGCCAGCAGACGCCCCGCCCTCCTATGGGCAGGCGCCGGCCGGCGACAAAGGGCTGGGAGACGTCGTCTTCTATGGGGCACCGGCAATCGGCTTCACCCAACCGTGGGGTCAGCTGACGACATCGTCGACCGGGGCAGTCGCTCTCACCATTGGCGCACAGAACGTGAGCGGAGCAGCCCAGGTCGTGGACTGGAGTGTGACGGCTCCGCCGGGTGTGACGCTCTCCTCATCGAACGGCGCACTCGACCTGGCGAACGGACCGAGCGACGCGGTCAGCTCGGTGTCGATCACTGCCTCGGTATCGGTCTGTCAGTACTTGACGGTTAGCTTCTCCACGCCCCAGGGTGAGCAGCTCCCAGGGGCGGTGGTGTCACTGTCGCCTGACGGCTCGCTCCAATGTGGCGCACCCAGCGAGCTCGGGGGAACCGGACCTTCACTAGGCACAACCCTGGAATCCCTGCCGTGACGTACCGGCCATCAAGTACAGGACCAACATCTGTGACCAGGTCCATCCTGAATGTGCCGTCCCCGGTCACCCTGGTGGCGGAGGCCACCCGACCGAGAACGAGGGCGTTGAGCGGTTGCGGGCGGGGCCTCTGACGCTGCCCTGGCCGGATGTCCTGGGCAGGGCGACACGCTCCCGGCAGTACCGCCCACCTCGTCGATCTGGTCGAGGCGTACATAGTTGGCGATGCTGAGCGGTGAATGTGTTCCGCGATGACTCTGCCGGCCGGTAAACGTCTGATGGACAAGACGACCTGAGCAGTATCGCCGAATTGCCAGAAGGGAGACGCAATGGACGTCATCAACCTGGGTGCCAGAGACGGGCTGCCCCCGGTGAACTGGGCGAACATCGTCAAGAGGCTGGATGCCGGATCGCCGCCGGCTCCGGACGCCCACAACGCTCGTACGACGTGGCTCTCGACGGTGAACGAGGACGGGAGCCCCCACGTGACCGCCGTGGGTGCGCTCTGGCTGGACGGAAGCTTCTGGTTTCAGACCGGATCGGGTACCCGGAAGGGCCGCAACGTCGCCCGCGACCCGCGCTGCTCGATCGCGGTGTCGATCCGCGATGCGGACGTCGTCGCCGAGGGTGAGGCAGCGCGGGAGACCGACCCGGTCACACTGACGCGCCTTGCAAAAGCCTGGGCGGACCAGGGGTGGCCCGCCGAAGCGGATGAGACCGGGGCCGGCATCACCGCCCCGTTCAACGCGCCGTCGCAAGGACCACCGCCGTGGAACGTCTATCGCGTCAAGCTGCATTCGATGACCGTGGTACTGGGCACCGAGCCGGGCGGGCTAACTCGTTTCCGGTTCTAACCTCACTCCAGGGAGACAGCTTGCCCGGCCTCGCCCATCGATGAGTCACTCGAGTCGCCACTCAGCTCGTCCAGCCGATCTTTCGTTTCAGGCCAGAACGCACAGACGCCCGTTTCGTGCGCTTGCTGGGGCTAACTCCCCTGTCGGCGAATCTCTCGGAGTCCGGTCCGTAGCCGGCAAGTAAGTGGACGGCGCTCTAAGCAAACTACGGAGCGGTCCCGGCTCAAGCGGGCACTTCGGCCACCTCGGCGAGCATCGCTTCGAGGGCGACCTGATCGGGACCGGCGAAGCGGTCGCTGTCGGGCGTCATCGCTAGGGAGTCGACGAAGAAGTCGAGCATGGCACCGGTGGCGGGCGGGAGATGGCTGCTGCAAACCATGGTCGGCTCGATTGCCCGTAGCCGATCGAGGGCGCGGCCGAAAACCTCGCGGTCGACGTCATGTACCCACGCCGAATCAATCGTCGCCCAGCGAACTTGCCCGGCCCGCAATTCGTCGGTGTCCAGGTCGGCGACGTTGTGGGGGACGGCGGGGAGGAGTGCACCGAAGCAGTCAGAACTGAAAAGAATCCCCGAGCGATCATCCACGAAGCCCGTGGTGATCGGGTTGTCGTAGACGGGAGGCTTCACCGCTGTGAGTCGGCGGTCACCGATTGTCAGCGTCTGGCCGGGATTCACAAGGTGAACGCGGTCCATCGGCAAGGGGGTCGACGACAGGCCCATGATGCCGACGCCGAGGAACGACGTGATGACCCGCAGCCGCGGATTCGCCTCGAGCAAGCCGGCCAGTGAGCCGATGTGATCGAAGTCGGTGTGGGTGAGCCAGATCCAGCGCAGCTCGGCCGGGTCGATCACCGACGTCAGTGCGGCCATGAACTCACGGGCGCCGGCCACCGTACCGGTGTCGACCAGGATGGGCTCGGTTCCGTGCAGCACGAATGCGTTGATGGCGAGACAGCCGAGCGCAGGGATGTCGGCGGTCGTCGTGATCACGTCGACGCCCGGCGAGGCAGTGAAGCAGGTCGTCACGACTGTGTCTCCTTGTCCAGCGCGCGCTGCGGTGTGCCGTTCTGGGGACTCTCGGCCGTCGCCCTGAGGCGCTCGAGGGTGGTGCGCATGCCCTCGAGCAGCTCCTTGTGGCGATTGAGGGGGACGTCGAGGATGCGCGCCCATGTGGGGATCCAGCGCACCTCGTAGGACTCAGTTACCCGGGTACGGCCCTCGCCTCGCGGTTCGAACTGGTAGCGCCATGCAGTCGACGGCCGACCACCCTCGTCGGTGATGAAGGCGAACTCGCGGCCCGGATCGGCCACCAACACCGTCCCGTGGCGCGAGTAGCGAATGCGGCGGCCAGGCCCCACCGAGTTGTGACCCACGAACGTCGTGCCAGCCGCGGGCACGCTGACGTCGTCCTCCCAGTCAACCCGCTCGCACTCGGGGCTCCACTGTCCGATGCGCGGGAGGTCCGAGACCAGCCCGTAGAGCGTGTGGGCGTCGGCCTCGATGTCGAGCTCGACGCTGTCCTGGGTCAACCACCACCGCTGATTCTTCGGTGCCATGCCGTTCCTCCCGTGCCGAGGTGACCTCACTAAGGTTAATAGCATTAGCTTAGGCTGTCAAGCGATACTTCTGCTAACATATTAGGATGGCCTCAGTGGACGAAATCGCGGGCCCACCCGTGGGAGACCGGCGGGCGCGCAGGCGCCAGGAGACCATCGAGGAGATCCTGGCCATCGCCGATGACGTGATGAGCGAGGAGGGTGTCAACGGCCTCAGCCTCTCCGAGGTGGCCCGTCGCCTCGGCGTGAAGCCGCCGTCGATCTACAAGTACTTCGACTCGCTCGTGTCGATCTACGACGCCCTCTTCGAGCGGGGCCAGCGAGCCCATCTCGAGGCCATGCGCGCCGCGATGGTCCGAGCCGAGCCGGGCCTCGATGCTCTAGTCGCCGGTCTCGAGGCCAGCGGTCGCTGGGCGCTCACCCACCCTGCGACGGCCCAGCTCCTTTTCTGGCGTCCCGTCCCCAGCTTCGAGCCGACGCCCGAGGCCATGGCCCCCAGCGTCGAAATGGTGCGGCTCCAACGCGAATCGCTGGCCGATGCGGCCTCCGCAGGACAACTCGGGCCCGGTGCGGACTCCGACGAAGCGCTCTGGGTCACATCGGTCATCGTCAGCGGTGTCATAGGCCAGGCGATGGCCAACGAGCCCGGCCTCCCTTGGGGTGAGGGCCGCTTCAGCCCGCTCCTCTCCAAGCTTCTCGGCACGCTCGCCACCCTCTACCCCCCGAAGTCCGCCCGTCGTCGCTCGTCCTGAGGAAGCACCGTCACGAGGGTTTGGCGCACCAGCAGACCCTGCGCGCCGAAGGCGGACGGGGCCAAGCCTTGCATCTGTACTTTGTCGCCCCAGCAACTGACACGGTTGACGCCGGACCGCTGCCGCTGATGCGCTGTGGAGAGCCGCATCGGAATTAGATTCGATGCCTTGGCTGATGACGCCCGTGATCGCCCTCTTTGACGAAGACCTCGGCCCGATCAGGTTCCCTTGCCATATTCGAGTTCGGCCTTCACTTGCGGATCACCACCAGAACTCGTCTCGGTCGGAAGCACGCTCCGCAGCCCGTTGGCCAGCCCGCCGAGCAGATCCATGGGCACGACGATCTTCGTCGACGGAGCTGTTCCCACGCTCTTGAGCGTCTCCAGGTACTGAAGCTGCATCGTGTTGCGGTCGAGGGTTCGACCCACCACAAGGATCTTCTCGAGCCCGGCGGCCAGACCCTCTGCACGGAGGATATTGGACTGCCGGTCCCCTTCAGCGCCGAGAATCGCCGCCTGCTTGGTGCCCTCGGCCATGGTGATGGCCGCCTGCTTGGTGCCCTCCGCCTCAGTGATGACCGCCCGTCGGGTGCGCTCAGCCGACATCTGCCGAGTCATGGCCTCGAGGACACCGGCCGGCGGGTTGACCTCTCGGACCTCCACCGTCGTTACCTTGACACCCCAGCGTTCGGTTACCTCGTCGAGGCGGACGCGAAGTGAGGCGTTCATGTCCTCGCGCTTGGACAACACATCGTCGAGCGGCATGTCGCCGACAACACTGCGAAGCGTGGTGGCGGCGACGTTCTGCGCCGCGGCGGCGAAGTTTTGCACCTGCAGCACCGTCATCGAAGGGTCGACGACCTTGTAGAAGATGATGAAGTCGATCGAAATCGCTGCGTTGTCCTGGGTAATCGCTGTCTGGTGGGGGATCTCGAGAAAACTCTCACGCAGGTCGACCCAAGAGGTCCGGTCGGTAATTGGGTTGATGAGCACAAGCCCCGGACCGCGTAGTCCCACCGCCCGCCCCAGGCGGAAGAGCACGACTCTCTGGTACTCCCGCACGATCTTCACCGAGGTCACCGATCCGATGAGAGCGACCAAGGCCACGCCGATGACGATGCCGATGATCATGTGTTGCGTTCCTTGAGCTCGTCGGCGGCGCTCGCTGCCCCGTCGGCCGGCGCCAGCTCGTCATCTTCGCCCCATACCTCAAGCCGGACCCCTGACGTCCGAAGGACCTGTACCCGGGCGCCCGCTCGGATGTTTCCGTTGACCGACGTGGCCGACCACTGCTCGCCACGGACGCGGACGATCCCCTCGGGCGTCAACTCTCCGACGGCGATTCCCTCGGCCCCCTCCAGCGAAAGGGGGCGATGCCCGAGGTTGGCGCGCCCGGACAAGCCGTACCAGGCCATGACGCCCACGCCGCCGGAAACCACCAGATCGGCGCTGAGGAGCACCCAAAGAACGGGAGTGGACCGCCCCGAGCCGGCCATAACAAGCAACCAGACAGCTGCGAGGACTCCCAGAACACCAGCGGCCAAATGCGCATGGGGGCCCAGATGGAACCCGGCCAGCGAGGCCACAATGACTAGTCCGATTAGGACTCCTGCCACGATCCACATTACGGCGCCTCCTCAGCTGGTTGCGCCACTCCCATCGTACCGGCGGTCACCCGAGTTGTGTCGGCGAGGTCGGAAGCGTCGGTAGGCCCCCGACGAACGGCTTCTCGTGCCTCTCTTTGCCCGTCGAGCGTGTGGGGGATCTGCTGCCAGGGAAACCACCTGAGCGGCGTGGCGGATCATCGAAGGAGTTCAAAGATCCAGCATTTACAGGATGAGCAGGTCCGCCCGGACTCGGCGCCGTGGCGGTACATGACGCGCATCAGCTACGACCCCAGGACCCGTGAGTGCCTCGATGGACCAACGCGGGCCTGACCAACGGGAGGCTATGCGCTGTCTCAAGCGCCAAGCGGCCAGGGAGCTTTACGCCTTTCTGCCCCCACGAGAGGTGGCTTGACTGTGCCCGCCGAAGAGCGTTGTTGCTGGTGACGGCACCCGTAACAGCTTCCGGCGGCGCCTACTGCTTGCCGTCGAGGCGCACGTCGGCCGGTCCGAAGACATCGGGAAGGACCTCCTGCGACCCACACCGAAGGACTCGGTAACCACCTTCTACGGTTTCGGCGACTTCGTACCCGTGGGCCCACTGGCCCGCTTGATACCGAGTACGAACCTCGACAAGGTCTCCCTTGAGCACCCTCTCCGAACCCGATGTCGCAATCGACTCAGCTAGTTCCATCTTGTTGCCTTCCGCTATCTTCCACCAGACTCGCCATCACCGGTCACCGGTTGGGTTCTGTTGAGTCATATGGGGGCGGGTTACACCCACTAGGCGTGTGACAGGCGACCAGAGAACGGTGGCGGCGCTGGGATCCGTCCGGCCGAGGCTTGTAGCCGATCGTCACAAGGCAAAATGTCGACGTGCGGCACCGGGATGATTGCAGGGGCAAGACTCGCCTTCTCACGATCGTCGCTCTCTTGGCCGGCCTGGGTCTGGCCGGGTGTGGACGTAATTCCGGCACCGGGGTTGCTGATCTCGGCCGATGGACCACGTTCGTACATGTCACGGGGGTAGTCGACCTCACTGGCCCTAGAGGTGACGGCTCGCTCACCGTGGCCGCCTCGGGCCGCTTGTCGCTGCTCCGATCCGGGGGTGTGCTGGCGCCATTCGCCCGCGGCAACGCGGGATATTCCACTGCGCTCGGTCCAGAGCCATACATCGCAATGACCCGAGACCACCAGGTGCCTGGCTCAGGTTGCTCTTTCGCAGACGACGAACTCTATGCCATCGAGCCGAGCGCCGATCCAGGCGTTATTGCAGTCAATGCCGAAGGCACCGCACGGAGAGCGGCTGACCTACCGCTCGGCCTCATGCCCAATGGGATCGCATTCGATGACGTTGGGCGCTTCGGATATCGCCTTCTCGTGACGGCTTCCCACAATGGCGAGACAACCCTGTTCGCCGTGGACTGCCACGGCACCGTTGCGACAATCAACTCTCACCTCCCACGCGTCGAAGGCGGGCTCTCGGTCGCACCGGCGTCGTTCGGTCGCTTTGGTGGGTGGCTCGTCGCTCCTGATGAGAACAGCGGGCGGATTGTCGCAATCGACCCTCATGGCAAAGCCGAGGTTCTCGCCAAATCGGGCATCCCGAGCGGCGGCGATATCGGCGTTGAGAGCACCGGCTTTGTGCCTTCACGCTTCGGACCGGGTGACGCTGCCTACCTCTCAGACCGCGTCTCCAAGGGGAGCCCGACTTCTGGCACGAACAGCATCCTTCGGCTGACGGGCGTTGCGTTGCTGGGTGCGGGAGTGCGTCCGGGCGACCTCCTGGTCGCCAGCGAAGGTGGTGCGGACACCGTTGTCGTCCACTGCGCTGCGACGTGTTCGGTGCGGCACGTCGCCGTGGGGCCCATTTCGAGCCACGGCGAGGGTCATATCGTCTTTGCCGGCGATCACGGCTGATGTGCAGCCGAGGCGCCCGACCGGTGAGTGCCGTGCTGCGCTGAGGCCCAGGGAGTCTCGCCCCTCGACCACTGCGAGCATCGGCGTCCGTTCTCCTCAATCAATGAGCACATCTGGGATTGCGGAGGTTTCGCCCCCATCGTCATCGGCGGAGAGATCGAAGGCGCACGAGCACGCCTCTCGGGCCGTGGAGCAAAGCTCGGCCTCGATGTCTTCCCAACGGTCGGTCATAGTCGGTGCCATCACATCTCCTCATCGGGATCGGGTTCGAACTACCGGTTACGGTGACCGCGGCATATTGGAGACGGCGACAGCCTCCTGGACGACCTCCACCAGGGCGGACGGCTCCACCGGGTCCTTTCTGACAGCGAACACCTTGTGGACGTGGCGTGCCCCGAGGTCGGCAACGTCAGGAATCGCAGCGGTCGACACGATGACAGCCGGACTCACGTCGGGCGCATGCTCCAGTACGACCTCGCTGTAGTCGTCATTGGGGTCATGGTGGATTACCACGGCATCGAAACGCTGCCTCTTGCAGCAATCGATCGCAATTTCGGCGGTGAGTGCGGTGCGCACCCTCATGCCCGCTCGACGGAGGTCATCGGCCTTCGCTTCCCCACGTCCGGCGTCATCGTCGACCACTAGCACAAGCAGGGAGTCTCGACGGCTCGGCGTACCAGCGGGGAGTGGTGGATAGGAGAAGATGGTCGACATTGGCGCTCCTTCGTTTCGTAGGAAAGGGAATCTGGAAGCTGCCCCACTGAAGGGGACCGACGAACCGTTGTCGGATTGCCGCCACTACCGACCCCGTCACGTTGTCACGCCACAGCGTTCGTCGTCCCCTGGCTGCAGTTCTGGCAGAAGTCGTCCCGGTGACGCCAGGATCGCACCATCCTGGTGCGAACTTCGTTTAGAACCACCAAGAAGGAGTCAGAGTCCTCTTGAACGTGCAACTCGTGGTACGTGCGCCACTCGGTGGCAATGGCGCGCACTGCAAGATCGGGGCCGCGCAGCACGCGCCGGAACCGGTGCTGGTCCGTGTCGAATTCCCAGCGGCTGTGACAAGAGTCCAGGATGATCATGTGTCCGTTTTACGGTCGAAGGTTCGAGATTGCGTGGGAGGGCTGGCAGGTTGGCGTCGGTCTCGAGTCGGGTCGCCGACTCTGATCAGGCGTTTAACCCGGACTCCGTTGGCGTGGTCAGGATCCGCTCTGACCCGAAAGGGACCGCGGCGAGGCCCGTGTGCGATATCGAGGGGGCCTCCGTACAAGCGCCGAGGGAGCGCCAGCTGTCCCAGCGATGGCGGTGCCTGTTTCGGCAACGGCGGAAATGCTACCGAGAGCCATTAGTAACCGTGTTGAATGCCTCACGATGCCCTCCTGATGGAATGTCTGCCTACAAATAGGCACCGTGGTTACGCACAGCGGGCGCCGGTAACCGTCGAGCGAGCCCATCGCCTCGACGATTCTCAAATGGGCCCCGTGGCGGTTTTCGACCTCATCAGTGATGTGGCTCGACTTCCAGACTGGAAGGCGGCGCCCAAAAGGGGTGTTCGAGCGCAGCATGGCGTTTGCTAGCTGCGACCTTGGCCTTTACCGCCGCCACGTCCGAGTCGGCGGTGCGCGAAGCCCGAATGACCGTGGCGGGGTACGGTCCAGATGTGGGCAGCCCGCTGGACCCTGCTTCTTCTTTGCGGCGACGGTTCCCGCTGCACAGCGGACGAACGGTCACCGACATGCTGGAGACCGTCACCGAGGAGCTACCGGTTGCCCATGTAATCAGCCTCGACACCACGACGGCCCGCGAGGCGAACGTTCTGGACGTCGCCGCCGGTCACGAGCTGCTCCTGAGGATCGCTGTTCTGCGGGGCGAGCGCACCGACCTCCGTTATCTCTATGCCGAGACCCTGTACGTGCCGGACCGACTCCCGCTAGATGTGCTCATCCGGCTGGAGCAAACCAAGGATCCAATTGGGCGTGTCCTCGCCGACTGCGGCGTCCGGTGGACCCGTCAATCCATCTCTCCGTCGGGCCGACTTGGCGAGGTCCATGCGAGCCATGTCCCGGACTCATCAGAAGTCGTGTGGGAGAGGGCATATCGACTACTGGTTGGCGGAATGCCCGCTTTCGCCATCCGCGAGTGGTTCCTCCAGCCCGTGCTCGATGCCGTGGAACGGACCGTCGGGATGAGGACCTGGCCAGCCTGATCGCCTCGGAAGGACTAGGAACCCGGATTCCCGCTCAGGCGCGGTGGGTCCTGAGCGGGATGCCAGGTTGTTTCCCCTCACGCGCAGTTCGGCCCAGGAAGGTTGCCCCAAGTCAACCCTTCATGATCGCTACAGCCGAGAGCGCCACAATGACGTCGTTGCCAAGGTGATCGCTCAAGGGCGGGCCACGACGATCGAGGGATACTTCGGAGCTGTCAGATCTGGCAGCGTGTCCGTGCCGCCACAAACGTCCTCAGCTCCGTGACCATGCCTCCCTATCGACCTGCCATTCCCGAAATCCCCAGAGCGCAGCACTTCCTGGTGTGGCTTGTGGCCGGGATCCTGCTGGCGGGCTGTGGAACTTTCCTCACCGCCAAGCACGGCCGGTCGTCGCGGTACCCATCGGCAACACCCCACGCCCTGGATCCAGCCAGGTTCGCCAGTGGCGCCTGCGTCCTCTACCCCCCGACGGTTGCTGACCGGCACCAGATCGTCTTTCTCGACGCCGGACATGGCGGGCTGGATCCTGGAGCCCTCGTCAGAACTCAGTCGGGGCAGAGCGTGAAAGAGGCGGAGCTGACCCTGAAGGTGGCCTTCGGTGCCCTGGGCGTTCTGCGCTCGAGAGGCTTTACGGTGGTGCTGTCGCGCACCGGCCCCGGGTTGGTGGCAAAGCTGGGGCCACGGGAGGTTGCCGGCGGAGCCCTCACGAGCCAGGGGGCGTCTCACGACCTGGTGGCCCGGGACCAGTGCGCCGACCACGCCCGAGCGAACGTCCTCGTCGGAATCTATTTCGACGCCGGAGGAACCGGACAATCGGCAGGGTTGGTAACCACGTACGATCCGACTCGGACGTTCGCGGAGAGGAATCTCCAGCTTGCGGAGATTGTCCAAGCGGACGTACTCAACTCCCTCTCGGCGTCCGGTTTGCATCTGCCCGACAATCCTGAAGTACAGGACTCGGCGTTCGTCGGGTCGGCACGTGACGCCATGGTGGCGACCGATCCCCTGATCCTTTTAGGGTCTGGTGGGACTACATCCAACCTCTCGCCGAGCACCATGCCCGGGGCTGTCGTTGAGCCCCTCTCGCTGACCGACCCACTAGAAGCGAGCGTGGCGGCGAGTTTGTCCGACCAGCGCTCCATCGGCGCGGCAATTGCAGCAGCTGTGGGTCAGTTTCTCGCGCTACCCGACGGAGTCGCACCTTCTCCGCTGTCATCGTCGGTTCCTGGACAGAGCTTGTTCGCCCAGAATCAGGTGAACTCCGTGCCACTTATCGACGTGTGGCGCGTCCCGTCCGCCGGCGTCGGGCAGGGAACGATCACAGTCGCCGCCTTCGACCCCGCCCGGACCGAACTGGTGCTGCACGCCGGTAGCCTCCAACCCGGATCCAACGGGGCGTGGCTCAACGGTCCCGAGGTGGGCCCGCCCGAACGCGCTTCGCTTCTTGCCGCCTTCAACGCTGGGTTCAAGATGACCGATTCCCGAGGCGGGTGGCTGTCCGAAGGTCACAGCGTCGCTGCGCTCGTGCCAGGAGCGGCCAGTGTCGTCATCTACGCTGACGGCGGAGTGGACATTGGGCAGTGGGGCACCGAAGTCCCCGCCTCCAACCGCGTGGTCGCCTCAGTGCGGCAAAACCTCCAGCTGCTCATCGATCACGGCCAAGCGCAGCTGCAGTCACCAAGCAACGAGTACCAACTCGAGCAATGGTGGGGCATCGCTTTCGAGGCAGCACCTCTCGTGGCCCGAAGCGCTCTCGGTATAACGGCCAACGGGACCCTGATCTGGGCGGCCGGCACTGATGTAAGCATCTCGGCGCTCACGAACGCCCTCCTCGCTCACGGAGTGGTGCGCGCGCTCGAGTTGGACATCAACGCTCCCCTGGTGCGCGGGTTTCTGTATTCGAATCCCGGAACGATCTCTGGCGGCCCAGCGGCGGAGGACGGAGCGATGCCCTTGGTGGAAGGCCAGACGCAAACCGCCGCGGACTTCACGACTGCCGGCAGCGGATCTGCGGCCGTTCCCCACTGCACCTACATCACCAATTGCAGCCGCGACTTCTTCACGATCGTCGGTCGCTAGCCATGCCGCTTGGTCTCCGCAGCCTCGAGCCTGGTCGGGGTCTTCGAGGACTGCCGGGCTCTCCCGGGCCGTGGCAGAGTGGTCGGTTCTAAGGGAGGCTGCTCACGCAACAGGTCATCTTGCCGGGCCGCAGAGAGTCGTCCTTTCACGTGGGGGCAAGCTGAGTGCGGGAGACTGCCGTGGTGCCAGCCATGGTGCTCCACGTTGTGAAGTCTTTGCACCATTATGGCGGGCCCGGTTTGGTCCCCATCGTCTTGCTGTCGATAGCGAGCGCTGTGTCCTATGGGCTGGCCGCCGTGCTCCAACACCGAGCGGCGATGGTGACTTCGCCGGAACTGTCCATGCGTGCGGGTCTTCTTCTCCAACTGGTACGCCGGCCGCTTTGGCTGCTGGGCAATGCCCTTGACGGTGTCGGTTACCTCTTCCAGTTCCTGGCATTGCGCAGGGGCTCACTGGCGTTGGTGGAGCCCCTTCTTGTTCTCAGCCTGGTCTTTGCACTGCCGGTGGCGGCGTATCTCGATCACCGGCGAGTCTCATCATCCGAGGTGGTGTCAACTGGAGTCATCGCTGCCGGCTTGGCCTTGTTCCTCGGGGTGGCTCGCCCTGGGCCGGGTCATCCCGACGCTTCGGCTGAGGCGTGGGTTGTCTTGACCGTCGTGATCGGGGCGGGGTGCGCCATTGTGTGGTCGGGGGCACTGCATCACACGCGCCGTCGCGCCGCGGTGTTGTTAGGAGCGGGTTCGGGCTTGGCATTCGGGTACGTGGCAGCGCTCACCGAGCGAACCGGGCATCTCTTGGACGCCGGACTAGTGCACACGCTTGCCAGCTGGGTGCCCTATGCGCTGGTGGTCGGCGCCGTAGCAGCCCTGCTTTTCACCCAGAGTGCCTTCAAGGCCGGAGACCTGCGTCTCTCACTTCCCATGTTGACCGTGGCTCAGCCCCTCGTGGCCGTAGCCATCGGACTGGGGGTCTTTGGTGAGCGAATCGACGGCCGGGGGCTGGCGCCTCTCGCCGAAGGGGTCGGCCTGGCGTTCGTGACGTTGGGGGTGTTCGCGCTCGGCCGGTCCCCGGTCATCGGGATCGGTTCTGCAGAAGGGCTTTAGACGAAGTACGACGTGACCCGAGCCGGGACGATCACGCCGAAGATCGCGAGCCGTTACGTGAGGGCGTAGGGGTGGTCACGGTGCCCTTTGGCGAAACGGAGATGCAGCAGGATCGCCCCGCTGGCGAGTGCGGCGTAGAAGCACCACAACGACGCAAATCCGTCCGCTGTCAGCCGGGCCAGGACGAGCACGGCAGCCAGATTGGCCAGGCCGAACACGAAGATGTGGCGGTAGCCCGAGACAAGCAGCGACCCGCAGGTCGCCACGATGTAGAGCCCGATGACGACGATGCCGTGGTGCAGCCCGATGCTGTAGGCGAGGTGGTACGAGCCGC
>Ga0307479_10003167_pt1 | contig 14968 bp, 13 predicted proteins | sample atmos_gasesECM4C_FD_203743 | JGI IMG/M metagenome (GOLD analysis project Ga0307479, IMG submission 203743) | Hardwood forest soil microbial communities from Morgan-Monroe State Forest, Indiana, United States - atmos_gasesECM4C_515 | ecosystem: Environmental > Terrestrial > Soil > Temperate... | reverse complement strand
CCGATGCTCTAGCCATCGCCAACACCCTCGATAAAGAGCGAAAACAAAAAGCACCGCGCGGCCCCCTCTACGGAATCCCCGTACTCATCAAGGACAACATCGACACTGCCGACAAGATGATGACCACCGCCGGATCCCTGGCGCTCCTTGGGTCGAAGCCACTCAAGGATTCTGTCGTTGCGCAAAGGCTGCGCGAAGCCGGCGCCGTAATCATTGGCAAATCAAACTTGAGCGAGTGGGCCAACATACGCTCACGCCGCTCCACCAGCGGCTGGAGCGGTCGCGGCGGCCTAACGCGAAATCCCTACGCCCTCGACCGAAATGCCTGCGGCTCGAGCTCTGGTTCCGGTGCAGGCGTATCCGCTAATTTCTGCGCGGCAGCCATTGGCACCGAGACGGACGGCTCCATCGTCTGCCCTTCTTCCGCGAACGGCATCGTCGGCATCAAGCCGACCGTCGGGCTGGTGAGCCGCAGCGGCATCATCCCCATTTCCCACACTCAGGACGGCGCAGGCCCGATGTGCCGCACTGTACGTGACGCCGCTATCGTTTTAGGGGTACTCACTGGCGTCGATCCCGAGGATTCCGCCACCGCCGAAAGCCAGGCCAAGTCCTATACCGACTACACGCAATTCCTGAAGGCCGACGGCCTGCGAGGCGCGCGTATCGGCGTCGTGCGCAAAGCCTTTGGCTTCAGCGATCGCGTCGACAAGGTCATGGAATCGGCGCTTGAGGCCATGAAGAAGGAAGGCGCAACTCTGGTCGATCCCGCCGATATCGAAACCGCCGGCAAATGGGGCGAGAGCGAAATGACCGTCTTCATGTACGAATTAAAAGCCGACCTTAATGCCTACTTGGCTCGGCTCGGGCCCAACGCCCCGGTAAAAACTCTCAAGGACATCATCGAGTTCAACGACCGCAATCACGAAAAGGAGATGCCTTATTTTGGCCAGGACTTCTTCTTGAAGTCGGAAGCCAAGGGGCCCTTGACCGAGCAGGAGTATGTAGACGCGGTAGCCAAGAATCGCCAGCTCGCCCGTAAAGAAGGCATCGACGCCACCATGGACAAGCACAATCTGGATGCCTTGGTCGGCCCAACCGGCGGGCCCGCATGGCTGACCGACTTGGTGGACGGCGACCACTTCGGCGGAGGTAGTTCCGGGGGCGCAGCCGTCGCCGGCTATCCAAACCTCACCGTCCCAGCCGGCTTCATCTTCGGCATGCCCGTCGGCATCTCCTTCTTCGGCCGAGCCTGGAGCGAGCCAGTTCTCATCCGCCTAGCCTATGCCTTCGAGCAAGCCACTAAAGTGCGCAAACCGCCGAACTTCCTACCGACTGCCGACCTTCGCGCGTAAGAAATCGAGTCATCTCCGTAGGGGCGCACCATCGCTGCGCTCCCAGCTCGGCCCTACCGAGCCGTTTGCCAACAGGCCACACGAGCCTCCAGTCGCAGCGGGTCCAAATGGGACGGTTGGGTGGTTTTCGTCGCTCTTGCGGTGTGTGGGACCGTTATGTTCTTCCAGGTCCGCCAACTATGGAGAATGTTGTGAAGCGATACGCACAACTCATGCAAACGCTTAGGGCTTGCAGCGATCCGGCAGAACCAACTCCTCGCCCTCGTAGATGCGATTGGCATCGCTAACCGCAGGATTCGCCTCCGCGATGCAGCGCCAGTATCCCCCTCGGCCGTACTGCGCCGCCGCGATTTTCGTTAGCGTATCCCCGGCGTTCACTTTGACTCTCGACACACGTGGCGCCCGCACATCCGCGGGCAAACTGATTTGCATGCCCGCCATTAGTGCCTCCGGACTCAGCACGGACGGATTTACCGCCAGCACCTCGCGCCACCGCGAGCCGTGCCCCAGATTCTCTTCGGCAATTCTCCAAAGCGTATCGCCAGATCGCACTGTCACGGTGCGCAGCACTGCAGCCGGAGTTGCCGGATTCACCGCTGGCGCTACGGACGGCGCGACTGGCGCAACTTTCCGCGACAAACGCGGCGCGGATACCACAGGAGCCGGTGCCGCAACCACAGCTGCCGTCGAGGGCGGAGCGGGCGTGAAGTGGCGAGCGAACGGATCACGCCGATGCAGTGGCGCGTTTGAAATCCTGGGTGCTACAACCCTAGCCGCGTGACTCGGCATCGCCGGCATAGTCACGGCGCTGGGATGAGTTGGCGCAATTTTCGGCTCAACCGGTGACGCTAACTCTAGGGCGGGTTGCACAGGCTCGGGCGACGCAAACGCCGGCTCGTCAAATGGAATATGGAAGGGTGACTGCGTGGCTTGCCTGGCTCTGCGGTAAAGCCGCGCAATATCGCCGAGCGGAAGCTCAGGCAATTGCGTGGCGTCGAGTGTCGCCCCAGCCGTCTCTAGTGGCGCAGGCGCATCCTTACGTTTGGCGGCCAGGCGCGCCTCATCGTCAGGCGTCAGGATCCTATCCCGCCGCAAATCTTCATCCGTATACACGTGCTTGGGCTGAACCTGTTCTTTACGTGATCGCTCTTGGCGCGCCGCTTCGGCTACGTCCTGCGGTTGGCTTTCCTGGGCACGGCACTGCGCGGCGCCGTAAAGGAGGCAAGAGCACAGCACAATGGCGAACCCGCACCGCAACGCCTTTCGTAGCGAAACCTGTCTGTGTGTATGGTTATGGTGCTTCCCTACACTGGAGAAGTCAGTGTTTGGCATGTGATCGACCCACCTTGAGGGGCTCTGAGTTGGCTGACATCCTACCTCAACCGCCAAGCCATTCAATAGGCTTTTCGGCCTAGAACTGATGTGGGCCGCGGCGGTCTTACCTCCGCTTTTCCAACGCCCAGACCAGGCACCCAAGCCCTTTGGTCCCAGAGAGCGCTCGACCATGGGTAAAACGCTGCAATCGAGCAGACGCGTCAGCACAAGAAAGTGACGAGACCTGGCCCTTAAAAGCGGGATTAGCTTCAGATTCCATGAGATAACCTGTTCTTCTTACGGACAATGCGTCCCACAAACGGACGGCAAAAATTGACCTACTCAGTCCTTCTTGCTTGCTTTGAATGACTTACGAACGGCTAACACTTTGCATTTACCGTAGGTATCTATGACCACTTTGCTGCGTGATCTTCGACAGGGTCTCAAAACCTTGGCTCGCAATCCCGGGTTCGCTGCCGTAGCCATTCTGACCATTGGAATCGGCATCGGCGCCAACACCACCATCTTTAGCTGGGTGCGCGCCATGCTTCTGAATCCGCTCCCGGGCGCTGTGCAGCCGGAGCGCATCATAGCGATCGAGAACACCGCCCCCGACGGCGCCCCGCTCACCACCTCGTTTCTGGACTTTACCGACTTCCGCGACAATCTAAAGTTCGTTCACTCCCTGACGGCTTGGACTACCAATGTGTTTTCGGTCGGCGAGGCGCCCAATACTTCCCGAGTGTGGGGCGAGATGGTCTCGGGCAACTTCTTTGAGCTTCTCGGTGTGAAGCCAGAGGCGGGGCGCTTCTTTTCGGGCGCCGAACGCGACGACACGCAGAATGCGTACGCCGTCGTAGTCATTAGTCACAGCTACTGGAAGACGCGCTACCGTTCCAGACCCTCGGCCATCGGGTCGTTGCTGCGGATCAACCGCACTCCGTTCACGATCATCGGCGTAGCGCCCGAGGGCTTCCACGGATCCCGCTCTGGACTGGATTACGAGCTGTTCCTGCCGCTCACCATGTACGGCCAGTTGACCCACACCGGTAACTGGATGTTGCGCGATCGAAATACCCGCAACTTCTTCCTGTTCGGCCGCCTTGCACCGGGCGTCACAATTGAACAAGCGCGCAGCGAAGTGCAAGCGCTGGCCAACCGCATGGCTGTAGCCGACGCCGACTCAAACAAAGGAGTAGGCGCCATAGTACTCCCCGTCTGGCAGACGCATTTCGGCACACAAGCGATGCTGCTGACCCCAATGGCCATTTTGATGGCTGCCAGCGGAGTGGTGCTGCTGATTGTATGTGCCAATCTTGCGAATCTCTTACTCGCCCGGGCCACCGGACGCGCGAAAGAGTTCAGTATCCGCTTGGCCCTGGGCGCGGGCCCCGTGCGGCTCGCGCGTCAGCTTCTGACGGAAACATTGTTGATGGCCATTGCCGGCTCGGTCAGCGGGTTCATATTGGCCGGTCTGCTGGGTGGTGCGTTGCGGTGGCTTCTGCCAGCGGTCGAACTACCAACAACTGTGCAGCCTCCGCTTGACGGTCAAGTGCTTCTGTTCACGACGGCCCTGGCATTTGTCGTGGCCATTCTTGCGGGCCTCGCGCCTGCAATACATGCGGCCTGCGCTAACATCAACGAAATGCTCAAGCAGGGCGGTCGCAGCGGCGTTTCCACTTCTCATTCGCATCGGTTACGCGGACTGCTGGTAACCTCGGAAGTGGCTCTCGCGGTCATTGCCCTTGTCGGCGCTGGTCTTTTTTTGAAGAGTTTTCAAACCGCCCGGTCCATGGACCCTGGATTTTCGCCAGACGGAGTGGCGCTGGCGCGACTCGATTTCTCCGCTGCCGGTTATAACGCCCAACAGACCGATAATTTCTGCCGGCGGTTGCGCGAAAGGCTCGAGCAGCAACCCGGTGTCACCGCCGTCAGCTACGACGATTCCGTGCCCCTAGGATTCAACTGGGGCAACTGGGAGTCGCTCGAGATCGAAGGCTACATCCCCGGTCCCAACGAGAACATGAAGATCTTCCGCGACCTGGTCTCGCCCGGTTATTTCGATTCCATGAAGATTTCGCTTCTGGACGGCCGTGACTTCGATCTCCGCGACGACGCCAATTCCCTGCCGGTCATGATCGTCAACCAGGAATTCGCGCGCCGATTCATGGCGAATCGCAGCGTCATCGGCCGCAAAGTACACGGCTGGGGAAAGTGGTTCACCATCATCGGTGTCGCCAAGGACAGCAAGTATCACCGTGCGACGGACAGTCCCGAGCCATTTTTCTACGTTCCCATTCGGCAGATTTTCCGTCCGGAGTACGGTTTGACATTCCATGTGCGGACGTCCGCCTCGGTCAATAAGGCCATCTCCGCACTGCGTCAGGAGTCGGCGGCTCTCGATCCGTCCCTGACCATCTTCGACGCCGAGCCCATGACCGAATATATTGCCGCCTCCCTCTTCGGGACAAAGCTTGCGGCCAGCCTATTGAGCGTATTGAGTGGAATCGGATTGTTATTGGCTGCTGTCGGGCTGTACAGTGTCATGGCCTATTCCGTCGCGCAGCGCACCAGCGAAATCAGCATTCGCGTGACCCTCGGCGCCCAGCCGCGTGAAATCATGCGTCTCGTGATCCGTCAAGGCATGACCTTCGCGATCGCCGGCTTGCTCTGTGGCTTCTTGTCTTCGGCAGCGCTCGCGCGAGTAATCTCCGCAATGCTGGTAGGAGTGAGCCCTGCCGACCCGTTGGTCTATGCCGCAGCCGCAACATTCACATTGCTCATCACGTTGGCTTCGGCCGCCATACCGGCATGGCGTGCCCTGAGCGTTGATCCCGCCGTCGCCCTCCGCTCCCAGTAAGCTTTTCTTGGAGTGCGGCGGTCTTGCCGCCGCTTTTGCAATGTCAAGCCAAACGCCCAAACGATGAGGCATGCGGAAACGTAGCGCGGAGATAAAGGGTGAAGCAACTGGGGCACTACCGTACACTCTTGCGAGAGTCTTACTCTTCCCTGCCACGCACAAGAGTCAGTTGACCTTTGCCTCGCCACATCGTAAACTCAGTGATTGTCTCTACAGGGAAAGGTGTGACTGAAGGCATGAGGACGTACGTAGCCAAAGGACAAGAGGCTCAGGCTCTCAAAGAGGGCGCCAACTGGTTTGTGGTCGATGCCACCGACCAGGCTCTAGGTCGCCTGGCGACTAAGGTCGCAAGAATTTTGATCGGCAAAGATAAGCCATCGTTTACGCCTTATCTGGATTCCGGCGATCATGTCGTCGTGATCAACGCCGACAAGGTTCGCTTGACCGGCAACAAGGTGGAGCAGAAGAACTACGTCACGCACAGCGGCTATCCTGGCGGCTTGAAAGTCGTTCCCGCGAAGCGCGTGCGCGAGTCCAAACCGGACTGGATGGTGCGCGAAGCGGTTCTCGGCATGCTGCCAAAGAATAAACTGCGCGCGCGTCGCGCCAAGAAATTGCGCGTGTATCGCGATGCTGCGGGGCTCGCTCGCCACGTCGGGCAGAAGCCGCAACAAGTTTCTTTGTAATCGGTCGAAAGCGCGCCGCAAGGCGAGTGGCTGCGCGCGAAGAGATTCGGGGATTGTCGTTCTGGTGGGTGTAACAGCCTGCGGTATTCCAGTCTCCACGGTTGTTCGTTCACGGGTTTTTCCTCACGTCGAGGTGCCCTCCTGAGTCGAGCAGGGAGCAAACCGAGCGTGGAATTTTCCGCCCCAATTTGGGGCCGCCTTTTTAGGAGGAGTGTTGGGTACTACGCCTACGCCCGTCACGGGCACGAGTTGGTTTCTTGGCACCGGCCGCCGCAAAGAATCGATCGCGCGCGTGTTTCTTCGCGCGGGTTCCGGCAAATTTACCGTGAACGGCCGGTCAGTCGAGCAGTACTTCCCGAATTTTGCGTGGAAGCATGACGCCACCGAGGCGCTGAAATTCACCAGCTTGACCGAGCAAGTCGATGTGGTGGTCAGCGCGAACGGCGGAGGCGTTGGCGGCCAAGCCGGCGCGGTGCGCATGGGATTGTCGCGCGCGATTGCACGTTTTAATCCGGAGCTGCGGGCCGCGCTCCGCAAGAATGGATTCCTGACGCGCGATTCCCGGATGAAAGAGCGCAAGAAGTACGGACAGAAGGGCGCGCGTAAGCGCTTCCAGTTCACGAAGCGTTAGTTTTCCGGTCTTCGACCGAACGATTTTGTGGTTCTGACCGACGTTGGCATCCTGGCGCTTTTGAGCGAAGGATCTCAATCGACCAGCCGCCGCGAACAAAGCTCCGGGCACTTGGCGCAAGCCGAGAACCCGAGATCACGGCCGGCAAGCTGCCGGCAAGAAGGCTGTTCTGCAGTGAAGTGTGTGGCCCGATTTTTCGATCGGCCTAACAAACTCTCACTGCCGCAAACGGCCATACTTTAAGGAGGTAACTTGGCAGTAGAAATCACCATGAAGGAGTTGCTGGAGGCCGGAGTTCACTTTGGCCACCAGACACGCCGCTGGAACCCCAAAATGAAGGAATACATTTTCGGGGAACGCAACGGCATCCATATTATCGATTTGCAGAAAACTTTGAAGATGTTCCGCGAAGCCAGCCGCTTCGTGACGGAAATTTCCTCGCACGGCAGAACGGTTTTGTTTGTGGGCACCAAACGCCAAGCGCAAGAAGCGGTTGCCGAAGAAGCCAAGCGTTGCGGAGCGTATTTCGTGAACCACCGCTGGCTGGGCGGCACGCTGACCAACTGGGCCACTCTTCAAAAGTCCATCAAGCGTCTAAAGCTCCTTAAAGCTATGAGCGAAGATGGCCGCATGAACGAACTCTCCAAGAAGGAAAAAGCTCGCCTCGATCGTGAGCTGAAGCACCTGCACCAGAACCTAGAAGGTGTCGAGAATATGTCTCAGCTTCCCGACGCCATGTTTGTGATCGACTCGAACGCCGAAGATATCGCCGTGAAGGAAGCCCGGCGCATGGGTGTGCCGGTAGTCGCCGTTGTCGACACCAACTGCGATCCCGATGTCGTGGACTGGATTATCCCCGGGAATGATGACGCGCTACGCGCAATTCGCTTGTTCACCTCCAAGATTTCAGAATCAGTGATCGAAGGCCACACCGCCTTCCAACAGTCCCAGGTTCAAGAACAGAAAGCAGCGGCAGATCAGGCCCTGGTCGAAGGCGTCGAGTACGTCGACACCAGCGCCTACGAACAGTACGAAAAGCAGGAAGGCGATTTCGTCGAGGGCGAGGTCGCTCCGGAAGCGGAACCCGCGGAGACCACCGTCCCTCCGGACGAGGAGTCCCGCTAACCAACCGCGCTGGCAATTTTCAACAGGCCCGGCGCTTTGCTCCAACCAAATCGCCGGGTCGTTTTGCAAGTGAGCAGCTATACTGGCCGCGCCGGAATTGCAAAATCGTGCGGGCCGACTGAATTGCAGGGGCGCAGCATGTTGCGCCCCTGTCTGGCAACAAGCTAACACGAACAGGATTTCGCAAGCTGGGCTTCAGCCCCGGCAAGAAAGAAAAAGGATGAGTACACAACAGCAAGCCATGAACATTCCGGCACAACTCGTCAAGCAACTCCGCGAGCGCACCAACGCGGGTTTCGCGGACTGCCGCGCAGCCCTGGCAGAAGCGGTCGGCGAGTTAGGCGCGCAAGCCTCGGAAACAGCTTGGATTGAGAAGGCCATCAGCATCCTACGCAAAAAAGGGCAGGCCGCCGCGGCGAAGAAAGCCAGCCGCGAAGCCAGCGAAGGCCTCGTTGGCAACTACATCCACGCAGGTGGAAAAATTGGCGTTCTCGTCGAGGTCAACTGCGAGTCCGACTTCGTGGCCCGCACCGAAGCCTTCCAGCAGCTCTGCCACGATATCGCCATGCACATTGCCGCGCTCGATCCGCGTTACGTGCGACGCGAAGAAGTCACGCCGGACATGCTGGAGAAAGAGCGCGAAATCTACCGCGCCCAGGCTCTCGCCACCGGCAAACCGGAAGCGGTCGTTGAGCGCATCGTCAACGGCAAGATGGAAAAGTTCTACGAAGAGACCTGCCTCGAAGAGCAGCATTACATTAAAGATGAAGGCGTAACCATCAAAGAAATGGTGAACAGCGCTATCGCCAAGCTGGGCGAAAATATCACTATCCGCCGCTTTGCCCGCTTCAAGGTCGGCGAAATCGGGGGCGCTGCGGCCGCCGCAGGCCCCGATGTGGCACCGGTGCCTGAACCGGTCCCGTCCGGTACCTAATTCGGACCTCGGCGGTCTTTCCGCCGCTTGCATAGCGTCACCCTCGCACAACCCCTTGACCCATATCACGTAGAGGGCACGGCGGAGTCTGCGTAGCCCGGCGGCTTTTTCCCTCGGCACCTGGCCACGCCGAGCAACCACGTACGCTCCTCGTTAACAACTTCCTCCCTGCCGTCACTTCCCTGCTACATGGAACTCCGTGCGGATAAACTGCTTGATCCCTTCCACTCCAGTAAGTCGCAAACACAACAGCGTCCCTTGATTTTCGAGATCGATGTGGAAATCAAAAAATGGACAGCACTTTGCTTCCGCACGGACCCAATCGGCCATCTCGGCCAGCGAAACATCCGACAGGCTATATTGGAATTCGTAGCCTTTTTCGAGCTCGACGATTTTCTTCCGCTTCGCGTTCAGCTTGTCTCCGATCCGCTTATGGTGCGCGCGCGCTTCTGCCGTCAGGGCATGGATGTCGCAATAAAACTGGCTTTGTTCCGTCACCGCCTGCTTTCCATCGGCGCTCCTCGAGCTGCCGTACCCTCTTTGAGGCCCACCTGCTGCGGCAAATAGCGCCGCAACCATCATTCCGGCGATGCTGTGTTTTCGGATTCCTGCGAACTGCCCGTCATTCGTGTCCATAAAGTTTCATCCAACGGATATTTGCCACTAACCTCCTAAAATGCTAAAACTTGAAGTCAGCTTTAAGTCAAGCAGCCGCATTTCGGGCATTGAGTGCGGCACAAATCAGCTCAGTGCGTGAGCGCTGAGTCTAAAACTACGAAATCGAAGCACCTTACGCGCGGCGCTCATTCTGACTATTTTGTTGTTGGGGGCCACGTCACCACGGCATCGCCTTGGACACCCTCGGTAGGGACCTAAAATGAAAATTGGCCAACTCGCCGCGAAAGCAGGCCTGAACGCCTCCGCGATACGCTATTACGAACGGCTCGGGCTGCCCCCCCTCGCCCGCATCGCATGTCCGGCCAGAGGCGCTATCCCGACGAAACCCTATATCGCCTGCTGCTCGTTCGCTTCGCCGGCGAAATGGGCTTTTCCCTCAGCGAGATTAAACTCTTCCTCGGTGGCCTGCGGGAGAACGCACCCGTCGGGCCCCGCTGGAGGAAATTAGCCCATCACAAAATCTCCGAAGTCGAACAAACCATCCGACGTTCTCGCCGCCTGAAATCTCTTCTACAAAAGCTGCTTCGATGCCGCTGCGCCTCATTACACGTCTGCGTCCGAGGTCTCAGCCTAAGTCCAAACCTGAGCGTCATCGCTCACCGCCCAGTGCGTCTAACCGGCAAGTCCTCATCACCTGCGCGGAGCGGAAATGTTAGCTTATCGTTTTGAGAAGAAACCCAATCAGGATCAAGCTGGCTCCCCAGCCGAGTAACTTCATTGGTTCGCGAAAGGAACGCGCATTGAGGTCGTCGACGGTGATCTCCGTGGGCTGTGCGGGATTGCAACGAATCCGCTGGCGGCTGCCTCGCTGGTAACGAATCCAGTCCGCAACCTCGGAGCCGTAGGAGCCGGTGTGGTCATTTTGTGCGGAGCTTACGAGCTTGCGGCCTCCAAAGTCATATTGGAATGTGAAGGACGCCCGGTAATTGTCGGTTACACGCCCCGATGGTTCGTGGACGAACCGGGATTCGAGCACCGTCGCGTCTACGGGCAACCAGTGGCCGAGCCTTCTGTATTTCTGTGCTCCGGTGTAAACGCCGTTCAACAGAAGGAAGGAGCCCACGGCCACAACCAGGAATCCTATGCCGCGCAGTATGGGCCGCGCTTCGGCCCGTTTCTGCTGCGAGTCCTGGATTGGCCGCACCTCGAATTCCACGATGTCAGTATAGAAATCAGGCGTCAGCTAGGGGCCGCAATCTGGTCGCAGGGTGTCGTTTCGCTTATACCAGCAGCAAACTAACCTCCAGATTTGGTTTTCTTGCGGGCTGCATCGTGCTTGCCCCATCGCCGGATGGCGCTTTTTCTCGAATCAAGCTGCATCGTCTTACTCACGTCATGACTGTTCCGACGTCTGTGCATTCCGGCGGCGGTCGCATCTTCAAAATGCAGCGGATCCCTGAGATTCTGCAATTCCCGGTAATAATAAAGCGCCGTGGGGTGCTTCCCCTTGACTCTCAGGCTCTTCAGAAACTCGACCTCCTCCTCGGTCGCGCCACCCTCGGCGGCAAAGTGTTTGAGGAAGTCCTTAAATCCTGACTCTTGCTCAAGGGGAACAACTTCCTTTTCGACAAATTCGAATTTCTTCGCATAACCAGGAATGAGTCTTCGATTCAGTATGATTTCCATGCCAAAAGTGGCCAGGTCGATATCCCAGGATTCGATCAGCGGATCCAAAAAGGAAACACAGTTCTCCACAGAAACGTTGAAGGCGTCGGTGTCCAGGAACTCGAGAATGCCCACGCGCATCGCTTCATAGCTCTTGCCGCTCAGGCGCGCCACGGAACGCAGCCACGTTTCACTTGCCAATTCGTCCTTGGCGATTTTCTTCACCACGTCCAAAAGTTTTTGCGTGACCAGGCGCTCCAGTTCACCGAAGGGCTGCTTCTCAAAAATGGCCCGGACCTGTTTCTCTTTTTCAGGCGCGCACTTGCGCAGGATCAACTCGCGAACTTCTTTGAACAAGGCCCTGGGCGCCTTCTCTAAATTCCGCTTCAATACTTCCTGGCGCTGATGTTCCGCCAGCTTGGTAAGCTGCCCCGCGGGGATTTTCAGGAATTTCCCCATCTTCTCGTAGATGTCTGTTCGGCCAGGCTCCGGAGGCTGTTTTTTTCCCGTCACCAACTGCGAAATGTAGGACTCCGTCACCGCAGCGGCGGCGGCCAGATCGCGCTGCTCCAGCCCCAGTTCCTCCAACCGCTGTCTGATTAGCAGGCAGACATCCACAGGTACCCTCCCAGGAATTAACTACGTTTGATTAATCCTGGAAAAATACTCCCAGATTCAGCTTGACACGTCAAGTTAATTAACCTATTTTGGTTAAGGTACTGAGGGAGCTTTCAGTGCACCTGCAACCGCGTGAGTTATCTGAATTCCCCTTGGCGGCCAACCAAGGAGGTTGACATGTTTGCACGCAAAGTATCGATGCACTTGAAAGCCGGCGGCGCCGCGGAGTTCAAGCAAAAAATAGAATTCGATGTCATACCGGTGTTGCGCAAGCAGAAGGGGTTCCTGGACGAAATCACCTTTCTGTACCCCAGCGGTAAGGAAGTCCACGCTTTTAGTTTGTGGGAAACCGCTGAAGACGCGGAGGCCTACAACCGCGTAGCCTATCCGGACGTCGCAAAACTGCTGGTGTCCGTGACCGAAGGCGTACCTCGGGTACAAACCTACGAGGTGCTGAACTCCAGTTTCCACAGGGTCGCGGCGGCGACAGCGGTCTGAAAGTTAGCGGTCTCGTTCTCTAGAGGGCGTCCTTTTAGTCCCAACGCGAACGCGGCACACAGCGGTGTGGTTTCGCTGGCTGGATCGGATGACGCGAATCCTCTCCGAGCATTCGACAGGTAAAGGGGGCACCTATGCAAATACTCTGGTGGATGATGGTCGGATTGGTCGCCGGCTGGTTGGCAGGCAAGGTTCTGAAGGGTGACGGTTACGGTCCGCTCATGGATATTGCGATGGGTATCTGCGGAGCCATTGTGGGCGGGCTGCTTATCGCATCCGCCGGCTTTACTGGCTACAGGGGAACCGTTGTTACGACTCTGGTTGCCACGATTGGCGCGGCCCTTGTGACGTTGCTCGCCGGTTTCGTGAACGGCAGAAGGATGTACGCCCGGCAACTCTAATCGTCAAGTAGGCATGGAGATTTCAAGTGTTAGAAAGCATTAGAACCAGGACTGTCTTCATCAGGGAAGGCACGCCACTGACGGCAGCGCTTTCGATTGAAACCGAGGCGTTTATGCCTGGCTGGCGGGTCGTCAAGATGGATCGTCAAGCGCTTACCCGGGAAATTGAAAAGGCGAACTGGAACTTTTTCTACCTGGCCGGCGAGACGAAGGCCATCGTCTTTGGCCGCGACCGATTAGGAACCCTGCGCAGAGCGGTCAAGGCCGTTCTGGCCAGACAGGAAGGACGCAAGTTTAACTCCCTGGAACTTACAAAAATTGCTTCGAAGTGGTTTCTCGGCATTCCCTTCACGACGGTTATTGCTCATTCCCGGCATATTCAGGAAGGCCTTGGGCTGGTGCCAGCAAAGGATTTTGTCTTGAGAATGCCTCCTGCGCCAATCGGAAAATTGGCTGCCAAGCAACACAGGGCCGTGATTTCAAGTACTTAGGAATTCATCTGGAGATATGAAAATGAAAAAGATGCGCAGTTCGATTCTTTGCCTCTTGGCCTTGCTGTTTACGGCCCCCATGCTCTACGGACAGGAGCTGTCTAAGTATCGGGCTTTTTCCCTCGGAACGAGTCTGTCTGCCGTACTCAAGCAAACAGACCAGAAATTGACCGACGTAAGGACTACTCATGCCCGTCCATCATTGTTTCAGGAACTCACTTGGTGGCCCAGCCCTCTTGGACTTTCCTCCCGATCGGATCCCGTGGAACAAATTCTGTTCTCGTTCTACAACGGCGAGCTATACAAGATTTCCGTGACTTACGACCGAGACGCCACCAAGGGGCTGACCGCAGCGGATATGATGAAAGCTATCGCGGATAAGTACGGCCCGCCGACAAACGTGGTGCTGGAGATCGACTCCGCGACCACCGAACGCTACGGCTTCATGGGAAAGGCCGTTGCCTCGTGGGATAACTCCCAATACTCCGTCAACCTTGTCCGTTCTTCATTTATCGATGCTTTTGGCCTGGTCATTTATTCCAAGCTGATCAATGCGGAAGCGGAGCTCGGTATTGCGGAATCTGGGAAACTGGAGCAAGACGAAGCTCCCAAGAGAGAAGCGGAGCGTCAGCAAAAAGCCACCGATGATCTCGAAACGGCGCGCCAAAAGAACAGGAAAGTTTTCCAGCCCTAGTTGTTGGTTTTAAGCACACATTGGGTTTTCCGTCGTGACAAACGCGATTTGACTCACGATGCACGCAAAATATCCTGCCAACTACAAGATCCGGGAGCAGCCGGGTGCGCCTCTCTGAGGCCTATGCGGCTTGCGGGGAGGCTTGACCCTAGTCGAACTTTTATTTTCGAACCGCCTTCCAGCCCCTTCGCAAACCCGGCGACTCCCCGGAGAAGGTGAGTGCCAACTCAATTGTTCAGGCGCGAAACAGCAACCTCGGCCGTCAATATAGAAAAATCTCCCTTTTGCCTATACTAGGGGGCAGCGAACCGGAGGGATACCACCATGAATGGATTACCCAGACCGAATTTTCTGCGCTTGTTGTTAGCCTGCGCGGTGTTGGTCCTTGGGGCCTATTGGGCCGGGGCGCGCTGGGGACAGCGTCAGCCGCTGCAGGTTGGCGCGACACCGCGAAGCTCGGCGGCGACCAGCAAGAGTGCGCCGCGTTCCTCGGGGAATACTGCCGCGCTGGACGCCAACCTCACCGAAGACGAGTCCATCAATGTGCGCGTGTACCGTGAAGCCGCGCCCGCCGTCGCCAACATCCTGACCAAAGCCACGGAGTATGACTTCTTCATGGATCCGGTGCCGGTGGAAGGCGCCGGCTCAGGATTTGTAATCGACGAAAAAGGCTATATCCTGACCAACTTTCACGTGGTGGGCGATGCGCAATCGATCGAGGTAATTCTCGGCGACCAGAGCCGCTATCCGGCAAAGTTCATTGGCGCGGACCAGCGTAATGACGTGGCCCTGGTCAAGATCGACGCGAAAGGCAAGCACCTCGCGGCCCTACCTTTGGGCGATTCCACTGCGCTGCAGGTCGGCCAGAAAGTTCTGGCCATTGGCAACCCGTTTGGTTTTCAGAGCACGCTGACCACCGGCGTGATTAGCGCCCTGGGCCGTACGGTGCAAACCAGCCAGACGACTTTCATCGACGAGGCCATCCAGACTGATGCGGCCATCAATCGCGGCAACTCTGGCGGACCACTGATTGATTCACGAGGCGAGGTCATCGGCATCAACTCGGCCATCTACACCC
>Ga0307479_10003166_pt1 | contig 14968 bp, 7 predicted proteins | sample atmos_gasesECM4C_FD_203743 | JGI IMG/M metagenome (GOLD analysis project Ga0307479, IMG submission 203743) | Hardwood forest soil microbial communities from Morgan-Monroe State Forest, Indiana, United States - atmos_gasesECM4C_515 | ecosystem: Environmental > Terrestrial > Soil > Temperate... | reverse complement strand
CACCAACTCTGGACGATGGCAGGCCCGGCGGCTTCTATCTGACCCGGTTTCGCAATCTCGCCGACAAGCACCCCAAATTCATCCGCGGCTATGGGTTCGAGGGCGCCAGCGGCAGCGCCATGTTTCCGCGCGGCGCGGACGTTCACGGATTCGGCGCCGACTTCAAGGAAGAAGTTCGCAAGAATCAAGGAGAGTTCAACGGTATGGGCGCGTTCGGTGAAGTACTGGCGCGCTACGAAAATTACGTGGACCTCGATCCGGTCGTGAAAGACAAATGGGGCATTCCTGCGCTGCGTTTTCACTACAAATTTGGCGACAACGAACACCGCATGGCCGAAGACATGAAAGAGACCGCTCAGGAAATGTTCGAGGCCGCGGGCTTTGAAATCATGAATGTCAGCAGCCGCGTTTTGACGGAAGGCTGGTCGATCCACGAACTGGGCACGGCGCGGATGGGCAATGATCCGAGGACCTCCGTGCTCAACCAATTTCAGCAGACGCATGATGTGAAGAATTTGTTCGTCGTGGATGGCAGCGCTTTCGTCAATGCCAGTTGCCAGAATCCCACGTGGACGATCATGTCGTTGTGCTGGCGCTCTTGCGACTATCTGGCGGACGAATTCCGCAAAGGCAATCTGTAGGTGAAACAATGCCCACGAATGATCCCATTGATCTGAGACAAGATCGACGCCAATGGCTGAAGACTTCGGCGGCACTGGTCGGGGTTTCCCTCGTGTCCATGCCCGCGCTTCCCACCGACACGCCACAAGCGGAAAAAGCGCCCTCAGCCGGCGGGCAAGCCGTCTCCCACGCGAAACCTGCTGAAGGCGCAACGCCAGCTCGCTTCTTTGCTCCAGCGCAGCAGGTATTGGTGGAGGAACTCACTGAGGCAATCATTCCGGCTGACAGTCATTCGGGCGGCGCCAAGGCTGCGAAGGTCGTTGATTATATCGACCAGTTTCTGCGCGAAACTTACGAGGAGAGCCACAGAACACTTTGGCGGGAAGGCTTGCGTCTCGTCGACGCGATGAGCCGGCATTACACGGGAAAATCGTTTGTCGAAGCCAGTCCGGAAGATAGGATTTCCGTGCTCAAAGTTCTCTCGGATAATGACCAGATGACGGATCTTCCCGAGGTGCGATTCTTTATCGAGCTGAAGCGAATGACCGTACGTGGCTATTACACCTCAAAGATTGGAATTCACGATGAGCTGGAGTACAAAGGCAATCGCATCTTGCAGGAATTCGTGGGCTGCGACGACCAGGGTCCCGCATCGTCGTAGCTATTTGGAGTGCGGCGGTCTTGCCGCCGCTTTAACAGTGTAATGTTTGATCGACCAAGGGTTTTTAGCGGAGATTTCATGGCGGAAGGCAGAGTAAAAGTCGGCATCATCGGATCGCAATTTCAGGCGGACATTCACGCCGCGTCCTTGCAAATCATGCCGGACGCAGCCGAAGTCGTCGCCATTGCCTCCCCAACCCCCGGCAACGCCGCCGCGCTGGCAAAACGATTCAACATCCCCCGCGTATTCACCGATTACCGCGAAATGCTCAAAGAGCGCGACATCGAGATGGTCACCATCGCCGCGCCCAACAGCCTGCACGCGCAAATGGCCAAAGACATCGCCGCCGTCGGCAAGCACATCGTGTGCGAAAAGCCTTTAGCGATGACCATCGCCGAAGGCGAGGAAATGATAGCCGCCGCAAAACGTGCAGGCGTTCTGCTGATGTACGGCGAAGAACTTTTTTTCACGCCGAAATATTTAAAGGCCAAAGAAATGGCCGACGCCGGGGCTTTCGGAAAGATTTACCTCATCAAGCAAAGCGAAAAGCATTTCGGGCCGCACAGTTCCTGGTTCTGGGACGTGAATCGCTCCGGTGGCGGCGCGTTGATGGACCTGGGCTGCCACGGCATCGCTTTCTGCTATTGGTTTCTCGGCCGTTCGCCGATCAAATCTATTTATTGCCAGATGGGCACGTACGTTCACGGCGACAAAACCAAAGCCGAGGACGATTCGCTGTGCATTCTCGAATTTGCCAACGGTGCCGTCGCCCTGATCGAGAACAGTTGGGCGCGCCGCGGCGGCATGGATGATCGCATCGAGGTCTTCGGTGAGGACGGCTGCACCTACGCCAACCTGCACATGGGCAACGCGCTGCCCACGTACAGCGAAAATGGATACGGCTACGCGGTCGAGAAGGCCCCGAGCACTAAGGGTTGGACGTATCCCGTCTTCGAGGAACTCTGGAATTACGGCACGCCGCAAGAGCTGACCCATTTCGCGCGCTGCGTTCGAGGTAAAGAAAAGCCGCGGGCCACCGGTGAAGATGGCTTGGCGGTGCTGCAGGCCGTTTATGCGGGTTACGCGTCAGCGGGCGAAGGGCGCAAGATCGCGCTGCCGTTTCAGCCGCCGCCCGGCGTGAAGAAGCCCATTGATCTCTGGCTCAACGGCGCAGCTCGCCGTCAGAGCGCGATGAAGTAGACAGACATTCTTGTTTTCCCGCGATAGCGGGCCTGTTCTCTTGCACTCGTGCCAACAGGCAGATTTGAGTATTCAGAGCGATGAATCGCCATCCGAGAGGTGACGCGTGATCCTATCGATGAGATTTCGTCTGTCCGTGATGATGTTCTTCGAGTATTTCATCTGGGGCGCGTGGTACGTCACGCTGGGAACCTGGCTCGGTCAGCAATTGCACTTCTCCGGACAGGAGATCGGTCTCGTCGCCGGCACAACGGCCCTGGGCGCGGTTGTCTCGCCGTTTCTCGTCGGGCTGATGGCCGACGAGCTCTTCGCCAACCAGCGGCTACTCGCCGCGCTGCATGGCATCGGCGGGCTGCTTCTGTTCTTCGCTTCCACCCAAAAATCATTCGGCCCCATGTACGCCGTCCTGCTGATCTATTCGCTCTGCTACATGCCCACAATGGCGCTGACCAACGCGCTGGCCTTTCGCCAAATGAAAGATCCCCAGCAGGATTTTGGCTCCATTCGCGTCCTGGGCACGGCCGGCTGGATCGTGGCTGGCTTGATCGTCGGCTACATGAAGGTTGAGCCCACGGCAATACCGATTCGCATCGCGGGTGCGTGTTCCATCCTGTTCGCGATCTATGCCTTGACGCTGCCGCACACGCCGCCGTTGCGCTCCGCACACGGATTCAAGCTGAGCAATATTTTTCCGGCTGAAGCATTTACCCTGTTTAAAGACCGCAACTTCTCCGTTTTCGCCCTGGCTTCGTTTCTGATCTGTATTCCGCTGCAGTTCTACTACACCTTCACCAATCCGTTCCTGAACGAAATCGGAGTGCAGAACGCTGCCGGTAAGATGACCATGGGGCAAATGTCCGAATTGTTGTTCATGGTGACCCTGCCTTGGTTCTTCAAGCGGCTGGGCGTAAAGCGCACATTAATGCTGGGGATGTTCGCGTGGGTAGTGCGGTACATCTGTTTCGGCGCAGGGAACAGCACTAGCTTAGTGTGGCTCTTGTATCTCGGAATCGTCCTCCACGGCATCTGCTACGACTTCTTCTTCGTAACCGGGCAGGTCTATGTCGACCAGAAAGCGCCCCCGGCTTTGCGCGCGGCCGCGCAGGGACTCATCACCTTCATTACCTACGGCATCGGCATGTTCGTTGGTTCCTGGATCTGTGGCGCAATCGTCGATAGGTACGTGAAGTCCGCACCCGGTGGCGGCGTGCTTCACGACTGGCGTTCGATCTGGATGGTGCCGGCGGTAGCCTCCGCGGCAGTCCTGATCTTCTTTTGGGCCGGGTTCCGGCGCGAAGAGAGCGCCCCTCAACAGCCCGCGTCCATTGCCGAAGTGACCATCAGCAGATAACGGTCGACATCAGCAAAAAAACGGGAGCGCGATTCTCTTTCGCGCTCCCCGTTGACAGCCGGACCGTGTCCGCCTCTAACCTTCTTACCGCGCAGACAGACCCAGCTGTGTGGTAGTCGTTTTGGTGTTGCCAGACGCGTCCGTAGCCGCGTACGTGACCGTGTAAACCAGCGGCCTACGGTTCTCAGGGCGTTCTGCGCGAAGCACGAACGACCTTACATCCGTGCCGAAGGCAACTGGCCCGCCTCCAACAGCTTGCACGTCGCTAACGAGGTTGCGGCCCCGATCCGCCGGATCATTGCTGGTGATCGAGACCAACTTCACCTTGGGATTGGCGTCGCAAACGTCGCTGACATTGACCGCGGCGTGGACAGCCACGAGTTCATTGGGCCGCAGCCGACGCGCTCCTGTCGACAGTGAAACGCCCAACGTTGGCGCAACTGTGTCCCGCACCACAACCGTGGTGCTTGCAGAGGAAGAACCGCCCGGATCCGAGACGGTCAGGGTGTAGAGATGGGTGCCTAGGCTTACCATCAACTGCACTTTGGCAGTCCTGCCGACGATGGTGCTGCCTTCCGTCCAGACGTAGGTGAGTGTGTATCCGTTCGGGTCAGTGGAGCCTGAACCATCCAGCGTGACCATCGCGCCTGCCGGACTCGTGCATTGGAACATTGGGTCGGGATTCACAGTTGCCACCGGTGGCCGTGCCCCGATGGTTACATGCGTAACTGCCGAAGACGAAAGGCCGCCCGCATCCGCAACCGTCAGCGTGAATGCGTACGTACCGACGTTCAGGGTCAATGGCACAATTGCAGACCTGCCCACCACCGTGCCGTTCTGAGTCCACACGAAACTAAGTGCGTCGCCGTCAGGATCGCTGGACAGCGAGCCGTTCAGCGTGACCGGGGTGCCGTTCGGGCCTGCCGATTGCAGCGTTTGGTCCGCACCGGCATTTGCAACCGGCGCCTGGTTCGTGATGGTCACGTGAGTGACCGCTGAGGACGACAGACCTGCTGTATCTGTGACCGTCAGCGTATAAGTGTACGTGCCGATTTTCAGGTTCAACGGCACAGTCGCTGTGCTACCCACCGCGGTACCGCCCAGCGTCCAAGCGTACGTGAGTGTGAAGCCGTTAGGGTCGGTGGACGCCGAACCATTCAGCGTGACAGGTGTAGTCAGACCCGTAGCGGGCAAGGTTTGGTCGACGCCCGCGTTCGCGACGGGTGCCTTCGCCGTGATGGTTACGTGCGTAACCGCCGAGGACGAGAGGCCTCCCGCATCCGTGACCGTCAGCGTAAAGGTGTACGTGCCGACCTTCAAGCTCAACGGCACCATGGCGGTATTGCCTACGACCGTGCCGTTCTGAGTCCAGCTGAAGGTAAGGGCGTCGCCGTCAGGGTCGGCGGAGGCCGATCCGTTTAGCGTTACCGTAGTGCCGTTTGGACCTGCGGATTGCACCGTTTGATCGGCGCCCGCGTTGGCGACCGGCGGCTGATTGTTGACCGTGACATGAGTGACCGCGGAGGACGAAAGGCCTCCCGCATCCGTCACGGTCAGCGTGTAAGTGTGCACACCCATGGTTGCGGTCAACTGCACAATCGCGGAGTTACCCACGACCGAGCCGTTCTCCGTCCACACGAAGGTAAGCGCATCGCCATCGGGGTCGGTTGAGGCTGAACCATTCAGCGTGACCGGCGTAGTCGAACCCGTTGCGGGCAAGTTCTGGTCGGCGCCGGCATTGGCGACCGGCGGCTGGTTGTTGATCGTAACGTGGGTGACCGCCGACGACGAGAGGCCTCCCGCGTCCGTCACCGTGAGCGTGAATGTGTATGCACCGACTTTCAAGCTCAACGGCGCAATCGCCGCGTTCCCGACTACGGTGCTGCCCTGGGTCCAGACGAAAGTAAGTGCCTCGCCATCGGGGTCGGTTGAAGCCGAACCATTCAGCGTCACAGACGTCGTCGGACCTGTGGCTGGCAAGGTTTGGTCCGCTCCCGCGTTTGCGACTGGCGTCGCGTTGTTAATCGTTACGTGCGTGACTGCCGTGGAGGAAAGACCTCCGGCGTCCGTCACCGTAAGCGTGAACGCGTACGTGCCGATTTTCAGGCTCAAGGGCACAACCGCAGAGTTGCCAACTACAGTGCTGCCCTGAGTCCAGACAAAGGTCAGTGCGTCGCCATCTGGGTCGCTGGCCGAACCAGTTAGGGTGACGGATGTAGTCACACCTGTGGCCGTAAGCGTTTGATCCGCGCCAGCGTTGGCCACCGGCGGCTGGTTGTTGATGGTCACGTGAGTGTTGTTTGAAGCCGAAAGACCTGCGGTGTCCGTCACCGTTAGCGTGTACGTGTGCACGCCCATGGTTGCATTCAATCTAACAATCGCAGAGTTACCCACGACCGCGCTGCCCTCCGTCCACACAAAGGTAAGGGCATCGCCATCAGGGTCGCTGGACAACGAACCGTTCAATGTGACCGGTGTGGTCGGACCCGTCGCTGGCAAGGTCTGGTCTGAGCCCGCGTTGGCGACCGGCGGGGCGTTGGTGACGATTACGTGCGTAGTGGCCGTGGACGACAGCCCCGCAGTGTCCGTGACCGTCAGCGTATAGGTGTGCGTGCCGATGCTCGCGGTCAACTGCACCGTGGCGGAGTTCCCTACGACTGTGCTGCCTTCCGTCCAAACGAACGTAAGTGAGTCGCCATCCGGGTCGGTTGAGGCCGAACCATCCAACGTGACCCCAGCGCCGTTCGGACTCGTAGCCGGTAGGTTTTGGTCGGACCCGGCATTTGCCACCGGCGGCTGATTCGGATTGCCGAGACGCGTAAAGAAAATTTGATTGGGGCCCGAGCCACCGTCATCCCAGACGACGTTGAGATTACCTTTAGCATCAGCGGACATTTGCACGGTCTCTGCAAAGCCGTTGTCGTTCGTGAGGTTTTGTGACGTCGTGAATGTCGCGCCCGAATCAGTGGATCGTGCAAAGAAAATTTGCGAATTCGACGTGATGCTGTCTTCCCAGGCCACATTGATATTCCCGCTGTGATCCACAAGCAGTGCGGGATTTACGGAGTCGCCGGTGCCTTTGGAGAGATTCTGCGCGGTGGAAAAAATCGTGCCTCCATTGCTGGAGCTCGCGAACCACACATCATGAGTGGTGCTGGTGGCCGATAAAGTATCCTGCCAAACGACAAATATGTTCCCTTTAGCATCTACGCCCACGAGCGGATTGGTCGAGGCGCCCGGATCGCTGGAGACGTTTTTAATGGGCGAAAACGTTGTGCCCTGGTCCGTCGAGCGGGTGAAGAAGATGTCCTCGTTTCCCGGAGTGTTGTCGTCCCACACGATATTAATGTTTCCGCTAGAGTCGAGCGCAAGTTGCGGAGTGCTGGAGTTGCCGGCATTGTTGGAGAGATTCTGCTCCGTCGAAAACGTCTGGCCATTGTCCTTCGAGACGCTGAAGAAAACGTCTAGTTGCGAGCCGACGAAGGTGTCCCAGACCACGTACACGTTTCCGCTGGCATCTATGGCAAACTGCGGTGCAAACGATTCGGTTGTATGCGCGTCAATGTCTACAGGCTGCGAAAAACTGGCGCCTCCGTTGGTGGAACGCGTGTAAAAGATGCCGAAGGTAACGTCGCGGTTCGCCCACAGCACGTGAATATTATTGTTGGCATCAACGGCGATTTGCGGATTTGCGGAATCGGCGACCGTGTTTGCGAGATTCATCGGCTGCGAGAAGGTCGTACCGCCATCCGTGGAACGGCTGAAGTAAATGTTGTCCTTAGCGCCGCTCTCTATCCAAACCACGTTAATAGCGCCTTGGCTGTCAACGGCCATGCGTGCATTGAAAGGAAAGTTCGCACTCTTCGAGACGTTCACCGGCGTTGAGAAGGACTTGCCACCGTCCGTGGAGCGGCTACACAGAATGCTGTTATGGCTGAAATCGGCCGCGTCATCTTCCCACACCACAAAGATGTTCCCGCTAGCGTCGACCGCTACCTGCGCAGTGAACGAGTTATCTTTCGTAGTGCCCTGCGTATTCGAGATGTTTATAGGGGCAGTGAATGTCGGACCCTGCGTCTGCGCCTGCGACACCGCGCACATCGACAGCAGCACCAAACTCATCACTGCGAGGACCCGGGGCCAACGGCTGGGGTAAACCACGGCAAGCCTCCTTCTCACTCGGCAACGGGAGACGTCTGTCTCTCACTACCCAAAGAAAGTGCCCTGGCCAGTTTTTAGCGGGGACGATCTGCTGGCTCTGCGTGAAGCTCTGTACTGGCGTTGCCGGTGTACTGCGTCGCGGCAAGCCTGAATTTCTATGCTGATCGTATCCGAAGATGACGAAGAAAAGGAGAACGAAAAGGTACTATGTTTCCTAAAAGTTAATTCTAGTACCTTGGTCCTACAAGACTCTGTTACTACCAAAGGGTTTTATTTTGTAAATGAATGAAAACAGGCACTTTATTCCCACACCGAATCTGCCCCTCGACGAACCGATCGCCGACCTTCATTCCTCTCGGAATTTCTACCAGTCGTGCTGTGTTGACAGGAGTGAAATTTCTGTGACACCTACACGTGTCGCGTGGTGCCGTGAGATTTTGCGCTATCAAGAACGAGCAAAGTAGCCTTTACCGCCCTCAGCCCTTCTAACACCCTATGCATCTAAACGGACAGTCAGCAGAGCGCCAAAAAATGCGGTGAAGTGACTCGGGAGGAGTCGTTCGTGCCGAGGTCCGTTCTCATCGTCGACGATCACGAAGCCATTCGCAGGGGGCTACGTTCGCTGTTCCGTACTCACCCGGAGTTCTGCATCTGCGGGGAAGCCGTTGATGGCGTGGACGCCATCCAAAAAGCTCAGGAGCTTACTCCGGACCTGGTCATTCTGGACCTGGCCATGCCGGAAATGAACGGCCTGGAGGCCGCCGCGGCCCTCAAATACATTCTCCCGGAAGCTCCGCTTTTTCTGCTTACCGCCCACTACAGCAGGGAACTGGAACTAGCGGCAAGTGCCTCCGGGGTGTGCGCGGTATTCTCCAAGCACGATTGTTTGGAGGCACTGATCCAGCGAGCGCGCTCCGAGTTGCACATTTCACCGCCGTGCGAAGACGAGCCGCAGTCGCAGAATGGAAGCACGCAGTGAGTTAGCTGCGCTGGCCGAGTTTGGAGCGCAGCGGTCTTATTTTCCCCTGGCGCAAGGAAGCCCCGCTTTCGAGGTCACAGCTTCAACTCTCTGTATTTGCGAAAGCCAAAACCACCTATGAATCTGGTTCTGTGAATCTGGGTGAACCTTGCCTAGGACGTTCTTCAGCGGGGGGCGTACGGGACTGACGACCAATTTTAGCCCGGGTACCAACGGAACCCGGTGCGTTGTTCCTCTGCCGCCTTCTTGAGCAAAGCCATGCTTCCCCTGCGATTGTAATGGCCGCACGCCGCTAAAATCCCGTTTAGCAGGCTCATTGGTGCGGCGTAGGACGCCCCAAAAGCCGGCGTCTCCACCGAAGCGATAAGGCACTCGTGCGAGAACCGCGCTACTGGCGAAACCAGCGTGTCCGCAATACCCACGCAATAAGCTCCATTCGTGCGTGCCTGCCGCAATCCTTCCACGGTTTGTCGCAAGCCTCGGCGAAAACTGACCGCAAGCACCAGATCGTCTTTACCGGCGGAGCGCGTCAAGTGCATGGCCTCCCCCGAGGAAGTCGCGGCCACCGCCGGCAACGCCAACAAAATCAAGTGATAGTGCAAATAGCCGACAAGATTGCTGGCTAAGTCTCCCCCCAGAATAATGACGCGGCGTGCGCGATGGATTCTCCGCGCCAGAGACGCGATACGATCGCTATCCAAGGCATTACGAAGCCGCTGTAGGTTGCGCACGTCCAGGTCGATGGCTTCCCGCACGTGGGCGGACAGGCTCGGACCCTTCGCCTTGCTGGTCTGCATGGTATCGAGCGACGTCGCTTGTGAAACAGAGAGCTCATGCAAGTGGCGCTGGAATTCGCGATAACTCTCGAATCCCATTTTGAGAATCACCCGTAGTGCGGTTGCTGGATCTACTTTGAGGCGCTGGCCCAACTCGCGAACGCTGAGCAATACGTACGGCCGCGGGTTTTCCAGCACCGGCCGGATCAGCTCTTGGCGCTTGCGGCTCAGGCCGTTCATCCCCGCGAAGTCCGCGGTGGCATGACGGCTGCGCTGGTTGGGGCGCTCAGTCATGGGCCAAGCATCACGCGTTCAGGTGGCATTGTCAATCAGCTCCGCAAGCATTGCGGTTTGCTAGCTAGCCTGATCGGCATTTTGCATCATATGTTGCACAATTGTGATTACGTCGTCTGCTGTGAGAAATTGCTTGACATTCACAAGCGCCCTACCTACAGTTTCCCAATATAATTTGCAGAATCGCATTACCGGTCGGATGCAACAACCGTTGTAGTCACCTGTTATGCGCTAGGCCCGCACGGTGCCCCTTGCAGTATGGTGCTGCCTCAAGCAGAAAACGAAGTGGAGGTTGCCTATGACACGCATAAAGTTTGCACAATTCACTTTGGCGGGCTTTCGCCGCATGCTTGGCAAGCATCTGCGTCGCGCCCCGGTCGTCCTGGCGGTCGCCCTGGGTACCGTTGCACTACCACTGCACGCGCAAACGACGTCGACGATCGAGGGTGCGGTGACCGATCACCAGGGACTGGGCATTTCCGGCGCGGAAGTGAACGTCACCTCGAGTGCGCTGGCCGTCAGCAAAACAACCACCACGGATGGCAGCGGGAATTATCAGATTGCCGCGCTGCCGGCAGGCACCTATACAATTACCGCCTCGCGCGCGGGATTCACCACCCAAGTCTTCAACAACCTTGAAATCACCCTGAACCGCACGGTCAAGTTCAACATCTCCTTGGAGGTCGGCACAGTTCAACAAAAGGTGGAAGTTTCCGCGGCACTTCCGCTGCTTGAGACTACTTCTTCGTCCGAAGGTAAGACAATTCTTCCTGAGCAGATCGTCGACATGCCCATCAACGGAAGAAACTACCTTGACTTGATGCAGCTCGTTCCCGGCGTGGCCATCAATCGTCAAGCGGACGTGGGCAGCGACGACGCCGTACCCGTCCTCGGTGAACGCGGTAACAATACGGGTTTCTTGATCGATGGCCTTCCCAACGAGAACGAATTGAATGGCGGCGCGGCGGCACAATTTAATCAGGATACGATTGCAGAATTTCAAGTAATTACCACCGGTTATAAGGCCGAGTTTGGCCACTCTTCCGGGGGCGTGGTCAACGTGATCACAAAATCCGGTGGAAACCAGACGCACGGCCTTGCATCCACATTCTTCCGAAACAATCACCTGGATAGCTCCGACGTAAGCGGCAAGGATGTGCCCTATCTGCTCCGCTGGGATTATGACCTCGCCGCCGGCGGGGCAATCATTCGCGACAAGGTTTTCTGGTTCGGCTCCGCCGAAGAGATCCATGAAAATCGCCAATTAAATTTCGTTAATCCGCCCAGCACGCCGCAAATCATCCTCAACCAGGAACTCACCTACGACACTCCCACAACCGACCGCGAGACCCGCATTTTCGCCAAGTTTGACGAGGTACTCGGAAAGCATCGCTTCACGGAACAGATGAATTACACCAATTCGCACGTGGGAAATTTTCTACCGCTCTCCCAATCGATAAATTTGCCTTCCACTCGGCAGAATCTGGGCGACCGTAATCTTCTCCTCGGCTTTAGCGACACAGCAGCACTTGGTAGTTCAACGGGTCCTTATATATTGAGCTTGCGTGGCCAATATCGTCGTGAGCCGTCCTCGATTAGCCCTGCACATCCGCAGGCAGGCCCGTTTACACTCGACAACATTTTCAGCGGCTATAACACTGGTGACCTATTCGGGGATCTGGGGCAGGTCACTTTCGGATCGATCACAACACCATCCAACCTCGACCAGAAATACGTGACACTCGGTGCCAGCGTCGCCAGAACATTCGGGCGGCACACCTTCAAGCTCGGTTGGGATTTCGAGCGCACCCACGTCGACGGCATGGAAGCGAACCTCCAGGAAAACCAGCTTTTCGCAACGCTGGCTGATTATGCGCAGTTCGGCCCGATTAACTCCGGCTTTTTCCTACTGCTTACCACCGGAGGGCTCACTCCGCAGGCTAATGAGATTCATCTGCGCAACAACTATGACGGGATGTTCCTGCAAGACGACTGGAAGCTGACCCACAACCTTACCCTGAATCTCGGTGTTCGATGGGATTACGACTCACGCTTCGACATCGCTAGCAACGTTTCGCCGCGCCTTGGCTTTGCTTGGGCGGTTACCCCGAAAACCGTGATTCGCGGAAGCTGGGGACTCTTCTATGACCATTTCCGGCTGGGAATCGCGCGCGATGTTCCGGGATTCGGTGGTGCGGACCTTCGCGAAACGCAGCCATTTTCGTATCCTCGTCTTTTTTACGGCATTCCCACTATCGCTCCGGCTCTCTTCGGCCTCTGCCTGAATCAGACGCAAACCGACGCGCAGATTGCCGGTCAACCGTGCCCATATCCCTTCGATCCACCGGGTTCGCCCTACTATGGCGTAGACCATTTGAATAACGTCGTCGCTGCTGGCCACGCGCCCATACCTGCGAACTCTGTCGTCAACGTCAACAACATTCAGCAATTGTCTGGTCTCAGCCCAGCCCAATATCTCACCGCCGCAGATGCGGCCATCAAAGAGCCTGCGGGATTCCTGTTTTGGGGGCCGTTCGGCGCACTCTCGTACAACATCTTCCCGGCGGGTTCGTATGGAGTGACCATCGATCCGAGCTTTTCGACACCCTATACGCGAGGCTTCACGCTCGGCGTCCAGCGGCAAGTTTCCAAGGACTGGGTTATTTCCGCCGATTACTATCACAAAGCCATTCAAAATATCTTGGGTGTGCGCAATTCCGACGTGCCATTTGCGGCTCGCGTGGATAACAGCTTTGGTGGTCCATATATCAATGGCTTCGGCCCTTGGTATGAAGGGACGTACAACGCTGGAATCATTTCCTTTGAAAAGCGCATGAGCCAGCGCTTTACGCTCGGTGGCAGTTATAACTTTGCTTCGGAAAATGATGACGCACTGTGTTCCAGTTTTGATTCCAGCTTGACCGGAACGTGCTGGCCGACCGACAGCTTTCGAGGCGTGCCCCCCGTGGTCACGGATTCCGGCAGCGCGACTTGCGCGGGAGGTGCCACGAACGCCAATGGCTCCTTCACCGCGTGCAATGGAAACTTTGTGCCGAAGGCCGGCGTCTTCTACGACGGCGCAAAGCTCGATAACGGTCCGTCAGATTTAGCCCTACGGCACACACTGGAGCTACACGGCCTGGTCCGGATGCCTTGGAAGTTCGAGTTCAGCAGCCTTTTCCGTGCGCAGAGCGGCTTCCGCTATACAGAGTCGGCCACCGTTCCCCTGGATCAGGACGGAAACAATAACTTCAACGGACGGGACCTTAAAACTGGCAGAAACGCATTTACCGCTCCCCGATTCGTGAATATGGACCTGCGTGTCGCAAGAACCTTCGTGATCCGCGAAAACTTTAAGATTCAGGGTCTATTTGAGTTTTTCAACCTGTTTAATGACGCGAATCCTGCGGCGATCCAGGTACAGCAGGCAGTTACAAAGCCGGCATTTGGCGCCGTCTCGCAAACTTTGCCAGGCCGCGAAGGACAGGTCGGACTTCGCATCGAGTTCTAAAAGCTTGTGGACTTAGAGCAGGAAAGTAATCGTGATGGTGTGGATTGAGGGGGCGATGCCACGGTTCAAAGCCTTATTTGTAGTAGGAGTTCTGCTTCTCGGCACTGTAGTCGGCGTTGCCCAGGCCCAGAAGCACAAAGCCGCTGCTCCCGCGGCGACGGCTTCAGCGGCGGCCTCGCCTGCCGCGAAGCTGCAGGGTATCGATGAGCTTGCGGACCGAGCAATGAAAGAGTGGAAGGTGCCCGGTGTCGCGATGGCGGTCGTGCAAGACGGAAAGGTAATCTACGCGAAAGGCTATGGATTTCGCGACGTGGAACAGAAGCTTCCCGTCACGACCGCAACGCTTTTCCCTATCGGCTCGATTACGAAATCCTTTACTTCGCTGACCTTTGCCATTCTGAAAGACGAGGGCAAAGTCGATTGGGACAAACCGGTCCGCGAATACCTTCCGGAATTTCAGATGTATGACCCGGTTGCGACGGAGCGAGCCACGCCGCGTGACTTGTTCTCTCATCGCACTGGTTTGCCGCGGCACGATTTGGTCTGGTACTCCTCTGATTTCAGTCGTGAAGATCTGCTTGTCCGGCTGCGCTATCTAAAGCCCTACAAGGATTTTCGCAGCACCTACCATTACAACAATCTCACCATCATGACCATGGGCTATCTCGAAGGAAAGGTGAGCGGCCTGGGCTGGGAAGGCTGTATTCGCGAGAGAATTTTTGCGCCGCTGGGCATGAGCCACTCGGATTTATCCGTCGCGGATATCGAGAAAACGGACGACCATGCCACCCCTTATGAACTGAAGAAGGAGGTCGTCACCAAAGTTCCGTTCCACCCTCTCGATGCCATTGGTCCGGCGGGCTCGATTAACTCTAGCGTCGATGATATATCGCACTATGCGATCTTCCAGCTCGGAGACGGCACCTACGCGGACAAACGGATTGTTAACGAAAGCGATCTGCGCGAAATGCACGCTCCGCAAACGACCATGCCGGATTTGCCGCAGCGCAGCCAGTTGCCCGGTTTGGGGCACATGAGCTATGCGATGGGCTGGGTGAGCACCTCATATCGCGGACATAGCCTGGTATGGCACAACGGCGGCATCGATGGATTTTACGCGCTGCTGGCGCTGCTTCCCGACGATCACATCGGTGTAGTGGTTCTGACGAACCTGGCGCACGGACAAACTCCTGAGGTTCTGGCTTACAACGCCTATGATCGCTTGCTGGGCCTCGATCAGATGGCCTGGCTGGACCGTTTCAAAGAACTGGAAGCCAAGGGGAAACAGCAAGAGGAAGAGGCCAAGAAGAACAAGCCGGTGGATCGTAAGACCGGAACACACCCTTCACACGAGCTCCCATCCTATGCCGGGGAATATCAGCACCCCGGCTACGGAACCATCAAAGTTGGCCAA
>Ga0307479_10003165_pt1 | contig 14969 bp, 14 predicted proteins | sample atmos_gasesECM4C_FD_203743 | JGI IMG/M metagenome (GOLD analysis project Ga0307479, IMG submission 203743) | Hardwood forest soil microbial communities from Morgan-Monroe State Forest, Indiana, United States - atmos_gasesECM4C_515 | ecosystem: Environmental > Terrestrial > Soil > Temperate... | reverse complement strand
GCTGGGAGCTGGCGACTGGTAGCTGGCAGCTTCCCGAATTCGTGCGGTATAATAAGGGATTGCAACGGCTCTCCGGACGTCGTTCTTGTCCCGCCCGCGGCAGCAACGTACATCTCATGCCCAGAGGTTCCGATGCCGTTCTCCGAGGAGGAAACGAGCCTGCGCGGGATCCTGTTTTTTGTGAGAGCGTGGCCTGATGGCCATCATGTGCAAATCGCCGGGTGAAATTGAAAAGATGCGCCACAGTGGGCGCATTGTCCGACAGGTGCTGGATGCGACGGTAGCGATTGTAAAGCCCGGCATCAGCACCATGGATCTCGAGACCGTCGCTGCGGCAAAGATCGAGGAACTCGGGGCCAAGCCGGCGTTTAAGGGATACTACGATTATCCCTGCGTGCTGTGCACGTCAGTGAACCAGGAGATTGTGCACGGCATTCCCTCTGAGAAGCGGATGCTGAAAGAGGGCGACATAGTCTCGATCGATTGTGGTGTGGTGCTCGACGGCTACTACGCGGATTCGGCAGTGACAGTTCCAGTAGGGAACCATCTGAAGCCCGAGATCAAGAAGTTGCTGGATGTGACAAAGGCCTCTTTGGAGCGGGCGATTCAGGCAGCGCGCATCGGTAGTACGGTTGGCGATGTTGGCGCGACAGTGCAAGAGATGGTCGAGGCGAACGGATTCAGTGTGGTTCGCGAGTTTGTGGGTCATGGCATCGGCACCCGGCTGCATGAAGAGCCGCAGGTTCCCAATTACGGAACACGCGGGCATGGTCCAAGATTGCGCGAAGGCATGGTGCTTGCGATCGAACCGATGGTGAATGTCGGCCGGCCCGACACCCGACTGCTCGATAACAAATGGACTGCCGTGACCGTCGATGGAAGTCTCAGCGCGCATTTTGAGCACTCGGTTGCGGTAACGAAGGATGGACCGGTGGTGTTAACTGCTTAGCTGTTAGCTACTTGCCGCTAGCTGCTAAACAAGAAGGTAACCGGAGTTTTTGAATTCTCAACCGTGAACCTAGGGTTGCGGTGATGATAAAAAGGAAAAACAGCTAGTAGCCAGCAGCTAGTAGCTAGCAGCTAATTTGAGCAAAGAAGACGCGATAGAAGTAATGGCAGTAGTTTTGGAGCCACTGCCCAATGCGATGTTCCGGGTGGAGTTGGAGAACAAGCATCAAGTTCTCGCCCATGTCTCGGGACGTATGCGCAAGAATTTCATCAAGATCCTTCCGGGTGATCGTGTTGCGGTGGAGCTCTCACCGTACGACTTGAACCGGGGCCGGATCGTTTATCGCTATAAGTAGTGCCAAAAAGCGCTGAGTGTTCGGGTAACGCTGAGGAGAACTTTGGGTAACCCTGTGGAAGTTGCTGGGTAACCCTGTGCATATCTCTGGGTTAACCCTCTGGAAAACGTGGATTAACGCGCGGTGTTTTCTAGCGGAACCGCCAAAAAGAAGTCTTGGTAAATCATGAAGGTACGAGCGTCAGTTAAGAAGATTTGCGATAAGTGCAAGATCATCCATCGCCGCGGAGTGGTGCGAGTGATCTGCGAAAACTCTAAGCATAAACAGCGTCAAGGATAAGCAACTATGGCACGCATTGCAGGCGTCGATCTTCCGCGCAACAAGCACGTGGTGATCGCGCTCACTTACATCTATGGGATCGGCAATCCGCGTTCAGCCCGAATTCTGGCTACTGCCGGGGTTGATCCTGACAAGAAGGTGCAAGACCTGAACGAAGATGAGGTCAACCGGATTCGCCAGGTCATTGAGAACGAAGGCAATGTCGAGGGCGACCTGCGCAAGGACGTCTCGATGCACATCAAGCGGCTGATCGAGATCGGTTCTTATCGCGGGTTCCGCCATCGTCGCAACCTTCCGGTTCGCGGCCAGCGCACCCATACGAATGCGCGAACCCGCAAAGGCCCGCGCAAAGGCACAGTGGCGAACAAGAAGAAAGCGGCGGCGAAGACATAATCATGGCGAAAGCAGCAGCAGGCGCAACGGGCGCTCCAGCGCCCGACAAAAAAGGCAAGAAGAAGCAGTTCAAGAAAAAAGAGCGCAAGAATGTGCCGTTTGGATTGGCGCACATTCAGGCCTCGTTCAACAACACCATCATCACCATCACCGACAACGAAGGTAAAGTGGTGTCGTGGAAGAGTTCGGGTTCGCTTGGTTTCCGCGGTTCCCGAAAGGGAACTCCGTTCGCGGCGCAGCAAGCTGCGATGAACGCGGCCAATCAGGCTCGCGACCATGGCTTGCGGTCGGTGGATGTTCGCGTCAGCGGTCCGGGATCGGGACGGGAGTCGGCCATCCGCGCCCTCGCAGCGGCGGGCATTGAAGTCCGTAACATTCGCGATGTCACGCCCATTCCGCATAACGGATGCCGTCCGCCGAAGCGGAGACGCGTCTGACGACGCGGGCAGTCAGCACTCAGCATTCAGCCTGTAGAGTGCATGGCGGCTGGTAGAAATGTTTGATTTGGCAACAACGGTCGGTGACTGAATGCTGACTGCTGAATGGTGAGTGCTAGTTCGGGACGAAGGGCACGCCGCCTGTAAACCGATCGGCAACGAAAGACCCGAGGTTTGGAGAAACAATGGCACGATATAAAGGACCAGTCTGCCGCCTTTGCCGGCGCGAAGGCATGAAGTTATTCCTGAAGGGCACCAAGTGTTTCAGCGATAAGTGCCCGATCGAGAAGCGTAACTTCGCTCCCGGACAGCATGGAAAAGATCGAAAAGCCAAGATCGTAGGCTATGGTCTGCAGCTCCGAGAGAAGCAGAAGACGAAGCGCATCTACTTCACGCTTGAGAAGCAATTCCGCAATTACTTTGAAAAAGCCGCTCGCGCCAAGGGCGTAACCGGCGCAAAGCTGCTCGAGCAGCTTGAGCGACGGCTGGACAACGTGGTCTATCGCCTCGGATTCGCGATTTCGCGGCGCCAGGCCCGGCAGTTGGTTCGCCACGGCCATGTTGCGGTGAATGGACGTAAGGTAAACATTCCTTCATACCAGGTGGCAGTCGGCGAAGAGATCGCGGTGCGCGAAAACAGCAAGAAGATGACCGTGCTCGAAATCTCCAAGGAGTTCACCAGCCATCAACCGGCGGTGAACTGGCTGGAGGTAGATCGCGATAACTACAAAGGTCGCGTGACGGCTCTGCCCAAGCGCGAAGACATCAATCTGCCGGTAAACGAGCAGTTGATCGTAGAGTTGTATTCGAAGTAAAAGCCCCGGGGGTTAACACAGAGGACGCAAAGGTCTCACGAAGTACACGGAGAATAAAGTGGTTTAAATTCCGTTTTCCCGTGACCTTCGTGTTGCCTTCGCGCCCTTCGTGTTAACCCCCGGTAAAAAACAAACGCGTGAAAGGAATAAATCGGCGCGGCCGTTGCAGAATGCTTCGCGACGCCATTAGCCGCGCAGGAAACTTCAGCTCACTGAATTAAAAAGGAAAAGGACAAACGACATGCTCTGGAAGGGATTTCAAAAACCAAAGCGGCTTGCAGCCGATACCGACACTCTCACCGACAAATACGGCAAGTTTTATGCCCAGCCGTTCGAACGTGGTTTCGGAACCACAATTGGAAACGCGCTTCGTCGCGTTCTGCTCTCGTCGATCGAAGGCGCGGCCATTACCGCGGTTCGCATCGAAGGCGTTCTTCATGAGTTTCAGTCGATACCGGGTGTTGTAGAAGACGCCACCGACATCATCCTGAATCTCAAGCAGGTTCCATTCAAGCTGAACAGCGACAATCACAAGGCCATCTACCTGAAGGCCGAGCAGCCGGGTGTGATCACCTCTGGCATGATCGAGGCGGACGGGGACGTTGAGATCCTTGACAAGGAGATCTACATCGCCACAGTGAGCGAAGGCGGGAAGCTCGACATGGAGATGCGTCTGAAGCGCGGCCGCGGCTATGTCTCAGCCGATAAGAATTTTGACGAGGACCTTGGATTGGGATTCATTCCCATCGACTCGGTGCACTCGCCGGTACGTAAGTGCAATTACACGGTGGAAGCTGCGCGACTCGGTCAGATCACGGATTATGACAAGCTGACCCTTGAAGTTTGGACGAATGGCGCGGTTGCTCCCGCCGATTCGATCGGTTTGGCAGCGAAGCTGGTGAAAGATCACATGAACATCTTCATCAACTTCGAGGAAGAACTCGAAGCGGAGGGTGCAGACGATCGCAAGCCAGAGATCCGCAACGAGAATCTGAACCGCTCTGTCGAAGAGCTGGAGCTTTCGGTGCGCAGCTATAACTGCTTGAAGAACGCTAATATTCAGACGATCGGCGAATTAGTGCAGAAGTCGGAGGCCGAGATGCTGAAGACAAAGAACTTCGGGCGCAAGTCTCTGAACGAAATCAAAGAAATCCTCGCGCAGATGGGACTTAGTCTGGGAATGAAGATCGACGAGCATGGCAACGCCGTGCCCGGACCGACCAGTCAGTCCCCAGCCGCAGTTCTGGCGGGCACCTACGCGACTGCCGATGACGAGCTCGACGAAGAGGAGCCGGCAGGGGGGTTCTAAGAAGGCATTCAGCCGTCAACACTCAGCATTCAGCCGGCTGAGTGCATGACGGCGAGAATTTCCCGTACCAAAATGGTTTCTTGGCTGAATGCTGAATGCTGATTGCTGATTGCTGAGCGCTTGGTGGAAAGCTGCGAAGCCGTCTGTGTCATCAATACTGCAAGTTAGGACAATGTCATGCGTCACCTGAAAGCAACCTGGAAACTTGGACGTAACACCAGCCACCGTCGTGCTCTGCTGCGCAACTTGGTGAGCTCACTCATTCTCGAAGAGCGCATCGAAACCACTGTGGCAAAAGCCAAAGCAATGCGTCCGCATGTGGAGAAGATGATTACTTTCGGCAAGCGAGGGGACGTCGCCGCGCGTCGTCTGGCCGCATCGTTCCTTACTTCACGGGAAGCCGTGGACCGGCTCTTCAGCGAGGTTGGTCCTCGTTATGGCGACCGAAACGGTGGCTATCTTCGCATTATCCGTACTGGATTTCGCAAGGGAGATGGAGGCGAAAAGGCTTTCATTGAGCTTATCGGTTCGGAAAAAATCCTCGACGAACGCCGCGAGAAACGCGCCGAGCTTCGCGCCAAGCGCCGTGAGGAGATGGAAAAAGCAATGCAGGAGCAGCAGGCAAACCTCGAGGCCAGTGGCGGACCTGCGGCGGGCGAAGGCGAGAAGAAGCCAGAGTAATTTCATTCAAGCTTTCTAACAAAGCACGGGACTATCCCCGTGCTTTTTTGTTCGCAAGGCAATCCGCTATCGGCTCTTGTATCACTGCTTCAGCGTCGGCGGAATCGTCGATGAGTGTCCGAAGTGCAAGGGCAGGGATTGGAGTGAAGAGTTTCTCGCCGCGACAGCGGAGATTGAAGGAGACAAGGCGGATCCGCTGCCGTTTTGGAAACCGTGCTAGCCGGCAGCCGCTGCTTGTTTGTGGTTGCCTCGCCAAGGACGAAGACTAGGAACCCATCTTCTTACAGCCTGGCAGTATTCTTCATAGTCCTTGCCAAATTTCCGGCGAAGCGTAGGTTCCTCGTAAAAAAACACGAAAAGATTGACAGCTACTAGTAAGACAGCGGCATACGCCAACAGCGTCGCGGAAGGCCGGACAAACATCATCGCAAGTCCGGCGAGAAACAGGAAACCGCCGATGTACATCGGATTTCGCACGTAGCAATAAGGTCCCGTTACGACAAGTTTGCGCGGGGCGTCGAACGGCGCCGGTGTCCCGCTTCCCGTCACCACAAAATTGATGAAGCACCAGAATGCGATTGCTGCTCCTAACAGGAGCGGCAGGATGCCAATTGCTCGCGTCGGTGAGCTTGCGAAGGAAGTTGAAGAGATCTGAATTCCGAGGTAAGACGGTACCAGCCAAATCAGCGTCACAAAAAAGCCGGTGACGTACACCGCGCTGCGCAAGACTAGAGAGATGCGCTGAACCATGCTGCACCTCGTGCCTGTTGGAGTCGTGGCACAGCCTACGTCAATCAGTGGCGCAGGTGCAACAGTATTTAGGCTGACACCGTCTCCAACTCGCGCACCGGCATTTCTCGCCACAACTTAAGAACAAACAACGCAATGCTCAGGAAGATCGCTCCCCCAATCACATCCAGCGCCACATCGCGGACCGACGCAGTGCGCGTTGGATCGAAGCTCTGATGCCACTCGTCGAGAATCGCAGTTAGAAGAGTCATGCCGAGCGCAAGTCCGGCGCAGCGGAGCCGCCATCGGTCAATTGCCGGCCTGCCCGGTGGCGCCGTGGGCTGTCTCGATTCTCCCAGCGAGTGATACCAGGCCCGAAATACCAGAACACACAGAATTCCATAGCCGGTCACATGTCCGGCCTTCCGCAGGATGTGGTGCAAGGTGCCGAAAGTGGTCCATGACATCGGGAGATGCAAAGCGCGCAGAATTCCCCAGAGCCAACTTCCGGTCACATTCGATGACAGGAACAGGGACTCTAAAGCGATTACGACGAGCCAAAGCGACACTGGAAGCCAATAGCGGAAATTGCGGACAAATAAATTCAAAAGCCAGGTTACTCCAAACGATAGTTCGGCGCTTCACGTGTGATGATCACGTCATGCACGTGGCTCTCGCGTAAGCCGGCGCCGCTGATGCGCACGAAACGAGCTTTTTGTTGAAGCTCTGTAATGGTGGCGCAGCCGACGTATCCCATGCCGGAACGCAGGCCTCCAACTAATTGAAGCACCATGTTGGCCAGCGGCCCGCGATAAGGTACGCGTCCCTCGATTCCTTCCGGCACGAGTTTCGCCAGTCGATTCTGGTCGCCATTGCCTTCCATCATGTCACCAACCGCCGAGGCGGAATCGTCATCGCCGCCTTGAAAGTATCTTTCGCTCGAGCCCTGGGCCATCGCCGCCAACGATCCCATGCCCCGATATGTTTTGAACGAACGGCCCTGATAAAGAATGGTTTCGCCGGGACTCTCGTCCACGCCGGCAAACAAAGAACCAATCATTACGGAACTGGCTCCGGCCGCGATCGCCTTGGTCACATCCCCTGAATATTTAATTCCGCCGTCGGCGACCACAGGTACTCCGGAGTCCTTGGCGGCGCGCGAGGCCTCCGCGATGGCGTAGATCTGCGGTACGCCCGCTCCAGTAACGATGCGCGTCGTACAGATCGATCCTGGACCAATGCCGACCTTGATCGCATCGACGCCGGCTTTGATCAGCGCGCACGCTCCGTCGAAGGTGCCTACGTTGCCTGCCAGAAGATCGATCTCAGGCAATTTGCTTTTGATCTGTTTTGCCGCATCGAGAACGCGTGTGGTGTGTCCGTGTGCGCTGTCGATGGCGAGTACATCGACTTTGTAGCGCGACATTTCCTGTGCGCGTTCGAGAAAGTCGCCAGTTGCGCCGATGGCTGCGCCAACGCGCAAGCGTCCCTGCGAGTCCTTTGCCGCATTTGGATACTTCAGTTTCTTCTGGATGTCCTTAACCGTAATCAGACCCTTCAGCGTCTGTTTGTCGTCAACTACCAGGAGTTTTTCGACGCGGTGTTTATGCAGAATCTGTTCCGCTTCTTCCAGAGTGGTGCCGACCGGCACGGTGATGAGATTCTCTTTCGTCATCACCTTGGAAACGGGGATGTCGGTTCGCGTCTCGAAGCGCAGATCGCGGTTGGTAAGAATACCTACGAGCTTTTTATTCTTAGTGACCGGGACGCCGGAAATTTTGTACTTGCGCATTACGTCCAGCGCCTCGGAGATCTTGGCTTCCGGCGAGATCGTCACTGGATCGACGATCATGCCGCTTTCTGAACGCTTTACTTTGTCGACCTCAGCGGCCTGCTGCTCGATGCTGAGATTACGATGAATAATGCCAATCCCACCTTGTTGCGCCATTGCGATTGCTAGACGCGACTCGGTCACCGTATCCATGGCCGAGCTGATAATGGGTATGTTCAGGCTGATATTGCGTGACAGGTGCGTTTGCGTATTTGCCAGAGCGGGCACGACATCGGAGTGAGCGGGCAACAGGAGAACGTCATCGAATGTGAGGGCCTCAGGAACGGGAAAATGGATCATTCAAATCTCGCTTACTTTTCTCCATTGTAGCTTGATTTACCACGGAGTCACGGAGGACATCAGACATTGGAGAGTCGCAGGAACGCAACAGGTATAAGCGCACTCAGTATTTAATCTCGTCTATGCTCTTGCGCGACTCCGCTGTGAAATCAGGACTTCTTGGAATTTGGGAAGCGGATATGCGAAATGGATCACGAGTGTCACCACCGCCAGCACGAGAAAGATGAAACAACTACCTTCAGGTCCAACGCTGCCGCCAGTGATCCAGGCCGGCCCAGTGAATCTTGCGCTAAGCAGATGTTGAGGAGAAACGAAGCCACTGTCAGGGACGCCGTAAATGAATGTCTCTGCGTAGTCCCAGGCAAAGTGGAATCCCACCGCCCAAAGCAGGCTACCGGTCCGCCAAATGGAAAAGGCGAGCATGATTCCGAATGCAAATACCGCCAAAATGCCGATTTTCGATTCTCCAGGATTTTGAACGTGCTCCCATGCAAATAGGAGAGACATAATCACCGCTGCCGGCCAGAATCGGATTCCATCAGTTAAGGTGTAGAGCGCGTAGCCACGAAAGGCAGTCTCTTCTAAGAGGGCGACCAGCGCAAATCCGACTATGTTGAGTAGCGCGGCTGTCAGCAGCTCGGAGCCATGCATATGTTGTGGTCCGAAGTAGAAATCCCGAGCGACTCGCAGTCCCAGCAGCATCAAGGTGAGCGAAAAGAATCCAACAACAATTCCATTGACCAGATTGGGAATCGCGCGCCGGTCTCTCAACCCATAGTCAAAGAACGAGCGCCTCTCCAGTTTGGCCATGATGAAGGTCCCAAGCAAGACGCAGCCCAGCAGTAAAGCCTCGCCGATATCGCCAAGCGCGGATTCTATAGCCTGCCGAAACGGCCGAATTCCGGCGAACACCAGCGGTATAAAAACAATGCGGACAAGAAACATGAAGAGCAGAAATCGCCCGATTGCACCCAAAGTCGGGTGGTTAAACCAGAGAGAATGGGGGCTCTCGATTTCTGGCTCTGCCAGCTTCTCCGCTTTTTGGGAATTCTCTAAAGTGGATTCGCTAAGCGGCTGATTTTCAGCGTCTTGCAATGATCCTCCAGATGTTGATAGGCCTTAGTACCAGCTCTAGTTTGTCATTCTCCCGAACGGGGGACAGTTTGTAAATCGGTGTCGTCAGGCGTATCATCAGATTTTGGCGTGTTCACCCCGAGGCCACTCGCAAGTAACCTCGCGAGTTTGCTACGGGGCCCCCAGAGGGGTGGCTAGGCTTCCACTTCATCGGCATCGATGAAGAACTCGTTTTTTGGCGAAGCAGACCAGTGGGCGATAGCCCACTTTTTATTTCCGGCAGACTTTTTTGCTGATTGTGCGAGGCTCACGGGCGCAGCAATGCCGTTTGACGAAGCCCATGTGCGTGCGATTGCAGATCGCGTGGCGGCCTCGTCGGGCCTGGACGTTGTCGAACACGAGTTCGACGGCAGCGGCAAGGGTCGTGTGCTGCGGATTTTCATCGAGAAGAACGCAGAGTGCAGGCGTGCTCTCGAGCAGAAGCTAACGGCCGCGCTGGAGGCGGGAGAAAAGGTTCCTTCGCCGGCGAATTGGGACCAGCTTGCCGGAGTGACGCATGAAGATTGCGCCAACTACAGCCGCGAGCTGGGCACAATTCTCGATGTAGAAGACGCTGTACCTGGGAGCGAGTATCTGTTGGAGGTCTCATCTCCCGGATTGGATCGCAAGCTGGTGAAGCCTGCGGATTTTCAGCGCTTCTCCGGGAGCAAGGTCAAGATAATGACGCGGGAGCCGGTATCTGGCAACCGTCATTTTGAAGGGCGCTTCAATGTGCTCGAGGGTGCCCGGATCGCACTCAAAGTTGAAACAGGTAATAAGAAAGGTAATAAAAAGAAACAGCTAACGACGGCATCCAGTGCGCAGCCGGCAATCGAGATCGATCTAAGCAATATTGAACGAGCTCGGCTGGTGCCGGAAATATAAGAATTCGGGATTTATAGAAAACATCATGGCAAGTCCGTTGTATGAAAATATCGAGGCTCTGAGCCGGGAAAAGGGAATCGACCCGCAGATTGTAGTCAACGCGGTGGAGGATGCGATCGCTGTTGCCACTCGCAAGCACTACAAGCTGCAGGAGAACATGCGCGCTGAACTGAACAAGGAAACCGGCGCGATTCAGGCTTACACCTACAAAACCGTAGTCGAGACTCCGGAGCAGGTGGAAGATCCTAACTCGCAGTTGACGCTCGAAGAAGCGCGCAAAATCGATGCAAACGTCGAGGTCGGTGGCGAGATCCGGCACTACAAATCCACTGACGGGGTGCTCGGACGCATTTCCGCTCAACTCGCCAAACAGGTGATCTTTCAGAAGGTACGCGAGGCGGAACGCGACACGGTTTACAACGAGTACATCGGACGCGTGGGCGAGATCCTCAACGCCACAGTCAAGCGCATCGAAGGTCCGGATGTAATTTTCGATATCGGTAAAGCCGAAGCACGCATGGGCCGCAAGGAGCAGTCGCGCCTGGAATCGTTCGCTGTGGGGGAACGTGTGCGGGTTGTCCTCGTTCGAGTGGACAAGGCTTCGAAGGGTCCGCAGGTTGTGGTCTCTCGCGCGGCTCCCGAATTGGTACAAAATCTCTTCCAAACGGAAGTACCGGAGATCTACGACAACACCGTGGTCATCCGTGCTATCGCGCGCGAGGCCGGCGAGCGCACCAAGATCGCCGTCATGTCGCGCGATAAGGACGTCGATTCCGTCGGCGCCTGCGTGGGCATGAAAGGGATGCGGGTGCAATCGATCATTCGCGAACTGCGTGGCGAGAAGATTGACATCATTGAGTACCACGAAGATCCGGTGACCTTTGCTGAGAAAGCGTTGCAGCCGGCCAAGGTGAGCCGAGTTACTGTTGTCGATCCGGCGGAGAAGCACCTGGAAGTTATCGTCGATGACACGCAGCTCTCGCTTGCAATTGGCAAGAAGGGACAAAATGTTCGCCTTGCCGCGAAACTCCTGGGCTGGAAGATCGACATCAAGAGCGAAGAGGAGAAGCGTCAGGAGGTCGAGCAGCAAATGCAGGCCCTCACTGGAGCTCCCACCACCCCGCTGGAGAAGGTTCCCGAGCTGGGCGAGCAGATTATCGAGAAGCTTGTGGGCGCCGGCATCACGACCGTCGAAGCCTTGGCAGATATGACTCCGGAACAACTCGAAGAGCTGCCCGGCATCGGTCCTAAGACTATCGAGAAAATCAGCATTGCGGTGAACAACTACTTCTCTGCTCTTGAAACCGGCGAAGCACAAACTGGAACGGAGCTAGTCGAAGGAGTCGCGGTAGAAGCCGCTCCAAATGAGATCGAAGGTGAGAACATCGATGTTCCTCTGGCGCACGCCGAGAATTCGGAATTCGAAGAAGCGGTCGAAACGGGACAGGCTTTAGAAGCGGCTGAAATCGCAGGTGTGGAGAATGCTCCTGCGGCTGATATAGCCGAGGTCCACGTGCATGGCGAGCAGCCAGTGCCGGAAACGGAAGAGGTGTCCGCACCGGAGGAGCCGCAGCCTGGGGAAGCCAGCAAACCGGAGCACGCGGAATAGGTAAGTTGCTTTGAGGGCACGGCTGCAGTCGTGCCAAGACGATCAGGAAAACGGGGCTTTTAATCCCTGCACCCGTGAGGTTGGTAATGATCTAAAGGGATCTCGGAGAGAATACAGGGCGGATGAGTAAAGTTCGAATCAACGATCTGGCCAGGGAACTGGAAGTCAAGAGCAAGGCGATTCTGGACGTCCTTCCCCAGGTCGGCGTAACAGAAAAGAAGACACACTCGAGCTCGATCGAAGCCGATGAGGCCGAGCGAGTGCGCAAGCACTTTGCCGGACAGGGCGGAGCCTCGAGTGCAGCCAGAGACGGAGGTTCGCGTACCGCTGAGCAGGAGATCAAGACCAAGATCGATCTCTCGCACATCTCCAAACCCGGCGACGTTGCCAACCTGCTTCGCAAGAAGGCGGAAACTCCTGCGCCTCCGGCTCCGAAACCACCCGTTGCGGCGCCACCGGTCGCAGTCAAGCCGTCTGCTCCTCCCGTCGCGCCTCCCGTCGAGAAGATTGTTGCCACTCCTTTGGCTCCGGTGGCTGAAACCACTCCTCCTCGCCGGGTAATCAAGCCGGACGTCTCCGTGCGGCCGAGCTTTACGGTTCCACCGCCGAAGACAACGAAGCCCGAAATTCCAGCTCCCGACGCGCAAGCAACCGAGGTTGCTCCGAGCGCACCGCAGGTTCCTATCGGCGTGCCACCCTCCCCGCAAACGCCGCCTGAAGTTCAAGTGACGCCACCATCTGCACTTGCTGGCCCGGCAGTTCCGCCGGCTGGTTCTATAGCCAGCGCATCGCAGCAACAGCAGCGCGCCCAGGCTCCGCCTCCGCCGGTGCGGCGTTTAATCACGCCACAAACAGGACCACGCCCGGTTTATACTGCGCCTCCACAGGCTGCGCGTCCGGCCGCGCCGATGAATGCGCAGGGAGGCCCGCAACCAGGACAGCGTCCGGCAAGTGGCATGCCGGTTCGCGGGCAACCAATTTTTCAGCGTCGTCCCGCAATGGGAGCACCACAACCAGGACAGCGTGCTCCGCTGACGCCGGGAGCGCGTCGTCCGATGCATCCTACGCGGCAATCGCCCAGCGGACGTCCGATGGGAATGGGCGCTCCGGGGCTGGCTCCGCCGCCTCCTCCGGGTACGCGCCCGCCGGGACGCCCCGGCCCTCCGGGCAAACGTCCCGGACAGCGCTATGTTCCTCGGGGAGTGAAGGAAGGCCCGATGAAGGGCTTTACTCCTCCGCCGCGGTACAGCACTCAGATTTCCAACGAGCCGCTGCCCATCACGCGATCGATCACGATTACTGAGGGAATCAGCGTGAAGGACCTCGCGGAAAAACTCGAAGTGCGTGCCAAGGAGATCATCGCGCGTCTGCTGCAGCGCGGCGTAATGGCTACCGTGAATCAGACGCTTGACGCCGAACTTGCCAAAGAGATGGCCCGCCTTTTCGGCGCGGATACCGACGTCATCACCTTTGAAGAGCAGATGTCGAAGGATACGGAAGCAGGCGTTGCCACCACGGATGGTCTTGAAGCGGGTGCTGTCGTGCGTCCGCCTGTTGTTACCATTATGGGACACGTCGATCACGGCAAAACCTCGCTGCTCGACGCCATTCGCGAAACCAACGTTGCTGGCGGGGAAGCGGGAGGCATTACCCAGCACATCGGCGCCTACAAAGTAAGGATTACGAAGGAAGATTCTCCAGCTTTCGGGCGCGAGATCGTTTTTCTCGATACACCGGGACACGAGGCGTTTACCCGCATGCGCGCCCGCGGAGCCAAGGTCACCGACATCGTTGTAATCGTAGTCGCCGCTGACGACGGCGTGATGCCGCAGACGCTCGAAGCCATCGATCATGCGACCGCTGCCAAAGTTCCGCTCATCTTTGCGGTAAACAAGATCGACAAACCGGGCGCGTTGCCCGACCGCGTGAAGAAGCAACTCGCCGATCGCGGGTTCGTTCCCGAAGACTGGGGTGGCAAGTACGTGTTTGTGGACGTTTCTGCCAAGCAGAAGACCAATCTGAATCTGTTGATGGAGATGATTTGCCTCGTCGCAGACCTGCAGGAACTCAAGGCTTCGCCCGACCGTCCGGCAAGTGGCGCGGTGCTCGAAGCCAAGCTCGATCGTGGGCGCGGCGCTGTGGCCACCGTGTTGATCCAGAATGGAACTCTTCGCAACGGCGACACCTTTATCGTGGGCAACACCTTCGGTAAAGTGCGCGCCATGTTTGATGATCGCGGCAACGCTGTTGAAGCCGCGCCTCCGGCCACTCCCGTCGAGATTCTGGGCCTTGAAGGCATTCCCGAAGCGGGAGATACCTTCACTGTGGTCGCCGACCGCGAGAAGGCGAAGAACATCGCGACTTACCGCGAGCAGAAGGCCCGAGAAGCGCAACTGGCCAAATCGTCCAGAGTGACCCTCGAGGGTTTGGCTGAGCAGATCAAGACTGCCGGCGTGAAGGAACTGCCGATCATCCTCAAAGGCGACGTGCAGGGTTCCGTCGAAGTGCTCGCCGATTCGCTCCAGAAGCTTTCGAACGACCAGGTCAAGGTGCGCGTGCTGCGTTCGGGCGTCGGTGCCATCACCGAGAGCGACGTGTTGCTGGCTTCGGCGTCAAACGCCATCATCATCGGCTTCAACGTGCGTCCCGAGCGAAAGGCCCAGGAGCTGGCGGAGCAGGAAAACGTCGAAATCCGTCTGCACTCGATTATTTACGAGTTGCAGGACGAGATCCGCAAGGCCATGGCGGGATTGCTCGAACCCATCTTCAAAGAGACCTATCTCGGGCGAGCCGAAGTTCGCGACACCTTCCGTGTGCCCAAAGTGGGAACCATCGCGGGATGCTATGTGCAGGATGGGACCATCAAGCGCGATGCCGAAGTGCGCCTGCTGCGCGACAACGTACAGGTGTTCAAGGGCCGCGTAGGTTCGCTGCGTCGCTTCAAAGACGATGTGAGCGAAGTGCGCAATGGCATGGAGTGCGGCATTGGCATCGCAGGTTATGGCGACATCAAGGTTGGGGACGTAATCGAGGCCTTCAGCGTCCAGAAAATGGCCGCCGAACTCACTAGCGCACGCCCGCAGTTGGTGAATCAATAAAAAAAGCGGTTTTAGGTTTCGAGTTTCAAGTTTCGAGTTAAATGGTTTTAACTTGAAACCTGAAACTTGAAACTCGAAACTGGACTCGTGCCCATCGCCGTCCTCACCCTCGAACTCCGCATTGAAGGCGCGCATTCCCTCAAAGACAAACGCCAAGTCCTCCGCAGCCTGAAAGACAAGCTGCGG
>Ga0307479_10003164_pt1 | contig 14975 bp, 14 predicted proteins | sample atmos_gasesECM4C_FD_203743 | JGI IMG/M metagenome (GOLD analysis project Ga0307479, IMG submission 203743) | Hardwood forest soil microbial communities from Morgan-Monroe State Forest, Indiana, United States - atmos_gasesECM4C_515 | ecosystem: Environmental > Terrestrial > Soil > Temperate... | reverse complement strand
ACGAAGCCATGGCCAAGATGATGTGGCCTGGCCAGGAAGCGCTCGGAAAGCGCTTTTACATTGTGATCGATCCAAGGTTGTACCAGGTTGTGGGAGTCGTAGGGACCGCCGTCGTGGGCCGGATCGGAGAAGATCCGCAGCCTGTGGCGTATTTCCCCATGCGCCAGCAATACGCTCCCGCGGCCGCGCTCGTCGTGCGCACTACGGGCAATCCCGAAGCTGTTCTCGGGACCGTTCGCACGCAGGTGCAGCAGATCGACAAAAATCTGGCGTTCACCAACGGGCAGACCGCGCAGCAGATTCTGGGGCAGGGGCTGTGGGCCGCGCGCATGGGCGCTGCGCTGCTCGGTCTGTTCGGCGCGCTCGCGCTTATCCTCGCGTCGATTGGAATTTATGGCGTGCTGGCGTATTCCGTGGCGCAGCGAACGAATGAGATCGGGCTGCGCATGGCGCTCGGCGCGCAGCCACGTCAAGTGCTGGGGCTCGTGCTCAAACAGGGTATGCTCTTGGCGCTTATTGGCGCGGCCGTGGGAGTACTGGTGGCATTGCCGGTCGCTCGCCTGGCGTCGGGCCTGCTTTACGGCGTGAGCGCAACCGATCCTCTCACCTATGGGGGCATCACGCTGCTGCTGATGGGCGTCGCCCTGCTGGCTTGCTACCTTCCCGCGTGGCGCGCCACGCGCATTGATCCGCTCGTCGCGCTGCGTGTGGATTAGCAGCCGTTTCCTTCCGCCGCGCCTGAAAGAAGGTTTTTTTGGCGTGCGCACCCGCATTCTGGCTTTTCCCATTACACTCTTAACGAACGGTCGGAGGTGAATCACCATGGCACGAATACGCGGAGCTGATCCAAGCCAGCAAGGGCCACTAAGCGGGCTATTTACGCGAATCGTCTACTGGTTGACGAAACGCAAATTGGGCCGGGTGGTCATGCCGGTGCAAATCGTCGCGCATCACTCCAGGCTGCTTTGGGGCTACGGCCAGATGGAGCAATCACTTGCCTCCAGCCACCTGGTGGACCCCGGCCTGAAGGACCTGGCGCAACTGCGCGTGGCCGCGCTCGTCGGGTGCCCTTTTTGAATTGACATCGGTTCTGCGGTCAGCAGAAAAGGCGGCATCTCGATAGAAAAGCTCGAAGCATTGCCCAACTACAGGAACAACGCGCTCTTTTCGGAGGCGGAGAGGCTGGTCCTGGAGTATGCCGACGCCATGACGCAGACTCCCGTGGAGGTTGCCATGGCGCTGTTTACGAAGCTGCGGCAGAAGTTCAGCGATGCCCAGCTCGTGGAACTCACGGCAACGCTGGCCTGGGAAAACTACCGGTCACGGTTCAACCACGCGCTCGGCGTGGAGGCGGAGGGCTTTACGAAGGGCAGCTACTGCGCGTTGCCGGTGCGCGCGGCAAATCAGGCGTGAATTCGTACGAGACGATCTTCCACCGATGGTTAGAGTGCGAGGTTTGGACAGGGTCGGAGGGGAGAACGCCTACTTCTTGAACAAATCCTCGAACGCTTGCCGCGCGTCATTCGAGCGCGGAGCGGGGACGGTAGCCGCGATCTGCGATTGCTGGGCGTACGACGTTGGCGCGGTGTCCTTTTCAATAGTCATCCGAAATTCATAGAATTTGCAGTTGTTTTTCGTATCCTTGGGAGTAATGCGCTCGGGGATCGGCTGGGTGCACTCAAACTGCGCGCCGCTATCGAAGAAGCGGCATTGTTTGCAGGAATGCAGCTCGAATTGGCACTTGGGGCATTGGCCGTTGGGGTCGAAGCCCGGCGTCAAAACTGCGCCGCAATTTGCGCAGCGTCCCCGCGTGACCGTGCCGACCATGCGCGGCGTGCGCGGGCCAAACTGATCCTGCCGCGGCCCTCCAGACGGCGGTTTGCGGTCGTGCTGCTTATCCTTTTTCTCGTTTTTTTCCGCGTCGCGGTACCCGCGGTGGCTATATTTCCGACTCACAAACACCTCCGTCCGCCAGCCCTGCCGGACTGCGACTTACAAAACCAAAATTCCGCGCTGATGCGCGCTCTGCGTTGGCATGTATCCAATCGGATTGCTACACTCGGCCCGGCAGCGCAATCTTTCCCCAGAGTTTACGAACAGGTTTGCCGGCGACCAATAGCAGGAGATGGGACATCTATGTTTTTAGTCCTCTGGGAGTACGATGTCAAGCCGGGTTTTGAAAGCCGCTTTGAAAGAGTCTACGGCCCGGACGGGGACTGGGCGCAGTTCTTCCGCCGCGACCCCCATTACCGCGAAACCCGGCTGCTGCGCGAGCTTTCCCGCCCCAGCGTCTATGTGACGCTCGATCTCTGGGACTCCCGGGAACCGTACGAAAATTTTCGGCAACAAAATCGAGAGGCTTACCTGGCGCTCGACCGCTCTTGCGAGGCATTGTCCCTGCGCGAGAAGCATCTCGGTTCCTTCGATCAAATTCCGTAAGCCGCAGCCTAAAACTGCGCGAGTGTACTAGCTGCTAAGCGAACAGGCGGACCAGACCGTCAGGCGGCAGGTCCGGCTGGAGAAATCGCTGGGACGCGCCTGCAACGCGGAGGACCGCCTCCGCGGCCAGATACCCGCTGCGGACGGCGCCCTCCATCGTGGCGGGCCAGCCGGTGTCGGTCCAATCGCCCGCGAGAAACAATCCGCGCACGCTGGTTTCCTGCTTCGGCCGCCAGCGGTCGCAGCCGGGTTCGGGCGAAAAAGTTGCAGCGGCTTCTTTGATCACCGTGGCCTTAACGAGCTGCGCTTCGCGCGCCTCCGGGAGAGCCTGGCGCAATTCTTTCAAGCAGAGGTCGATGATTTCCTGGCGCGATTTCTGCAGCAGGTCATACGAAGCGCTGATCACCAGTTGGAGATACTGACCGCCGCGGGCGCCCGCGCCGGCTCCGTTCGCGGAGCCGTACAGCGCCGTCTTGTTGAAGATCCACTGTGTCGTGGTATCCAGCAACGTCAGGAAAGGCTCCGTCATCACAACGCGATCGAACCACAGGTGCACGCCGGTAATGGGAGAATCTTTCAAATTGCTCAGATTCGAAAACGCTGCGTCGCTTTGCTTCACGTTTTGCGGCAGCAACTCCGCGAAGACGCTATGCGGCACAGCGATCACATACGCATCAGCAGTTTCCTCACGACCTCCATCGAAGAGAATTCCGGCCAGCGCGCCATTCTCGATGTGCAAGCCCCGCACGGGCGCTCGCAACGTCACTTCCCCGCCCTTTCTTTTAATGGCTGCGTGGCAACCTTCATAAAGATCCGCGAGTGGGATGGCCGGAACACCCATGCGGTAACCTGTTCGGTTCGATAAGACCGTCTTCCAAAAAACATCGACACCATAACGAGCATCGATCTTGTCGAGCTCCTCGCTGAGAGCGCTGACGAGAACCGCACGCCAGAAACGCTCGATCGCGCCCTTGGTTTGGCGGCGGCGCTTCAGCCATTCCAGCATGGAAATCTCAGCGCCTTGCTGGAGATCGCTGGGTTTTCCTTTGTGCAATAGAATGTCCAGCATCGCGCGCGCGATGGAAAACTTGTCAGCGAACGACAGAGGCCTGAACGAAACAAAAGAACCGAGAATGTGCAGCGGCGCCGGGAGAAGACCCGCCTGAAAGTGACCCATCCGGCCCTGCGGGTCGAGCAATAGCAGCCGATCGAAAAACTTGATTTTCTCGGCGCGGCCGACACGGCGATAGAAATCCTCGAGATTGGTGCAGCAGCCGAAAGTCACGTGCTGACAATTGTCCACGTGTTCGCCGTCCGGCAACACGTAGGACGTTGCGCGGCCTCCGAGGAACGGACGCTGCTCGAACAGCCGTACGCGCCAGCCTGCTTCAGCCAGCGCGACGCCGGCCGCCAGCCCCGCCAGCCCGCCGCCGATCACGATCACGCTTTTCGAGGACATTCTCTTCCGTCAGGCGCCCGAATCTCGCCTTGGCCATGAATATCATCTTCTCCGCGCGCGACAGCCGCACGCGCCCGCGCAACACGGCAAAATCCAGCGCTTCCATCCGCGCCAGCAGCGCGCTGTAGGTGTGCACGAGAAGCCATAGCGCGCCACGGCTCTCCGGCTCAACTAAAGTGAATAATGCGGCGCCCTCGTCATAAAATTGCCAGGCGCGGTCCGCTTCAAACCGCAGCAACTCGCGGACGCCCAGCGTCGTTTCGCCGCGGCCAAGATCTTCCGCCGAGACCCCGTAGCGCTGCAGGTCTTCTTCCGGCAAGTAGATGCGGCCCGCGTCGTAATCTTCGCGCACGTCGCGAATAATATTCGTCAATTGAAACGCCAGCCCGAGTTTTTCCGCCAAATCCAGGGCACGCGGATCGCGAAACCCAAACACGTGCGTGCAGGTCAGCCCCACTGTTCCCGCCACGCGATAGCAATACTCCCGCAGCCGGTCAAAGGTCGGATAGGTTCGCATGGTCAAATCCATCTCCGCGCCGGAAACGAGATCGTGCAAATAGCGCGCGGGCATCTTGTAGCGCTGCATCGTGTCGATCAATGCAGGCAAGACCGGGCTCGCGACCGGACTGTCGTGATTGATCGCCGCATCCAGCGCCGCGCGCCACTTGGCCAGACCCCGCTGCTTTGCGGACAGATCACCGGTTTCGTCAGCGACATCATCCACGAGCCGCATGAAGGCGTAGAGCGCCACGAGCGCGTCTTGCTTGGCCTTCGGCAGCAGGAAGAATGCGTAATAAAAATTACTGCGCGCGGCATGGGCGATGCGATGGCATTCTGCATACGATTCCGGAATCGTTACGCTTGCCTGGACTGCGTTCTGCTGCTCCCCTGTAAGGGCTGATGTTCGCGCCACCTCATCGCGCTTTGGATTCCTGTCGATCATACGCGACACCAGCGCGCGCCCAAGCAACCGCGCCTGCTTGGACTTGCTGATTGCCGGTCGACGATGGAGAGTGTCGTAACCCATCGCTTCAATGGCGTCGAGAACTGCGAGCCCGCCCCTGCTGAACATTTCCAGATCGACGCTTAGCCGACCGTCAACCATCCTTGCGAGCGGCATGCCCTCGGCGAAAAGCGTGCGTGTGCGGGCGATCAGGTCTTTCATCAAGCGAATGTAGCGCTCGTCGAATCGGCGTTCCACGATATCTCTTTCCTGAAGACCCTGTGCGGCTGCGGCATCGAGCGGAATGTAGATGCGGCCCTTCTCCAGGTCGCGAGAAACGTCCTGCCAGAAATTCGCAAGCTGTAGCGCCGTGCAGGTCGCATCGGAAAGGCGCTGCCTCTCTTCGTCCCGGTAGCCACACAGATACAGCACCAGACGGCCTACGGGATTCGCCGAATAGACGCAGTACTCCAGCACTGCTTCCCAGTTTGGATACCGCTTCACGGTTTGGTCCTGGCGAAAGGCCTTCAGCAAATCCGCGAAGGGCTGCTTCGGAATGTCTTTTGCGACGACCGTCTCACGGAGCGCCAGGAAGACAGGATGTGAAGGCCGCCCGTCATAGCAGGCATCCAGCTCGCATTCCCACCAATCGAGGAGTTCCAGCGCACGCATCGTTTCCGGCACTTCATCGCCGAGATCGTCGGCCCAGCGGCAATACGCATAGACATTGTAGAAATGCTGATGCAGCTCCTTCGGCAGGAGCCAGGAAACGACATTGAAATTTTCGTAGTGATGCGTGGCGAGCCAGCGCGTGTAGCGCTGCGCCGCTTCCGGTGAGCAGCCGGGCGCGGGAGCCTGCTGCGCGATTCCGAGTTCACCGGGACGCAACATTTTAAGGGTGAAACGCTCGTAAAATCTTCACAATCAATCTTACACCCTGCACAGCGTGCGTAAACTTTCCGTTGAGATTCTTCGCCCATCCTCATCGGATGGGCTCAGAATGACACCGCCAAATTAAGCGTGTAAAAAAAGCGGAAAAAATGAATCCAGAGCCCCGGCTTAAGGCCGCACGGCGAGCTTGACTTCGCCGCTGCGCGTCTTCATACGTTCGAAGGCCTGCGGCAAATCCGCCAGGCGGACCTCCTGTGTAACGAAATCGCGCGCGGAGATGTCCCCGCGCCGAATGGCTTCGAGCGCTTCACGGATGAAACGCGGCGTGTGGTGAAAAGGCGAAATCAGCTTGATTTCGGCATAGTGAATGCCAGCGGGTTCAATCTCCACATGCGTACCCGACGACAATCCGCTGAAGAAATTGACCACACCGCCGCGCCGCACCATTTGAAGCGCCTGCTTCCACGTCGCCGGATTCCCAGCCGCTTCGACCACCGAATCCGGCCCGCGCTCGTCTTCGGTCAGCGCCTTCACAGTGGCGACGACATCGCCGGTTTCCGTCACATTGATCGCCGCCACCGCCCCCAGCCGCCTGGCGATATCGAGCGGCGCCGCGCGCCGCGCCAGCGCGATGACGCGCACGCCGCGCCGCGACAACATACGCACAAATTTCAATCCAATCGGCCCGCAACCGATCACTGCGGCCGTATCGCCCGCGCGGACATCCATCTCATGGATTCCGCGTAATACGCACGCCAGCGGCTCGACCAGCGCCGCGCTCATGTCATCGACGGAATGCGGCACTTCCAGCATGTTCTCCACCACGATACGCCCGGGAATGCGCATGTAGTCCGCGTACGCGCCGTTATTGAAAAGCAAATCCTCGCAAAGATTTTCCTGCCCGCGCCGGCAGTGGTAGCAACGCAGGCACGGCGCGGAATTCGCCGCAATCACGCGAACCCCGATGCGCCATCGCGGGTCCACTCTCTTCCCGATGGCCGCAATTTCTCCCACCACTTCGTGGCCGAATACCGCCGGCGGCTGGATCATTTTTGCGTGGTAGCCGCGCTTCCAGACCTTCAGGTCGGTGCCGTCGGTGAGCGCCAGCCGCACCCGCAACAACACCTCGTCCGCAGCCAGGGCCGGCACATCAACTTGCTCGACGCGCAGGTCTTCGCTTCCATACAGCACCGCGGCTGTCATCTGGGAAGGCACGACTACTTGCGGGATTGTGGGCATCTCTTCCGCTGGAACGTCCGTCTTTTTCGTCGTCGTAGCTCTCATGCGTGCGTGATCAAAATCTTTAAAGATTCGGCCGTGGGCCGCGCAGCCAGCTCCAAACCCTCTTGAATCTTATCCAGAGGAAACCGGTGAGTCACAATATCCATCACGGGCAGTTTCTTCTTTAGCACCAGGCTGGCCGCTGCTTCTTGGATGTCAACCGCGGCACTATAGCTGCCCACGATTTCTTTTTCGTCAATCCCCACCGCGGCCGCGGGAAATTCGATCTTGGTCACCGGATCGTTGGCCGCAAAGAGGAGCACTCGTCCGCCGGGCCTGGCCGCCGCGAGAGCTTCCGCCACAACCGCGGGATGCGCCACCGCGACCAACACTGCGTCGGCACCTCGGCCGTCAGTCCGTGCCTTAACCTCTGCTACCAGCTTACCACTGCTGGGGTCAAACGACTCGATCGCGCCGAGCGAAAGGCTTTTTGCCCGGCGCTCCGCTATCGGATCGCTGGTGTACAGCTTGGCGCCCTCGAGCTTCGCCACCATCAGCAGTTGCAGGCCGATTGGGCCGCAGCCGATTACCAGTACAGTCTCACCCATCACCACCCGAGCTTTCTGTACCGCTTTCACAATGGTGTTGATTGGCTCGATGAAGGTGGCTTCCTCAAAGCTCACATTGTCCGGCAGAGCGACAATGCCGCGCTCCGCGACCCAGGCCATCGCTTTGACGTATTCCCCGAAGCCGCCGCCATTGGGTGTGAAGCCTCCCGTCAATCCCGTCGTCTTGTATTGCTTGCACTGCGAGAAGAGCCGCCGCTCGCAATAAAAGCACTGGCCGCAAGGAATGTGGTGAAAACTCATGACGCGGTCGCCAGGCTTCCATTTCGTGACGCCGCGGCCGGCGGCAACGACCGTGCCCGCGAGCTCATGGCCAAGAATTTGCGGCGGCTCCACGTAGCCATGAAAAATTTTCTTGATGTCCGTGCCGCAGATTCCGCAGGCCGCTACTTTGATGAGAACTTCACCGTCCGCTACTTGGGGGACGGGCACTTCTTCGACGTGCACAATTCCCTTTGCGCGGTAAATGCCCGCGCGCATGGTCTTGGGAACCGGCCCAGGCATTCGGAGGGCCTCGACAATTGTGCCTGTCCTGCTCACGTTGCGGAAACCTCTTCAAGGTCCCGGCTGGGCACTTTTTTCCATTTTGCCGCGATGGCGGAAATGAACCGATCCAAGAAATCTGCCAGCGATCCTGCGGCGGCGCGGCTCTGCCCGGCGAATTTCAAAAGGGGAGCCAGGCGATAAGGGTGAAGCCCTACTTCCTTGAGCAGTCCGCCATATTTCAGATGGCCATGCGAATCCATTATGCGTCCAAAATCAACCGGCAAGTCCTCATGAGCGGCGTCACTGATCGCACGAACGGCCACCGCCGGCACATGATGTTTCTCAGCAGCCGTCAGGATATGAGTAGATTCCATCTCCACAACGCTTCCACTTCTGCTCAGCTCCTGCTTCTCGTCGGCAGTCGCAACGATTTTCTCCGAGGTAAGCGAAACGTTGACCGCCCGCGCGCCACACGCAACGGCAAAATCCACAAGGGCGGAGTCGCTCTCTATTCTCAATTTTTGATCGAGTGTCTCCGCGGTTCTTGCCACAACAATGTCCCCCGGCTTTAAGTTGGCCTGGAGTGCTCCAGCGAGTCCCGTGGAGATGCATACATCGTGAATCTCGATCGGAAGCGTCCGCATGGCCTTGCCCGCATTCTCGCCGCCAATGCCGGTCAGCAGCACGGTCACTTCGTTCGAACCGAAGTTTGCTTTAAACAGATCAAAATCCCGCCTCTTCTCCCAATTCTCAAATTCGTAGGGCACAAAGGGATGACGGGAGCGCCACCGGGAGAACTCGGCTCTAACCGCGAAGGTAACGAGGATTCGCATCATTCAAGGAATCTAGGATGCTGCCCTTAAGGGCTGCGTCACATATCCTTTCCTTATGCCGCCGCCGCATGCGCGATGCGTTTGGCCCGACGCGGCGATACATAACCGTTGGCTTCGTACCAGCGCACGGCGCGTTCGAGCGCAGCGGCGACCGGCGCCGCATGAAACCCCAGCTCTCTTTGCGCACGCGTGCAATCCACAAACATCCTGTGCTGCGCGATCTTGACACCCTCGACCGGGATCTGGGGTTCTTTGCCGATCAAGCGCGAAAAAGCCGTCTCTGCATAGGCTACACCCAGCGCCAGTGCGTGGGGAATCTTCAGTTTGGGTGCAGGCAGGCCGGTAATTCCCTCGAGCGCGTCCAGCAGTTGCTTCAAGGTCAGGTTTTCCCCGCCCAGCAAGTACCGTTCTCCCACTTTTCCCTTTTCCGCCACCAGCAAATGGCCGGCCGCGCACTCCTCCACGCCCACAAAATTCAGCCCGGTCTCCACGTATCCCGGCATCTTGCCGTTCAAGAAATCGAGAATAATCTTTCCTGTCGGCGTGGGCTTCCAATCACTCGGGCCAACGGGCGTTGTCGGCATCGCCACGATGGCGGGAAACCCGTTCTTCGAGGCGCCGAGGACTTCTTTTTCGGCTAGCCATTTCGAACGCTTGTAATGCCCGACCATTTCGTCGAGCTTCGCATCCGTGGCCTCATTCGGCAACGCGGGCCGATCCACCGCGATTGTCGCCACCGTGCTGGTGTAGATAAATTGCTCGACGCCGGCGCGTTTTGCGGCCTCGATCATGTTTCTGGTGCCGCCCACGTTCGAATCGTAAATATCCTTCGAACGCCTGGCCCATAGCCGGTAGTCCGCCGCGACGTGAAAAACGCGCTTCACGCCGGCCATGGCGCGATCGAGCGACGCCGCGTCGCGCAGATCTCCGGTCACATATTCAAGCGAGAGATCGGAGATGGCGCGATTCGTACTGGTGGGCCGCAGCAGCACGCGAACTTCTTCTCCGCGCGCGACCAGTTGCCGCGCCACATGGCTCCCCAGAAAGCCGGCTGCTCCTGTCACCAGGGTTGTCATGACGCGTGCACGCTCTCTTCGCAGGCAACAGCCGCCGCGGCTCCCACGCTTCCGAGTGCATCATCGGGTCCAGCCGTTCCCGGCGCCGCAGGCAGAGAAGACTCGAGCAGCCGTGAAAATAGCCGCCAGCGGCGGCTCCGTATTTGATCGCGCGCCGCCCGGAGTTTGCTTTGCAGAGCCTGATTCTCCTCGTGTCCAGCCGTGGCCTCGAAAAAACCATTCGCCGGCGTAACCACGAAACCGTCCACATCGCGTGCTTCGAGATAAACTCGCAATCGTTCGAATTCGCTGAGCTCCGTATCCGCGTGCAAGACGAGTTGCGCGCAAACCAGAAACCCGGAGAGTTTTGCCGCGCGAATTCCTTCGACGGCATCGCGAAATGCGCCTTCGCGCCGCGCGCGGCGGTCGTGCCGTTCGAATCCCTCGAATTGCACGGTGAGGAAAAGCCGTGAGACCGGCCGAAACTCATGAAGGCGGCGCCGGAGAAAAGCGCCGCTGGTCTGAACGAAGACGTGCCGGTTTGCGTCCACGATTCTGCGCGCGAGCCGGCCGATCTCCGGGTGCAAGAGAGGCTCAGCGCCGCCAATCCAGACCACCGGAGCGGAACTGCGCCGCACCGCGTCCAAGCAAACATCGGAGGACAGCAACTGTAAATCCGAAACGTTCGATTGCGAAGAATCATCGCCGCTTCGCGGGGGCGAAGCGGAGCGGGCGACAGGGGAAAGGTGCAGAATCAAGCGATGGCGGGGCGCGCCTCGCAAACTCCTGGTGGCGAGACCGAGCGCCAAATCCGCGGTGAGCCGCAGAGGAAACCTCATCAGGCGCTCAAAAGCCGCTGCGCGGCCGGAATTCAGCCGGCTGAAACTTCATCGCGCAGTATTCTTTCGCTTGCCGTGTTAGGTTGCGGAAGCGCGCCAGCGCGTACAATGGGAACGAATTCCGGTACAAGTGGTATTTCAAGTAGAACACGCACGGAAAACCGGTGCCGGTGAATTCGTTTTCACTCCAGGAGCCATCCGCGTTTTGCTGTTGCACGAGGTAGGTCACCGCCTTGGCAATCGCCGGGTCGGCGGGTTCCGCGGCGGCCAGCAATCCGATTAATCCCCAAGCGGTTTGCGAAGCAGTGCTGTCCCCCTGGCCCTTTGTGGAAGGATCACTATAGCTGCGAATGGATTCGCCGAAACTCCCGTCGGCTTTTTGCACCGCGCGGAGCCAGCTCACCGCGCGCTGGCAATATTCCTTAGCGGTCAGCGAAATGGTTTCGAGGGAACGCAACACCCCGCTTGTGCCATAAACATAGTTGACGCCCCAGCGCCCGAACCATGAGCCGTCTTCGCACTGATCCTTCAACAGGAATTTCACTCCGCGCTGAACAGCCGGATGTTCAGCCGGCCAGCCGAATCTTCCCAGGCACTCAAGGACGCGCGCGGTGACGTCCGCCGTGGAAGGATCGATCATCGCGTTGTGGTCGGCAAAGGGAATATTGCACAACGACTTTTTATTATTGTCGCGGTCGAATGCGGCCCAGCCGCCGTCGCGGTTCTGCATACTGAGCAGCCACTGGATCCCGCACCGCGCCGCTGCTTCCATGCGAGCCGGCTCCGAAAAGTTCACGCGCTGCAGCGCCATCAGCACAAACGCGGTGTCGTCCACGTCGGGATAGAAATCATTGCGGAACTCGAAGGCCCAGCCGCCCGGCTCCGCACCCTTGTTCTTCACCTGCCAGTCGCCCGGGCCGAGAATTTGCTTCGACAAAATCCAGTCCGCGGCCTTGACCAGCGCCGGATGATCCGCAGGCAATCCCGCTTCCTCGAGGGCCACCATGGCGATGCAGGTGTCCCATACCGGCGAGACGCACGGCTGCATGCGGATGGTGTCGCCCTCTGCAATCTCGAATCGCGAAAACTCGCGGATCTCGCGCGCCGTCAACGGATCGTCCGGCCCATAACCCAGCGCCAACAGCGCAAAAATCGAATTCATCATCGCCGGGTAAATGGCGGCCAGGCCGTCCGATCGCTCCAGGTGGGCCAGCAACCACATCTTGGCTTCGCGCAGCGCCCGCTGGCGCAACGGTTTCCAGGGCAGCTTCTCATACAGTTTCAGCCCGCGGTCCAGCGCCAGGAAAAAATTCCGCCAGGAAATAAGCTGCTTGCTCCAGTCGAACGCAGCCTTCTTTCGCGAAGGATCGTTGAATAACTCATCGACGTGGGCGCGTTCCGGCAAACGCCAATTCGGCCGGATGGCCGACAGAATCGCCATGGGAATCACGATTCCGCGCGTCCACGACGACATTTCATAGATGTTGATGTAAAACCAGCTCGGAAGAAGCATCAGCTCCGGGGGAATCGCCGGCACGAGTTCCCAGCCGACCGCACCCACCAGCGCCAGGTAAAACCTCACGTAAGAATTCGTGTGCTCCAGGCCGCCGAGCCGATGAATTGTTTCCCTCGCTCGCGCCAGGTGTGGCCCATCGGGTGCATCACCCGCCAGCTTCAACGCGAAATAGGCTTTGCAGGTGGCATTCAGCTCCGAAGGCCCGCCGGGATAGATGCTCCAACCGCCATCGGCCAATTGCCGCCGCCGGACATAATTCGCCAGCTTGGCAATGCGCTGGGGATCCGCTTTCCCAAGAATATGCAGAAAATAAATGTAATCCGATTCGAGCGTAGTGTCGGCTTCCAGCTCGCCCTGCCAGAAACCCTGTTCATCCTGAATCGAGAGCAGGTGATTCGCGCCACGCTCTATGGCTTGCTCGAGACGCGCGGTCCAATCCTGCTCGCGCCACAGCGCGGGCGCCGGAGCAGGGCTGTCCACTCCAATGTGTGTTCCAGTTGCCAAAACGACTCCCCCAGATGGAAAGCTAAATCGTGGCACGCCCGGCTGACTTCCCGCGCCGCCACCTTTATCAAGCTAGATGCCGTCTTCATTATAATTTCACACGAGAAGACAGCATGGGTCTAACCGCGGATAACAACCGTACTAGTAAATTATCGCCGTCTTCGCGTGAGGGGTCAACGGCTAAGATGTTGCGGAAGTTCCATGCAGTTGCTAGAGAAAAACGTTTGCGGGGGCTTCGAGCGCCCTTTGCACCAGGACGTGCAAAGGCTCCGGCAAGGGTTCTCCTTCGCGCTGAGAGACGGATGGCTTTTCACGCAACAAGCGGACGGGAAGTTTTAGCCACGCGGGTCCTTCACTCGCCGTGCTTTCGAACGAGCCGCGAAGAACCAAGGCATCCGCGCGGTCCAGGGCCGCGCGAGCCGAGTCCTTGAAATCTTCCTTTGCCGGATCCAGCACCGCAAAATAGAGCGATGGCTTCAAGAATTGGAGCAGCGAATTGCTTTCCACAATCAGCGGCGGCAGATCCCCGCTCGCTTCCGGCGCGGATTCGCGCAACGCCTCCCTCAGCAGCGGCAGACCCTCGGCGAGAAATCCCTGCTTGGTTCGCAGCCAGAAGGAGCGCCGCGCGCCCGCGGCCAGAAAGCGCGCACTATCGGTTCCGGTATCCGCACGAAGCTCCCAATCGATCGCGCAAGTGTGATCGTCCGGCGCGCAATCACAATTCTCTCCGTTCTGCGCGCACACCCCATGCCCGAATTGCGTAATCTTGCCGGCAATCCAATTCGCATGGGGAAACGCGCCGATGAGGTCACACACCAGCTGTGTTTTCCCGATGCTCCGCGTGTGTCCGCCCACGACAATCACGCGCCATGGTCTTGCGTCTTTCATCTCTGCTCTACCTGGCCGCTTTCCCCTCGAGCTTCTTGATGCGTTCCGCCAATTCCGGAAGCCTGGCATACCAAACATATACCTCTTTGAATTTACCAATCTCCCGCGCGGGTGTCCCCCAGACGGTTTGCCCGGCACGAATGGTCTTGCCTGTGGGAATGCCGGCTTGCGCCCCGGCGATTGCGCCATCCTCCAGGGTACAGTGCTCTGCGATGCCCACTTGTCCGCCCACGACCACATGATGCCCCAGAACACTCGACCCGGAAATACCAGTTTGCGCGGCGATCACCGTGTGGGCGCCGATCTGCACGTTATGTCCGACGTGTACCAAATTATCCAGCTTCACGTCCTCTGCAATTCGCGTATCGTCCAATGAACCTCGATCAATTGTCGCGTTCGCGCCGATCTCGACATCGTCGGCGATTTCCGCAATCCCTGTCTGCGGAAATTTCCAGTTTCTCCCTTCGCCATGCGCGTAGCCAAATCCGTCCGCGCCGATCACCGCCCCCGAATGAATCTCCACGCGATGCCCGATGCGCACCCCGGCATAGAGCGTCACCCGCGGGTGAATCCTGCAGTTTTCTCCAATCCAGCAAGCCGCTCCAATCACTGTGTGCGCGCCAATTTGAGTGCCGCTTCCCACATGCACATCTTCGCCAATCACTGCATACGGCCCGACGCTCACACCCGGGCTTAGGCGGGTGAGGGGCGCCACAATGGCGGTCTGGTGGACGCCTGACGCGATGGGCGCTCGTTCTAGCAACAGTGCCGCCGCCTTCGCAAATGCCAATTTGGGCTGCTTGTGCCGCAGAATTGTTTTGCCCGCGAGCGCCACACCTTCACCCGCAATGACGCACAAGGCCGCGGACGCCGCCGCGCGTTCGGCGTGCTTCGCCGCTTCGACGTAGATCAAGTCGTGCGGCCCCGCGCGCTCTGGCGCGGCCACGCCGCGGATTTCCGCCGCGGCATCTCCTTCAAGTTTTGCGCCAATTGCCTCTGCCAATTCCTTTGCCGTTCGTGTCATGTCCATCCTCGCTCAAAATCGATACAGGTCAGGCTCGCCCTGGGGCCGGGTCTTCCATCGTGCGTGGACCCACACCCATTGCTCGGGATACTGCCGGATGATCCCCTCAATTATTTTTGCAAATTGTTGCGTGTTTTCCAGGACGTCGCGCTCAAAATCTCCGGTTCGAATCAGCTTCACCGGCCGCTCGAACCGCAGCCGGTATTTTTGGATGCGCTCGTCCCAGACCGCGTAACCCGGAACCACTGCCG
>Ga0307479_10003162_pt1 | contig 14976 bp, 13 predicted proteins | sample atmos_gasesECM4C_FD_203743 | JGI IMG/M metagenome (GOLD analysis project Ga0307479, IMG submission 203743) | Hardwood forest soil microbial communities from Morgan-Monroe State Forest, Indiana, United States - atmos_gasesECM4C_515 | ecosystem: Environmental > Terrestrial > Soil > Temperate... | reverse complement strand
GAACGAGATATCCGCCGCCGGAATGCTCGATGACCACTCGAACGCTCTTCATTCGCTCGCGCGCCGACGATTCGCTGGAAGCCGAGCCTGATTTATTTACTTCCACTCGAATTTCGTTGACGTCACTGGCGTGAATCGTGAGATCTCCATGGCCGGTCTGTACCGTGATTTGCGCGCCGGCAGGAATGGATTGCGGGGGAATCACTTCCATGTCCGAGTGTCGATGCGAGAAAAGGCCTATGCCATCCACTTCGAGTCCCGGATGCTTCATATGAATGTAGTCCACCACCCAGATCCAGCTGAGAACGATGACGAGCAGCACTAGCAGCACCGCTTCGGCGCCAGACAGCATGGAAGGGCGGGCTCGACCCACGCGCTGGGCGGAGAGATGGTCAACCAGCTTCGCTATGCCCCAGACGATGAGCAGCACCGGCCAGTAACGCGCGATGAGATGGCCGATGCCGAGTTCGGGAATGTAGCGATGCAGAAGAACCAGAGCACCGAGAAAAATCAGCAGTACACCGGCAAAGATCGAGCTTCGTTGCGGCTGGGGTGGCAATGCGCCGTTGCTCACGCGCTCCTCACGAACCGATGTGCCCTTCGCGAGAGGCCATGGCCTGGGCCACGAGAACGATGCCGGCGACAATCAGCAGGACCGGCCAGAGTTCGCCGATGCTGTAGCGCGTGTATTGGCGGATGAGAAAAAGCACGCCGACGGTGATCAGCATGACGGGACCCATCAATCCGCGGATGCGGCAGTTGGGGCAGGTGCAGCGTGTCTTGAGTTCGTCCGGCATTCGGGCGCTCCTAAGCGTTTCTGTGCGTGCGATCCCAGATGAGCCAGCCGCCCAGCGCAATCAGGCCGATGGGCCACGCTTTTTCGAACCAGTCGGTCTGCAGCAAATTGAAATTCGCGAGAAGAAAAAGCACTCCCATGAGAATCAAGACGAACGCGCCGATCGGCCTCGCGCCTTTTGCATCGACGATTGCGGCGGGCTCTGCCTGACCGAGTTGGCGAGCTTTCGCGACGCGGTAAGAATCGATTGGCATGTAGCAATAGAAACAGCCGAGAGCGATGCCGAGGAATGCGGTGTATCCGCCGGGCATGTCGCTATTAAGGCCGGCGATGAGGCCGCCGAAGATGAGGACCTGAATCAGCGCTTTGACGTATTCACCGTTGTAGACCGCGCCGAGGCCGGGAATGAAGCCGAGCGTCGCTGCGAGGCCTGGATTTACGTCTGAGCGCGCGCCGCCTGCCGCTGCGCCGGGCCCTCCGGGGCCGAGCTGACCTGCGAGCAGATTCGAGAGGCAGTCCTCGCAATAGAGCGCGCCGCGCACTTCGCGCGTGCACTCCGGGCAAAGCGCTTTGCCGCAATTGCGGCAATAGCCGGTGGCTTCGCGGTCAGCGTGGACGGCGCAGGTCATCGAGGGCTCCTGGTTAGCGTTGCGATGGTGGAAGCGGGAAAAGTTGCGGGCATCAGCACTGCGAACATGCTGCCGCCGTGGACTTGAGTGCGGTCGCGCGGCGGATTTTTATCTGACTTTTGCTGTGGCGTGGATGGATCCGGTTGCGATTGCTTTGGCTCCGGAGCAGGCGCTGAATTGGGCGAAGGCTCGGGGCCGGGCTGCAGCCGCGACTGAATTTCGTAGACGACGCGCAGGTCATTTACAAATTTTGCGCTGCGGGCGTAGGTGAGATGAACCTGGCGATTCGCCGAGCGGAGGATATTCGCGGGGCTCAAGTCGGCGCGCTTGATCTTTCCCGGCGTGATGCCGGTGGAGTGAATTACGATTGTGAGAGAAGCGGCGACGGTAATGATGCCCATCGCGAATCGCGGTTGCCAGAGAACCGGCACCCAGGAGAACCACTTGTTCCAGCCTTCCTTTTGAACGCGCGGACCGATGGTCGAGTCGAGAATGTTTCGGATGAGCTGCGGCGGCTCTTCGATTTCGGCGAGCTGACGCATCTGGCCGACCAACGCGCCGAGGCGGGCTACTAACTGCGCGCAATCCGCGCAGCCGGCTGTGTGCACCGCAAACGCGGAGGCATCTGCCGGCGAAAGCTTGCCGTCCAGATATTCGCTCAACCGCTCGTCCGAAATTTTGCAGTTCCAATCCATTTCATTCACTCCGAATCTCTAACGATGAATCCTTCACGCCTGCCCTACGACGGCCGCACGCCCATCTCTTCCAGCACCCGCGCCAGCTCGATGCGCCCGCGGTTGATTCTCGATTTTACGGTGCCTTCCGGTACTTCGAGCACCGCTTGAATCTCGTTGTATTCCAGACCCTGCAAATCGCGCAAGATCACCGCCTCGCGCAATTCCGGTGAAAGGCGGGCAAGGCCGCGCTGCAATTGCGCGCTCAACTCGGATGCTTCGGCGAGCCGGTCGGGCGTTCGCGCCTGCGAGTGCTTTTCTTCGAGCACCGGCATCGCATCGTCGATCGAATCCGTCACGCGATCGTGTCGCGTGCGCCGGTAATGGTCCACCAGCAAATTGCGCGTCACGCTCGTGAGCCACGTGGGAAACGCTCCATACGCCGGCCGGTAACTGGCGAGCGTGCGATAGATGCGCAGGAAAACTTCCTGGCTCAAATCCTGCGCGTCGGTTGCATTTCCCGTGAAGCGGTAGCATATGTTGTAGACGCGTCTCGTGTGCCTGCGCACGAGTTCCTCCCAGGCCGGCCCTTCGCCCCGGAGACATTGCTGCACCAGTTGAGCGTCGGGCTCCAATCTTCCTCAGCCTCGCGCGTTGCGTCACCTTTCGGGCCTCAGTCATGAAACGCAAAATGGGGTCGAAAAGTTCCACACCATCGCGGTGCATCTTAGCCGTCCTGCGCGAAGGAACACAAGCCACCTCCCGAGGCGGAAGAAACTGCGGCGAACGCCCGCCTTGAACTTTCCGAATGTACCTGTTAGCTTTTGCGCGAATGCCTTCCCGGTGGCGCAAGTACCTCACGTTTCTGATCGCGGCAGTTGTCCTCGCTTTTATCGTCTATGAACTCAGCCATTCCGGCGCTCTGAAAAACTTCGATTGGCGCATGGTAGCCGAGTCGGTTCGCAACGCAAATATTTCTCTTTTGCTCCTGGCGGTGGCGGCGATTTACGTCTGTTACGCGATTCGGGCGCTGCGCTGGATGCAATTTTCGCGCACGCTGGGCCGTACGCATTTCTGGAACGTCTATAAAGCGACGCTGATGGGATTCACCTGCCTTTTTTTGCTGGGGCGCCCTGGAGAGCCGATCCGACCGGTGCTGATTGCCAAGAAGGATTCGCTGCCGGTGGCTGGGATGTTCGGTGTTTTCTTCCTCGAGCGGATTTCGGATATTGCCGCGACGGCGGTGCTGGCCGCTGTTGCTCTGGCTCTCTTTCAAGAAGGCGGACTGGTGAACGAGCGCACCGCGCACCTGCTGGTTTTCGCGCGCTCGGTGGGGCGGGCGTTGCTCTATGGGTTGGTTGTGACGATCGCCGTATTGGTCTACTTCCGATTTCAGGGCGCGCGTTTGCTCACAGATTTCCTGCGAAACCCGCGATGGCGCACGGGATGGCGCGAGAAGGTAGTTGTGGTGGTAGAAGGATTCAGCGAGGGGCTGCAGGCGATTTGCACCTGGAATGATCTGTTCTTGCTGATTTTGTACACGACGCTGCATTGGACCTTGGTCGCGTTTGTCTATCTATGGGTGATGCGCGCGTTCGGCGGCAAACTGGCAACGCTCCATTTTACCGACGCGCTGCTCGTTTTGGCCTTCGCGATGGTGGGCTCGGTGGCGCAATTGCCGGGCGTGGGAGGCGGAGCGCAAGCGAGCACGATTCTTGTGCTGACGCTGATTTTTGGAGTAGAACATGAACCGGCTGTGGCGGCTTCGATGGTTGTGTGGCTGATCGCTTTTGCGACTGTTTGCTTTGCAGGTATTCCACTGATGCTGAGTGAAGGCTGGTCCATGGGAGATTTGCGCCGGATGGTGCACGAGCAGGAGCGCGCGAGCGAAGTGGTGCTGTTCGAGGGCGCCGATCAGGCGGCAGACCGGTCGGAAGAGAGTTCGCGGTGAAGTGCCCTTTTTGCGCGCATCTGGATGACAAAGTGGTGGATTCCCGCGAGGCGCGCACCGGCGACCTGATTCGCCGCCGCCGCGAATGCTTGAAATGCAGCCGCCGCTTTACCACCTACGAGCGCATCGACGAAATCCCTTACATGGTTATCAAGAAGGATGGCCGTCGGGAGAAATTCGACCGCCAGAAAATTCTGCAGGGATTGCTAAAGGCGTGTGAGAAGCGACCGGTGCCGGTGGGGAAGCTTGAGACGATCGTTGACGAGGCCGAAGCGTACGTCAGCGAAGCCCCTGAGCGCGAACGCACTACGTCTGAAATCGGCGAACTGCTGATGAAGAGTTTGAAGAAACTCGACAAGGTGGCTTACGTGCGCTTCGCATCCGTGTATCTCGATTTCAAGGATGTGAAGGAATTTATGGACGAGCTCAAGGGACTGCTCAAAGATCGAGCGAAGAAGTAACGGACATATTTAGGAAAATGCGAAGATAGTGCATATTATCGCTTCTAGCATTGGCGATGGCTGGCTGCCATAGTTCCGATCGCTTATTGCAACCTAAACACGTTGTTGTGCCCGATTACGATCGCACAGCCCAAATTGCTCACATCGATGGGCATATAGTCATAACGGCGACTATTGATGCGAACGGAGGTATTATTGAGACACGGACAACCGGTCAGCCGATGCTCGCCAGAAGTGCGACGGTGAATCTGAAACGGTGGACTTTTGAGAAACCGCGGCGCGCGCCTTTGGAACAGGCCTTTGTATACGACTACAAATTCGAGGGTGAAGGTGTATGTGGCGGGTCTCCGTCAGTCGTCACAGTTGATTTACCAGATCATGTAACAATTGTGACGAATCCACTGTTGGTCTGCGATCCCGTGGTTAGTAGATCCGAACACCGGCCGTAATTCTGGTTTTTGTTACGCCTGCCAGACGCCCGCTGCAAATCGCTTGATCGTTTTGAATCCCAGATGCTCGTAGAGCTGCACAGCTGAAGTATTCACCGCCGTTACTGTAAGCGACAACCACTCATACTTGCGGCGTATCAGCGCGTGGATCGAAGCTTCCATTAATGAACGTCCTATGCGGTGGCCCTGGTAGCCGGGCAGGACGCACACCTGCGTGGTATGCCCCACGCGTTCTTTCACCGTTGAAGTGAGAACCATACCGACCAAGCGGTCTCCCGTTGTCGGACGCACGAGGAACGAAGCTTCCGGCAGAAACTGCCCGCATCCTGGCAGAATCACGATGTTGCGAAGGAATTTCATCCCGCCCGCTTCCGACCGGTATTGATCGTTGATATCGCCGTCCACATGATTCGCGTAAGAAAGCTGAATCAATTTGGCTGCTGAATCGAACGCGCGGTCACTCCATGGCTCCATGCGAAATGCGGGCGAGAGCGGCTTTTCACTCACTTTCGCATCCGCAAGTCGCAGAAGCATGAATTGCCGCGTGTGAAGATGCATCTCCTTGGAAAGGAAAGCCGGATCGAATTCGATTCCGAAGGGCATCAATTGCGCCTCGATGCGTTCCAGGCGCGGCGTGGCGCGAAGCGCCGCCAGCATCTCGGTGAGGATTTCTTTTGGAATCGCGGATTGAACGTAATCGGAAGAGACAAAAAGGCCGCCGATCAGCCCTTTGTGATCTTCGAGCACGTAGAAGCCGTAGCCGGCGGGGCGTCCGTTATCAAGCGCGAGGAAACCATTCAGCGAGCGGGAATCGATAAATTTGCGAATCAGGTCAATCGAAGGGCGGTAGTCCCAGTGCAATTCATCGCGCCAGTGGCGTGCTTCCTCCTGAAACAACACGTCGAGGGTTTTCGAATGGATCTGCCGGAGGTCAACAATCTGCATGTAGGCCGGAGCCGCTCCCGTAAATCATTATAGCCGTGACGAGTGAAAGAACCCAAACGCGTGTCCCGGATAGAAACGCGAACAAGTGTCGAACAGGGATAGCCAGAGAATTGTGCTAACATTCCGCTTGTCGAGGCGCGAAATCGCGCGCTCGCGCTCAACGGATGGCCGTCCTCTCAGAGCTACGCTATCCCACAACGCGCCCCGCCAAAGTCGTATCTGCGCTGCTGGCGATAATCCTCTTTGGTTTTGTATCAATCGCCACGGTGGCAGGTTTTCTGCTTTACCAGATCCTCAAGCCCACGCACTCCGCTCCCTCTTCCTACGACCTCAACGTGATGATGGGGCATCCCGTCCCATTTTCTTTTCCAGTCGCCGGCCAGCCGGAGAGGGAAGGATGGTTTTTCCCGGGGTTGCGCGGTGCGCCCACGATAGTCGTCTGCCACGGGTATTTGTCGCAGCGCACCGATGTGCTCACGCTGGTATCGGCGCTGCAGGATCATCAGTTCAATGTTTTTGTCTTCGACTTTCTGGGCCACGGTTCGACTCCGGGTATTACGACACTCGGCTATCGCGAGACCGCTGAACTGGAAGCCGCGGTTCAGGCCCTCTCCACGCGCGACGATGTGAATCCGAAGCGATTCGGCCTGTGGGGCGTGAACTTGGGCGGTTTTGTAGCGCTGGAAGTGGCCGCGTCCGATCCCCGGATTGCCGCGTTGATTGTTGACAATGCGTGGGACGACCCGCGCGACATGGTGCAAATCGAGGTGAAGCGTTCAGGCCTCGCCGTGATTCCGTATGTGAGCCGCTTTTCCGACTGGGGATTCCGGTTGATGAATTATCACTATCGCTCGCAGCAGGCGATTTCGTTGCGTCTGGCGAAAACCCAGGGGATTGCAAAACTTTTCATTCAGTCCGACGATCGCCCGCAGCTTGCTCAAGAGACTCTGCAAATCTTCACGCGATCGCCGGAGCCGAAACAACTCGTGCGCGATCGCCTGAGCTATTCCGAGATGACAGACGACGATCGCCATACGTACGAAAATCAGATTGTGAATTTCTTCCTGCAGAACTTGCCGCCGGTTTCGCGAACAAATCCCTAGCGTGGGGCGGGCAGCACCGGAACGTACGAAATTCCTTCGTAAGGTTCATCCAGCGATCCCTGCACCCGGCCCATTTTTCTGATCTCGTCCAAGCCCTGCGGTGTGGTGAGCACAAGGGCTGCATCCATATCGGCTGGCGGCCATTCCGCGACTTCACGCCCGAGGTAGAAGTTGAGCCCGTATTGCCAGGAACGCGTGAGATGAAATGTAAAGATGCGATCCGGGTAGCGGTGACTGCGAAGCAGGTCGCCGTGAAATCTTGTCGAGATAAAAGGATCAAGCGCTGGCAGGACGCGCGCGCCGGCTAGTTCGACGCAAAGCGCGACCATAAATAATGAAAGCAGCAGTGCGCCACGGTTGCGAAGAAGAGCGAGTACGACGATCACGATGCCGCCCGCGACCGCGATGATCGAAATCTGCAGGATCATTTTTCCGGAGACGTCGCGTGAGGCAGCAGGGAGGCGGTTTACCCAGCGAACGGCCGAGAAGGCCATCACAATCCATGTGATCCCGACGGCAATAACGGCACACCACGCCGAAGCAACGAGCGAAGGCTGCGATTTAGGCGCAAGGATCCGTCGTTGCAATCCAACCGCAATCAGGAGGGAGAGCGAAGGAATCGCGGGAAGGATATATCCCGGTAGTTTCGATTGCGAAAAGCTGAAAAACAGAAAAGGGAAAATAGCCCAGCAGGCGAAAAAGAATCCTGGCGAACTGCTCCAGGATTTCTGCCGCCAGAGTTGCGGTCCTTCTTGGAGCGCCGGCCAAAGGTAGGCGGTCCACGGGAGCAGTCCGAGCAGAAGAATCGGGACGAAATACCAAAACGGCTGGCGATGCTGAAACATGGGAGTGAGGTAGCGTTCGAAATTATGCTGAAAAATAAAGACGCGGAGAAAATCGGAATTGCGCAGCGCGCAAAGCACGTACCACGGGAGAGCGACGAGGCAAAAGACCGCGATGGCAAGCGGATGAGCCAGGCGGAATGCATCGCGCCAATGCGATGTGACAAGCGCCCAAATTCCAAGCGCGCCCGCAGCGAGTAGAATGCCTGCAGGGCCCTTTGCGAGAACTGCGAGCCCGAGCGACCCACCGAAAAAAGCTAGCGCAATGTGATCAGAAGGAGCGTTGCTCGCCCGGTCGTCACTTTCAGAACGCAAGGCGCCGCGTCGAGATAGCACAATCGCGCCGCTTGCCATGGCGATGGTCAGCGACGCGCTGAACAACATATCGGGTCCTGCCGCGCGCGCGAATCCGATCGCGGCAACACTCGTCGAAAAAATCAGCGGCGCAATTAAGAAAGGCGACGCGAACGGCCACGACTCCGTCCCGTAGAATTTCCAACCAAGCCAACCGATCGCAATGGCTGCCGCAAGCGCCGCAAAAGCGGAAGGCAGACGCGCCGCCCACTCGGCCGGCAAGTGAGCCAAAAATCCCAGCGCAGCCGCCCAGTAGTAAAGCACCGGCTTCTCAAACCATGGCTGACCATAGAGACGCGGCGTCACCCAATCCCCGCTCGTCGCCATCGCGCGCGCAATCCACGCATAACGCGGCTCGTCCGGCCCCACAAATCCGATCGCACCTAAGTGGCCGAACAAGCAGACCACCATAATCAATCCAGCGCTGGCATAGGCAACAAAATTGGCGCGCTGCCGGGATAGCAACTGTTCGCTCATTATATGGTCATCGTATGGTCATCGCGCTTCGCAAGCCCGCCGAGTCTAACATCGCGGCAAACACTCTTTCACCACACATCGCTGGCATCGGCTCGGCAGCCTCTTGCATAATGACGCGCGATGCGAGAATCGCTCGAATACGCAGCCGCGTGGATTGGACTCAAAGCGCTTGGCGTGCTTCCACGCAGCGCCGCGCGTCAGGTTGGCGCCGTCTTCGCCGCGCTCGCATATCAAGTGCGCACTCCTCTGAAGCGCGCGGCGATGTTCAATCTTCAACTCGCATTTCCGGATATGAGCGAAGCGGAGCGCGAACGGATCATCCGCGGAATGATTCGCCAGATCGGCTGGATGGCGGGCGAGTTCTCGCAATTCCCGAAATACAGCGCCGAAAATATTCCACAGATTGTAACCATCGACGGCGCCCAAAATTTCGAGTGCGCCCAGCGCCGCGGCAAAGGGGTCCTGTTCCTCACCGGCCACATGAGCGCCTGGGAACTCGCTCCGTTCGCGCACGCGCTCTACGGCCACCCGCTCCATTTCCTGGTGCGGCCAGTCGCCAATCCTCGCGTGGACGCGCTCATCAATCGCTATCGCTGCCTTTCCGGCAATCAGCCAATCGAAAAAAATCGCTCTGCGCGCGCTATTCTGAAAGTGCTCGGCGAAGGCGGCACGGTGGGCATTCTGGCCGACACCAACACGTCGCTCGATGAGGGCGTCTTCGTGGATTTTTTCGGCCGGCCAGCATGCACCACGTCAGGCATTGCGAGAATCGCGCTGCGCACGGGCGCCGCCGTCATTCCCGGATTTCTCGCGTGGGATGCGGGCGAAAAGAAATATCGCCTGCAGTTCGCGCGCGCTCTCGAGCTGGTGCGCACCGGTGATGAAGATGCCGACGTCCGCGAGAACACCGCTCGCTTCATGGCCGTGATTGAAGCCTGGGTGTGCGAGCATCCGGATCAGTGGCTGTGGGTGCACAAGCGCTGGAAGACGCGTCCGCCTGGTGAGCCGGCAATATATCCGTTTTAGCTTTTGTCGAGCCTGGTTGAAGGGATCGGCGCAAAAGCAATTTCGCGCATAATCGAAAAATCGAAATGAGGTTCACATGAATCACACAGCCGCTGAACTGGCGAAGTATCTTGGCGCGAAATTGCAAGGTGACGGAAGCCTCGCGCTCACGGGCGTCGCTGGCCCCGAAAACGCGACGGCCACCGACCTCATCTATCTCGACGCTCCTAAATTTGCTGCACGCATCGAGAAATCAGCAGCGAAATGCGTGCTGGCTCCTCCGAGCACTCGCGTAGCCGGCAAAACAATCCTCGAAGTCTCCGATCCAAAATTTGCCTTCGCGAAGGCAGCGGCATGGCTCTTGCCCCACGCCACGCCAAAATCTGCCATCCACCCAACCGCGATCGTGTCACCGACGGCCAAGATCGCCGAAAATGTTTCCATCGCTCCATACGCCGTGATCGAAGAAGAAACTGAAATCGGGGCGGGCACCACCATAGGCGCTCACGCATTCATAGGCCGAGCCTCGCGCATCGGCACGAATTGCATCCTGCATCCGCGCGTCACGCTCTACGCCGGCGCGCGGCTTGGCGATCGCGTGGAAATCCACTCCGGCGCCGTCATCGGCAGTGACGGCTTCGGCTACGTCTTCGGCCATGCTTCGGGCGAAGATCGCTACTGGAAATTTCCGCAAGTCGGCCGAATCGAAATCGCCGACGACGTCGAAATCGGCGCGAACACCACAATCGATCGCGGCTCGCTCGAAACCACTCAAATCGCTGCCGGAGTAAAAATTGATAATCTCGTGCAGGTGGCGCACAACGTCCGCATCGGCGAGCACACCGTCATCGCCGCGCAAACCGGAATTTCGGGCAGCAGCACAATAGGGAAGCGCGCCATCATCGGCGGACAGGTTGGCATCGCCGATCACTGCAAACTCGAAGACGGCGCGATTGCCGGCGCGCAAGCGGGTATCCCCACCGGAAAGACAATCCGCGGCGGTCAAATCGTCTGGGGCACTCCTGCGCGCCCGCTCGAGAAATTCAAGGAACAGTACGCCTGGTTCGCGCGCCTGCCGGAATTGGCCGAACGCGTGCGCAAATTAGAATCAACGACGATTGCAAAGGCACAACACACCGAGACGGATTAGTGCTCGCTGACCAAATGATCGCCAACCGGTGACTACCTATCAATGACCGCAAGTCGACCGCCGGCCCCCTTTCGAGGCTTCCTGCTCGCCATAGGAGGCCAGTGCCGCAAAGTCGGGAAATCCATGCTCGTCGCAGACATCATCCGAGCCTTTCCGGATCGGCACTGGATAGCCGCAAAAATCACTCCATACGCCGAATCGGGCTGCCCGGTAAAAGGCGCCTCGTGCAATTGCCCACCGCAGGAGCATTCCTACGCAATTCACGACGAAACCAGCCGCACCGGCAACTCAGACAGCTCTCGCTTCCTGGCCGCTGGCGCCCACCGATCCCTGTGGCTTGAAACGAAAGAAAACGCTCTGAAAGATGCGCTTCCAGCGCTGGCGGCCGAATTGGCAAGCTCTGGATCCGCATATGCCGTAATCGAAAGCGACGCGCTAGTGAGATTCTGGAAGCCGTCACTCTCAATTGTGGTGCTCGATCCCTCGAACCCCGACTTCAAGGACTCTGCTCGCGAAAATCTCCCGCGAGCCGACGCTTTCGTGTTCCGTTCGCCGTTTAACGACTCAGACCCGCGATTCCGATCTCTCGCCGCCGCCCCGAAACCACGATTCTTTCAACCCATCGGATCGCCCCTGCCGCCCGATTTGGGGCACTTTTTGTCAGGCACCATTTCCCCTCTCCCTGCATCATAAGTTTGGACACTTGGCATGGAAATTCAGTTGACCGACAAGCCAAAGCCGAACATAATGTTAGTGTTACGGAACAAGTCGCGTAGTGCGATGACGCAAAAGGGTTTTTACCGAGCGTTTTCAGCTCATTAAACGTCCCATAGACTGGCTAATGGGGAAGCCGGGTAAGCGGACGCGGCGGTTAGGACGGGCAAGCACTAGGGCGCCCGGTTCTGATGCCCTCCGCAGGGCAGCGAAGCAAGCAGTGCAATAGAAGGGGCCTGACCGTTCATTCTGGGTGAAAGCGGCGGTGCTCGGCTGCAGCTGCAATTTCCAAATGGGCCGATAAGGACCGAAAATATATCTGAGGGATTGATGACACCGGAAGCAAGACTGCGTATTGAGACTTCCCACAGCGGAGCGAGCCAGGCCACAGCGGTAGTTCAAACCCGCAACCTCGAATCTCTCGTCGAACAGGCCATTTCTCGCAGCCGCGACTGGATGTTGGCCGCTCAGGCTCAGGAAGGCTACTGGTGGGGCGAGCTCGAGGCCGATACGACGCTCGAATCCGACTACATTCTCTACCTGCACATCCTGGGTCAGCTTAAATCCGAGAAAACCACCAAGCTGGCGCGCTATATCCGCGAACGGCAGCTCGAAGACGGCGGCTGGTACATCTTCTACGGCGGCCCTTCGGAGCTGAATGCGACGGTGAAGGCTTACGTCGCGCTTCGCATCGCCGGCGATCCCGCTAATGCGCCTCACATGCGGCGCGCGAAGCAAAAAGTACTGGACCTGGGCGGCCTCGAAGCCACGAATTCCTATGTTCGGTTCTATCTCGCGATGGTCGGTGCCATTAGCTGGGACATGGTGCCCTCGATTCCGCCCGAGATGATGCTTTTGCCGGATTGGTTCCCGCTAAATCTCTACGAAATGTCATCGTGGACGCGCGGAATCGTCGTTCCTCTCGCGATTGTCTACGCCAACAAGCCGGAATGGAAATTGCCGGCGGACGTCACGGTCACCGATCTATTCAAAGTTCCCGGGCAGAGACCCGCTTCGTTTACCTGGGATAAGAGCGTCTTCACCTGGCGCAACGCGTTCCTCGCCCTCGAACGCGGCTTGAAACTCTATGAGCGTTCCTCGTGGAAGCCTTTTCGAAAAATGTGCCTCGCTCGCGCGCGAAAATGGATGATGGATCGCCTCGAACGCAGCGAAGGCCTGGGAACCATCTATCCCGCGATGATGAATTCGATTTTCGCGCTGCTTGCGGAATCTCGAGATATCGACGACCCGCTGCTTCACCGCGAAGTCAAGTTCCTCGAGCGCTACGAAGTCGAAGACGAACGGCATCGCACGATCCGCGTTCAGCCCTGCATTTCGCCTGTTTGGGATACGGCCATCGCGATGGTTTCGCTCGAAGAAGCTGGGCTCGATCCGTCGCATCCCGCGCTCGTTGCCGCGGAGCGTTGGGTATTGAAAAACCAGATCCTCGGCCCCGGTGATTGGCAGGTAAAGAACAAGCGAGCCGCGTCGGGCGGCTGGGCCTTCGAGTTTCAAAACGATTTCTATCCCGACGTGGACGATACCGCGTTCGTTCTGATGGCTCTTGGCCGCGTCGCCGATCCCGATTCGGCTCCTCTGCGCGGTGCAATCCGTCGCGGGCTTGCCTGGCTCGTCAGCATGCAGAATAGCGACGGCGGATGGGGCGCCTTCGATCACGAGAACAATCTGCAGTTCTTGAATCACATTCCGTTCGCCGACCACAACGCGATGCTTGATCCTTCGACCGCCGACGTTACCGCTCGCGTCCTTGAATGCCTTGGGCAGTTCGGATGGTCCGCGAATCATCCGGTGGTGGATCGCGCGCGTGATTTCATCAAGCACGATCAGACGCCCGACGGTTCCTGGTACGGCCGCTGGGGCGTCAACTATCTCTACGGAACGAGCGGCGTACTGCGCGCTCTTGAAACAGTGGGGCTATCATCCGATCCGGATTGCCAGCGCGCCGCGAATTGGCTGCGCTCGGTGCAGAATCCCGACGGTGGCTTCGGCGAGTCCATTCTTTCTTATTACGATCCGGCGCTCAAAGGCAAAGGCAAGAGCACCGCATCGCAGACCGCATGGGCATTGATTGGCCTGCTTGCGACAGTTGGCCCCAACAATCCCGCTTCCGAGCGCGCGGCTACGTGGCTTACCGAAAACCAGAATGAAGACGGCTCATGGGATGAAGCGGAATTCACCGGAACAGGTTTTCCGTGCGTCTTTTACTTGAAATATCACCTCTACCGAAATTCGTTCCCGCTGTACGCGCTTGCGCGCTTCGACAATATGCGCAAAGGCCGGCGCAAATCTTTCGCTTTGCAGATTCCCGCCGAAGAAATAAAGCATCTAATCAAAGACGGGGGTAATGGATGAGAGTTCCTTTAAGCCTCACTGCGAGCATGACGGGTTATCTCGCTCGCAAGAGCATCACCGGGGCGCAGAAGTTTCCGCTAACCATGATGCTCGAACCGCTCCACGCCTGCAATCTTACTTGCACCGGCTGCGGTCGCATTCGCGAATACAAGTCCACAATCAACGAAATGCTCAGCGTTGAAGAATGCCTCAAGGCTGTTGACGATTGTGGCGCGCCGATTGTTTCCATCTGCGGCGGCGAGCCGATGATTTACCCGGAGATTGGCCGGCTTACCAGCGAAATTCTCGCACGCAAAAAGCACATCTACCTTTGTACCAACGGAATGTTCATTCGCAAGCACCTGAGCGATTTCACGCCTACCTCCCGTTTCTTCTTCAACGTTCATCTCGACGGACTCGAAAAGACGCATGATATTTGCGTTGAGCGCGATGGCGTTTTCCGCGAGGCGGTGGAAGGTATCAAGGCGGCCAAGGCGGCAGGCTTTCTTGTCACTTCCAACACCACGATTTACAAAGAGACAGACATCGAAGAGATCGCAGACCTTTTTGCTTACTTGCAGGGTTTGGGCGTCGATGGCCACATGCTGTCACCTGCTTATTCCTACGCTGCGGTGATGACCAAAGAAATTTTCATGTCTCGCGAGGAAATTCGCGAGAAGTTTCGCCAGGCAAGCCAGCTTCTCGAGCGCTACAACATCGTCACTTCGCCCATTTACATGGAATATCTCCGCGGAGAGCGAGAGCTGATGTGCACCGCCTGGGGAATGCCTACCTACAACCCCCGCGGTTGGAAAGGCCCGTGCTACTTGATGACGGACGCTCACCACGAGACGTTTAAAGATCTCATCGAGAAGACTCCTTGGGAACAGTATGGGCGCGGTCGCGACCCGCGCTGCGAAGATTGCATGGTTCACGTCGGTTTTGAAGCGTCCGCCGTTCTCGGCGGCAACAAGAAGCTCGGCGACACTTGGAAGATGCTCAGCTGGACGGTTTCAGGAAAAATGGGCGGCCTTCTCGGCGAGCCGACCGAACGCGAGAAAAAAGCTAACGGCC
>Ga0307479_10003160_pt1 | contig 14978 bp, 18 predicted proteins | sample atmos_gasesECM4C_FD_203743 | JGI IMG/M metagenome (GOLD analysis project Ga0307479, IMG submission 203743) | Hardwood forest soil microbial communities from Morgan-Monroe State Forest, Indiana, United States - atmos_gasesECM4C_515 | ecosystem: Environmental > Terrestrial > Soil > Temperate... | reverse complement strand
CCCCAAATGAACCCTCCCCAAATCTTCTTTGTCTCGGGTTACATCTTAAATGGCGCGACGTTGTCCCCTCTGGTTACATTTTAGATGGCGCGATACGGTAGGTTGACTTGTCTCAGGGACGCAACCTAACATGTGCGGCGAATGTCAGGCTCCGACTCGCTCGTCGGACCAATATCTCGCTCTACCAAAATCATCATTGTTTGGGCGAACCAGGCCTGCTGAACCGACTGTGATTCTGATCCGCAATTGGTAAAGGAGTGCCAATGAACTATTTAAGTCTCGGGCTGGCGGCGCTTGGTGGCACGGTCGCGTCTTTTGTCTTTGGTTTCTTAGTGTTTTGGCTGGTGCCAGGTCTTATCAATGAAGGCCACAAGTACCCGGCCGTATTCCGACCTAAGGAAGAAATGATGACTGTTATGCCAGTTGGATTCGTTGCGACTTTCATATCGATCCTGGTTGCCGCCATAATTTTCGCAATGATACATCAGAACGGATCGGGCACTACGGAAGGTGCGCGCTTCGGCGTTCTCATTGGCATTTTCGTGGTTTGCGCATTTGTGCTGCACAACTACGTGAACCTGAACATCGGGCTGAAACTCGCTCTGGGGCAGGCTGTAGCTTACTTCGTCCAGTGGACTATCATCGGAGTAGTCATCGGTCTTATTTACAAACCCCTCGCTACGCCATAATCGTGAGTACATCTGTTTAACCAGGCTGAGTAGGCTAGGACCCCGGCGAAACAAACGGCGTGGACCGACGTTGAATAAGGAATACTGGCCGGAGTCCGGTTGGGTATGAATGCCCTGAGTCGCAAGCCCGTATCACGACTTAAAACACACCTTCGTTTGAGTTCTGCGTGGCGCTCGCGAGGGTCGCTCACTATCTTCATCTTTTTCGTCGTCCTTCCGGCCATAGCCTGCACTCAGCGTGGATTGATCGAGAGGCCATCGGAGAAACGCGGGACCAGCGAAGAAACAGTGCACTTTGCCAGTGGCGACATAACCCTGGCCGGCACACTTGTCCTTCCGGAGGGGTCTCAGCCACATCCAGTGGTAGTTCTTGTCCATGGTTCTGGTCCGCAGAAGAGGGATCTCTTTACGGCGCGGTGGTTCGCGGCCGAGGGCATCGCGGCCCTAGCATACGACAAGCGCGGTGTGGGGGAATCCGGTGGAGATTTTCGCAAGGTGCCGTTCATGGAACTTTGCGATGACGGACTTGGCGCGATCAAGTACTTGAAGTCGCGGAAGGAGATTGACGCGAAACGGATTGGTGTGTGGGGCTTGAGCCAAGGAGGGTGGTTGGGACCTCTGGCAGCGTCGCGTTCGGCGGATGTCGCCTTCGTTATCGCCGTGTCCGGTCCCGGTGTGTCACCTGGCGAACAGATGATCGTCTACTACGCGAATGAGCTGCGCGGGCAAGGCGTGGAGGAAGGCGATGTTCGAGAAGCCAGCACGGTGCGCCGAGACATTTGGAGCTACATGTCGAGCGGACTCGGGTACGAGAAGACTAAAGCCGAACTGGATGAAGCGCGCACGAAAAGGTGGTACAGCCAGGCGAGAGTGCAGCAGGACGACTCATTCGGGCCGCTCCCGACACCCGCGGAGCTGAGCAAACCGGTGGGCCGCAGCGCAATTTGGTTCAAGCAAGAGGCTGTGTATGACCCGGTTCCTGCGCTACGAGCGCTGCGAGTTCCTGCGCTCTTCCTGTTTGGGGACCACGACCAGTTGATACCGGTGGATGAGAGTGTTGCGGTCCTCCAGCGAGTTTTGGCTGAAGACAGGCACCGCGATTTTACGATCCGTGTATTTCCGAACGTTGACCATGAGATGCGGCTGGTAACGAGCGAGGCAACGCGCGCGATCGATCCGGAGTATCTAAAGGCGATGCGGGACTGGCTGTCTACCCACGTTCTGAATAGACCTTGATGCGTTTTCTTGACTGGGTAGTTATAGGGCGGGAAAAAGTGGATACACCCCCGCCGCCTTCTCTTCGGGGGGAAGAGTCAATCAGGAGGAAGACAATCCCGCCGGGCCCCCAGTGCTGCGCACGAGGAGGAACACGATATGGAAATAAGAAATATCTTGACCGTGGCGTATTTTGTCCTGGCAATCTACATGTACGGCGGCGGCGTGATGAGTACCCTCGGGTATTACCAATCCTGGAAACTGGTCGGCGAGGGAGAGTTTGCCGCAGTTCATTCCTCAGTCTCCAGGCGGATCCTCCCCTATTTCGGCCCCGTTCTTGTTTTACTCGTGTTGGTCAACACGCTGTTGATCTGGTTTCACCATCCCGCTATTTCCACATGGTTGATCATGCTCACAGCAGTGCTTCACTTTCTCATGGTCGTCATCCGTTTTGCGGTGTTCGTGCCGATTCATAGGAAGCTGGATATGGCGAAGTCGATTGAACTGATCGACAGACTACTGAAGTATGACGTTTACCTCGGGAGCGGCATACCCGCGTCGATCAAAATGATCGCCACTATCGTCATGCTCTATCAGGTGGTCAGCGCGCCTTAGCGCCTTAAGGGATATGTGGTTTTGGGCCGATGCCGATTGTTTTCAGAAGAACTTTGCGTTCACCAATGCCAAGGCTATGGCGAAGGCCAGCAGCACGTAGAGGTGTGGCATTTGCCCTCTGGGCGGAATGAAATGCTGAATGAGTACACCTGCCACTATGCCTGCTCCGATGTTAGATGCTGCAGCCATCGAGCGAAGCGCGCTCGGTCTTCTTGTTGCATCGCAATAAACTTTACACCCATGCCTTCTTTGGGTTCGCTGCGTTGGACGACGGCGCGCGCTCGTACTTCCCCTGTTGGCACATCAAACAGCAACTGAATAAAAGTTCCGAGCGGCGGAGGCTCCGTGGTGCGGATGTACAACCCACCCAATCCAAGATTGGCAAGACGCGAGACGTGTCGAATGCTGGCGCATTGCCAGGCCAAAATCGTCCCTTTGGGAGAGGAAAGACGAGGATAGCGACGAAGGTCGTTCGTGATCGCCACGGAATCACCGGAAAGCAACGATACTCTCTTTCAATACGCAATTGAAGGAATTCCGCTCCCCACTGATCATCCACCCGAGGAGATGCCGGAGCGCCAGTCTTTTTAGTAGGGCCCAACGATTTGGCGAACGACAGGTCACTGCTCCGGTAAATGTGTGAATCAGGGGTTGTGCTTGGTAAGCATTCGACCGGGGACCAACCTGCTCAGACCAACCTGCTCAAGACCAACCTGCTCAGCTTGACTCGCCCATGCTGTCGACCTAACATGCGCTGAAATGACAGGTCTCAACGCACTCGTTTCACCTTTGAACTTTCTGCAGAGCAGGCTTCAAGATATCCCGCACCGCGATGTGCTCAACGCCGAAGAAAGGTGGTGGAAGAACGAAGGCGTGGCCATTTCGGATGCAATTGACCGCACCGGAACGCCGTGGTTGCGGATGTTCGATCGTCTTGGAAAACGCGTCGATGAAATTCTCTACCCTCGCGAATATCAAACGATTTTGAGGAGGGGTTACCGGTCCGGAGTAGTTTGGCGCACTTTGGAAGAAAAATCGCTGATTTCTTCGTATCTTCTGATCTACAACATTTCGTTCCACGATCCCGGGATTTGCTGCCCTTACACCGTTTCACTAGGCACGGCGGTTCCTCTTGCGAAATATGGTAGCTCCGAACTTCAGGATCGCTTTCTGCCTCAACTCTCGCGAAAGGACGATTCTGTGTGGCAGGGTGCCACGTGGATGACAGAGATTAAAGGTGGCTCGGATTTGGGAGCCGCTGTCGAGACTATTGCCCGGCGCGCTGGCGATTGCTGGCTACTGACTGGCGACAAATATTTTGCGAGCAATGCCAACGCGGAATTAGCTGTTGTAGCGGCGCGCCCGGAAGGAGCTATGTCAGGTGTGCGCGGGCTGGCCTTGTTCCTAGTGCCGCGAAACCGCGATGATGGTGAACTCAACTACTTTGTCCGGCGGCTGAAAGACAAAATTGCAACCCATTCAGTTCCTACCGGAGAGATAGAGCTTAAAGACAGCGAAGGCTATCTGCTCGGCTCGGCTGACTTAGGAATTTATCTGATACTCGAAGTGTTGAACCTCTCGCGCGTAGCGAACAGCGTAGTGAGTGTCGCGTTAGCACAGCGCACGATGGCCGCTGCGCTTTCGTATGCCGAGCACCGCACTGCGTTCGGCAAGCGGATCATCGATCAGCCACTGCTTCGTCATCAGTTTGAAAAACGGCTGAACGCTCTTCGCTCTGCGTTTGCGCTGGCGTGGGATTCGGTTCAACTGCTGAACGATGTGTGGATGGAGCGGCGGCCTTACTCCGATCGCTACCATCTGTTTCGACTCGTCGCACATCTTGCGAAATACTGGACGGCCGAGTTCGCGGTTGATACAGCAAAGTGGGCCATGGAAGTGCACGGTGGGCTGGGCGTGCTGGCCGAACATGGCGCGGAACGCTGGCTGCGGGAAGCGATGATTCTCGCGATTTGGGAGGGAACGTCACATCGCCAGATGCTGGATGGACTGGAAGTTATGGAGCGGAGGCGAGCACACAAGATACTTTTCCAGCGACTGAGGGATATTGCGCCCTCTGAAGAGCTTCGGAACATGGAATCCGAAGTGGAGCAGCACTTGAAACTGCCACCCGAAGAAAAGGAAGCTCTTGCCGAACCGCTCTTCAGCAGGCTTGCGGCTTTCACGGCCCAAACGCTGGCTCGTAAATCGAAACAAGAGTATTAGCTTTCTAGGGAAGGCCGTTCAGCAGCTCAAGCGGGAGTCGGGTAAGGGACTGTTGATGGGAGGCGTGAAGCTCCCGCTGGCGTTGGCGGAGCTGGGATTAATCGATGAGTACGAGTTCGTGGTGCAGCCCAGGCTAGCGGGCCACGGGCCGACGTTGTTCGCGGGGCTATCGAAGCGTGTCGACTTGAGACTCGTGAGCCGGCTGGAGTTCGGCTCGGGGGCGATGGCGATGCGGTATGAGCCGAGAAGGTAGCCATTGGGCTCGTTAGCCCGAGTCGGTCGCATCATGGGAGCCCAACTCGGGCCAGGCCTTCCAAAGTCTCGACCAATCTGACCATCGCAAGCGGGACTGACAAGAGGTCGCGACCTTGTCGGCTAAGTCCTTCCACCCGAAGAGCCGGAAACGATTTCCGGCTCGCGGCATTCGCAAACGGGGAGAGCTATGAAGCGGCTTATCTTAGTCGCATTGGCCGTGGTGTCCGCTCAATCGAGCCAAAAACCTGAATCAAAGACCGAATGTCCGATGCACGACGCTCATGCGCAGATGAAGGAGCGGGGCGAGAAAGGTATGAGCTTTTCGCAAACCGCCACTACACACCATTTCCTTCTGAGGAAGTACGGCGGCATGATTCAAGTAGAAGCCAATGATCAGAAGGACGAAACCAACCGGGACAACATACGGATACACTTAGGCCACATCGCTCGGGCGTTTCAAAGCAGCGACTTCGGCATTCCGATGTTTGTTCACGACACCATTCCTCCCGGCGTGCCGGAAATGAAGCGGTTGCAAAAGCAAATTCGCACACGTTTGAAGAAACTCCGGTAGGTGGTCGGGTCGTAATTTCTACCGCCAATGAGGAGGCGCTTGCGGCAATCCACCGCTTCTTGCGGTTTCAGATCGAAGAGCACAAGACGGGCGACCCGCTGTAAGGTTGCGGAGCACGAAGTTGTCCTGTGCTAAAATCTCAACCTGCCCGGATACTCCACACAGCCAACTTCTATTTCGATGACGTTCACGAAAAGTGGGCTGAACAAATATGGCGCACGCAACAAGATTCATAATGATAGCGGCTTTGTTTTTCTCCTCCGGGAGCGCTTTTGCGCAGTCAGCCGACAAAGAAGAGAAAGAAGCTGCGGTCATCGAACTTGGAACAGCAGCTGGTTGGAATTTCAAAGGCGGGTCGTCTTTTGGACCCACTGTCGCAGTCGAAGTCACTCCCATCGAGAAATGGCTCGAACTGGAAGCGGGTGTGACGCCACTGTTCAGTCGGCATTCCACGGAGTGGGGCACCGATCTTCTTTTCAAGAAACCCTGGACACTGTCTAGGAAAGTGGAGTTAATGGTTGGGATAGGCCCGGAGTGGATTCACACCAACGAAACAAGCAAATCACCGAACTCAGTGAGCGGCGAAGCCGTCATCGATGTTATGTTTTGGCCTTCAAAAAAACACAGATTCGGTTGGTATGTGGAACCGGGCTACGAGCGGAACTTTGGCCGTGGACACGAACAATCGCTTGGCGTAAGCGGCGGCTTGTTAATTTCGATCCCGTAAGGAATGCACGCCAAAACGTCAGCTACACTTTAGTCCTGCCCCATCGGCACACATTGAAGAATGGAAGAATCGATTCGAAAGATTCTCCGCGCGGGTTGTTTGCGGTGGTGTCCTTGTTGAACTTGGAGGCTCTGCCGTCCGAAATCCTTTCAAGCGGCGCGTCATGCGAATTGAAACCCACTGCCGCATAACGGGTGTCGATAACCCAAGTTACCCTCTGGCCAGCCACTGTAAGCCCCGGCGAGATTCTTCAAATGAAGAGCACCTGAACGGTGAAAACGGCTTCCTCTTGACGCCTCGTATTGACCTTTTGTTCGACCGCGGATTTATCGGGTTTGAGGAGTCCGGAAATCTCATCATCTCGCCGGTTGCCCACAAGCCTTCCTTCGAAAGGATGGGCCTCGAAACGAAGGGGATCACCAACGTCGGTACCTTTACTAGTAGCCAGCGACAATTTCTTGAGTTTCACCGCAACGCCGTTTTGCTGAGAGTCGCTCGATGAATTTCTTCGTCGCGGTCACTGATTACGATTGGTTCCAATTGCATGCGTCCAATTCTGGCCTCAAGGGCCGCATCGTGGATCTCGATATTCACGTCTTAAGTACGCGCCGCTAGCGACGTACGGAGGTCAACATCCCTGCCAATGATTTCTCCCTGGCAACGTAGTTCTGTTCCTCTTGTGGTTTTTGTGTACTCCTGAATCAGCCCGTGTTTCGCCTTCAGGCGAATGTCGAGTGACGGCAATCTTCGCTGATGTGCTCGCCGATTTCGAGGCCAAGCGCCTGGCCGGCGCGGAGCGGACCGCATCCCGCGAGAAGCGCATCGGGCACCCGATACTGCCCTGCCGCTTCTTTCAGGATGCTCTCCATTCCCTTCTTATCGGTGCTTGGCTGCTGCTGATATTTCACCACGGGCGCGTCAATAACTTCCTCATTCCCCGTCCCCAACGAGTGCTGGCATCGGGTCTGCTGCTATGTTATTGATTTCAGCGCTGACCAAAGTTTTGCCGAGGCACACCCCATCTTTGGGTCTAAGAATATCCTGGTTAGGGGCGCGATTCCCCCTCTGACTGCGTCGTAGTGGAGGTGGGGCTAGCCGCCAGCCGTCGACGAGAGGTCGTCCGTTTCCGCGAATCTGACCTGACTGCGGCTTGCGCAAATGATTGCCTATCGCCGAGGGTAAATAGCGGCGGTTGAACGGACATGCCCAGGTATTGCAGGTTAAAGTCCGCTGTCACGCTCTTGCAAGCATTTTGGATTTCTTGCTGAAGCCGTGTCTGCTTAAGGTCGGCCCTGATTTCCGGTGAAACGGATTCGAATGTAGCCTTACGTTTCGACACCAACTTCAGAATCACGAGGTTTGTGTAAGAGTCGATCACCGGAGTAACTTCCCCAGGCTGCAAGTCAAACACCGCCGATTGATCTGGCGGCATACTGCTGCGCCGTGCCATCGTCAACCTAGTCGTTGGGGGAGTTTGTTTGATGTCCAAATCTGCGTAGGCCTGCACCTGCAATTGGTCGAAATCAAAGCCAAGCGCTGCACGGGCGCGGAGACTATCAACCTCCGCTCTCCCCATCGCGGGATCCAATCGCCCACTCCTCGGCGAGAATACAGATTTGGGGATGGACAATCGCAACACTTCGCCTTTCTCAAATTGGGACAAATGCTCCGCATAGTATTGTTGCAGTTCGGTCATCGTCGGATTTTCGGCGGCCTCTTCGATCTGCCGGTAAAAGGCCTTGGCCAGCACTTGCATGCGGCCGAGTCTTGTTTGCTTCTCCAGCTGCGCGGCAACCGTGGGATTGTTCTCTAGCTTGCGTTCTTCAGCCAATTTCGCAGCGGCGAGCATTCGCACATATTTGATGGCAACTTGCGGGCGCAACGCTTGAGGAGTGCTTGGCGCCATCTGCGCCACGATTTTGTCTATCTGCTGTCGGGTATACACCGTCTTGCAATCCTGGCTCTCCGATTTCTCGGCTGGATCGCAAACTCCTTTTAGAGTCACAACCGGTGTATCGGGTGGTAGATCGACAGGAGTCGGTGGCTGCTCGGCGGCTTTTGCCGGGCGCCGAACCATCTGCCGATTCATGTTCATGGAGGCTGCGTTCGTAACAGTTCCAGTGCCGCTGGGGTTCTGGGCGCTTGCCGATATGGCGCACGCCAGGAAGGCTGTACTTAGTAGGACACCACGCATTGCGCCTCCAGTACCTCACATTTTCGCGAGGTACGATTTCGTTTTGCGCCGGGAAACTCCTGGCAAATTGATTTAGCTAAAAAAGGAATCATCGCTTTAGCTTTGCCTGCCGCCATCGTGCATTTGAACTCCTTGCATAACTGGCCCTACCGGCTTGCTGGCCATCCAATGAACTGCCACATGGCCCTTTCTATCACGCTATCGCTAATCACTAAGACGTTCCGCGCTTCGCGCCCTCCGAAGCACACCTCAAGTATGCCCCAGTGGGCACACCCGATGCTCCACAATCAAAATATCTATTTTCATCCGGCAAGTCTTTGCGATTTCGCAAGAAGATAACCCCAAAGTCTTTAGATACTTACATCAGAAATCGTTTGCCCGGAAGCTTGCTGTGGCTTTGGAAGCCCACTTGGCAGAAATGAACAAGTGACAGTCTGCACCACGCAGCCCGCCTCCGCCTTGCCCTCTGCAACGATCTGCATTGCCCTCATCGCTCTCCCGTGCATGGCCACTTCCACCTCGAAACCCCCAACAATCCCTTTCAGAAGGCATCTATTTTCAAAAGAAATCATCCGGTGATTGATCGAGTCGGCATTGAGTCAGATTAAACGGATCACTCAGTGGCGAAAAGAGATCGGGCTGCTCGGGCGATCCCCTTGAGAACTCGCAGGCCATCATCCTGTGAGCCGGTATCGAACTGTGCTCCCGCATGATCGACGGCATTGCCGACCATGGCAACCGAGGCTACGGAAGCTTGCCTGGCGAGGCCAAAGGCAAAAAGCGATGCGGCCTGCATCTCGACCGCGAGTGCGCCTTCCCGGGCCCATCTATTGAGTTGTGTTTTGGTTTCGCGGTAAGGGGCATCCGTCGTCCACACCTTACCAGAGCGGACGGCCCATCCGGTGGCGATCAGCTCCCTCTCGAGAAGCGGGACCAGCGGCGACTTACACGCGACCTCCCTGTCTGGCGGGAGGTAGTGATAAGAAGTTCCCTCGTCACGAATCGCGCTGGTTGCCACAACGAGACATGGGAGCGGTAAATCGGGAGACACGCGGCCGGCGGAGGTCAGCCCGATGATGAGTTTGACCCCCGCGGTTTGGAGCTGCTCGGCAATCAGTACCGCGTAGGGTCCACCGATGGTTCGCGCGATGATTCCGCAGGCAACACTTTCAAGATCTATCGCGAACATCGAGGTGTGAAAACACGCCCAGGGCGCGAAGGGCTTGGCTATGCCATCTTGAACCAGCCAGTCGGTGATATCTCCATCGAACTCCAGGATGCACACGGGGGGAACGATTCCCGCCGGTATCTGCCGGCTTCTTCGCACATCGTCGATCAAGTCCTCGGGGGTGAATGCGGACGGTTGATCCAGCGCGTGGCCGAGGATCGGAGGAGTCGAATCTTCCGTCATGCCCGGGATCCAACACCTTGCCGCGTTCCGTTAGAGACAACCTTCGTTACGCAAGAAGCAGTATAGACGACATTGATTGACGGAACGAGCCGCCTATTGCGCGTCCATCCACTTGTCCGATCCCGTCAGCTTGACGGCCACATTCGTAAAGAATACTCGCGCCGCCTTGCCGTCCGCTGTGCCGCGATGGTCGGTTGAGACAAGCAGAGGGCCAGCTTTCTTGTAGCCCGCCCAGGTTGTGGAGAGGAGACTCGGCTTCTTCGGTCCACCGCGATGATAGGTGAATTCTTTAACTCGCCCATCCGACCCAAGGAACAGATCCCACGTATCTCCCGGCGTGTAGCCGCCAACCTCCGGAGAATATTTCACCGACACCAGCTTCGCCGAACCCTTTCCCAGCGGCAATTTCTGCAAGTCCTTGACGGTCACAACGGCGCTAGTATCCCAATAAACATGGAAGGGGAAAATGAACCAATAATTGTCGTTGACGAAACCCGGCTCAATTTCGTCTTTCACGTTTGAGGGTGCGTTGTTGAGCTGAGACCGGTTATAGGTAACCTTCACCGGCTTGCCGTCCTTGTCTTTTGCTTCATATGTGACTTGTCCGGTCTTGGGCTCCCAGGTCCACGTGCGTGAGAGACTCACTTTCAAAGCAGGGAGCTCCAGGTTAAACGTATAGCGGACGGCATCTAATTGCCCAAACGAATCAAGGCCATAGGTCTTGGCAAGTTGTTCGACAATGGAGGGCCGCGTCTGTGCCCGGGAAGTGCCCGCTAGGAGCGCCATCCCCACAAATAGGAAAAGGAACGTCATGGAACGTCGCAACTTTGTCATGGAGGTCCTCCTCGGTGAATGAAACGAGCGTCGCGTGTTGGATGACTTACCGGGGTCCTTGGATACAGTGAATCGCATGTGGTGCAGTTGCCTTCACTTTACTTGATCCGGTGAGCATTGTAGTGCGACCGGTCGCGTGAACCTACGGAAAGCGATAATGGCGGCAGCTACTGCCACCGATCCGTATTCCAGCGTCATAATCCAGTCAGGAACTAACCATGGTCGTCCAACTATGCGCAGATGCCACACATAATAGGTAGAAATAATGCTCAAAGTCCAGACCATGATCGGCACCGTTGAAGCCGACCGCACAAACGGCAGCAGCCATAGCAGATACCATGAATAAACAACCGGCGCACACAAAAGCGATGCTGCCATTGGCCAAGCAAAGGCGTCCGACGCCACTTCCGCGGACTTTCTTCTCATCCAGGTCGCGGTAAGAAAGCCGACGAGCAATGCCAGCCCAGCCACAACCTGTGGAGCCGTCACTCGCTCGAGAGCTGCAAACACCGGGTCATTAAAGCGGAATCTCTGCACGTAAGTGCCGAGCGAGCCGATCGGAATCCGCCCGTGGCTTAAAAATGGTACGTATAGGAGTCCGACCGCGATTGCCGCCAGCGCGGCATCGCGCATACGAACTCGCCTCCAGTAGAGTGGCAGCAGTACAATCGGGAGGAATTTCACTGAAACAGCCAGCCCAAATGCAAGGGCTGCAACCGCACGCCAGCGGCGCACCAGAGCTGCGAGGGACACCAACAGCAGCATCGCGCCGACAATATCGATGTGACCACTGCCCGCTACGTCCGTTGCCAGCAGCGGGTTCCAAGCATAAGCCAGAACCCAGTGCTCTCGCTTCCGTGTACAACGCAAGACATCGAGCAACACAAACACTATCGCCAAATCGCAAACTACAAATGCTACTTTCAGCGCGAATGTAGACTCGTGAATCGATGTTACGACGCGGAAGAATAGCTGTGCCCCCGCTGGGTATGGGCTCGGCACCTCTGGATTGTTCAGCGTACGCGTCTCAGATGTGTGCAAGCTGGCCAGTGCAGGGTCGCTCGGAACAATAATGTACGGGTTATAGCCGAGTCGCTGTAGGCGGCCGTCCCAAACATATCGATGGATGTCGTCGTCTAAACCCGGCGGCGCTCGTAGGAATTGAAAATGCCACAGAGCATACAGGGCGAGACCGAAGACGATGACGCGCTTCGGAAAAGCTGGCGTGGAAAAGAGCTCGCGAATGGCGAGGAGGTACGCGACGCCAGCAACAGCCAGAGGAATTAAAAATGACGATTCACCCATGCGGCTGAAGTTGCGTGAGCAGATCGTCAGCGCCCCAAGCAAGATGGCGCCGAGCCCGTACAGCCTGTGGGAGGGTGTAATTTTCACTGGCCTCCAGTACAAACACGAAGTTGCGCGACTGCTTGCTGCCATTCGCCGAACCAGCCCGCAGTCCTCGGGGCCTTCGCGGGTGTGAGCCGCAATTCCCGAGCCAGCAGAATCAAGTCGTTTGCGACGTCGACGTCATAGAAGGGCTCCGTGAAGACGGTTGAGAGTTCCAGAGCTTTCGTGCGCGTCAGCAATCTGTCGAGCGCACTTCCCGTTCCCATACGATCGCTTTCGAAGAGCGCCGGGTGCGCGGCCTTGGCGCCAACCAGGTAGTAGCCTCCATCGTGGGTTGGCCCGACAACTACGTCATGCGTGGCGAGTATTTCGAATGCGCTGTCCGGCCTGCGCGTCCCACGACGAGTCCGAGCGACGCGACCACCGGAACCAGTAGTTCCCAAATCCATGACGTACCCAATTCCGTGACCCAGAGGCTCACAGCCGCATTTTGTATTTGATTTGCGTTTGTCGTCGTTCTAAACATCTGCGCAATACTTTCCACCCGCGACCAAGGGCGCAATCTTAAACCATCGGACCCGTCTGGGCCAGATGGTTGTAGGCGAGATGGTTGTAGACGAGATCACTAACCTACAGCTAGGCTCAGCCTTAGAACGGGTGCGTTTGTCACAACATTCGTCAATTTCGCTTGATGATAAAAACTGTCTTATCGTCAATACGATCTTCCTCGCCAATCTGTCGCAGACGATCATCTCGTTTGACAGCGTATTCGAGCAATGCATTGCATATGTCTTTCGCCTGCAGCAGGTTGTGATCGCGCATGACGTTTTCAAGCTGTTGCCGTTCCTCTTTGTCGCTGCCGTCATAAACCCCGTCGGTGTAAAGGAAGAAAATGTCCCCGGGACTCATCAACGTTAGCTCTGCCACATCCGAGGAGTTCGCCTGCCTTTGCCGAGATTCCAGGGAGAAGTACCTGTTACGGTCCGGATCATCGTCGGCGATCTGCAAGCCGAGCGGCAGAAATTGCATCATCCCGCTTTTACCAATGTCCATGAACTTCCTGTATTCGGCAGAGAAGACCAGTGGTGGTGGATGTCCAAAATTCACGAATCGAAAATGCCCATAAGGGCGTACTTCACCGTAAAGCATGGTGGCAATCTCCTGGGCGCTCTCTTTCTCGCTTCTGCCGAGAGCATTACGAGCGGTGACGGATAAGGCCAATCGCAAGTTGATCCTTTCGAACAACTCCGCGGTCGTTTTTCCCCGGTGATCGAGTTCGGAAAGCATAAGGGCATGAAACGTGTCGTGAACCGTGGATGCGATTTTTGCTGAAATGATTCCATGTCCTTGAGCGTCCACTACGAGGACGCCCGCTGTGCTGTTAAGCTCGCGCAGGTCTTCGGCGACCCGCACCTGTTCCGAACTTCGTGCGTCTCGATATTCGGTTTCCATTTCCGGTTTATAGCCCGGCCTCGATTTCAGCCATTCCACATGGTCATCCACCGAATTGCGTGGTGCCGCACCTGTCGGAAGCGGCTCGAGGTACTCCTTCGATCGCTTCAATGCCCGCTGCATGCGTGCATCGATGTCGTAACGCTGCTGAAAGTTTATGTATTCAAAGAGGTCGCCGCCGACCGTTCCGGCGGGTATAGAATTGCCGTACATCTCGATTCCTTGCACATGAGGAATCGCTCCTTCCACCGGCATCAGCCGCTTGCGCAGATATTCGTCGATACTTGGGGCGTTGTAAGCTCTTGCCATACGAGAATTCCGGGGTGAACACGCTCTTTCATATGATGTTTGCCGAGGACCGAACGATGCGGCATCTCGCTCACAAAGCGCCTACCGTATTCGGTTATCGGCCTGTGCCGGTGAGTGCCACTCTGGCCTAATCAACAGCAAACCTGTCCACATGTGCCTCCGTATTCCGTCCAGCCTGTGAACGCTATCGTCCCGAGTACAACCCAGCCATCTCAATCGCGCGCTGTCACGATAGTCGTACATGCGCTTTCGCCTTTGGGGAGTTCACGAGCGGGGGCCATGCGGATTTCCAACCTTTGGCCTTCCCCGCGGACGATTGGGCAATAGAAGTCCGGCTGATCCAAAGCATTCTGGATGCGGCGCCGTCCCGCACAACCGCCATAGCAAGACTCCAGATAAGCGCAGGAGCGGCACGCCTCTGGCGTGCTGCGCGCCTCCACAAAGGGGGGAGTTTCTACAACTCCTGAGCGGAGCGATAAGAGGATCGCGAGAGGTTCCCCAGCCCCCGGCCAGTAGACGCAAGGTTGAGTGGTAGCGCGCGGCGTAACCCGCACCGTGCTCACTCCGCAACCTCCGACCCTTGGGGGTAAACCCGCCATAGCTCGAACTAACGGCTCGCCAATAGCAATCACGTCGGTTTGCCCAAATAGGGCGCGAAAGCCTTGCCAATACTCGTCGTAGCTCAAGGCAAATAGGTCCGAACGCACGGCTTGGTAAACGTTGACGCGCAACGGCGCCTGGTAGCGCTTGACCACGCGCGCCACTTCGGCAAGCCGCAGATAGTTTGACTTCATCATTACAGCGATGAAGGTGACTGGGATCCCCAACCGGACGCAGCGTGCTGCCTGATCATGGATCAGCGCCCAATTGCCGGGACCGCGTTGGGCATCCTGCTCACATTCGGTGGGATAATCCACGGAAAACTCCACATCGTAAAAGGCTCGAAGCTCTTGGTCTGTGAGCATTGCCGCGCTGTGACCGTTAGAGGTGATAGTAAGCTTCACCGGCTGAGTGCGGAGGTAGGCCAAAATCTCTCTGAACTGCGGGTGCATTCCGTTCTCACCGGTGCCCAAATTAACGGAGCGGACCGGCAGGCTTTCCATCACAGATCGCACCTGCTCGAGGCTAAGCCGGTC
>Ga0307479_10003159_pt1 | contig 14981 bp, 14 predicted proteins | sample atmos_gasesECM4C_FD_203743 | JGI IMG/M metagenome (GOLD analysis project Ga0307479, IMG submission 203743) | Hardwood forest soil microbial communities from Morgan-Monroe State Forest, Indiana, United States - atmos_gasesECM4C_515 | ecosystem: Environmental > Terrestrial > Soil > Temperate... | reverse complement strand
TATTGGACTAGTCGATTACACCTATTGTTAATGAAATTTATTGAGGAGAAATATTACCGGCTTACAGCTCTGCGAGAGGATTTTCTGAGGGCCGACCTGAGACACGCGCCGGGCGCCTGGAAGTCAGCCCGGCGTCTCGAATTTTATAGATTAGCGCGCGATAGCTGATTTGCAAGGCTGCCGCGGTTTTGCGCCGGTTCCACTGGTGGGCGCGTAAGGAATCCAGGATCACGTTACGCTCCAGCTCCTGTATCGCCGCTTTGGCGATGCGTTTCAGGGGCACCGCCCCCACGGCCACTTTGATCTGCGATTTGATGGTTGCTCGCTCGCCTGCGACCGTTTGGCCGAATGCGGCCTCCGGCCCGATCAGCACATATCGAGCCATGCCATTGGAGAGCTCGCGCACATTTCCCGGCCAATTGGCATTCTGCAAATATTCGATCATCTCCTGCCTTAGAGGTTGCGACTCGATGGCGAAGTGTTTTTCATGCAAGGCGCGGAAATACTCCGCCAATACCGGAATGTCTTCTTTACGTTCACAAAGCAGCGGTAAACAAAAGCGCACCACGTTAATTCTGTAGAACAAGTCCGAACGAAAATTTCCAGCGGCAATTTCTTTTTCGAGATCTTTATTCGTAGCGCAAATCACGCGTACATTCACGACACGCTCGGATTGATCTCCAATTCGCGAAAAGCAACCGTCCTGCAGGAAGTGCAGGATCTTGCTCTGCAGACCCATTTCCAGATCGGCGATTTCGTCGAGAAATAATGTGCCATTGTGTGCCAGCTCCACACGCCCTGGCTTCGAAACTTGCGCGCCGGTAAATGCTCCTTTTTCATAGCCAAAAAGCTCGCTCTCCAGCAGATTCCCGGGTATCGCGGCGCAGTTTACCTTTATAAATTGGCCCTGGCCAAACACGGAGCGGGCGTGTATCCACTGAGCCATGGCCTCTTTCCCAGTACCACCTGCTCCGCAAAGAAGCACTGGTATATTGGTGCGGCATATCTTCTCGGCCCTAAGACGAACTTCGTTCATTGCTGCGGACCGTCCAAACAGCACATAGTCCGGAGGAGTTGTATTGGTTGAGCCTGGTGCGTTACTTCGTGTGGTCGCGGCGGTGATCATGGCTGGTGCGAAAGAAGAGTGCATCCAATTCGCCAACAAGAGCGCAAATCCGGAAGATCAGGTAAATCTGTAAGTTATTGATACTCTGTGGGATAATCTGCTGTACGGAATGGGGTACTAGTACATTGGACTGAACGAAAGCCCTTCACGGCGCATCAAACGGAAAATGTTCGCTTCATTGAAGAACAGTTTTCCATCGAGATTAGCCAACCCTTTGGAGCTCTCAAATCAGCGCTACACTTCCCGGAGTTAGCTATGGCACACTGTAAACCCTGCCTGGGTCGGTCGATCGCTCGGTCGTTTGCAGTCGAGTCTTCCCGTAAAGGCCCTGAAGAGCGAATCGTCGAACGCAGTTTTTACCTGCCCCCGGCATCGAGGTTCCACAGCTACTGATAGGTAGGCGCTAGAGTAATGATGGATAAATCTGTGCATCCGCAATTTGAGGCTATCAAGCTCGATCAGTTGGTTTATGTCGAGCTGCAGGCCCGGAACGGGGGCATGATGCTGACTGTCTCCGAGGAAGGATTCACATTTCGCGCCGTAACTTCCGTGCGCCCCAGCGGCCGAATTCCCTTTTCCTTCATCATTCATGGCAATGAGAAATTAGAAGGGTACGGCGAGATTAAGTGGACCAAGGACGACGGCAAAGTCGCGGGATTGCAGTTCACCGATATATCGACAGAATTTCTCAATGCGCTTAGGAAATGGTTGGCGGAATTCAGTGCGCCCGACGTGCGGTCGTCTGCCAAAGCACGAACTGATAACGCCTTCGATCTCGACCACAGCTCGAGGATGGAATCGCCTGAGACCTCTGCTCCAGAACAGCTGGTAGAGAACGGACTCAGGCGCGAGTTTGGCCTCAATTTTGGTCAATCGTTGAGCAGCGGAATGCCGCAAAACTACGCGACTCAGGCTTCCGCCAGTGACACGAGCACCCCGGTGTTGCCAAGGTCAACACACATTCTGACTGACTGGGAATATCCCGACGGTGTGCCGCCGCCGCGCTCCCAGGGCAATGGTGTTGTTATAGCAGCCGTAGTGGCATGCTTCCTGTTGCTGGCGGTCTTGCTATACAGTTTCCGCGAACCGATTGGCCGCTCCCTGATTTCCCTGGGGCAAAAAATATCTGCGCCCTCGGAATCTTCTCAAGCTCAGTCTGCCGATGCTTCTAAGCCCGCGGAAGAAGTCCAGCGACCGGCACCGGCGACTTCGGGTAAGCCAGACAACCCTGTATCGAGTGGTGCTGACAAATCGCCACAAACCCAAGCGCCGACGACCACCGGCGGCGACAAATCCGAAGACGTCCAGCCTCCGGCAAATCGTCAAAAAGCCGCTGCGCCTCCGCCAAACGTGGAACCGCAGTTTAGAGATGAACGACCAGCGCCTTCCGCTGAAGAAGCCCCCGCCAGGAATGCCCGCAGCCAGATTCCTGCCGAAGACGCCCGCACACTTTGGTCCGCCGTGGGCCAGGGAAACACCTCAGCCGAGGTAACTTTGGCAAAACTGTATTTAATCGGCGGCGGCGGAGTGCCAAAGAACTGCGATCAGGCTCGGGTATTGTTGAGAGCCGCGGCGAAAAAGGGTAACGGCGAGGCGATCGCCAAGCTCTCGCAGATTACCAGGCAAGGCTGTCCCTGAAACGTCGTAGCGACAAACCTCTATTGTGATTGGATGTACCGGCTGGGCTAATTCAATTTAGGGGCGTCTTCGCCGCGAACAATATCGTAGCGCTCAATCACCGCTGCCACGCCGAGCCGCATATTCCGAGCTTCGGAGCGGGGATCGACCCGCACCACCTTACCCGCCGCTTTCACAAACACTTCCGAACCATGGGTGACCTCAGCTGGCAGCGTGAGGGTAATATCCAGTTCTGAGCCAGCCTGCAAATCCTGCTCGATGGTGAAGTACATGCCCCGCGTGGAAATGTCGAGCGTTTCGCCCTTCCGCAAGCCGGCTATCCGCACATCATCATCATCGGACGGTATGCGAATCATCACCGGCAGAGATAGATCGTATCTGCGGGCATTGCGGCGTTCCGCCATTCCGTGCATCCTCAGTAAACGCGGCAGCAACCTGACCTGGCCGCGCCTCCCCTTGGAGTGACCTTACTGGAAATAGCGCGACGCCGCCACGCTGTAACCGCAAACAGCCGCTATGGTTGTTCTAAAGATAAATGGCTCGTACTGGGAAGCGAGCCTACTGGTTCCGGCCCCCAATTCCGATAGTGGTGGGCTCTTCAGCCGCTGCTGCTGGCGCGGGCACGCTGGTCCGCCTCGTCCGTGGCGTATCCAGATTAAATTGCCGCATTTTGTACAGCAGCGCCTTGTAGCTGATGCCCAACATTTTCGCGGCATCCTTGCGGCACCAGCGCGTCTTTTCCAACGCATCGGCGATGGCTTCCATTTCCGCTTCGTCTTTCAGGCCGCGCACCAGGGCCTTCAATCCTTGCGGCTCACGATGCACCGCAGGCTCCGCGCGCGGAGAAGTACGTTGTCTCGCGGACGACATTTCTACCAGTTCGCGCAAGCTGCCTTCGTCATCCTCAAGAATCACGTAGCGCTTCACAAAGTTCTCGAGTTCGCGCAAATTGCCGGGCCATGGATAATTCACCGCGGCATCCAATAAATACTTTGAAGGACCTTGCGGCGTTTTGCCGAACTTCTCGCTGTACTTCTGAAGAAAGTGGCGGAACAAAAGTGGAATTTCCGAAGTGCGCTCGCGCAGCGGCGGCACATTGATCGATAGCACATTCAAGCGGTAGTAAAGATCTTCGCGGAATCGCCCAGTCTTCATGGCCTCTTGAACGTCCACGTTAGTGGCCGCGAGGACGCGCACGTCGGTCTCCACCAGATGCCGGCCACCGAGGCGGGAATATTGATGGTCCTGCAGAACGTGCAGAAGTTTGGCCTGCAAATGGGTGGTCATTTCCGCGATTTCGTCGAGGAAAATAGTTCCTTTATTCGCCATTTCGAATTTGCCGGGCTTGGCGCGCACTGCCCCGGTGAACGCGCCCTGCTCGAAGCCGAATAATTCGGATTCCAGCAATTCTCCGGGCAGTGCCGCACAGTTCACTTTAATGAACGGCTGACTGCGCCGCTTCGACCGCAAATGAATCATGCGCGCCACTACCTCTTTACCAACTCCGCTTTCCCCGCAAATGAAAACAGGCACGTCCACCGGAGCGATCTGAAGAATCTGTTGACGGATGCGCACCATTTGCGGGCTGGCCGCCAGAAAGCTGATGTCTTCGGTGATCTGTTCGCAGTAATCGCGAAGCGCCAGATTTTCCGTAACCAGTTCTTTTTTCTGCCGCGATTTCAGCATCGCTGCATCCAGCTCGGTCTTTTCAAAAGGCTTGGTCAAATAGTCGTGCGCTCCAATGCGAATGGCCTCCACCACCGTGCCAACTTCGTTCGAACACGACAGCATGATCACGTTCAGGCTGCGGTCGATTTGCATCAATTCTTTGAGCGTTTCGATGCCGCTAAGCTCCGGCATCAACACGTCGAGAATAATGAAGTCCGGCCGTTCTCCAGCCGTAATTTTTTCGATGCCCTCTTTCCCCGAGCTGACCGCTTCCACCTCAAAGCCGTCCACTTCCAGAAGCGTCTGCAGATACTTTCGAATGCTGGGCTCGTCATCGATTACCAGAATTTTTTCTTTAACTTCTTTTGCGCACATGTTTACCTTTCTAATGCGAGAAAGCTTTGAGCTAGCTAGGGTCCATCGGCAATAAAAATGTAAAAGTGCTGCCCTTTTGATGTTCGCTCTCGACCCAGATTTTGCCGCGATGCGCCTGAATGAGCCGCTTGGCGATGGCCAGGCCCAGGCCCATTCCGGAAGTATTGCGATCCACTCTCACGAAATCTTCAAAAATTTCCTGGTGATGCTCCGCGGCGATGCCTGGACCGGTATCCGTCACGCTGACTTCCACGCTGTTGGGGCGCGGAAGTCGGAAACGCCGGCGTTCCTGCGTCGGCGCCACGCCCGCTACACGGCGTTCCCAAAAATGAGGTCCCGCTCGCAGCGTGACGCTTCCGCCCGCGGGCGTATGTTTCAGCGAATTGTCCAGCAGGTTAGCCGCGGCTTGCTGCACTTTCTGGTAATCAAAGCGAAACGTAGGAATGGACGGATCAAAGCTAGCATCAAGTTTCACGCCTTTGCGCTGGAATGCTTCCGACCAGCGCTTTGCCAATTCATCAAGGCAATCGCGCAAATCGTTCTCACGAAGTTGCAAAACCAATTTCCCGCTTTCCAACGCGGAATAGTTAAGGAACATCGACACCAACCGCACCAGCCGCTCGCAGCTATCTTTCGACTCTTCGAGAATATCTTGCTGTTTGTCGGTCAGACGCCCCAACGAACCGGTCAGCAATAAATCGTAATAGCCCTTAATCACCGCCAGCGGCGTTTTCAGTTCGTGCGCAGCGGAAGCCAGAAACACCGTTTTCTGCCGGTTCACTTCTTGAAGCTTCAAATAGGCTGCGAGCAAATTGCGATAGGTGATCTCGCGTTCCTGCAGCAATTCTTGCACGGTCAGTTGGGTCGCGGCTTCCGAAGCCGCGGTGTTCTGTTCCTTGGTCGGAAGCTCCAGCTGCACCACCAGCCAATCTGGATCGGGCATCCATTTGACCAGCGCTCGTGACTTTACATCTGCGAGCTCGACATCGAGCTCTATGCGATGCTCTCCGCTTTCAATTAATTTAAAGATATGTCCCGCGCCAACCTTCAAAATATCTTTAAATAGATTCAGGGCCTCCTGATGATCCAGACCCTTGGAGAGCAGATACTGACGCGCGCGCTGGTTTAGCAGCAACACGCGGCCCTCGCGATCAGCTACCAGCAGTGAGCTGTTGACTGCGTCCAACAGGCCGTGAACCAGGCTGACAGGCAGGGTGTCCGAAGACCGTTCAGGCGACATCGATCGTCGTCTTAGGGCTGACCGGTCATCCGCTACGGAGGAAGTACCTGTATCTAGAGACATTTCCGTCCCATCCGCTGCATCGCCAAAGAAGTGGCAAAAATTTTCCTATTCCTGGCTGCGCTCATACTCGCAAAGGGGTTACGGGGTGTCAATGGTAAAAGCGTTCCATTTGCACATTATCGGAAACCAACTGGATATCCCGAGAAGACTACTCCACCCACATCCCCTTTGCTCTCGCGTGTGTATATTAAGTCTATTTGTACCAATTATTTACGATACGCGATTGGCTTATTGTGTGGCACTAAAGATGCTCGTATCCGTACTAGGTCCCTAGTACTAAGAGAGAGAAAGTGGAATTCGACCTGATCAAGGAAAATCAAAGCTTGGACTCATCTACGACCCGACGATCATCTCGTCTTCGCCTGCAGGTTCCCATTTTTTTGCGCGCAACGGATACTTCTGGGGCGGAATTTATCGAGTTAACCAAGACCTTAAACATCAGTGCCACCGGAGCCTGTATTACTTCCGCGTATCAACTCCGCAGGGATCAGGTCGTTCATTTGACCATACCCGCTCCTTCCCCGGCTTCCTCTGGGATTGTACCCAACGAAACACCACCGCTGGTCGCCCGCGTATTACGGCAGGAGAGCATCGGGGATATGCGACTGTTCGGATTGGAATTCCTCAGGGCAATTGAGTAAATTTCTACCCTTTTCAGCCTAATCCCAAGACCACCCGGCAACGGTAATCGAAGTCTCTTTTTGTCCATTTAAAGCGCATTTGCCGTATGCCGCGCTTTTGTAATAGCATACCGACACACTTTCCTGATTTCTGTGCCACGGGCGTGTCGATCTGGTCCCATTTGATTGGACTCAGGCATGCTTCCTTGAGAGCAGCCTCAGTGATTCACCCCACCCCCGCGGGGACAGGCAAAGGTTAGGTTAGACCCGATATGCCCAGCCCCGGCGTCCCAGCGCCACCTCGTTCGTCTCTAGAAGATTCCTATCTCGAGTTACTCACCGATACACTCGAGACTCTCGATCTCCCTGCTCGCGGACAATTCCTCCAACGCTATCTACGCGCGGTCACGCATCTCGATCTCCGCGAGAGCCAGTGCCTGCAACTATGGGAAGAGATAATTACCCGCAGGAAGCAATTGAGCGAAGCGCTGCACCGCACTGTTTCTTTAAAGACCGCGCTCATGGATGTGTTTTCCACCGCCGGGCTTCTCCGCGTTCCGGTGCTCATCGAATACGACGAGTTAAAAAAGCTCAACCTCAATGCCGTCACGGATTCGTTGACGGAACTCTACAATCGTCGCGTCTTTAACGAGTTTTTCGAACGAGAATTAAACCGCGCTAAACGCTATAACCAGCCGCTCGGCTTGGTTATGATGGACATGCATCGTTTCAAGGAAGTAAACGATAAGCATGGTCATCCACGCGGCGACGAAGTTCTTCGCATGGCTGCCGCTACTTTAAAGAAAGCGTTGCGCACTTCGGACTTCGCCTTTCGCATTGGCGGCGATGAATTCGCGTTGGTTCTGCCGCAAACAGATGCGCCGCAGTCACTGGCGCTCAGCCGCCGCGTTGAGACCGTATTTGCGGACTCCATAAAGTCGCTGCAACTCAATGTCACCGTAGGAATGGATTATGGCGTCGCGAATTACCCTCAGGATGGCGACAATGCCGACGACCTGGTGCGCATCGCTGATGAGCGCTTGTATCAACGCAAGCACGCTCACCGCGGGCGACCCGCCGAAACTCCCGCGCCGCGACCCGCGGAGACTGCACCAGCGCAGCCACCGGTAGCCCCACCCGTAGCAGAGCGCCCAGCCACCACTCCCGCGCCCCCTCCGATTTCCATTGAATCTAAACGTCCGCCGGAAAAACAAGAGGAAGCTGCGCCGCCGACAACTCCATCGGGTCAGCCTGAAGGCTCAAAATTATCTTCCGTTCCCAAGCCCCCGCGCACTTTTACGATACCGCGCAAGGCCGAACGCGTGTCCATGACCGGCACAAATGCCTACGCAGTGCTCGGAGAACAAGGTGCACGTCGCGCTAAGGTATTGGATCTTGGCTTTGGTGGCGTAGCTCTCGAACTCGACTCTGCAGAGGGCTTGACGGAAAATATTCTCGCCGTCCTGCACGTGCCCATTCTTCCCCCCGTGCGCGTCAATCTAAAGCCCGTCTGGACACAGCGCACCAATCTCGGCTACCGCGTCGGTTGTACCTTCGTCAACTAATCCACCGCTCGCAAATTCCTTAAATCCGCCTCGATTGGCATGCATTTGACGCCTCGCGTATAATGACTGCTGCCTCGCGACCTAGCGACGCGGCATGTTCTGATTTTGCCGTGCAGACCGGACGCGATGGATTGGAGACCCATGAAACCCGGTATTCACCCCGACTATCACGCTGTTACAGTGCATTGCGCCTGCGGCCACACTTTCCCGACGCGTTCGACCATCAAGGGCGACACGTTGAGAGTGGAAATCTGCTCGAATTGCCATCCCTTTTTCACTGGCAAACAAAAGCTGATCGACACCGCTGGACGCGTCGAGCGATTCACCAAGAAATACGCCGACGCCGCTGCCAAGGCCGGAGCCTCGAAAAAGTAGCCGTCGCTTCTCATTTCCACACGCATAGGAATGGCCCGTATTTCTTTGATGACGGCTTAAGTGTGCTCGTGTGCCCCGAGCCGTCCGTGTAGAATAACGTTCCATCGTGGCCGATCAATCTCGCATGTTCGAAGGCGCGCGTTCGGGGGAACTGGTGGAGACGGCGCCGCCGCGCGTAACCCTGCGAAATTCCTTTGCGCATCCCTACGATTCCGCCATTGCCGCGGCGCGGACCTGCTACGCGTCCAAATTAATTGGCCCGGAAGAAATCACCGACAAGCAACGGCTCAATATCGGTGCAGGCACTTTTTATAGCGGCCATCACACCGTTTACCAGCACGCCCATTTTGAATTTGGGCTCGAAAATGTCAGCCGCCAGTTTGTCTGGTCATTTCTGCACGCCCATCCTTTCTATAACTCTGAGCAGCAAAGCCAGCGCTATGTTCGCCTGGATCGCGCCCACGCCTACGTGCCGCCCCTATCGCTATTTTTCGACGAAGGCAGCAAGCAGATCTACGAGCAGGCCATCGCGCGCGCCTGGAATACGTATCGCGAATTATCGGCGCTGCTGGTCGGAGATGCGCGCTCCATTCTGTCCGATATCTGGCACATCGGACCGATGTCCCATCCCAAGCGTGCTCACAAAATCGAGCGGTCCGCCGAAAAACGCGCCATAGAAGTCGCGCGTTATGTGCTCCCGGTAGCGGCCTTTACCACCATGGTGCACACCATATCCGGCATCGTTCTCCATCGGCTGTGGCGCATGTCCACAGCGTGTGACACGCCCAACGAAGCGCGCGCCGTGATTGGCGCCATGGTCGATCACGTGCGAGAAGTAGACGCTCAATTCTTCGATCGTTTCGGCACCGAACCGCTCGAAGAAGTTCCGGAATGGAGCGACCGCGATCGCGCAAATAGTGGCTTCAACGGCTCATCGACTCCGACGAATCAAAACGGTACTGGAGACGACCGCTTTGAACGTGAATTCGATTTCAATCTTCGCGGCAAAACTTCCAAGCTGATCGATTATTCCGCCAATGCGCCACGCGTGATTGCGCAAGCTTATCGCGCGGTCGTAGGACTTACCGAAGCGCAATGTTCCGACGCTGAGGCCATAGATCGCCTGCTCAATCCGGCTCGGAATCTATACCGCCTGGAAACATTAAATGTTGGCGTTCACGCGCCCATGATGCGCGCGTTGCAACACGTCAACTACACCTTCGCCAAGAAAATCAGCCACACTGCCGACAGCCAGGATCAACGGCACAGAATGGTTCCCGGCTCGCGGCCGCTGCTCACCCTTACAGACTCCCGCGCGCCCGACTTCATCACTCCCAAATTGCTGGCGCAGAATCCACAAGCGCTCGAGGTGTATCACCGGGCCATGCAGGACGCCTGGCAAGCCAAGAATCAATTGATCGATCGCGGCGTTCCTCTCGAGCTAGCTTTATATCTTTTGCCCAATGCCAAATCGATTCGCGTAGTCGAAACCGGCTCGCTCCTGCATCTGCTGCATAAATGGACCATGCGAACTTGTTTTAACGCTCAGGAAGAGATTTATCAGTGTTCCATGGACGAGCTCGACCAATTGCGCGAAGTCCATCCGGAGTTAGCGCGCTATGTCGGCCCACCTTGTTATGTTCGCGCCGGGGTGACGACGCCAATCTGCACCGAGGGCGCGCATTTCTGCGGGATAAAAGTCTGGCTGGACTTTCCCAACATCGCTCGACCGATCTAAATTCTTAACTGCGCCAGCGCAGCGTTACCGGGCCGGGCATGGGATGCACCATTGGCGTGCCGGTGCTGCGCGAGTCGAGCAAATTAGCTTTAAGCGCGAAGTACCATTTCGCCGGCCGGTCCGCGTCATCGATCAGCATTAAATGCGGATTGTGTTTCAAGCCTTCCGCCTGCTTGACCATGGTTTCCTGATCCTGCCGCAAAAACTTTTTAGCAAACGCCCGGAAAATCGGAACGACGAGCGGCATCCACCTCACCAAATTCCAGGCCGCCACAAAATCAATTCGGCACAAGTCCCGCCGCACCGGGGTCACCGTGGCGCGACTCGAAAACCATAAGTGACCGCTGCGTATTTCTTCCAGGCGCATGTTGGGTAACACAAAATCAATCATCGTCGTGGTAGCTTCGCCTGAAAAATATCGCAGCAATTTGTACGGCGCACTGTTCGACGATGGCTCATGCCTGCTCATTCGAAAGCCATAGGGAATGGGCTCAAAGCGCTTTTCTTTTTCATGAATGCTTCGCCGGCTTCGCCAATACCACGATTGGTGCACGAAGGGGCCGTGGGCAGGGTCCATCAAACCGATAATTCCCTGGTCCACGTGCGAGGGAAGTTCGCAAGAAAGCCGCGTGATCTTATATTTTTCGCTGAAGACCGGCAGCCGCGGCGCTTCCGGTACATTTTCAGGGGTCCGCGAGCCCGGCGCGGTCATGTATACCCAGACGTATCCATCGTGTTCGGCACACGGATAATGTCCCGCGAAAATCCGGTCCACGCGTAATTTGTCCTGGCTTGCAAGCGATGGAATTTCCAGGCATCGCCCGCTGCACGCGTCAAATTTCCAGCCATGATAGCTGCATTCCACCGCCTGCCCGTCAAATCTGCCGTACGACAACGGGATCCCCCGATGCGGACAAGCATCCCGCATCGCGAATGCCCGTCCGTCCGAAGTGCGTCCCAGCACTAAAGGCACTTCCAACAGCATGGCCTTGGCGAGTTTTTGACCCTTTATCTCTGAGCTGCGAACCGCCGGATACCAGAAATCCCACAGAAACCCCGCATCCTGATTCGGCAAAGCCTCACGAAGCGGAGAACTCGCCATTTGTGGCGCCGACTGCACAGCTTTCGTCATATAGGGAACAAATCGTAGTACACATCCACGTGCGCATCAACGACACGATATCTAACTTGTGGCGGCCCATGCAGTTGCTGTTCGGGTCTGTTTAGGTGTTTAGGATCCTCGGGTGGTCCATCCTTGCGGTTTTTGCAAGGGTGGGGCTTTTTCTAAGTATTCACATTTTCTGCGATTATTTCAGTCGCGCACCTAGGCCGCCAGCTGACAGACATCGCGAGATTGTCGCCCGCTGTTATATTTGCAGCGCTCGGCTGCTCACTATAAGGAGATCCCATGAGAATCAAGTTCGCTGCAGGACCTATCTTGTTCATCCTGCTCATCGCGTCATTTCCGGCGCGTGCGCAAAACGAAGCCAGTCTGCCAGCAAGCTTCGCCGCGAAGGATGCCAATGTTGACGGCCTGAAATTGCGCTACACCATGGGTGGACATGGTCCAGCGGTAGTCTTACTCCATGGTTTTGCCGAGACTTCACGGATGTGGACGCCGCTCCTGCCCGTTCTCGGCAAGAAATTCACAGTGATCGCGCCGGACTTGCCCGGCATCGGCGACTCCTCAGTCCCTGCAAACGGTATCAATATGAAGGCTGCAGCGATCAGCATTCACTCGCTAGTGCGCTCACTCGGCATCCAAAAAGCCCGCGTCGTCGGACACGACATCGGCCTGATGGTCGCCTACGCGTATGCCGCGCAGTTCCCCGCGGAAGTGGAGAGACTTGTGGTGATGGATGCATTTTTGCCAGGCGTTGAAGGCTGGGAACCAATTTATAACAACCCTTCGATCTGGCATTTTCGATTCAATGGACCGAAGCCGGAAGCGCTGGTCGCCGGACGGGAACCAATCTACTTTTCGTTTTTTTGGGATGATTTAGCCGCGGATAAGAACCGCTCACTCCCAGAAGCCGACCGCCAGGCTTACATCGCCGCGTATTCCCGGCCTGGACGGATGAGAGCGGCGTGGCAATATTTTGTGTCGTGGCCGCAGACCGCCAGGGATTTCGCGGAATTGTCGCGGACCAAGCTGACCATGCCAGTGCTGTCGATCGGTGGCGAGAAGTCGCTGGGAAAAGAACTTGGGCAGCAGATGAAGCTGGTGGCTACCAACGTCACAGTGATCGTCCTGCCGGATACCGGCCATTGGATCCTGGAAGAGCGCCCGAAGGAAACCACCGAAGCGCTAGTGAAGTTTCTCTAGCAAGGGTATTTGGACCCAAGCCGGACCTCACGCGGACAAAAAAATAGAGCGGACTGCTGGGCCGTGGGGAGCTAGGCCGTGAACCTCTGAATTAGGTGGGCACCACGAGCCAACCGTTAGGCTTTCCTGCCCCGCTCGCCGGTCGTCGTCAGCATTGACGCGTTGACCAGCCAGCGGGACAGGCCGTGCACACAGGCTGTCTGTCCGCAGCGCCTCAGAGATTCGTCATTGGTTCAAACGGCTTTCGCTCCCTCACCTGCTTCGAAGAACCGCTCCAGCAATTATTCTAACAGCATGCCCATGGCCAGGTCGAAGCCCGGGCCGAGTCCGTTTCCCACCTTTGAAGTCGGGTGGCCCACTCTTGCGGTTTTTGCAAGGGTGGGGCTTCTTTTGCGCATTCCATTTTCATTGTATTTAAAGTTACGTAAGAGAAAACTATTTCTGCGCTGCTCAATGGCATGGGAAAATGGCATCAGTTCGGCGGGGCTGCGACGTACTATATTCCCGGACCAATAATTTAGAGAAATCGTAACAGCCATTTTAGAATCAACGTTAAACGTCATGCCCAGGTGTGAAGGTGATTATGAAGACGTGTCCGTACTGTGCCGAAGCAATTCAGGAAGATTCCCAATTCTGCCAATTCTGCGGTACCAATTTAGGCTCTCCTCCGTTGCCAGCAGCTTCATCGCTTCCGCCCTCTCCTACTGAGTCGCACACCAGTGGCAAAGCCATCGCCAGCCTCATCTGCGGAATTTTCTTTTTCCTCTTACCTGCCGCGATCGTCGCGATTATTTTAGGCCACCTGTCCTATTCAGAGATTCAGAGAAGCCTCGGCAGAATTCGCGGAAGGGGTATAGCCCTCGCCGGGCTGATTCTTGGCTACGCCGGACTCTCGTTCATCCCCATTCTGATCATTGCCGCCATTGCCATTCCGAACCTGCTACGCGCAAAAATGGCCGCGAACGAAGCCTCGGCGGTGGGATCACTTCGAAGCTATCAATACGCGATGGGCGCCTACGCCTCGAAGTGCCCAAAAACCGGTTTCCCAAAATCTCTCGCCAATCTCGGTGAAGGTCGTGGCGACTGTGAGCGAGCCAATCTGCTGGATGACTCCTTGAGTGCAGAGCAGCCAATTAAGTCCGGCTATTATTTTCATTACGTGGCCGCGGAACCCGATGATGTCGGACAAGTGACCAGCTTCGTAATCACCGCCGACCCGGTCAGCCCAAATACCGGGGTCCGTCATTTTTACATCGATCAAACTGGGGTAATCCGCTGGAACACAGATCGCCCGCCGGACGTCGGAAGCCCGGCGCTAGAGTGAAAGCGTGTCCTCAATGCGGGCAGGAGATCCAAGATGCGGCCATCAAATGCCGGCATTGCAAAAACTGGCTGGTGCCGCCACCGGCTGGTCTGGATGGCGCTCCCTCGCAAATCGTAATACGACAAAGCACCACCAGCGGGATGGCTATAGCAAGCCTGGTGATGGGATTGCTCTGGGTGTATTGGATAGGCTCGATCCTGGCAATTTGTTTCGGATACGCAGCGCGACGGGAAATCCGCAATAACCCTGGGCGCATCGAAGGCCAAGGTATGGCTACGGCGGGAATAGTCCTCGGGTGGATAGGGATCGCGATGCTGGCGGCTACGATCGTTATGTTTCTGTATCTCCGAAAAGCAAATACAAATCGGCCAACTATGCGTGAGACCAGATCGACAGCGGCAGTGGTAGCGCAACCGAGAACGGCCCAAGAGTGCTTCGCGTGCGCATAAATGTCAAAAGTTTATTCGGGGCATTTTTGTGCCTAGCCCTACCACTAAGTTTTTTTTTCGTAGCAACAAATGATTCTCATTCGGGGCCCTCGGAGCAACTTGGGCGCGTGGATTTTCCCAATAGCTGCAGAGCGGAAGCCCAGCCGGCATTACTGAAGGGGGTGGCGTTGTTACATTCGTTTCAGTACCGCGAATCGGAGAGCGCCTTCAAAGCCGCGGCGGACCTGGACGGAAATTGTGCGATAGCCCACTGGGGCGCGGCTATGGCGCTTTATCACCAGTTGTGGGATTTTCCCGGGAAGCGCACGCTCAAAGAAGGTTTAGAGAGTGTTGAACAAGCGCAAAAACTCGCCGCTCCTACTCCGCGGGAACGGGCATACATTGCCGCAGCCGCAGCCTTCTATGAGGACGACGCGAAGCTTTCGCACGTGCAGCGGACCACCGCCTATTCCCACGCCTTGGCGCAATTGCATT
>Ga0307479_10003158_pt1 | contig 14987 bp, 14 predicted proteins | sample atmos_gasesECM4C_FD_203743 | JGI IMG/M metagenome (GOLD analysis project Ga0307479, IMG submission 203743) | Hardwood forest soil microbial communities from Morgan-Monroe State Forest, Indiana, United States - atmos_gasesECM4C_515 | ecosystem: Environmental > Terrestrial > Soil > Temperate... | reverse complement strand
GCGCCGCCGCGTTGGTCGAATCGACGCGCGCGAAGGTCACGTTCGCCGGGGTCGCGTTATTGGTGTTGTGGCTCACGAACACGCGGCCGACATTGGTCGCCGCCCAAAGCGTCCCGGCATCCGCAGTCGTGCGCTGTGCTGCCACCACGACTCCTCCGCTGCGATCGGCTCCGAAGCCGGATACAGCGTCGTTTAGCGGCAGACCAAGCGGGGTCCAGTCGCCGCAGTTTGGGCTGAAATTGCCTAGAAAAAAGACCTGGAAGGAGTTGCAGTTTGCTTCCAGGAACGCCTGATTGCCGCCGTTATCGAGCGTCCGCCATATGTGCGAATAGCCGGTGAATTGCGTATCAGGATGCACCGGGTCGATGGTCATGAACTGCCGCCCGGTAAAGAGCTCTGATCCGCTCCCTGGCTCCCCCGAGAAGACGATTGGCGCCGATGTCCACGCCCAGGCGGCAATACCCCCGCTGCCGCGCTGGAAGTTCGTGAAGAAGAATTGACTTTGGAAGCTTGCGAACATGATGTCCGGATTGATCGGATGAAATCCGTTCGCCGAGGTGCCGTCGCCGATTCCGAAGCTGACGAACCATTGCATGGTGCTGGGGTTGACGGCCTTGTCGAACAGCAGCGTGCCGTTGTCCTGTGCACCGCCCATGATGCGGTCGAAGGGGTTATTCGGATCGGCGGCGACGTTGAAGAGCTGGATTGTCTGCAGACCCTCATTGAGGAAGGCAATGGCCGTCGGAAGGTGCGACATCATACGGCGACATACATTGTCGCCGACGCTGCCCGGTGGGTAACCAATCACGGACGGGTCCTCGCACAGATTCGAACCGTCGCCAAACCTGCCGCTGGTGCGCGATACGCCGCCGTCAGAACCGACGAAAACGATGTCCGGATTAGTCGGGTGGAATGCTATTGCGTGCACGTCCACATGCTGCTGTCTGGGAGGTGACTCCAGGTCGTAGCTGAGGTCTTTGAAGCTCACGCCTGCGTCAATTGAACGAATCGTCCCGCCGCCCGTCCAGAAGTTCACTTGGCCGCCCACAACTAACGTGTCCGGCAAATCCTTCGGCACCGTCAGCACCTGGTCGTATTCGCACTGGCCTAAGCAGTAGGCGAAGCTCGTCACTCCGGGTTGGGAAGGGTCGCTGGACGTGAGCGCCTGCCATGCCGGGCCGTTTGTGAGAGGCAGGACCGTGGGATCGACCAATGTGGCAGCGGGTACGTTGGCATTGTCGAGGCGAAAAAGCGCTTGCTGGGTGAAGTCATTGACGCCGTTGCCGGCATAGATGCGTGTGTGTCCATTCTTCACGGTCAAGGCGAATTCCGCCAGTGCAGTCAATCCGTCATATCCGGTCAGCGCAAACACCGGCCGGAACGCGCCGTCACCGTCCAGCTTCGGCGAGGAGCGATGGATCGCGTTGTTGAACGCCGTGACGTACACCGTGCCAGAATCGAGTGGGTCAAACTGTATGTCCTTGACGCCCTCCATCACTTCCGATGTGCCGGGGGCAACACCGGTTCCTGACACGAACGGCGACTTCACCGGCGGGACCCACGCCAGCATCCAGGTCTTGCCGCCGTCGCTGCTGCGGTAGAGACCGACCCGCGCCTGGGGACTGCCTGTCAGTACCGTCTGCCCGCCGCGCACCGCCGTCATTCCCTGCATGGCGTAGGTCGTACCGACGTAGATCGCGTTCGGATCGCCTGGCTTGATTGCAACCCTTCCGACGCCGCGCGTGGCTGTGAAGTCGATCGGTTTGGGCGAGACCGAAGGATCGGTAATCAGCGTCTGAAGGCGCCTCCAGGTTCTGCCCCCGTCGGTCGTTCGGTAGATACCGCTGCTAGCGCCCGAAGTGTAGCTGAAATTGGACTCGCCGGTGCCGACCAGTAGCGTATCGTCGCTCGCATCATTCGGGTCGAGGGCGATGCTACCGACCGTGTTGTTGGCCTCCGGCAGCGCGACGTGCTCCCACTCCGCCTCGCTTCCGTCCAGTGCCTCGTCGGACCGCCACAGTCCCCCGCCTGCGGTCCCTACCCAAAGCCGGCACCACCTCTCTGTGCAAGTCCTGCCAATAGCGAGCGCAGTGACTCGTCCGGACAGGTTTTTCGTCAATGCAGCGCCCGGAATCGTCGGGTCGATCGGGGACAGCACTGTCGATGGTCCGACGGAGCGCCAGGTCCCCGCGCGTCCGCGCCCCAGGTCGCTCGAGCGAATGTCCTGGAAGGCCTTGTAAGCCTTGCCGCGCGCGATAGTGCGCACGTAAGGGTGGCTCGGCGCGGCCGGATAGGCATGTTCGTATTCGAGCTCGTTTAGAAACCAATTCCGCGCGCTGCCCCCGCGGAGTCGCACGAAAGCCGTAGACTGATTGTTGGGATTCGCGGGCGCGCCAATGGCGTGCGGAGTCGATTTCAGCCGTTGCGCAGCGGCCAAACCTGAAAATAACAGTAGAGAAGCGACTGCGAGTGCCGCAATTTTCGGCGGTGTCGTCCTTTTCAACATCGAAGTGGCTCCTTACGGAAAAAGTGCGGGCATTGCTCAATTGTGATTACGTGGCCATGCGGACGAACTACTATTTGCACTGCTGATCAATTAAGTTAAGTTCTGTCGAGTTGCACCTTCAAGCCTGAATGTACCGCGCTGTTACGCGGTCACGAGCACGCCAGTATCCTAAAGTTGGGTCCTTAACGCTTATCGGCTCGTACGCTTGCAGGGAGACGTCTGCCGGGAGCGTGAGCAATCGTCGCATTCTGTCCCTCCCGTCCTCAGTTAAGTTGTATTGGGTTCGGAACCGACGCTGGCCGACTCAGTCAGCAGTGTAGAAAGGGGGGACAGTGACGCTGCACTGAGTAGGGCCAAAATACACCCGGATATCCAATTGTCAAGAGAAAAAGGCCGCGAAATGACAACTCTCAGCAGTTACGGGCAGCGCGGCGTTAAGAGCCGACGCCGCTGCGTCCGCAGTTTGCGGTTATCTCGCGTGGATTACCTTAGGCGGGCTCGCTGTCAATGCAATTTGGGGACTCACATGGGCAGACCCTGTGGCTGCGTTGGCGTTGTTGCCCCTAATCCTGCGTGAGGGATGGGAAGCGATGCAGCACAGCGACCGGTTTAGGGTGGCTAAGTGAAAACAGCGCCGGCACATGAAAGAGCGATCCCATTCAGCGTATTCTCGCGGGAACGTGCTGTGATGTGTCTCCAGGTGACCAAGACTGGTGCTGCAGCGGTCGCTCGACCGTGCTAGACTCAACCCGCAATGATGCCACTCGCTCCATTCGTGACTGCAATCGCCCTCCTGCTTTTCGGCACCACACCCGAGCAGAAATCCGCTCGCCCGCACGTCCCCCCGGCGATCGCAGCGTCCCCACAATGAGGATGTCGTACTCGTGGCGCATGCTTCTGGTTCGCAAATCTACGTCTGCCAGGCCGGCACCGATCAAAAGCTCTCTTGGACGCTGAAAGGTCCTGAAGCGGAGCTGTCCGACGACAGCGGAAAAAACATCGGCCGTCATTTCGCAGGGCCGACCGGCCCGACCTGGAGGCTCGACGAAGGCAGCGAAGTGACCGGCAAAAACGACACCAGCGAGGACGCGCCAGACGCTGGCACTATTCCGTGGTTGCGATTGAAAGCCACCGGACATTCCGGCAACGGCGTTTTCGCCAAAGTGACGACCATTCAGCGCATCCACACTAAGGGCGGACAACCCCCGGCGACCGGGCGACGATTCGCATCGCCGCGCCCCTCGCACTAGCAGGCGAACACCGGTCGCGCATGTCGTCCTTCACTTCTATTTTGACGTCGTCGCCCTTCTTGTACTTACCCATTGAAGTTTGTACTCCAGCTGACCGTGGTCGCTATAGCCTTAAAGACGAAGGAATCTGAGAAGAGCGTGCCGAGAACTGCAACAGCACAGATCTCAAGAAAGTTTCTCTCGCCTACCAAGAAGGACTCGTTTGTACAGTTGCCCACACTCGACTGCGCGCCGTCGCGATTGGCAGCTGTGGCCCGGATTTGCTAATCGGAAAGGCGACCACTCGTGGTGTTCATCAGTCCGTTCTGTCGAAGCAGCTAAGCCCTCCAGTGAAGTGGTCGTACCGAAAGCTGATTCTCTGGTGGGCGCTGGTGTTTCTCTCGATCGGTTGGATCGTCTTCTACATAAACACCATTACCAAAAAATCTGCTGCTGTTTTGTCGCCTCCGTTGACCCTTTTCGCGTTGTTGTCTGCCGTCACGTTCCTGCTGTTGCTGGTCCTCTTCTGGAGGCACAATCAGTTCGCCTACAAGCGTCGCTATTCCCAGTGGGAACGGTCGTTCCTCTGCCAACGCTGTGGCACTTTAACGGAGCAGGAATAGGCTTTCCACAAAGGGCGTGTAAGGGCAGAGGCTAGGCATGCCGCTAAGTGATACCTCGGGGAGAGCTCGGGAAGCAGAGTGGGAACAACCCCGGCGTCGACACCAACTCGCCGGAGGATCAACAGGATAATGTCGAAAGGGTTGGGGTCGTATAGCGGCTAGAGTGGTTTACCTGCGGTCCCTTTTTCTGCCACGTCTGTCTAGCGACGCCTGGTGCAGCGTCTTGTTTTTGAGGACAACCTTGGCCCACAAAAAAAGAATGGTGCAAGTTCTTGCCATCTCTGCAATCGTCGCAATCGTCGGGGCATTTTTCTTCGAGATCCATTTTCTAGACGATTGGATTGGTGGTGTATTGCTCTGGAACTCGGACGAGGCCTACCTGTTTTCTACGTGGTCCGGCATGGGGTATCGCCGCACCGTCATCGGTTTCCTAGCTGCTCTTGTGCCCGCCTATTTTGGAGCCTCAGCGTCGCCAGATGAGAGCCGACATTGCACAATCGTATTCCGGGTGACTCCCACGCACGTTGAGAGGTATGTCGTCAAGGACGTCGCGTTCCGGGCCTACATCCCGAGGGGCAACATGATTTACGCATGGGATGGCGGGCCATTATGGAAATGGGCCGGGGACCACTTCGAGCGAGCAACTCACGACGAGGAACACGAAATAATCGAAGTCCCTGCGGCTACGATTCTTTCGGTTGCAAAGGATGTAAGCGATCCGCGCGGATGGTCGGTCAAGAACTCACTCACTGGATGGCCCGCCAAATCAGAAATCGAACTAAAGGGAAAACCGATATTCTTCTATATGATGTTAAACGACTCAAACCGAGAAGTCTCCGTAGACGTCCAATTGCCTGACCGTGAACGCGAGCGAATATTGCACGCGAAGTCTAAACTGCACATTGTCAGCAAGCACGAATACGTGCGAGCCCTTCAGGACGGAAACCCAAATTTAGCAAATTTGAGGTAAAAACGGCGGGGCACCGCCACCGGCCAAACTCGCTAATTTTCCCACTCAGTTGTGGCTCGGATTTGGCTCCAACCAGGTATGAAATAGTGAAATAGAGACGGACAGAATTATTGCGGACTCCACCGGTATGAAGCGCTTCCCATGACCGACTGAATGGACACGACAGGCGCGACGAACGAGCGGATCGCGAACCTATTGTGGTGAAAGCAGACAATCTTGAGGATCAGCCAAATACAGGCGGGTTGAGCGGAGCGATGCGACCACAGAGTAGGCACAGTCATCTAACTGCGTAAATGAAAAAACCGCGCGAGGATGCTAGTATTGCTCACAGTAGAAGTCTGGGGGCCAATCCGATGAGACTCAAAACAGTCCCGCACGTTGGCCGCGATCCGAGGTACCTCCCAACCTATACGCTTTCTGAATCTTCGCACTACTTGCTGATTCCCATTCCGACGCTACGGTCGTGGGTTGTCGGGCGCTATTATCCCGTTCGAGGCGGAAAGGAATTTTTCAAACCACCAATTTTGGTGCCACAGAAAAGCCCCGTGCTGCTCTCGTTCGTGAATCTCATTGAGGCCCATGTTTTGGACGCCGCTCGTCGAGAGTTTCATGTCGCCTTTCCAAAGGTGAGATCGGCCATCCGCTATCTCCGCCAAGAGTTTCGGTCTGACCATCCGCTTGCCGAGCAGAAGATTGAGACGGATGGTCGTGACCTGTTTGTCCGAAGCTTTGGGAAACTTATAGCTGCTTCCAGCGAAGGCCAACTCGCCATGCCAGAGTTGATTGGTTCTTACTTGCGCCGCATTGAGTGGGATGAACATGGCTTAGCTCGTCGCCTGTACCCATTCACGAGGACGCACACGCTTCAACAGCCAAAAGTGATCGTCATTGATCCGCGTGTATCGTTTGGCAGGCCCGTCCTCGTAGGCACGGGGATTCGGACGACCATAGTCGCGGAGAGGTACAAGGCAGGAGAATCCGTCGAAGATCTAGCTAAGGATTATGGACGCGAGCGCCTCGACATCGAGGAAGCAATCAGGTGCGAATTATCCGCAGAAGCCGCCTGAGCCTCCTACTTACTCCTCGACAGATCGCTTGGAAGAATCAAGTTGGCGACCGCTCTTCGCCAAGCTGGCCTCAGTATTGAAGTTCACGACGACCATTTTGCAACCTACAAGCGTCGGTATTCTGGGACTCGTCGCTGGAAGCTCGCAACCGCGTCCGATCTGCATCGATAGTTAAGAACCGTAACCCGTCGGCCGCAGGTCGCGACTTCCGGGTTCTGGTCTGAAGCAGATATGGCCAAGCTTAGGCGGCACAACGCCGCGCGATAATGGGTAAGGTCGGTATTGCCGATGGGAACGCTCGTTCCTCTGCCAGCGCTGTGGCACTCTACCTCTAACGGAGCAGGAATAGGCTTTCTGCAAAGGTCATGCAAGCCAGAGGCTAGGTACGTCGCTAATGTCCTACCCTCGGGGGAGCTCGGGAAGCATGCTGGCAACAAAAAAGTGATCTTGCAAAACGAACCCACCGAGTCATAGCCGGGCTCGTTGATCGTTTGTACAAATCGGATGCACGGGGAAAGCAGCTTAGCCGTGAGGCCAAAAGAAACGGCCTACCTTAAGCTAGTGGTCAAGTCCCAGCCCAAAATTCGTTGCGAACGATGAACAGCAGGGTGCTCGCTTTCGCGGGTCAGGTTAAGGATTCGGTCCGCCCGAGCTATTTTCCGTAAACGAGAAGAGTAAATGTGTCCGGAACCATGGTTGGGCGCGGACGAGGGTTCTCCGGTGTTGGCGCGGGAGCGGGCCCGAATTCGGCGGTCACGAGATAGAGAGTATGGGTGGCGTAATCCAGGGCCATGGTGCGTGCGCCACGTTGTGTATCAATTTTTTCCACAAGCGAAAACTTGGTGGGAGAGTCTTCGTGGGCGATGGTAAGGGTGCCGTCGCCGCAGGAAGCGAACGCATAGCCAGTGGCCGGGTCGAACCGGTTGGCGTCAACGCCCTGGCCGATAGGCACGGTACCGATGACTTTGCCGGAGTTGCCGTCCACAAAGGCCATGAGCTTGTTGTGGCAGCCCACGACGAGGATTTCATGATTGGCGTCGATGGCAAGGCCGGAGGGAGATTCACAGGGCGCTAGCGGCCAGGTGTTTTCCAACTTGAGTGTTTTGGCGTCGAACTTTACGAGGGCACTCTTGTCTTCGAGATTGACGAAGATTTTGCCCTTGCCGTCAGTGGCTGCGAATTCCGGGCCACCGCCGAGAGGGAAGGTGCCGACCAGTTTGTCGGCAGCCGCGTCGATGGCAGACGACGTATTGGCGTCCCCGTTGAAAGTGAACACGCGCTTGGAAAATGGATCGTAGATGACGGCATCGGAGTCTTTGTCAGTCTTGACGTTCCCTAGAGCTTTTAAGGAAGCGAGATCGAATATGGTCGAATCGGCGGTGCGACCGTTTGTGGTAAAGCCTTTGTTGAACTCGTTGGCGATGGCAATGCCGTGGACTCCCTGGGTGTCCGGAACATCACCTACGATCTTGCCTTGTTCGGGGTCGACAACCACGACGTGAGTCCCCCGGGAGATGAATAGTCGATGAGTCGCGGGGTCTACTTCCAAATAGTCCCAGCCGCCAGTGCCGCCTAGTTTTACCTTTTTCACTAGATGATAACCCGATGGGCCGGGAGATTGCGGACCAGCGGCCGACGGAATGAGTGGCAAGGAAGACACCAAGCACAAGAGGAAGCCAAGAGTAGTGAGAGTCACTGCGAGTCTTCGGTACACGAAAACCTCCCGGGCTAACAGCCCTTATCCCTCTAACGGAGGTGATGGTGAACGAAGAAAGATAAATGCTAGATGAACGGAGCTGGCTTGATGTGGAATGTAACCCCTGGCGTAAAAGGTCCTAGCATTGGCCGGATTCGACACGGACTTATAGCACACCACCCAATATCCATTCTTGGCCATCGAGTCCGCCACATCATTCCCGAGCGCCCTTTCAATTCTCCCGTTCTATTGCACACCCATTCACAAAGCCTTGGCACCAGAGAGCAAATCGACCGCTTCCTTTGTGGTCACAACGGCACTGGCATAATGTGGAAGATTGGTGACCAGGGCGGCGTGCATGAACTCCTCTCCGTAATCCGCGGTCGCATCCTTTACCAGCGTGACGTCGTACCCAAGCTCAGCGGCAAAGCGCACCGTTGACCCACGCACGTGTGCGCTATGAGTCCGATGACGATAAGCTGATGAATGCCATGCTTTTTGAGCTGCAAATCCAGGTCGGTGTTGGCAAACCCGCTGGAACACCAGTGCTCCTGAGCCACAATGTCGCCTGGCTGAGGCGCGAATTCCCCGCGGATCTCGCCACCCCAGGTGCCGTTTTCGAAGACCTTTGACCTCCAAGCTGCCTTCTGAATGGGCGCAATGTACTTCCAGGTCTCATAGTCGCCTGGGCGGTATCGATGATGCAGCGCATAAACAATACGAAGCCCGGCCTTCCGTGAGGCATTCATGACGTTCGCCAGGTTCGGAACGCAGTTATTTGCCTCTGCAACATTTTTGATGCGATCCCATAGTTTGCCCCACTCGGAAATGAAATCGTTATACGGATCAATGATCAGGAGTGCAGTAATCTCTTTGTCGAGCTTCAGGTCTGTCATGTGCTTCCCTCCAATGCTGGCGGAGACACGGACGCTAGCACAGTTGATGGTTCACGGGATTAACCCCCGATAAGTAAAAATCCGGAAGCTGTCCATCGGTGTCATCGCAGTGTCACACAAGCTGCGACTGGTGTTTCTCTCGATGCGCTGGAGCGTCTTCTACATAAACACGGGTGCCAAAAATTCTGCTGCTGTCTTGTCACCTCCGTTGACCCTTTTCGCGTGGTTGTCTGCCGCCACGTTGCTACTGTTGCTCGTTCTCTTCTGGAGACACAATCAGTTCACCCACAAGCGTCGGTATTCCCAGTGGGAACGCTCGTTCCTCTGCCAACGCTGTGGCGCTTTAACGGAGCAGGAATAGGCTGGCCGCAAAGGCTAGGTATGTCGCAAAGGTTCTAGCCTCGGGGGACCTCTGGAAGCGGTGTGGGAGCAACCCTGGTGCCGACACAACCCGCCGGAGGATCGAGAAGAACTGTCGCAAAGGTTGAGGTCGCATGCGAGCACATGCTGCAAGAAAAGGGTGATTTTGCAAAACGAAACCACCTAGCCCGCGAGCTGGAGGAAACTCGCTTGTGCCTCCGAACAGGCTGGAGGAGAATGGCGTTGTCCGCCGGTTCCAGCCCGCCGCGAGAAAGGAAGTACCGCGTATGAGACTCTCCTTCGGTTTGGCGTGTGTTTTCCTAACCGCGTCCGTAGCTGCTGCACAAGGCGGCAAAGCGGGCGGCCCGCCGCCCCTGATCGACCGTGACATAATTTTCGGTAACCCAGAAGTTGCGGCTGCCGAGCTTTCTCCCGACGGCCATTACATTGCTTTCTTGAAACCTTGGAAAGACACGCGGAATGTTTATGTGAAGGGTGTGGCTGAGCCGTTCAGCGCCGCGCGGCTGCTTACCACTGAGACCAAACGACCCATCGCCGGATACCTATGGACGCGAAACAGTAAGTACATTCTCTATGCCAAGGACAATGACGGCGATGAGAACTTCAATGTCTACGCGGTAGATCCTGCGGCCAAGCCCGCCCCGGGCAAGGATGCCCCACCTTCGCGCGATCTGACCGGCCTAAAGGGCGTGCGAGTACTTTTGTACGAAGTGCCAAAGAGCGACCCGGATATCGTCTACATTGGGCTGAACGACCGCGATAAGGCCTGGCACGACCTGTATAAGCTGAAGATTTCCACGGGAGAAAAAACGCTGATCCGCAAAAATACCGAGCGAATTACCAACTGGGTGTTCGATCTGAAGGGCCAACTGCGTCTGGCGTCGCGCAGCGCGGAAAACGGTGACACGGAGATGCTCCGAGTCGATGCGGATGGATTCAAGAAGGTCTATTCCTGCTCCGTCTTTGAAACCTGTGGGCTTCTGCACTTTCAGGCGGGAGATCAGGGCGTCTATATGGAAACCAACAAGGATGCTGAGCTCATCTCGCTCGTGCTGTTCGATCCGCAGACAGGCAAGACAGAAATGGTGGAATCGGACCCGCTGGGCAAGAACGATTTCGGCGGAGCGCTGTTCTCCGAAGCGACCGATGAATTGGTGGAAACGTGGTACTTCGCCGATCGCGTAAAGACCTACTACAAAGACAAAGCCTTCGGGGCGGACGTCCACTGGATCGAGCAGCGTTTTCCGGACCAGGAAATTAAGGTCGTTTCCCGCACCAAGGACGAACAGTCGTGGCTCGTAACGGCAGTGAGCGACACGGAGCCCGGCGAGACCTTGTTGTTCGAGCGCAAGACACACACGCTGACGCCACAATTCAAAATCCGGGAGAAACTCCCACGCGCGGACCTCGCGCAGATGAAGTCCGTCACCTACAAGTCTTCCGACGGTCTGGAAATTCCCGCGTATCTCACGCTTCCGAAAGGAGTCCCGCCAAAGAATCTGCCCGCGCTGATCATTCCCCACGGTGGTCCTTGGGGCCGCGACCAATGGGGATACAACCCACTGGCGCAGTTCTTTGCCAACCGCGGCTATGCGGTGCTCATGCCCAACTTCCGCGGGTCGACTGGCTATGGAAGGAAATTCTTGGATGCGGGTAACCTGCAGTGGGGCCGCAAGATGCAGGACGACGTGACCTGGGGCGTGAAGTACCTGGTGTCCGAAGGCATCGCCGATCCCAAGCACGTTGGTATCCTCGGCGGTTCGTATGGCGGCTATGCCACTCTGGCGGGGGTCACGTTCACTCCTGACCTGTATGCGGCGGCGGTCGACATCGTCGGGCCGTCGAATTTAATTACGCTGTTGGATTCGATTCCTCCGTATTGGGAGTCCATCCGCAAGTTGTTTTACGCGCGCATGGGCGACCCGAACACACCGCAAGGTAAGGCACAACTGACGGAACAATCGCCGTTGAATTCCGCCGACAAAATCAAAACGCCACTGTTGGTTGCGCAGGGGGCCAACGATCCTCGCGTGAATCGGCGCGAGGCCGAACAAATCGTCATTGCGTTACGCGACCGCGGCTTCCCTGTGGAGTACATCCTTGCTCCCGATGAGGGGCACGGCTTTGCCCGGCCGGTCAACAACCTGGCACTGTTCATGGAATCGGAGAAGTTCCTGGCGCAGCACCTGGGAGGAAAGTATCAAGAGGGCGGCACAGCGGAAGAGGTTGCACGGCTGAAAGAGATCACGGTGGACCCGAAAACGGTGGTCCTCGCCAAGAAAATCGATTCGACCGCCATCGGAGCCCCAAAGCCGGCCATGGACCTGCACGCGGGGACGTACAACTACCAGATGAAGCTTGAGGCACCCGGCCAGCAGATGAACATGAAGGCTTCTACGGCGATCCAAGATGGTGCCAACTCGTGGACCGCTACTAATCAGCTGGACACGCCGCAGGGCACAGCGACAGATACGGCGACGCTGGAAAAGGGAAGCCTCGTTCTGCTGAAGAGAAGCGTCAAGCAAGGGCCCGTCGCCATCGATCTCGATTTTGCCGGCAACAGGGCGTCTGGCAAGATGAGCATGAACGGACAAGACCGGCCGATAGCGGTCGATTTGGGTGGACCGCTGTTTGCGGATGCTGCCGGTGCAGGGCAGGTCATCGCCTGCCTGCCGCTTGCAGAAGGTTACACCACGACATTTCGCAACTTCGATGTGCAGGCGCAGAAAGTGAAGTTGTTTCAGCTTACCGTTGCCGGAAAAGAACAGGTCACGGTGCCTGCGGGTACGTTCGATACGCTTCGGGTGGAGATTTCCTCCGCGGACGGAGGCTCGGACAAAAAGACTTTTTGGATTGCCAACGGAACCCACAAAGTAGTGAAGATTACTGCGGTCCTGGCTTCGATGGGTGGAGCAGTGATGACTCAGGAGCTCGTGCAGTAGACGAATGCGCTGTCATCGCGAACCGATAGCGTATGAAATGGGGAATACTCCAATTGCTCGCACCCTGAGCAAGCTCGAACGTGTTCAGAGGGTGCGACTGGGTCAACCGGTCTTGCCCAAACTCGAGGCGCGCCATGCGGTTTCCTGAAGAATGAGGGGAAGGGATCGGTCCGCTGCTGAAGGAAATCCCCGGCGGCCGTTTCGCGGCTTCTTTTCTCAAGGTCAGACGCATACGCTCATGGCGCCCATCGCAGGCGTCTGGCTGAGTCGTTCTATGATTTCGGGGGAGCCACGAAATCAATCACCTGCCTGTCGTTTCGTCGATAGATGCTGAAGTCGGTGCGGTCGACGGTCAGTACCTGGGAGCGCGGGTGCCGCTCGCTCATTACGACAATCGATGCGTCGGCCAGATCCATTTGCTCGTAGCGCGCCATAAGCGTGCGGAGCCGCGGCCAGTGTGCGGCAACCTGCAGGTCCACCCGAACCGCGTCGCGCTCGAGCAGTTGAAACAGCGGATCGACGTCCACCCGATCTGTACGCAGAAAGTACGCCACCTCGGTGAGGACCGGCTCCGTCGTCAGCATCGGGGAACGCACCTGCTTCATCAGCGCGACGGCCCAAGAGTGATATGGGTCGTTGCGGTTTAGATACGCGACGAGCGGTCCCGTGTCGCAGATCGTGATCACGACCGCGCGAACCTGCGGCGGTCGTTGGTCGCAGCCTTTCGATCGCCTGCCACACTGCCCGCAAGATCAGAGGTGATCTCATAGACGGACCGACTGCCCCGGCGCGGCACGGCCTCGAGCCTTTCGCGAATCAGGGCGGCCACGCTGCGTCCGGTCGCGCGGGCCTCCTGCCTCAACCGGCGCAGCGTTGTGTCTGGAAGCTTGACGGTAATGCCCTTCATGATCGCCCACCAGCGTAACTCTACTCTGACAGAATGGCAATACCGCCCTGTGGCGCATGTGGCGCCGGTCTTTCCGCGGAGATTCGAGCGCAACACCCTGCTTGCTTTAGCCACGCTTAGGCGGCACAAGGCCACACGGTAGAGGGGTTAGGTCTGTATTCACAATGGGAACGCTCGTTCCTCTGCCAACGCTGTGGCACTTTAACGGAGCAGGAATAGGCTTTCCGCGAGGGTCGCGTGAGGCAGAGGGTAGGTATGTCGCTAAGGTTTACCCTCCAGGGCAGCTCGGGAAGCAGGGGTGGGAACAACCCTGGTGCCGACACAACCTGCCGGGGGATCAAGAAGATGCTACCGAAAGGTTTGAGCTCGCACGCCAGCTCACGCCGCAAAAAAAGAGTGATTTTGCAAAATGAACCCAACGAGCCCGAGTAGGGTCGTTGAGAATCGGACGAAAGCACCTTTGATCGCACTCTGAGCCAGTTCGAACGTTTGCAGCGGATGCGGCTGGGTCAACCGGTCTTGCCCAAACTCTGATTGCACACAATTCGGTGTCCTGAAGAATGAGGGGAAGGGAAAGAGGGAGCGGCCACGCTAACCCGCCGTCTCATTCAGCGCGAAGCGCCTGAACGGTGTCGACGTGCGCAGCGCGGGCTGCCGGCACCAACGACGCCACGACTGCTGACGTGACGATGACTGCTGCCGATCCTATCAACGGAATCGGCCCGGGAAGCTGGAGTTCCGGAACGTAATTGCCGGCCAAACGTGACAACCCCCAACCCACGAGCCCACCCGCCGCAATGCCAATCGCAGCGATCGTCGTTCCGTCGATCAGCACGCCGGCGAGAATCCGGAGGGGCTGGGCGCCCAATGCGAGCCGGATTGCAAACTCGCGCGTGCGCCAGCTCACCGAAAAGGCCAGAACGCTTGCAACTCCGACCACCGAAATCGCCAAGGCGAGGCCCGGTCCTCTACCAGACCGCACGTGGCGTGAGTACCTCCGAAATCTATAGCCAGTGCCTTCATCGGAGATCTCCTAAATAGAATTTGTTCAGCGCAAGCTGGAGACTCGAGGGATGGCAGATTTTTTCACGAATTCCTTTCCAAACGCCAACCTGTCGGGAGCAATCGTCTCACCTGCGATTCAAAAGGCGAGGCGGGTCTATCGCATTCGTTTTCTACCCGATTCTTTTCTCCAGCTTTTTTGGCGCTGCTGGCAATGGAGCTATGGACATCATCTCCCATCCGACTGCCTCTCCTTTTCGACAATTCGCGGGAAGTGGTACTCGACGTCTACAACCCCATCAGGCCGTTGAACCCACTGTACCAGAGCTTGGGATGCTTATTTTGGGCGCGGCGGTGTACATAACGCACATTTCCAAAGAGAACGATCACCGTGCCATTCGTCATCTACACGGCGGGAACAATTGTGAAGTGGCGGCATCGCCGGCTAATGCCAAGTTTGGTTAGTACAGATCGGAGGTGCGGGCAAGCTTCCCATACGATATCAACAACGTAACTCGGCGTGTAACCTTCACCTCCAGTAGTCCGTCGCTTCAAGTTCCAATTCCAGTACGGAGCAGCGGACGACTAAGGCGACGTTTTCCCGCAGACCCGCAGCGGTCTGCCGGACTATAACGCGATGATGATCGATCCGCTACATAGCGGGCCGACCTGCAGGAGTCTCGTAAGTTCGGATAGCATGATCGCGGTGGGAGCCAGGTTGGCGGGCCGGGGCCGCCTTCCGGTGTCGTGAGCTGCATGCGTCTATTT
>Ga0307479_10003157_pt1 | contig 14988 bp, 13 predicted proteins | sample atmos_gasesECM4C_FD_203743 | JGI IMG/M metagenome (GOLD analysis project Ga0307479, IMG submission 203743) | Hardwood forest soil microbial communities from Morgan-Monroe State Forest, Indiana, United States - atmos_gasesECM4C_515 | ecosystem: Environmental > Terrestrial > Soil > Temperate... | reverse complement strand
CGAGCATGCCGTCTCGAAGCGCTACCGGTTCTACTCCTACGGAGACTGCATGTTCGTAGAGTAGGGAGAACCGCGCTGATTAATCGGCCGACGCGACCGATAACCGGCGGTTGAGCAGAATGCCTCCCAGGATTAAAGTCAAACCGAGCACAGCCAAAAGCAGCCACCAGCCCCAAAACTGCGATGGATGGCGCAGGGCGCGGATGAAGTGCCGGCCGTGGTGATCGGCCACAAAGGCGATGGCCGCATATCGAATGCCGCGGCCGAAGATGACAATCGCGAGAAACTTTCCCAGATTGTAGTTCGATACGCCGGCTGCTGCGAACAGTACGCTCGTTGGAAACGGGAATGGAATAGCGCTGGAAGCCAGGAGAGCTCCGTCGCTCGACTTCCTAAATAGCTTAAGGATCGCGCCCACTCTTCCCTTCTTGAATTTGCGGTCGAGATAGGCGGAACCGGCCTTGCGGGCGAGGCGAAACGTCAGGTATGCGCCTATGACCGAGCCGGTAGTGGCCACCAACGCGTATTCGTACCAGGGATTGCGGTGGCTTGCCGACAGAACCGCAGTGAGAATATCGGGGCCACCGAAGGTGGGCACGGGCGAACTATCGAGAATGGCCAGGGAGAAGAGGCCCAGCGCTCCAAGGTGCCGAAACATCGAGCTGAGACTTTGCCCGCTCCGGGCCGTTGCCCTTGCCTTCTGAACGAGCAGATTCACCATGACCGCAATATATCAACTTGGCGGAGAGAGGTTCGGAGAGAGCGCTTCAGGGAAGCTGCAGGTCGAAGGCGTAAATCTCCTGTGTGCTGATGTCGCGCGTGAACAGGGGAATCTCGCCGGGGGCAAGGCCGGTCCAGACATGCCACCACCACCGAGTTTGTCGACGATGCGGTAGTGCGAGATGGTCTGGCCGATCATGTTTGGTCGATCGCAGATGCGGGCCAATGTTAGGGCGGGATGGGCAGGCAAGTCAACGAACGCTGGGTTGAGTTGCTGTATACTGCGCGGCGGCCAAGACGCCACAACTGGAAATCCTTGATCAAAAGGGGGGAAAACATGGCATTGGACGCTGCCAGAAAACAACAGATGGTAGACATGGAGATGGGTCGTTTTATAGCGTAACGGCAAAGGCTTTTACAAACGAAAGTTCCGTGTACGGCGGGCAGACCTACAGGATCTTCAAAGATGTCGGAGATAAAGATGCAGGTGCAAAAGCTGCAGGTGCAAAAGCTGCAGCCGCACATGATGCGGTCAAGGCCATCCAAGACAACAAAGGAAGTGGCCATCCCCGCCGACTTACGCAGCTATTGTGGAGGCGACAACAAGGCTCAAAATCGCGCCTTTCACCGGGGTCAAGGGTGGGTCGAGAGCGCCTTCGTTGTCCTGGGAGGCAAGGCAGTAGTGGGGGGAAGAGCTGATGCAGTTTCAGCAACTAAGCTCGCCGGTGATGCGGTACCTGCCATAAGTTGTATCCACAAAATTGGGCACTGTTTACAGGAGACAAGCGCAGGCGATGATCTCTATTTTGGCATTGGCAGCATCCTGAGTGGCGCTCCAGTTAACGCTAACCAGGTAAGTGGGTACGCTGCTATGCCCAAGAAAGAGTTTGTGGCCGAAGTCTTTGCAAGCTTGGTACTCGGCAAGACATTTAATCAAGCGGTTATCGACGAATATCGGCTTTACCACGGACCCGTAGTGCCCTAGTGGTCCGATCTGCAATCTGGATCCGTTGCCATGTTTACAGTCAACTCCGAAGCCATGGCAGGGGTCCACTCTTTGTCGTCGCCATTACAGTGCCCGTGAATGCATGCATGGGCTCCGCACTGGCTCCAAGCCCTGATCAAAGTAAAACGGGCACCCTTGCGGGGTGCCCGCCGCCGAAGTCGACCAAATTTGTGCCAGCGTGAAGCTTAGGCCCGGGCGCCGACAGCGGCTGGTTCAGCCGCAACAGCCTTGTCTTCGCCGTTGGCTTTTTGCTGGGGCTGTCCGCCCTTGCGGATGTCGATGCCGCCCTTGAAGAAGGCGCCGTCTTCGATCGAGATGCGGGCGGCGATGACGTCGCCGGTCAGGGAGCCGTCACTGCGGATGTCGACGCGATCACTGGCCGTCAGATTGCCCCGCACTTTGCCGAGAACCACGATTTCGCGGGCATTGATATTGGCGGCGACGATCCCGTTACGACCAACGGTGACGCGGTTGCCGGCGAGATTGATGGAGCCCTCGACCCGGCCGTCAATGTAGAGGGACTCGGAACCGCTCACCTCGCCCTTGATCACCAGCGACTTGCCGATGGTGGCCTGGTCCGCAGTGGTGGTGGTCGTCGCGGGACGCGGTGCCACCGGCTCAGCCGCGGTCATGACTGGAGCGCTGGGGGCGGACGTAGTAGGACGCTCGGGCTCGGCAGGCCGGGCAGAGGTCTGAGGCTGATTGGTCGGCTTCCACATGGGATGAGAGATCCTTTCCTTGTTGGGATTAGGGGTCACAAGGCGCACTTTCGTGACCAAAGCAAATTGTACTCCGACGTCTCAAAATGAGTGCTGTGGAAAACCTTTATTTTCAACCGCGAGTTCCTCTAATGGTACATGCCCTTTGGTGCGCGCGAGGTGAGCGGAGCTGGGATGCGCTGCGGCTTTTCTGCCTTCTGGCGAGCGCGTCAGGAAAAATTTGCGAGGCCGTGCCCTTTCACGGGGTGCGGGAGTTATCCTCTTAGGGTCGAAGATTTATCGAAGACGGAATCCCGGGAGGCACGTCTAAGTCTTGTGAAAGTGGGCCCCGAATTTCAAAAAAAATGGGGAGTAAAAGTATGTTAGAACCAGCCGAGGTTACGCGTGCAGCGTCGGCAGTTGCGCGGCCTGAGCCGGGCGAGTGTGCGCCTTACTACGATCGCTATATATCTCTGGTATCGGGGGCAGACATTCTGGGTACGCTCGACTCGCAGCGTCGGGAGACGATGCTGCTGCTTTCGGGACGGGATGAGAGTGAGGGAGATTTTCGTTACGCCCCCGACAAATGGAGCGCCAAGGAAGTGTTGGGGCACGTCTGCGACACGGAGCGGATTATGTCGTATCGCGCGCTGCGGATCGCCCGTGCGGACCGGACGCCGATCGAAGGCTTCGAGCAGGATGACTACGTGCGTAACTCTCCGTTCGGGCAGCGTCCGCTGGCCGAGTTGATCGAGGACTACATTGCGGTGCGGGGGGCGACCCTGACGCTTTTGCGCAATCTGGATGACGTGGCGTGGGCGCGGCGGGGAATTGCGAACAAGAATGAGGTCAGCGTGCGCGCGCTGGCCTATCTGATTGCGGGGCACGAACTGCATCATCGCAGGATTCTGGAGGAGAAGTACTTCGCGATCAATCGCGGTTAGGAGAGGCGGTAACCTAGGGGCCTTGCTTAGGTCCACTTGGGTTGCTAGATCAATCGGCAGAAGCAATAAACAACGGGCTCGCCATCGTAATGGTGACGTCCTGCTGCGTCTTCGTTGTCACCAGGCGCTTCGCTAGAAATTGGAGCTTCTGAACGCCGGCCTGTGCGTGTGCACGGGCCCAAATGACTACGCTGGCCCACGCATCGAATCCCTGATCTACATCGGGCGCGAGCACGCTCCGCAGAGTTTTCTCATCCATGCCTACGAGCCAGTCTGGACGATTGTCAATCAGCGAGGTCAGTTGAGTGGCAAGACCAGGGAAGAATGAAAATGGAATACCCACCCGTTCCGGAGTGGCGGCTCCGACAAGATGATGGGCCGAACCGCCAAGTGCGAGAATTGAGGTAGCGTCGCCGGTCACGAAGAGAATGGCTCCGTTTCCAATGTCCAGAAATTTCGCATCTACTGTTCCCTGAATCCAGGAAGCGGGCTGGCCGGGTGTGCCGATCGGTTCGTTCTCGACCAGGTAGGTCTCGACCGCCGCGAGCCGCGCGACTCGATTATCCAAAGTCGCGCGCTCGGTCTCGAGCGAGCCGGACAGCAGCTTAATATCGAAGCCGAACTTCGCGGATACTTTCCGCTGCAATGCTCCCGGCACTTGAGGCAGCAACATGTTCACTTTCGCGTCTGAGATGTACAGGTAGTAGCGCACGAGAGATGTCCTTCGACGATTCTTGGAGATCAATCATACAGCGCCAGGCGGGGCTCAAGTGCAAGGACGCGGTGCATCTCGGATCGGCGGACGTAGCCGGAAATTTCGGACTGTTCATGCCGGCGCTCTTTGTCTCGGGTATTCTGAAAGCTGATAGGCTTCCATGCTCTCGGACTCCAACATTCTGAAACACATCGCGCGGCAGCCTAAGCGCACGGCTGGATTCAAGCAGCTCGTGCGCGAACTGGGGCTGCATGGGGACGAGCGCCGCGAGCTCAATGATCGCTTGCAGAAGCTCGCGGCGGGCGGTGCGTTGATCGCAACCGACTCCGACCGTTACTCCCTGCCCCAGGCCGCCGCTGACAAGAATCTTGTTGTCGGACGGCTCACCATGCACCGGGACGGGTTTGGTTTCGTTATTCCTGATGCGAGTTCATTGCCCGCTGCGCTCAAGTCACGTCTTGTGGGAGATATTTTCATCGCTCCGCACCTAATCGGCAATGCGATGCATGGGGACCGAGTGCTGGTCGATATAAGCAATGTGCGGCCCGACGGGCGCGCCGAGGGACGCATTGTGCGGCCGGTGGTGCGGGCGAATCCTACGGTGGTGGGGATCTTTCATTACGGTAGCAGGCACAACTATGTCGCGCCGATGGATTCGAAGATCACCCAGGAGATTGTGATTCCGGCGGGGATGGAATATCCGGAACAGAGGGGCGAAGAGACCGAGATCCCTGGCTCCGCTCGGGATGACAAGGAACTCGGGAGAGGGCGAAAACGTGCCAAGCCGCAGTCAGTGGATCGCGTGCTGGGAGACGAGGTCGTGCGGAGGACGGAGTGGGATGATCTGGAAGGCGTGGTGGTCGATGTGGAAATTACGGACTGGCCTTCGTCGACGCAGAATCCGCGGGGACGCGTCATCGAGATTCTCGGACGGGAAGACGACTTCGGCGTCGACGTGGAGACCACGATCCGCAAGTTTCATTTGCCCCACCATTTTCCTGCGGCAGTGCTCGAGGAGGCGCAGGAGACATCGGCGGTCATCTCGACCCGGGAGTTGCATCGGCGGCGCGATTTCCGGGCGTTGCCCATTGTCACCATAGACGGCGAGACGGCGCGAGACTTTGACGACGCGGTGCTGGTGCGGACGGTCCCCAACGGCAATTTCGAACTCCAGGTACACATCGCCGATGTGGTGCAGTATGTGACTGCGGGGTCGGCACTCGATCAGGAAGCGCGGCTGCGCGGCACCAGCGTTTATTTTCCCGATCGTGCCGTGCCCATGCTGCCGCTGGAGCTTTCGACCGACATCTGCAGCTTGCGGCCGCAGGTGGACCGGCTGGTGATGTCGTGCATCATGGAGATCGATCATCGCGGCGAGATCGTGGGCTACGATTTGTGCGAAGGCGTGATCCGCTCGGCCGAGCGCATGACGTACACCGCGGTGAATGCGGTGATCGAAGGTGATGCCGCCATACGCGAGCGCTATGCGCCGCTGGTCGCGGGGTTTGATCTTATGCGCGATCTGGCGCTGATTTTGAACCGCAAGCGGGAGCGGCGCGGGTCGATCGACTTTGACCTGCCGGAGCCGCTGATCGAGTTCGATGAGTTTGGGCTGATGAAGAGCATCGCGCGCTCCGAGCGCAATATTGCGCACCGGCTGATTGAGGAGTTCATGCTCTCGGCCAACGAGTGCGTGGCCGAGTACCTGGAGTCGAAGCGGGTCGCGTCGCTGTATCGCGTCCACGAGAAGCCGGATGCAAAGCGCGTCTACGATTTTGAAGTCATCGCCGCGACTTTTGGATATTCGCTGGGCGTGGGTCCGCTGCCGATTCACCGGGTACAGATGAAGGCGGATCGGCGCGCGGCTTACGGGACCGGCAAACGGGCTCGCGACATCGAAGTGCCGAAGGAAGTGCACATCACGCCGCGCATGTATCAGCAGCTTACCGAGAAGATTGCGGGGAAGCCGGAGGAGCGGATTCTGAGCTATCTCATGCTGCGGTCACTGAAGCAGGCGCGATATTCGGAGGAGAACCTGGGGCATTTCGCGCTGGCGGCGACCAGCTATACGCATTTCACGTCGCCGATCCGGAGGTATCCGGATTTGATTGTGCATCGGATTTTGAAAGAGGTGTTGCGGGAGAACTCGGGAGCTGCCGGGCCACGCCCGGCCGGACAGCCGAGGGCGGCTGTCCCCACAGGGGCAAACGCAGGCGACGATAAACCTTCGCCGTGGTCGAAGCGGAGAGAGCGGGCAGGAGTGCCCGCTCCACACGAATTGGGCGGGCCGATTGGGATGGAAGAGTTGCATGACATTGCGCAGGAGTCGAGCCAATCCGAGCGGCGTGCCGATGAGGCTGAACGCGAGCTGATGGAGTGGAAGAAAGTGAAGTTCATGCAGGACCGCGTGGGGGAAGACTTTGATGGACTGATCACGAGTGTGACCAAGTTCGGGTTCTTTGTCGAACTGACAAACTTGTTTGTTGAGGGGCTCGTGCCGCTGAACACTCTGACTGACGACCGCTATACCTACCACGAGAACACGCGCGAGATTATAGGGCAGCGGTCGCGCAAGACATACCGCCTGGGGCAGAAGATTCGGGTGTTGGTGGACCGGATTGATCCGGTGGAGAAGAAGATTCAGTTTGCCGTGTTCGAGCAACAGCCGGCGCGGGTGGCGGGCAAGCGACGGAAGCGGAGTTAGCTACGATGTCAGTGGGGAGAGCTAGAACTTCGAGTCAGCAAACGGCACAGCGACAACCTGAAATTCGTCCTCATACACGATGTATCCCGGCCGTTTAGCCTGACCATCCTTACCGGTACATCGTGACGTTTGAACCCTGAGATTCCATTTTGTCTTTTCCTGTAATCCTGTAATAAGGAGGTTTGGCAGTCGTGAATCTTGTCGGCTTGTCTAAGTTCTTGTTAAACCAGTCACGAATCTCCTGAAGAATCTCTTCCTCATCGTGTGAGAGCATGCCATTGTCCGGGAGACGATATGCGGCCTGAAAGACTCCAAGCTCTTCGTGGGATTCTTCATCTACCTCGGCAGTCACGAAACGCAAGAACATGGTTGAGGCTCGCCATCCTTGCAAAGGCTTACGTTTTCGTCCCCAGAGCGTTCGCAATAACCGTGGCGATAGCCGCCGTGATCGTGCGCATCTTTTCTTCGGATTCGGCTTCCACCATGACTCGGGCCAGGGCCTCGGTGCCCGAGTAGCGCACGACGACGCGGCCATTGCCGTCTAATTCGCGTTCCGCCGCTTCAATGGCGGCTTGCACCGCGGGCACTTGCGCGAAAGGAATTTTCTCGCGCACGCGCACATTCTGAATTTTCTGAGGAAAGACTCTCAGATCGCTCACCAGTTCGGCCAGAGACTGCCGGCTGCGCACGACAATATCCATGAGGCGCAGGGCAGTGAGCAGGCCGTCGCCGGTGGTCGAGTCTCCGTCACGAAAGATGATGTGGCCGGATTGCTCGCCGCCCAAGGTGGCTCCGGTCTTGAGCATTTCCTCGAGCACATATTTGTCTCCAACGTCTGCCCGCAGCATGCGGATGCCTGAGTTTTTCAGGGTAATCTCCAACCCCATGTTGGACATGGTGGTGGCGACGACGGTATCGGCCTTGAGCTTGCCTTGCGCGTGCAAGTCGCGGGCAGCGGCCAGCAGGACGCCATCTCCGTTGACCACGCGCCCGTTAGCGTCGCAGAAAAGAGCGCGGTCGGCGTCTCCATCGAAGGTCACGCCCAGGTCGAATTGGCCAGGCGCCGCCGCTACTGACTGCCCCAACGTTTCCGGGTGCAGAGCGCCGCAACCTTCGTTGATGTTCTTACCGTCCGGGGAGATGTGAACGAATGTTGCCCGAACGCCGAGGCTGCGAAATAGCTCGGGAGCCTCGGCGGTGGCTGCGCCGTTGGCGCAATCGACTAGCACACGCAAGTTGCTCAGGCTGGACGATACGCTGCTTGCCAGCGACTTGACGTAAGCATGGCGCAACGCAGTTTCACCCGGCAATGACGGCCCGGGAACCCTGAGCGCTGTGTCATCGGTGGAGTCTGGATTCTCAAGCAGGGCAAAGATTTCTTTTTCAATCGCTAACTCGCGCGCGTCGGTCAGTTTGAATCCGTCGCCGGAAAAGACTTTGATGCCGTTGTCGGTCCAGGGATTGTGCGACGCGGAAATCACCACACCCGCCGCCATTTGGCGGGAGCGAGCCAGGTAGGCGACTCCCGGGGTTGTGATCACTCCGGCGCTGTGGACCTGGACACCCATGGCGGCTAAGCCCTCGGAGACGCGATCGGCAATCCATCGGCTTGATTCGCGGGTGTCTTGCCCAATCACGGCTTGCGCTTTGGGCACTGTATTCACCAGGTCGTGGCCCAGGGCGCGGCCAATCAGATAGGTGCTTTGCTTGGTCAGCGGGAACTCTCCCGCAACGCCCCGAATGCCGTCGGTCCCGAACAGCTGCCGCGTTTGCTGGCTCATAGGGAAGGAAATTTTCAACAGACTTGAGAACAGAGGATAATAAATGAGAATGGGCGGAAACGCTCGCTGGGAACGGTCAGTGCGCGGGACTGGCCCCGACTTTCTCCACGACAACGGTCACGCGAATCGATGTAGGCTGTACTACCTGCACCAACGGGTCGGGCACATATACATTCGTCGTAAAGACCGCGCTGCCTCTGGTGCCGGTAGCATCGAGCGGATCAGTGGTGGCCGCGTCTACTTTCTCTACGTGATGCTTCGGGCCGGTGATCGTAATCCGGGGCGGATCGACATCGACCTTGGTGATCTGTTCACCAAAGGCAAAGTTGCCCGTCACCCGCGGATGAATATCAACGTCGCGCGTCAGCCGCGTGTCGAATGAGAGATGCAACTGGCTGGGCACCACCTGCACTACGGTCACGTCGGAGGGATGACGCACCTGCTGGGAAGTGAGATCAAAGGTGCGTTCGCCGGCCTTGGCGTCTCCGAGATCGATTTCCGCGTGGACCTCGCTGGCCTGCAACTGACGGATCACACGCTCAGGTCCCCGCACTCGGATCTGGGCCTCGGGAATCGTCTCGGAACTGATTTCCAGATGCTGCGGAACATGCTGGAAGACGACCGGTGCGTGGAGCGACACTTCAGCAGGCTGCTCGTCGGGGGATATTTGCCACCAGAGCCCTGCGGCCAGCAATAGGGAGAGGGTCTTCAGCCAAAAGTTATGGAGGACGTAGCGCCTAAGTAATTCGATCATGGCTGCGGCTCCGAATCTTGTCCCAATCGCTTCTGGGGCGCCGTCTCGCGCAGAGGGGAACCGAGTGGTGCATCCGACTCTTCATCTTGATCTTGCGCGATCGGAGTCGGCAAAGTCACCGGAGCCATGTAGCGGCGCAGTTCGCTGCCCAGGCGCTCCCGCAGTTGCTCGACGGTCAGATCACGCTCAATTTTGCCGCCAAGGGCCAGACTGATGGCGCCGGTCTCTTCCGAAACAATCACGGCAATGGCGTCGGTTTCCTCGGTGATCCCGATACCGGCGCGATGGCGCGTGCCTAACTGGGTGGAAAGCAGCGGATTCATCGACAGGGGAAGAAAACACGCGGCTGCGGCGATGCGGTCTTTTTGGACGATTACTGCGCCATCGTGAAGCGGGGCGCTGGGACGGAAGATAGTCGCCAGCAGATCATAGGAGAGGCGGGCATCAAGGGGCACTCCGCTTTCGATGTGGGTGCGGAGGCCGATTCTGCGCTCGATAACTACGAGGGCGCCGGTCTGGTGCTGGGAGAAAAGATTGGCGGCTAGAACAATGTCGTCATAGGCATCGGTTCCGGCGTCGGCTCCGCCCAGGAAACTCAAGCGGCGGCCCAGATCCGCCAACACGTGGCGGATCTCCGACTGGAAAACCACGATGAGTGCAAACACGATGTAAGGCAGAACCCGGCTTACGACCCAGTTGAGCGTGGTCAGTTCGCCCATCCGCGCCAGGTAGAAGATCACTGCCACGACGATCAAACCTGCCAGCATGGGGGCGGCGCGCGTGCCGCGTATCATCATCAGGACCTGGTAGATGAGCAGGGCCACGAGCAGAATATCGAGCGCTGCCCATGCGCCTTGCTGCCACGAAGGGAAGACTGGCATCACTCGAATCTCGCTCCTCCGATCGGACTGAAGTGGAGAATTTCATTGTAATGCAGGCGGAGCTTCGCTCCGCCGGACCGCCAAGGCGCTGTCCCTACATGCTTAGGACTGCTTCTTCGTCACCGAGGCCTGAATTTCTCCGTGCGCCAAGCGCGCCGAAATTTCCTCGCCAACCTTAACCCCGCGAGAGTCTTTGAGCAGCTTGCCTTCGGAATCAAACACGAGAGCATAACCACGCTCCAGGATGGCAAGTGGAGACAGAGAGTTCAAGGCGGTCCGCAGACGCTCGCTGCGCACCTTATGTTGCAGAAGCACGTTGCGGGTCACGGCCACCAGCGCGGCGGTCAGGCTTTCCAACTCTTTGCGCATTCCCGAAAGCACCAGACGCACGTCGTAGTGCCGGACGGCTGCGGAAATCGCTTCCCAACGTCGGAGTAATCGCTCGAGCAACTGCCGCTCGGCCAATTCGAGGCGATGAGTCAGGTCGTCGAGGCGCTGCTGGCGATGGCGAATCACTTCGACCATTCGGGCAAATGCGCCATGCTGTGCCAGTTCCGTGAGCGCCTGGCGACCCATCAGAAGGCGGTAGCGCATGGCTCGCGCCAGGCGCTCGCGCAGGGCGGCGGCCTGATCCTCCACCTCCTGCCGCGACCGGATGACGAGCTCGGCCGCCGCCGAGGGCGTAGGAGCCCGCAGGTCGGCCACGAAATCCACGATGGTGAAGTCGGTCTCATGCCCAACCGCTGAAATTATTGGAATCTCTGACGCCGCAACGGTGCGCGCGAGCGTTTCAGTGTTGAAGGACGCCAGATCTTCCGCCGATCCACCTCCGCGGGCGACGATGATCACATCAACATTGCGGTGTTGGTTGAAGTAGCGAACGCCGCCCGAAACCTCCATTGAAGCCGCGTCGCCTTGTACCTGCGCAGGGTAGATGAGGACGTTTACGGAGTGATGGCGCCGCTCAAGAATGTTCAGAATGTCGCGCAGGGCGGCCGCCTGGGCCGAGGTTACAATTCCGATTCGCGAGGGGAGCGGCGGGATCGGCTTCCTGCGTTCGGCCGCAAACAAGCCCTCCGCCTCGAGCTTTGCCCTCAGCTGCTCGAAAGCCAACTGGAGCGATCCGGCGCCCTTTGGTTCGATGTACTCGGCGGAAATCTGCAGCTCGCCGCGGTCTTCGTAGACCGTCACGCGACCACGCACTACGACTTGTAAGCCGTCGGCTGGACGAAAGCGCAACAGACGGGCTGAGGACCGGAACATGACGACGCGTATCTGCGCGTTGCCGTCTTTCAGCGTGAAATAAAGATGGCCGGAATCCGGAGCGCGAAAGTTGGAAGTCTCCCCTTCCACCCAGGCATCGGAGTACTCACGCTCGATGTGAGTGCGAACGGCTGCGACGAGGTCGCGTACCTTCCAGACCCGCCGCTGTGGCGCGCGGAAGTTGAACCCCATCTGATCGGCGAGGGAAGACATTGGGGGCAGTGTACCGCAGAGCGCACACCAACAAAAAAGGCCGTCCTTTTTGGACGGCCTCTTGTCCCGAAGAAAAGTTAGTCGCGATCCCCGAACAGGTCCGACATGGTCTGCACACTGTCATCACAAGCATGGTTCAAGCAGGCAAGGCCGAAGCCCGCCTCGAGAGTTTTGGTGAGCGAGAAGTGGGTGTAGAAGTTCGAGCTATGCACCCCGTGGACTCCATAGTTGGTATCCACGATAACCAGAACCTTGTTCTGGTTGGGCACGAAGCTGTAATCGTTTTCATCCCACACCGTCACAATCGCGTTGCGGCCACGTTCCCACGCCGGGGAGTTGTGGATCGCATTCACAATCGTTCTTAAGGTGAGGTCGCCAACATAGATCAGCGCCGGGTTCAGTCCGGCTTGGGAGCCATCGGTGACCGGATCGAAGGCGCACTGGGCACCGCCGTTGCTGCGTCCGTGCTGATCGGTGCACTGGTTGGGCGAAATCAGCGAGAAGGCGGGGAGGCGGCCGGAACTCAGGTCATCGTAAAGGCCAGCTTTGCCTTCAAAGCCCACGACATTGGCCAAGCTGTTGTGGGGATCGTGACCTTCCTGCACACTCTTGAAATACACAAAGGGGTTGTGCTTTGCGGCATACAGTTTGACAAAGGCGGCCGAGCCACCGAGGGAGTCGGGGATGGTCGACAGGTCAGTGAAGAACCCGTCGCTGTAGGCGATGCCGTCGGCTCCGGTCGGTGGCAGGCTCTCCTGATAGCTCTTCCAGCGGCGACCACTCTCGGCTAGCTGATCTCCAATCATCTTGCCAACGGTATGCGCCGCCGGAATCGACCGACCGTCAATGCTGACTAAACCCGGGGGACAGGGGTCGGTTACGCTCGGGTTCGGACACTCGTTAGTTACGTCGACGTCTGGAGTAGCCGCGTCCATGCCCTCGCCCGCGATAGGACAAACGTTGGCGCTTGAGGGAAAGTCGGTGGTGGTATAGGAGGGGGGAACGATATTCGGGCTGCAGGTCCCGCTGTGCCAGTCGGGAGCATTATCGCTGCGCACACCGAAGTTCGATGCCCCCACGATTTCCAAATAGTTGGTGGAACTGGGGTGGCCGATCGCGAAGTAATTCGTTGCGGAATTGGCGGATTTTGCATATTGGTTTGCGAAAGGCGCGTTCGGGTTCCCGACGATTTGGCTGTAACCGTGGTTCTCCATCATGATCACGAACACGTGGTCGAGGTGTGGAATCCCTCGGGGAACTTCGACCTTCTGGGCGAACATGGTTGCCGTGAGCAACACAAACAGGCATACAGCTAGAGTCTTGTTGGTCATAGTCTGCTGTTTCTCCTCAATAGAAGTCTGGTGCTGAACCTTGGAAATCCGCGGCTTCTGGCTAGCCCGCCGCTTCGCACGAGACCTTGAACGGAGTCTTCTGAGAACGGTGGTAGGACGCGGATGCGAAGACACTAGCGGCCTTTTGTTACGCGGCGGTGACAGCAGAGTTAACGTTCCGTAAATTCGGGGGTTCGCAGGGAGACTTGCGTGTACCGGGACGATGACTCCTCACGCTGCCGGCCAATGGGGCCGTCTTGGAGCGATCCCAAGCCAGTCGAGCTTCGCTCGACTGGACAGCCGGGGGTGCTGGCTCCACATTCCCGGGCGCCAGTTGCAACGAGATTGTACGGGCTTTAGTATCGCCATAGCGTGGCCATTTCCGGAAACGAACCCAAAACGAACGACCACCGTGAGCGATTGGTCTCAGCGGCACCGGTCGAAGACGATTCTTCGTTCGAACTGAAGCTGCGCCCCCAGCGGCTGCGGGAGTTCATTGGGCAGTCCAAGGTCAAGGAGAATCTGGCGGTGGCCATCGAGGCAGCGCGCTCGCGCGGCGAGGCCATGGATCACGTCCTGCTTTATGGCCCACCGGGGCTGGGCAAGACGACGCTGGCCAATATCATCGCTAACGAACTGGGTGTACATTTTCAGCCTACGGCGGCGCCATTGCTGCAGATCAAGGGCGACCTGACGGCGATCATCACCAACCTGCGGGAGAAACAGGTGCTGTTCGTCGATGAGATACACCGCTTGCAGCCGGCGCTTGAAGAATTACTGTACTCCGCGCTGGAAGATTACAAACTCGACATCATTATTGGGCAAGGGCCGTCGGCACGCACTCACACGCTGGAGGTGAAGCCGTTCACGTTTATCGGAGCGACGACGCGGGCAGGACTGATTTCGTCCCCGTTGCGGGCGCGGTTTGGGATTGTGCTGCGACTGCAGTTTTATACGCCGGAGGATCTGCGCGTGATCGTGGAGCGATCGGCCGAGATCCTGGGAGTGGAGATCGACGACGCGGGTGCGCGGGAGATTGCCGGCCGTTCCCGCGGCACGCCGCGCATTGCCAACCGGTTGCTGCGACGCGTACGTGATTTCGCCCAGGTTCGGGGTGCGGGCAAGATTGACGAGCCCACGGCGAGGTCGGCGCTGCAAATGCTTGAAGTGGATCAGTATGGGTTCGATGAGGTCGACCGGCGGCTGCTGCTAACGATCATTGAGAAATATCAAGGCGGTCCGGTGGGCGTGAACACGCTGGCCGCGGTGCTGGCGGAAGAGCCCGACGCGATCGAGGAAATCTACGAGCCCTTCCTGATGCAGATTGGATTTCTGAACCGCACGCCGCGCGGACGTGTGGCTACGCAATTGGCCTACGATCATTTTGGAATTGCGCCGCATCGCAGGCAGAGTTCGCTGTTTTGACCCGCCGCGTCCTTCGCGTTATTGCCTGCCATCCGGTCCGAAGTACCGGTAATGTCCCGTGATCTTCCAGTTGAAAAGAACATCTTCCATCCGCGGTCCTTCGCCGATATTGTGGACCACCATGTAGCGGCCGCTCCAGGCCGTCTTTTGATCGACCACAATGCCGATATGCGGCAGATTTCGGCCGAGATCCCACGTGACCAGATCGCCCGGCGCATAGTCGATGGCGCGGGTCGTGATTGGCAAAGCTTCACCCTTGCGCTGGAAGAAGATCATCAGATTGGGCACGCGGCGATGGTCAATGTTCGAGTCGGGATGGGCCAGCCGCCAGCGCCTCTGGTTGGGATAGGCGGAGAAGTTTTGCAACATGTCTTCGTGGACTTCTTTTTGCAAATCGACCCTCAGCGCGCGGTAGCTGCGGATAACTTCGTCGGTGCAGACCCCGGTATCGGCAGGCACGTCCCCGCCGGGATACGGAATGCGGACATAGTCGGAAACGTAGCGAACGGAATGGTGCGTGCGCTCGATTGCGGCGGCGACGAGGCGGCGTAAG
>Ga0307479_10003156_pt1 | contig 14989 bp, 9 predicted proteins | sample atmos_gasesECM4C_FD_203743 | JGI IMG/M metagenome (GOLD analysis project Ga0307479, IMG submission 203743) | Hardwood forest soil microbial communities from Morgan-Monroe State Forest, Indiana, United States - atmos_gasesECM4C_515 | ecosystem: Environmental > Terrestrial > Soil > Temperate... | reverse complement strand
CCCGAGTCCAGCGACGAAGTCGTTCCCTTCCTCGAAAACGTCCTTCGCGGCAAGAACGTGCCCCGCGAACGCATGCTGGCTGTCGCTGAACACTACTATCACTTTGGTGGGAGGAGTCCGATCAACCAGCAGAACCGCGAATTGATCGCCGCCCTTCGGATTGAACTCGACCAGAATGGCATGAAACTCCCCATCTTCTGGGGCAATCGCAACTGGCATCCGCTGCTCGCGGATACGCTTCTGCAAATGAAGAACGAGGGCGTCCGCCGTGCCCTTGCCTTCGTCACCTCCGCCTACAGTTCCTACTCCGGATGCCGGCAGTATCGCGAGAACATCGCGGCCGCCCAGGCTCAAGTCGGACCGGGTACTCCTGAAGTCGACAAGCTGCGCGTGTTCTACAATCATCCCGGATTCGTCGAACCCACGGTGGAACGGGTGCGCACTGCCCTCAACAATTTGCCAGAGCACGCTCGTGCTCGCGCGCGCGTCGTCTACACCGCGCACAGTATCCCGATCTCCATGGCGCAAAGCTCCCGCTACGTCGGCCAACTGGAAGAAGTCTGCCGCCTGGTATCGACGGAGCTCGGCCGATCCGGAGACCGCCTGGTCTTCCAGAGCCGCAGCGGCCCGCCAACCCAGCCCTGGCTCGAGCCCGATGTACTCGATCATCTACGGGAGATCAAGCAGCGCGACCTCGCCGCCAGCGTCGTCCTCGCGCCGATCGGTTTTATCTCCGACCACATGGAGGTGGTCTACGACCTCGACACTGAGGCAAAGCAGCTGTGCGAAGAGCTACACCTTCCCATGGTCCGCGCGGGCACGGTGGGCGCCCACCCTCGATTTGTCAGAATGATTCGAGAGCTGATCGAAGAACGGATGAGTGAAGAACCAGTACGGATTGCCCTGGGTGCGCTCGGTCCCAGCCCCGACATATGCCCTGCCGACTGCTGTCCCGCACCACAACGGCCGGCGCAGCTGGGACGCGCCTGAGCGCGGCACTTATTTCAACGCCACTCCCCGCATCCCGGAGCTCGCGACGGTCTTTTCTTCAACCAAGCGCATCGTGTCCAAAATCGTCGCGATGACTTTCTCATCTCCGATCGATGTGTTGATCATGAGGTGATACAGTGCCCGGGTGGGCCAGTCCGCGTCGAAATAATGCTTGATGAAAGCAATGCGTTCACGATCAACCGTGTCGACCAGATCGTCGGCTTCTGATTGACTCGTTCCCGCGGCCATCAGCCGACGAATTTTTTCTTCTCGCGGTGCGTAGAGAAACACTCGGAAGGTATCCTGGCGTTCGCGCAGGAAATACGGAGCGCCCCGGCCAACCACTACGGCATTGCCTTCCTCGGCAATCCGCCCGGTAATCCCCTCCATCATCGCCACCATGCAGTCGGCATCGAAGGTCTGCGACTCGGCGATCGGCATGCTGCGTTCGTAGCTGCCGCGCCAGAAGGTTTTCGCCAGCCGGTAAAACGTGCCATCGACTTTTTCTTCGCGCTGCTCGACGGTTCCGCAGTCCACGTTGGCCTGTTTCGCGATTTCTTCCGTAAGCAAATGATCCCAGAGCTTCCAGCGCAGACGGCCTGCCAGTTCGGCTGCAATTCCGGCGCACCCGCACCCGTACTCACGTTCAAGTGTGACGATCCGGAACATATCGTCCTCCGATATTAGTGTACCGCCATTTCACCGCCCGGTTTCGTTCGCTTCATAAGAAACACCATGGGGATCATGGCCAGAATCGCAAAGCCCAGAATATAGAAATCATCGACATAGGCGAGCAGCGTGGCCTGCCGCTGCGCTATGTTGTATACCACACCATAGGCTTGCCTTTGGGCATCAGCCGGACTCGTGCCGTGCGCCACCAGTGACTGCGCGACCCCCCGCAGCACCGCCTGGAAGTGCGCATTCGCCGCCGTCAATTGGGTCATCAGATCACTCAAGTGCTTTTGCGTTCGCCGGTCCAGCATGGTCGTGACGAACGAGATCCCGACGCTCCCACCGATGTTTCGAGCCAGATTCATCAGGCCCGATGCAGCATTGTTTTTCTCGCGCGGCAGATACGCATACGCCGCCGTATTTATGGGAACAAACAAGAACGCCAGGCCGACCGCCTGCAGCATCCGCGCGTACACCGCTGTCTTAAAGTCAATACCCAGGGTAAATCGCGTCATGTGGAACAGCGAAAACGACAACATCGACAGTCCGAACAAAAGCAGATACCGGCCGTCATACCGCGATAGTAGAAACCCCACCAACGGCATCATCAACATGATGACGAATCCGCCCGGCGACAATGCCATCCCCGAAAGCTGCGCCGTATACCCCATCAGCGTCTGCAGGAACAAGGGCAGCAGCAACGTGCTGCCCAGCAGTGCAAAGCCTAGCATGAACATCAGCAGATTCGAGACCGCAAACGTACGTTCCTTAAACAGATGCAGATCGATGATCGGATCCTTGTGCCGCCACTCCCACCCGATCACGAACAACAGCGCCGCACCCGCCACAACCGAGAGGACCAGAATGAAGTTGGACTCAAACCAGTCATCGCGCTGGCCCTTGTCCAGCACGATCTGCAGGCAGCCCAATCCCAGCGCGACAAAGCCGAGGCCTATGTAATCAATCTTGGTCTCGCTCAGTTTGCGCCGCCGGAAGTACGGTGGATCCTGAATCAGCCGCGAAGTCAGCAACAGCGACAAAATGCCCACCGGAATATTCACGAAGAAGATCCAGCGCCAGCTGTAGTTGTCGGTAATCCATCCGCCCAGTGTCGGACCGATCGCCGGCGCCATCACCACCGCGATCCCGTAGACGGCGAACGCCATCCCGCGCTTCGCCGGCGGGAACGTGTCAGCCAGGATTGCCTGCTCGCTGGGCTGCAGGCCGCCACCCCCCGCACCCTGAAGAATCCGGAAAATGATCAGCGCCGGAAGATTCGGAGCAAATCCGCACAGAAAGGAACTCACCGTGAACAGGAAGACGCAGCCCATGTAGAAGCGTTTGCGTCCTACGATCGAAGACAGCCACCCACTAAGAGGAAGGACAATTGCGTTAGAAACCAGGTACGAGGTCAGGACCCAGGTACTTTCATCCTGCCCCGCCGAAAGACTCCCCGCGATATGCGGCAACGCTACGTTGGCGATGCTCGTGTCGAGCACCTCCATGAACGTTGCCAAGGTCACCGCGAGGGCAATGATCCAGGGATTAACCGCCGGACGCCACTCCTCCGCTTCGTTCATCGGGATGGCCGCGGCGCTCATTCCCGAATCCAGACCTTGGGTTCGACCGACATTCCTGGCCGCAGCTTGCGTTCCTTCGTCTCTCCTGGTTCAAATACGATCTTTACCGGAATGCGCTGCACCACCTTCACATAGTTTCCGGTGGCATTCTCCGGTGGCAGGAGGCTGAAAACGGCCCCACTCGCCCCGGCAATGCTGTTCACCACGCCCTTGTACTTGGTGTCAGTGGCATCGACATAAATCGTGACTTTCTGCCCGGCCTTCATATCCCGCAATTGGGTTTCTTTGAAATTCGCCGTAACCCAAATGTCCTCCAGTGGGATCACCTTCAACAACTCTTGTCCCACCTGGACGTTTTGCCCGATTTCAACTGTGCGATTGCTCACGACCCCGGTGACCGGCGCGACGATCTTGGTGTATTTGAGATTCAGCACCGCCTGGTCAAGGTCCGCTTTCTTGCGCAGCGCGGCCGCTTGTGCCGACTCCGCCCGTGCCTGTGTCACCGCCAACTGCTTCGGACCAGTGCCGGCCGAGCGCTGGTTGGCCTGCGCCTGCACGAACCGGCTCTCGGCCTGGGCCACCTGCGCCTGAGCAGCGTCGGCATTCGCGCGTGCACCCTCCACCGCGGCCGCACTCGCCGTCGCCGCCGCTACCGCCTGGTCATACTGCTGCTGCGAGATCTCCTGCTTGTCCACCAGCTGTTTGTAGCGCACCAGGTCGTTCTGCGCCTTTACGTTGTTGGCCTCCGCTTGCTGAAGGTTGGCTTTGGCCGCCTCAAACTGCTGCCGTGCAGCCTTGATTCCAGCTTGCGTTCCTAGGACGTCCGCATCGGCGGACGACAGTTGACTGGTCGTATCCACCGAAATAATGGGCACACTCACAGACGCCGCATCCGCCGTCGCTTTCGCATCGTTGTAGTCCGCCTGCGCCCGTTCCACCGCCACCTGGTAGTCGGTGGGATCGATTTCGGCCAACACCGTTCCCGCTTCGACATACTGGTTGTCCTGCACGTTCAGCTTCAGGATATGGCCCGCAACGCGAGCGCTTACCGAATTCACGTGGCCATCGATCTGCGCGTCATCGGTCGACTCGTAGCTCGAGAAATAACGCCACAGAAAAACGCCCACCACTGCCAGCACAATCAATCCCAGGATGAGAAACATCCGAAAACGCGGGTCGTTGCGCCGGGAAAGGTGCGCGTGAAGATCTTTTTCGGAGGCCGGCAGCGGGGCTGCAGGCGGTGCTAGGGAACTCGCCTGCGGCGGGTGTTCCGGCATGGTTTTCGTTGTGGGTTCCATGTCTATTTGCCTTTGCTTAAATACTGCTTTACGCCCTGCTCGGCGTTCCCAAGAGAACGGGCCAGTTCCACCTTGGCCAGATTGTGGGCGTAAAGGCTGGAGATATAGTTTTCGTGGGCGCTGGCCACCGATTCCTGCGCCTGTACCACTTCGAGATTGTCGGTCACGCCCGCGGTAAAACGATCTTGCGCCTGCGCGAGAGTTTGTTCTGCCAGATCCACCGAACTTCTCGCCACCTCAACCTGATCGGCTGCCGCGTTCAGGTCGAGCAACGCACTCCGAATGTCGTTGTCGATCTGACCACGCAGGTCCTCCAGACGGGCCTTGGCTTGGCGCAGAGTCGCTTCTGCCTCAAGGACGTCGGCGTGTTCCTTCCCTCCCTGAAAAATCGGCACTGTCACCGTTCCGGCCACATGAAATGTGCCGTTCGAAGTCGCCGGCGTCACCCCCACGTCGCCGTAGTCCCCCTCGATATCAAACGTAGGATAGTGTTCCGCGGTCGCCGCCCGCCGTGACAACTCTGCCGCCCGCACCTGTGCCAACGCCGCCTGGTAGTCGGGCCGGGACGCATATGCCCGCCGCAGACTCTCTTCCAGACTCGGGGCCACGTAGACGTCGTACGGTGCTTTGTCGGAAAGTGTGAACTCCTGCCCCAGCGCAAGACCGATGATGCGCGACAATGCCAGCTTCTGCTTCGCGAAATCGTTGCGGGCGGCAATCAATTGCTGTTTCCGGCTCTGCAGCTCAACCTGTGACCGCAGCGTATCAATCGCGGGACTCACTCCGGCTTTCTGCTGATCCGCGGTTCTGTGATACAGCGCCTGCGCCGTCTTGACCTGCGCCTCGGACGTCTCCACGCGCGCCGCACCGGCGATCGCCTGCAGGTAGGCGTTACCGGCGACCAGCACCACCAGTTCGCGGGCGTCTTTATAGGAATACTCCGCGGCCCTCACACCTTCCGCCGCCGCGCGTTCTTTCTGGATGTAATTCCAGTTGAAAACTGACTGGTTCAGAAACACTCTTGCGTCCAGGTAGTTAAAAGGTCCGATCACGCGCGGAATCCCCGGAAACTGAAAACCGATCGAGGCTGCGCTGATCTGCTGTGCGCTCTCCTGTCCCTTCGCCTGCAGGTTGGGAAGCAGGTTGCTGAGTTCCTTCCACTTCTCTCCCCGCGCCGCCAGCGTGTTGTCGCTCGAAAGCAACAATCCCAGGTTCTGTTTCAGCCCTCGATCGATCGCGTCCAGAAACGAAATTGCCAGGACTTCAGAGGTGGCCTTGCTCTCAGGCACGCTGCCCGTAAAGCCATTTTGAGAGACGGAAGCTGGGATGGTCACCTGCACCGACGAACCCGTCGGCCCCGCGCTGGTTTGCGTCCACCCCAATTCGGGACGTAGGCCCGAAAGAACGCAGCACAACACAAAGACAAAATTCCTAGGGAACTTGGTTGGCATGATCTCTTGAAGAAACTTGCCTTTAAAGGAACAGGCGCGCGCCCCGGGCGCCGCTAAACCCCATACAACACTCGTATTTTGATTCACTTACAGTCACCTGCGATGCAAAAGGTTGATCGTCACGTCTGCATGTGCCTCAAAGCCGCGCGCTGCGAACCTCCTCAGCCGCAACCCAAAACTGCGCTTGTGAACCGTTCATCAATGGTCCATCCCGGCTCTGCGATTCCGGACCTGTAGAAATCTATTACCTTCGATACTTTTTCTCCAGCGTCCCGGGCGAGTAGGCTGTGCTTTGGCTCAAGAGATGGCGACGGCATGGGTACTCCCTTATTAGAGAAGGTTCGGCGCCTCAAGCAAAAAAGCTGGCGCCGTCGCCACCCTCGTTATCGTGCTGACTTCCCGCTAAAAGCCACGGCGCTTCGTGACGACGGCTACGTAGAGATCCAGGGCCGGTGTAGCGACATCGGACAGGGCGGCATCGGCGCCGTCCTGAATGGAAAAGTGCCGCCGGGGGAAGTCGTTTCCCTCGAATTACATCTCCCTTCGTCCCTCAAATCTTTGGCCGTTCGGACCATTGTTCGCTACCAGAAAGGCTTTGTACACGGCCTCGAATTCCTGGGCCTCACCGACGAACAGCAGATGGTCATCAACACCTTCTGCACCGGTCTGGAACCGTCCGATTAGAAGAACCCAGACGTCCTGGCAACGCCAGGTAACCGCCCCGTGGTTACCTTACACCCGTAACTTCAGTCATCTTGTTTGGGAGCCGTTCCTGCCTCAACCTGTATCCTGACCGTTGCACTGAAACCGCTGAGTTCGATTTCTCCGTTTGCGGACCTTGAGCTAAGTATGAGCGATTCCAAAACGCCCACTACCCCAGGCACCGATTGGACTCGCCTGCTCGCCGACCCCGATCTCGTGGGACACCTCGGTCAACTGCTGCAAACCTACCGCGAAGCCGCCCCGGAGAAGCGGGAAGCAGCTCTGCTGGCGGCGATGCGCGAAATCAAGAGCCAGCCAACCGCCCAAGGTTCAAACGGCAATGACGAACCGGTTCCCGTCCAGGCGCCCGTGCCGGTCACGGCTTCCGCTACGCCCCCGTTTGAGCCCGACATTTTCACGCCTTCCTGGGGACAGGATCGCCGCCGCTATCCTCGGATCAAGTGTTTTGTGGCCGTGGAACTAAAAGTCGATGGAGCCGAAACACCCGTTTGGGGCAACCTGTCGAACACCAGCATGGGCGGCTGCTACGTCGAGACCGTCACTCCCGTAAAGAGCGGAGCCGACGTGCAAATCGGCCTCTGGGTCGCCAATGGCAAGGTCTGGGTAAAGGGCCTGATCCTCAATGGCATCGTGATCAAGAGCAACCCCTGCTTCGGTGTCCGCGTGCGCTTCGACCTGGAGTCGGTACAACGTGAGCCCCTGAAACAGTTCCTCAAGTTCGTCGAAACCAGCACTCGCGCGCAGAGCAGTGAGTACAGTTATCTGCAAAAGCTGCAGAAGTAGCCCGCATTCTCTTCAAGTTTTACCTTACCTCCGGTTTCAGCGATAGAAGTTCCAGACATTCACAGCGAATTCACAAACCACCCATTCTCCAGGCACGTCGCCAGCCCACAGAGGTGCGGGAAATTGATACACTCTATGCATTATTTGGGTTGAAACCTCTGTTACTCATTCGCAATCGAATTCGGTAGAACACTCTCAAGCGCTGATACCGACGGCTTGTCGCCGTCCCCCAGAGGAGGAGTATCTTCATGGTCGTCAGTGAGCAGACCGTCGTGACCGGCAAGCAGCTGGACCTGCTGTGCATCAACACAATCCGCACTTTGGCGATCGATGCCGTCCAGCAAGCCAACTCCGGTCATCCCGGCGCACCCATGGGCTTGGCCCCCGTCGCCTACTCTCTCTGGCAGAACGTCCTTCGCTATGACCCCGAGAATCCCATCTGGCCCAACCGCGACCGCTTCGTCCTTTCCGCGGGACACGCGTCCATGCTCCTTTACGCCACCCTCTATTTGACGGGTGTGCGTCTCGTCAGCGCGGGCGGCGAAGTCACCAAAGAGCTCTCCGTTTCCTTGGACCAGATCAAGCGCTTCCGCCAGCTCGACAGCCGGACCCCCGGACACCCCGAGTCGCACCTGGCCACCGGCGTGGAAACCACAACCGGACCGCTCGGCCAGGGGGCGGGAAACAGCGTCGGCATGGCCATCAGCGAGCGTTGGCTGGCAGCCAACTACAATCGCCCCGGCTTCGAAATCTTCAACTACAACGTCTATACGATTTGCGGCGACGGTGATCTCATGGAGGGTGTCGCCAGTGAAGCCGCCTCGCTCGCCGGCCACCTCAAGCTCTCGAATCTGTGTTGGATTTACGATAACAACCGAGTGACGCTCGACGGTCCGGCCGGATGGTCCTTCAGCGAAGACGTGATGACCCGTTTCGTCGGCTACGGATGGAATGTCACTCGCGTGAGTGACGCCAACGACCTCGACATGCTGGCCCGCGCCTACCAGACCTTCCACGAAACGACCGGCCGGCCGACGCTCATCGTGGTCGACAGCCACATCGGCTACGGCTCTCCGCACAAACACGACAGCAGCGAGGCCCACGGCGAGCCCTTGGGCGAAGAAGAAGTTCGGCTCACCAAGAAGAACTACGGCTGGCCCGAGGACGCGAAATTCCTGGTTCCCGAAGGAGTGCTGGAGCACTTCCGCGAGGGTATCGGCAGGCGCGGCCACGATCTGAGCAAGCAGTGGGAGAAGACGTTCGCCAACTACGCGAAACAATACCCGCAACTCGCCGACCAGATCGATCGCATGCAGCGCCGCGCCCTTCCCGATGGCTGGGACAAGAACCTCCCCACCTTTCCTGCAGACCCCAAAGGTGTCGCCACTCGCGAAAGTTCCGGAAAAGTTCTGAACGTTCTAGCCCAGAACATTCCATGGTTAATCGGCGGCTCGGCTGATCTCGGCAACTCCAACAAGACCACGCTCAAATTCGAAGGCGCTGGCGACTTCGCTGCTGGCTCCTATGGCGGGCGGAACCTGCATTTCGGGGTTCGCGAACATGCGATGGGCGCGGCTGTGAATGGTATGGCGGTCTCGAAGCTCCGCCCGTTCGGCGCGACATTCTTCAATTTCAGCGACTACCTGCGCCCCACCATCCGCCTGGCTGCGCTGATGGAGATTCCCGTCATCCACGTTTTTACGCACGACTCGATCGGTCTAGGCGAAGATGGACCCACTCATCAGCCGATCGAACAACTGGCTTCCCTTCGCGCCGTCCCCAACACAACCGTCTTCCGTCCTGGGGATGCGAACGAGGTCGTGGAGGCCTGGAAGATCGTCATGCAGATTCAGCATGGCCCGGCTCTGATGGTGCTCTCGCGCCAGGCAATGCCCACGCTCGACCGGTCGAAGTACGCTTCCGCCTCCGGCGTTGCCAAGGGCGCCTACGTGCTCGCCGACACTCCCGGCGGCAAGCCCGACGTCATCCTGATGGGGACCGGCACTGAACTCTCCCTCTGCGTCGATGCATACGAGCGCCTGAAGGCCGAAGGCATCAACGCCAGGGTCGTAAGCATGCCGTCGTGGGAAGTGTTCGAGCAGCAGGACCAAGCGTACAAGAACAGCGTTCTTCCGCCGAACGTGACTGCTCGCGTCTCCGTCGAAATGGCCGCCACCCTCGGCTGGGAGCGCTACGTCGGTCCCAAGGGACAGATGATCGGCATGCACAGCTTCGGCGCGTCAGCCCCGTTGAAGGACCTGCTCAAAAAATTCGGGTTCAGCGCTGACGCCGTCGTGGCCGCGGCCCGCCGGGTGATCGCAGCAAAGTAGTTCCGCCGTCGTAGCTCGAAGCTCGTGGCTCATAGCTTGTTTTTGGAGGATCGCAATGAATCCGACTGGCACTCTTGAAACCGCCAAGGCCGTCAACCCCCTCAAGGATCTCCTGAAGTATGGCCAGTCGGTGTGGCTGGATTACATTCGGCGCAACCTGATCACCAGCGGCGAACTCAAGCGCCTGATCGAGGAAGACGGACTGCGTGGCATGACGTCAAACCCGTCCATCTTTGAAAAAGCCATCGCCGGCAGCACCGATTACACCGATTTCTTGAACTCGCTGAAGTCCCGTAGCGATCTCGACGCCAAGGCGCGCTACGAACTGCTCGCCATTCGCGACATCCAGGACGCCACCGACCTGATGCGCCCGGTCTACGACAGCGCACAGCGGAAAGACGGCTTCGTAAGCCTGGAAGTCTCGCCGTATCTCGCCCGCGACACCGACGCCACCATCGAAGAGGCGCGTCGCCTGTGGAAGGCCGTCGGTCGCGAAAATGTAATGATCAAGGTCCCTGGAACCGCCGAAGGGCTCCCCGCGATCAAACAACTGATCAGCGAAGGCATCAACGTCAACGTCACCCTCCTGTTTGCCCAGCCGGTTTACGAACAAGTAGCCGACGCCTACATCGCCGGCTTGGAACAATTGGCCTCGAGCGGCGGCGATCTCAGCCGGGTCGCCAGCGTCGCCAGCTTCTTCATCAGCCGCATCGACACGCTTGTCGACTCAATCGTGGGAGAAAAACTCAAGAACACGAGTGATCCCGCCCAGCAGGCCCTGCTCAAGAGCGTCCTGGGAAAGGTCGCCATCGCCAATGGAAAGCTCACCTACCAGCGCTACCTCGCCATCTTCAGCGGGCCGCGTTGGGAGGCTCTTGCCAGGAAAGGTGCGCAGACCCAGCGCGTGCTCTGGGCCAGCACCAGCACCAAGAATCCGAATTATCGCGACGTCCTGTATGTCGAAGAACTGATCGGCAAAGACACCGTCAACACGATTCCTCCCGCCACCTTCGACGCCTTCCGCGATCACGGCAAGTTGCGCAACAGCCTGACCGAAGACATCGCCGCCGCGAAAGCAACCATGGATACCTTGCCAAAAGTCGGCATCTCGATGAGAGAGGTCACCGACAAGCTGACCAATGACGGCGTGAAGCTGTTCGCGGATGCCTTTGATCAGTTGCTGGCCGCGGTGGAGAAGTCGAGTAAATCCGCGATCACGCCGCGGGTCAGCCGCCAAACCTATACGCTTCCGCTGCAGTTGTCGGCCTCCGTCCGGACGGCAATCGATGATTGGCGCGCCAACGGAAAAGTCCGCCGTTTATGGCAGCGCGACGCCGTGCTTTGGACCGGTACCGATGAAGCCAATTGGCTCGGCTGGCTGGGCATTGCAGACGATGAGATCGCACACAACGACAACCTGCGCAAGGTCGCCGAGGACGCGAAGTCGGGTGGCTTCGCGCACATTCTTCTCCTCGGCATGGGCGGCTCCAGTCTCTGTCCCGAAGTCCTTCGCCTGACTTACGGCAAGATTGCCGGATTTCCCGAACTGCACGTACTCGACTCAACCGACCCTGCGCAGATCAAGTCTTTCGAAAGCAAGATCGACCTCTCCAAGACCTTGTTCATCGTCTCCAGCAAATCCGGGAGCACCCTCGAACCGAACATCTTCAAACAGTATTTCTTCGAGTGCGTGAAGCAGACTCTCGGCGCCGACAAAGCTGGTAGCCGCTTCATCGCTATCACCGATCCCGGATCCAAAATGCAGCAGGTCGCCGAAGGCGACAAGTTCCGCCACATCTTCTTCGGTCTGCCCAGCATCGGCGGCCGCTACTCGGCCCTGTCCAACTTCGGTATGGTGCCCGCCGCCGTCATGGGCCTCGACACGAAGAAGTTCCTCGACCGCACCGACGAGATGGTGCAGGCCTGCGCCTCCTGCGTCCCAGTCGAAGAGAATCCGGGCGTAGTTCTAGGCCTGATCCTCGGCACCGCCGCGCGAGTCGGCCGTGACAAAGTCACCATCATCACCTCGCCGGGAATCTCAGATCTCGGCGCCTGGCTCGAGCAGTTGCTCGCTGAGTCCACCGGCAAGCAAGGCAAAGGCATCATCCCCGTCGACCGTGAGACCATCGGCGCGACTGAGGTTTACGGCACCGACCGCGTCTTCGCCTACCTCCGGCTCGAATCCGCACCCGACGCCGATCAGGACGCCAAAGTCGCCATTCTCGAAAAGGCTGGCCATCCCGTGGTTCGCATCTCTCTCGCCGACACCTACGACCTCGGCCAGGAATTCTTCCGCTGGGAAATCGCCACCGCCGTCGCCGGCTCGGTCATCGGCATCAACGCCTTCAACCAGCCCGACGTCGAAGCCAGCAAGATCGCCACCCGCAACCTGACGTCCGAATACGAGAAGACCGGCACCCTTCCCGCCGAGAAGCCCGTTCTCGAAGACAAAGGCGTAAAGCTCTTCACCGACGAGAAGAACGCTGGCGCGCTCGCGAAGGCAGCCGCGTCCAACTCTCTGGTTGGCTATCTGAAAGCCCATCTCGGCCGCCTGCAACCCGGCGACTACTTCGCGTTGCTGGGCTATATCCAGATGAACGACCCGCACCAGCAACTGCTGCAGGCGATCCGGCACGCCGTGCGCGACAAAAAGCACGTCGCTACGTGCCTGGGCTTTGGTCCGCGCTTTTTGCACTCTACCGGGCAGGCGTATAAGGGCGGCCCCAACACCGGAGTATTCCTGCAACTCACTTGCGATGACGCCAACGACCTCCCGGTGCCCGGGCAGAAATACACGTTCGGCACGGTGAAGGCCGCACAGGCCCGTGGTGATTTCCAGGTTCTGGCCGAGCGCGGCCGCCGCGCCCTGCGCGTGCATCTCGGGGCCGATCTCCAATCTGGGCTGAGCGCATTGCTGACAGCGGTCAAAGAGGCCTTGGGGTAAGTTCACCGCCGGATACTGACAGAAGTCCCGCATCGCACCGCGATGGACGATAAGCCGTCGCATTGCCCGGGGCGCTTGCGCCTCGTGAGGAGAACATTCAATGCAAATGGGAATGGTTGGGTTGGGCCGCATGGGCGCGAACATGACGCGCCGTCTAATGCGTGGTGGGCACCAGATCGTCGTCGCCGACCTGAGCCCCGACGCCGTCAAAGGACTCGCGGGCGAGGGCGCCGTCGCATCCGCCTCCCTGCAAGATCTGGTCAGCAAGCTCAAAGCGCCCCGCGCCGTCTGGATCATGGTGCCGGCCGGCGCTCCCACCGAACAAACTGTGCAGACTCTCGCCCAACACCTCGCACCCGGCGACACCATCATCGATGGCGGCAACTCCTATTTCAAAGACGACGTCCGGCGCTCCAATGCCCTCAAGGAAAAAGGCATTCACTACGTCGATGTCGGCACCAGCGGCGGCGTCTGGGGCCTCGACCGTGGCTACTGCATGATGCTCGGCGGCCCCAAAGAAGCCGTGCAGCGCCTCGATCCCATCTTCAAAACCCTCGCTCCCGGCATCGGCGACATCCCGCGCACCCCCGGCCGCGAAAAACTCGGTGGCACCGCTGAGCAGGGCTACATTCACTGTGGCCCTTCCGGCTCCGGCCACTTCGTCAAGATGGTTCACAACGGCATCGAATACGGAATCATGCAGGCTTACGCCGAAGGTTTCGACATTTTCAAGAACGCCACCAGCAAGGAACTTCCCGAGGACCTGCGCTACAACCTCAACCTGCCCGACATTGCCGAAGTCTGGCGGCGCGGCAGCGTCGTGAGCTCCTGGCTCCTCGACCTCACCGCGATGGCGCTCGCCGAAAATCCCACCCTGGCCGAGTACAGCGGCTTCGTGCAGGATTCCGGCGAAGGCCGCTGGACGATCCAGGCTGCCATCGACGAAGCCGTCCCCGTCGATGTGCTGTCGGCTGCTCTCTTCGTCCGCTTCCGTTCGCGCCAGGAACATACTTTCGCGGAGAAGATGCTCTCCGCCATGCGGCAAAAGTTTGGCGGCCACGTAGAACCTAAAGCCGCCGGGAAACCGGCATAGCTTTCTCGGCCGCAACCAACTTCCCGCAACCGAAACACAAAGATCAGGAAGGCATCCATGGTCCAGACCGCCACCACGCCCGTCACCACGACACAGCCCTTGGGAAAACCCGCAGACCCGTGCGTGATGGTCATCTTCGGCGCCTCGGGTGATCTCACACGGCGCAAGTTGATCCCCGCGCTCTATAACCTGGCGCGTGCTCAGCTGCTGTCGCGCGAGTTTGCCGTCGTCGGCATCGCGCGTAGCCCCATGTCCACCGAGGACTACCGCAAGAAAGTCTCCGAAGACATGAAGCAGTTTGCCACCGGAGATATAGATCCCGATCTCTGGGAATGGTTCGTCCGCCGCATGCACTACCTCTCCGGAAACTTCGACGACCCCGCAACTTACCCCAAGCTCAAGCAACTTCTCGAGAAGATCGACAAGGATCACTCTACCCACGGCAACTACTTCTACTACCTGGCCACCGCGCCCGACGCCTTCGGCCCCATCGTAGAAAGCCTCGCCGCCAACGGCCTGATGGACCAAAGCAACGATCATTGGCGCCGCGTCATCATCGAAAAGCCTTTCGGGCACGACATCGACAGCGCCCGCGCCCTGAACCAACAACTCCTCAAGGTCGCCTCCGAGAAGCAGATCTATCGCATCGATCACTACCTCGGGAAAGAAACAGTCCAGAACATCCTGGCCTTGCGTTTTGCGAACGGAATCTTCGAGCCCATCTGGAACCGGCGTTACATCGACCACATCCAGATTTCAGTGGCGGAAACCGTTGGCGTCGAGAAGCGCGGCGGCTACTACGACACCGCGGGTGCTCTGCGCGACATGGTGCCCAACCACATCATGCAGCTCATCACCTTGACCGCGATGGAGCCCCCGGTTTCCTTCCGGGCCGACGCCGTGCGCGACGAGCAGTCGAAGATTCTGCACGCAATCCAGCCCCTCAGTTCCGAGGAAGTGCTCACCCGCACCGTGCGTGGCCAATACGGCGAAGGCGTGATGAACGGCCAGCGCGTCCCCGCCTACCGCGCCGAGCCGGGTGTCCCCCCCGATTCGCGCACCGAAACCTTTGTCGCCATGAAGCTTCTGATCGATAACTGGCGCTGGGCGGACGTCCCCTTCTAC
>Ga0307479_10003155_pt1 | contig 14990 bp, 8 predicted proteins | sample atmos_gasesECM4C_FD_203743 | JGI IMG/M metagenome (GOLD analysis project Ga0307479, IMG submission 203743) | Hardwood forest soil microbial communities from Morgan-Monroe State Forest, Indiana, United States - atmos_gasesECM4C_515 | ecosystem: Environmental > Terrestrial > Soil > Temperate... | reverse complement strand
CTCCCCCTCAATGGCCGAAGCTTCGCGCAGTTGACGCAATTAATGCCGGGTGTCTCCCCCGCAGCGAACTTCGACTCCAAGGATAAAGGGCTATTGGCGGGTGTCGATTTCTCGGTAAACGGCAACAATACTACCGCCAACGTTTTCAATGTGGATGGCGTGAACAACAACGACGTTGGATCGAACCGAACCATTCTGGTATACCCCTCGATCGATTCCATCCAGGAGTTCAAGATTCTGCGTAACAGCTATGGCCCGGAATATGGGCAAGCCAGTGGCGCCGTCATCAACATTGTTACCCGTAGCGGCTCGAATCAGTTTCGTGGTGGTGTCTACTACTTCGGCCGGAACGATGTACTGAATGCGACCGACTTCTTCAATAACCTGAACAAGATTCCGAAGAACAAATTGCGCCGTAACGATTACGGATACAATGTCGGCGGTCCAATCAAAAAGGACAAGCTGTTCTTCTTCTGGAGCCAGGAGTGGAACCACGAGCTTCGCGGCAAGGCCCGTACCGCCACTGTGCCCACGGCCGCAGAGCAGATGGGGGATTTCACCAATCGCCGAACAGACCTGGATGCCAATGGGAACCCCTGCGATCCCGCTCCGACGGATCCGACGACTAAGGCCGTGCTCACGAAGGTCCCACAGATTTCCCCAGTGGGGCAGTTGCTTGTGAATATTTTGCCGTTACCGAACGTCGCCAACCCGGTTAATTGCCAAAATTGGGCTCAGTCGTTCGCCGCCCCTATCTACTGGCGCGAAGAAAGCATCCGCGGGGACTACCAGATCGCCAAGACTTGGTCCCTGACGGGCCGCTTCACACAGGACCACTGGAGCCAGCCGGTTCCCAGCACGTTGGGATTCTGGGGCGACGATCGCTATCCCTCCGTTGAGAGCAACTGGTTGCAACCCGGCTATCAGGCAACCGTCAAGCTGACCAAGCTGTTTGGCGGCTCTGCCGTCAACGATTTTCAGGTATCTTATTCCTCGAATCGAATTACGATAACGCGCGGGGGGACCAACCCGGGGCTGGCCAGCCAGATCGCCGCCGGGTTCACACCGTTTTTCCCGCTATCCCAAAAAGCTGCCGGAAAGCAGATTGGTTATCCCGTTTTCTGGGGTGGTCTCGGGGCCGAGGCGAACTCGGACAACATCTGGACCATCGCCCCGTGGCACAACAACGAGCAGCTCGTCGTCCTGAAGGATGATTACTCCAAAGTTATCGGCAATCACACTTTCAAGGTGGGCTTTCTGGTCAGCAATAACCAGAAGAATGAATTGGTCAATGCGTCGTCGGCCGAAAACGCTCAATTCTGGGGCGTCAGCAGCGGGAATACCGGCAATGGCGTATTTAACGCGCTTTGGGCTGGGCGGCAATGGGGCTTCTCGGAGTTGCAGACCAACCCGTTCTCCCAGACTCGGTGGCACGATATTGAGCCTTACTTTGGAGATACCTGGAAGGTTCGCCGCAATCTGACTCTAGAATATGGCTTTCGCTGGTCGATGTTGCGCAATCCCTACAGTGGACCGGACAAGATCGCCAGCTTCAGTCCCGCCGCTTACAATCCGGCCTTGGGCGGTGACCCCTGCAACGGAATCTTGATTGTTCCCGGCACAAATTTCTGTAAGGCCGCCGGGTTCCTCGGCGGAACTCCTGGGCTTAACCGCTCCTTGAAAGCCGAAAACAACCATGCCATCGCCCCGCGACTCGGTATCGCCTGGGATCCCCGCAACGATGGCAAGATGGCGATTCGCGCCGGGTTGGGCCAGTTCTTCCAGCGCGAGCGCCTGAACAACTATTTGCAATTGGCGGCTAACTCGCCATTCTCCTTGAGTGCTGGAGGGACTCGTACGTTTGATGCCGCCCCAGCGCCCGGTTCGCTGACTGCCTCCGGGTCCCCAAGCTACGGTATCTCTACTGACTCGAATCTTCCCAACACCTGGCAATGGAACGTGACAGTCGAGCGGGAGGTCCTTCCGGACAGCAAGCTGGAGGTGGCCTACGTAGGTAACCGGGGCATCCACTTGCTTCAGTTCAGCGATGCGAATGGCGTTCCTGCCGCTCAGCGCCTGAATTTCGCGCTCAATAACAGTAACAGCGTCCGGCCAGCTACTTCTTTTGGGTTCATCACCTATGGCACTTGGAGCGGAGACTCGAACTACCATGCTCTGCAAGTCCTGTACCGTACCAAAATGAAAGCAGTGAGTGCCCAGTTTGCTTATACATTTTCCAAGTCGCTATCGAATACGGATATTACGAATAGCGGTAATAACAACCGGGCGAGCCTGTTGCTCGATCCTGCGAACCCTCATCTGAACTACGGTCCGAGCCAAATCAATCGGCCGCATATCTTCGTGGCAAACATTGTTTATCAGGCTCCGAAGTTTGCCGGGTATAACGCTTTGGCCCGGAACGTCTTGGGAAGCTGGGAACTGGCTGGCATTTTGGATTACGCTAGCGGTTCTTCCATGACCGTTTTTGCCGGTCGGTCAGCGAGCGGGGCTCCCGGCGGGATAAGTGGCACCGGCTCCAACCAGGACAACGTCCGTCCACTCGAGGTGCCGGGGCAGTCTTGTCGTGCTCCTGCGGGCTCTCCGAAATTCCAGTGGCTGAACCCCAACCGCTGGACTCTAAACGGCTTCCAGTTGGGTACATTTGGCAATGCCTCTATTGGGGAATGCCTCTCACCAGGGCTTGCCAACACAGACTTCTCCGTCTACAAGAACTTCAAAATCCGGGAGAAAGTAACCATGCAGTTCCGCATGGAGTTCTTCAATCTGTTTAACAAGACTCAGTTCCTTGGCAATACTCAGGACGCGGGTAATATCAACCCCATTCTGTCGAACAGTGTTCTGGCATGCACCGCGGCCAACGTCAACACGGCTGGCAGCGCGTGTTTCGGTAAGCCAGTGAATACCACAGTATGGGACGCCGCCAATACGCGCAATCCCAGCTTCGGACAGGCCACCCAGGACAAAGGACCCCGCGAAATCCAATATGGTCTGAAGTTCAACTTCTGATATCCTGGAACTGAAGCATCTGGGTGGGGCTTGACGCAAGTCGAGCCTCACCCAAACTCTCTTAGTCATCTAGGCATGCAGGGGACGTTTCTTGCTGAGTCCGTTGCTTCACGCGCGGAGGAATTTAGGTGGAGTTCTCCGGTTGGGTGTCACGCTCGCTTTCTTCCTCGTTCTCACTCCCGCCAGCCCGCAATCCCCGAAAGTCGCACCAGCCCCCGAAGACAGCCTGCAGCAACATTATGACGCCGCCCGAACCTTCCAACTAGGCGGTGATCAGGAGCATGCCGCCGCGGAGTATAAGGCATTTCTGGCCGACGCTGTGCGCCACAGCGCCATTGCCCGCAACCATGCGGGCGAGTCTGGTGAGGCCGCCACTCTGTTTGACGAGGCATTGCGTTTGGCTCCGGACGATAGTGATGTTCGCCTGGATTTTGCCTTGATGCGTTTGGAACAAGGTAACTTGCCGGAAGCTCGGTCCCTGACGGAAAAGGTTGTCGAATCTTCTCCCGGTAATGCCCAGGCGCGCGCCGTTCTTGGCCGAATTCTTTTCACTCAGGGCGACTACAAGGCTGCCCGGGAACACCTGGAGGCCGCAGTCGTCGCCGCCCCCAGCTTCGATGTGGGATATGTCCTGGGCATGACCTATATCAAACTAAATGATCTGGTACGGGCTCGCCTGCTGTTCGACGACATGCTCACGGGGTTGGGAGATAAGGCGCAGATCCATATTTACTTTGGACGTGCTTATCGCGAAGGAGAGTCGGAGGCCCTGGACAACGCAGTCCAGGAATTCAAGAAAGCCATAGCCAAGGACAACAAAGTGCCGCAGGCACACTATTTTCTCGCGCTCGCCTACCTCGACCGTGACGGTGAGTCCGGCTTTTCGGAAGCTGTGCCAGCGTTGCAAGCGGAACTCAGGACCAACCCCGAAGATTATCGCAGCCATTATCTGCTTGGATATATCGCGATGAAGCAGCACAACTTGAAGGAAGCCGAAAGCGAATTGCTCCACGCCGCCACAGTCGAACCACAAAACCCAGATCCTTTGGTTTTTCTCGGGCCTGTGTACGAGGAGGAGGGTCGCGAAGCGGAGGCAGAGGCAACGGCGCGTAAAGCGATCGCCCTGACCAAGGACGTCTCGCGCAACGTCTACCAGATCAACCAAGTCCACTATGTGCTTGCGCGGATTCTGCTGCGAACGGGCCGAGAGGAGGAAGGGGAAAAAGAAATGGCGCTCTCCAAGGAGCTTCGGGACCGGGTGGCGCATCCGGAGTTAGTCCGGAACCAGAAGCTGACCGATTTCGTGAATCTGACGCAAGGACAAGGGGAGAAAGCGAGTCAGCCGGATATGGCAGCGGCTTCCGTTTCGCCAGAAGAGCAGAAGAAAGCACAGGCCTATGTGAATCAGCTCAAGCCAGCGATCGCCGATGCTTACAATAACCTCGGTGTGATCGCCGCAGGCCAAAAAAAGTTTCTAACTGCCGTGGACTATTTCCGCAAAGCGAGCGCCTGGAATCCCTCCCTAGATACACTTGACCGCAATTGGGGCATGGCGGCTTTCTACGCCAATCAGTACGATCAGGCGGTTGCGCCGCTGGGCCGACAACTGCACGAACACTCCGACGACCTGCGCGTCAGGGCCGCACTCGGTCTCAGTTTCTTCATGCTGGAGAACTACCCTGTGGCGCTAAAAACTCTGCAGCCAGTACAAAGTGAGGTCGACAACGATCCGGGCCTAGCTTACGCCTATGCCGTATCATTGGTGAAGACCGGGGAATACGCGGAGGGCGTCCGCCGACTCAAATCCCTGGATCAATCGAATCCCAATTCCGCGGACGTCCACATGTTGCTGGGTGAAGCCTTCGCAGACCAGGGAGAATACGGCACGGCCCTGGAGGAATACCACAAGTCTCTGGCACTCAATCCTATTCAGGCACAGACACATTTTCTGACCGGGCTGGCGCTCCTCCGCATCGGTAGTCCGTCGGAAGCCGTCCAGGAATTTCGTGCGGCACTCAAGCTCAACCCCACCGATGCTTCTACGAAGTATCACCTTGCCTTTGCGCTGATTGAGCTTCAACAGAAAGATGAAGCGCTTACTCTCCTGCAGCAGGTCATCCAGCAGGATCCGAAATACGCGGACGCCTACTATGAGCTGGGTAAGCTGCAACTTGAGAAGGGGGATATCGCGGCTGCCATCTCCAGTCTCGAAGCCGGGATCAAACTCAGTCCGGACAGTGACTACATTCACTACCAATTGGCGATGGCCTACCGTCGTGACTCGCGAAGCGAGGATGCCGAGCGGGAGATAAAGCTTTACCAGGCCCTCAAGAATCTCCACCGAGGACGAAATGTGCCGAAATAAAACTGAGGAGTGGTTCGTGCTGCGTCTCCTACTGGTAATGGCTCTCCTCTGCTTGTCGGGCGCCCCCCGTGCCTGGACGCAGGAGTCAACTACGCAGGCGCACTCTTTGGTTGTCGCAGCCAAGGCCCAGTTAGCGCGTGGCAATCTTCAGGGCACCGAAAAGATTCTCTGGTCGGTACTCGCTTCCGAACCTGACAATGAGGAAGCTCTTACCCTGCTCGGTATTATTCGCGGTCGGCAGCAGCGCTTTTTGGAGTCCGAGACTCTGTTCCGGCGCCTCTTGCAACTCAACCCCAAATCGATTGTGGCCTGCACAAATCTCGCCAACGCTCTCCGAGCGCAAGACAAATTCGATCAGGCCATCGAGCAATACAAGCAAGCCCAGATCCTTGCACCTGAAGACTCTGGCCTAAAGCTCAAACTGGCCAGCCTTTATGTCGAGCGGGGGCTTTTCACTGAAGCCCTCTCCACACTGGGCGCGATTCCACCCGAACGATTTCCCCCCGCAGCTATTCCGATCAAGGCTGCAAGCTTGGTGGCATTGGGACGCAAATCAGAGGCCGAGGCACTCATTCCACGAACTAAAGACTCCCCGGTTGCCGCCATGGATGTGGCGGAAGTTTTTCTCAAGGGGAACCTTCCTAACGAGGCTCTCCGGGTCTTGGACCTTGCCACCCCAGTGCTGAAACGCACTCCTGCTCGCTTTTATTACCTGAAGGGCCTAGCGTGGCAAGCGACAGGACAGGCGACTGCCGCCCTGAGCAATTTTCGGCAGGCTCTGGCAATCGATCCCAAGTCCCTAGATACGCTGCTCGCTATGGCCGACATTTATGCCGTCAAGAATCAGCATGCCGACGCGATGGCCGTCCTAGGGCGGGCACGTGTACTAGCTCCCGATGCCGTCCCCGTACTCCGTCGTGTGGTAATCGAGGCCATGAACACGGGCGAGAACCGCACAGCTCGCGAGACAGCTTCGGAACTCGAACAAAAGAGTGCTGGGAACCTCGATGATAAATACCTGGTCGCCGCCGTTATGCTGCAAGAGCAGGAGTACCAGACAGCAAGCCGCATCTTGGAAGTGTACGTAACCCAACGCCCCCAGGACAGCAAAGCTTGGTTGGGGCTAGGGCTGGCCTATCTGAACCAGCAGCGCTACGCCGATGCTCGGAAAGCCCTGGAGCGCTCCTTGCAATTGGATCCTGACCTCGTTGAAGCCGAGTACGAGCTTGGAGTCGTGGCCAGTAAGGAGGGAAATGCCCAGGAAGCCATCCAACGCTTAGAACATGTGGTCGAGGAGCAGCCCGGACATGCGAAAGCGCTCCTCAATCTTGGGACTCTTTACCTCCAAACAGAAGAATTGGAGAAGGCACAGGGCGCGTTCGAGCGCTCGGAGGCCACCGACCCCACCGACCCGGAAACGGAATACCAGCTGAGCCTGCTTTCCAACCGGATTGGCAGATCGGAGGAGGCCCGCCAGCACATGGAGCGCTTCCGCCAGCTAAAGCAAGAAAAAGATCGCGCTGTCCACGGGGTTAGCGAACAACAGCCGAAGACAAAGTGAAACGGCAGTGCGAGCCGAGAACCGAAGAACAAAGGAACCTATTTGTCTGGCGATGCATTGTTATCCATCGGCGCGGACCGCTTCTCTTCTGAACTCTGCCCCGCAAACGGCATCTTTTGCTGCACTCCTTTGCCTTCCACAATTGTGTAGATGAAGTCGGCCGGAAGATCTCTGTAAACTTCTTTCTTCCCGCTAGGCCAGGAGACTTCCACCGTGCTCATGTTGGTTCGCGGTCCCAGGCCGAAATGCAAGCGCAGATCGTTCTGGGATAGGTAGCTGGAGCCGCTCCGTACCTCGTTGATTTGCACAAGGTCTCCCGCGGTCACGGTGATCCGGGCGCCGATCGCCGCCTTGTTGCTCTTGGTTCCTACCAACTGGAATAGGACTGCATGGTTCGAGCTCTGCGTACGATTAATCAGCAACGTGGGTGGCTCTCCCACATTTAGGAGCAGGACATCGATCTTGCCGTCATTGTTCACATCCCCGAATGCGGCACCGCGTCGAGACGCAAGCCGCAGATCGTTCAGACCGGAGATGGCCGTGACATCCTCGAAGGTTCTGTCGCGATTGTTCCGGAACAGCAGTAGAGGCTGTCGGTAGGGCGCGCCCCCTTTCACGAGATCCATCTGCGGATAGACGTGACCGTTAGCCACGAAAATATCCAGCCATCCATCGTTATCCATGTCGAAGAACGCCGTGCCCCAGCCTACCAGCGGGTAGCTGGGTTGGGCTACGTGCGCGCTCCAACTGATGTCCGTGAATCCCTTTGCGCCCTGATTCCTATAAAGAGTGTCGGGTTCTTCCGTAAAATTGGTTACGAAGATGTCGAATCGCCCGCTATGATCGATGTCACCGAAATCAACGCCCATCGATCCCTGCTCACGGCCATCCACGCTCAGCGCCGCACCCGACAATAAGGCGACATCCTCAAACGTGCCGTCGTGTTTGTTGTGGTAGAGATAGTTGGGACCGGCATCATTCGCTACGTAGAGATCCGGCCACCCGTCATTGTCATAGTCGGCCCAAACGCCCTGCATGCCGAAGTAGTGATTCGGATCATCTACCCCGGCCTTCTTCGAAACGTCTTCAAAGGTCCCGTCGCCACGATTGCGGAACAAGAAGTCGGATTCACCGGGAAGTCCCCAGGGACCACATTGCACCGGGATGCCGCGAAATCGGCAGGTCTTGTCATTGCTGCCGAACTCTGGCAGCTTGTTGATATCGATCTCCACATAGCGTGGCACGAAAAGATCGACGAAGCCATCGCGGTCGTAATCCGCCCATGACGCGCCGGTGCTGAACCCGCCTACCCGTACACCAGCTTTGTCTGTGACATCTTCGAACTTGCAGTTGCCCACGTTGCGGTACAAGACGTTGCCGCCATATCCCGTGACATAGATGTCCTGCCAGCCATCGTTGTCGAAGTCGGCTACCGCGACGCCCATGCCCCAGCCCTTGCGGGTGAGGCCAGCGGTCTTGGTGATGTCTCTGAACTTCAGGTTGCTATCCTGATGATAAAGCGTGATCATCAGGTCGCCGCCTTGGCGATACTGGTCCACTGAAGAGCCGTTCACGGTCACAATGTCGAGCTTACCGTCATTGTCACAGTCGATGAAACCAACGCCCCCGCTCATCGATTCGACGATATAGCGCTTTTCGGGCGAGGAGAGGTGCGGGACACTCAAGCCTGCTTCTTTGGTGATGTCTTCAAAACGGGGTGTCGGCTGAGCTGGGGGAGGATTCTGAGAGGCGCTACCAAGAACCAATAGAACCCCCAAGGTGATTAGACAAAACTTGCCCATGGAATCCTCAAAGTTTAGCACAGTGTTGACGCGAGTGCGGCAACTGGTCAGAGAATGCCACACAACGTGTGCGCGCCCCAGGCTGAATCGGAACATCATTAACTACCGTGTTTTCCGTCGAGTGGAAGGCCTCGACCGACTCGCGACCCAGGTCTCCACACCCCTTCTGTGGCGTATGATGATGTGCCTTCTCCTCCTCGGCTGCCTGGCTCAATGGATAACTTCGGCGCAAAAGATGCCGGAAAAGTCGCCGCCACTGGCTCCTAATTTTCGGCTTACGGACATTACGGCATCCGCCCGGATCCATTTTGAGCACGCGGTCTCTCTGGAGAAAAAGTATCTGGTGGAATCGATGAGCGGTGGCGTCTTGCTGCTGGACTATGATCAGGACGGTTGGCTTGACATTTACTTTACGAATGCCCCCAGTGTGGACCAGGCACTTCATGGACAGAAGGTTCGAAGCGCCCTCTATCACAATAATCATGACGGGACGTTTACCGATGTCACCGACCAGGCGGGTGTGGGTTATCCCTGTTGGGCGATGGGCGGTGCCGTGGCCGACTACAACAACGATGGCTGGCCCGACATCCTCGTCACCTGCGAAGATGGACTTGTGCTCTACCGCAATAATGGTGACGGGACCTTCACCGACGTTACGAAGCAGGCTCGCCTGACCGACCCGCACTGGACCACAGGTGCGGCTTTTGCTGACTATGATGGCGACGGCTTCGTGGACCTCATGGTTACACGTTATGTGGAATTCGACCTCAAGAACCTACCACAGTTTGGTGTCGGCCCTACCTGTCATTTTCGTGGCATCCCGGTGCAATGCGGGCCACGCGGCATGAAGGGTCTGGGAGACAGCCTCTATCACAACAATGGAGACAGCACCTTTACGGATGTCTCCAAGTCGGCCGGAGTGGATGACCCGGCCGGCTACTACGGTCTGGGTGTCCTCTGGAGTGATTTCAATGACGACGGCCGACCCGACTTGTTCGTTGCCGATGATTCGACCCCCAACTATCTTTATCGCAACGATGGCGGTGGGCATTTCACCGATGTGAGTTTCGTGTCTGGAACAGCGGTTAGCAGCGATGGGAGCGAAATGGCGGGGATGGGCGTGGCTGCCTGCGACTACACCCACAGCGGACGCTTTTCCATCCACGTCACCAACTTTGAGGGCCAGAACAACTCTCTCTATCGCAACGAGGGGCGTATGAGCTTCACCGAAGCATCCTATGCTGCCGGGATCGGCGCGGCCACCGTGCCATATTTAGGTTGGGGCACCGGCTGCGTGGACCTAGATAACGACGGCTGGCCGGACTTGTTCGTCGTCAACGGTCACGTCTATCCTCAGGTGGATACGCTCGAGGTGGGGGCCAAGTACCGCGAGCGCAAGCTTGTATTCTTGAACCAGCACGACGGCACCTTTCGGGATGTCAGCAATCTCGTCGGCGCAGCAACCACGGTCCCGCAGCCGAGCCGCGGCGCCGCTTTCGGTGATCTCGACAACGACGGGAGAATTGATATTGTGGTCGAGAATATTGACGGTGCCCCGATGATCCTGCACAATGACGGCGACGACACGAATCACTGGATTTCGCTGCAATTAGTTGGCACGCGCAGTAATCGTCTAGGCGTCGGCAGCAAAGTAAAAGCGCTCGCGGGCTCGCTGGTCCAGATCGACGAAGTACGCAGCGGAGGCAGCTATCTCTCGCAGAGCGATACACGGATTCACTTCGGTTTGGGGAATGAGAAAAAGGTGGACCGGATCGAAATCCGCTGGCCCTCGGGAGGGACTGAAACTCTGCAAAACCTGTCAGCGGACCGGTCGTACGTCATTAAGGAAGGCGAGGGAATTGTGCCGCCAGAAAGAGCGCGCCCCATCGCAAAGAAACCCGCGCCAACGACATCGCCAAGTCGATAACGATCCGGGCCGGAGCGATGGCGCAGCCGGCTTCCGATACGACGGCGTGCCGAAAAGAGGGTGGGCACATATTGGCAAGGAGCCTAGTACGGCTAAGTCGAAGTTCTTGGGCAGGTCGCGCCGCATGAATTTGAAGACCGAGAGACGCCTATGCCTTGCGGTCGCTCTCACACTCTCGTCGTGTGTCTCGGTTTTTGCGCAGCAAATCCAACGACCTCCCGAGTCCACCATCCGCACCACCACGCGCGTAGTCCTCGTGGATGCCATCGTCACCGATGCTTCTCACGTGGTCACCGGCTTGACGGCTTCCGACTTTACGATCCTGGAGGATGGCAAGCCTCAGAAGGTTTCTTTTTTTTCGTTCGAGTCGCGTAAGCAACGCGAAGCCCGACCGCCGCTACGCCCGCTACGCTCCGACGTTTTCACCAACCGGCCCGAATATCACAGCGCGAGTGGTCCTCTGGTCGTCCTTCTGTTGGATGGACTGAATACTCCACCCGGACAACAAAACTATGTACGGCAGCAGATATTGAAGTATCTCGGCAATCTGAAGCTTTCCGGTCCTGGCACAGCCATCCTGGCGCTAGGGAATGACCTATCGGTTTTGCAAGACTTCACCACCGATTCGCAACTACTCTTGGCGGCGGTACGTGGCTACAAAGGGGGCCGCACCGTGGTGGATGTCGAGTCTCCCAAAATCGACATCCCCGTCACCACTGGTCCTGGTGGAGGAGTTCCAGCCCAAGCCAACGTGCAAGCCCCACTGACGGCTGGAGGAGGAGGAACCGACACTGCAGCCGACATTTCGCCCGGCACAAATGTTTTCAATTCGTTTCAAGAGTTGGCCGATTCGTTGAAGCGCTTCGAAAAAACAGTGTCCGTCGATGAACAGGACGTCCGCGTGCACACCACACTGGAGGCTTTGCGAATCATTGGCCGCGCCGTTGTCGGTTACCCTGGCCGGAAGGCTCTGCTTTGGTTCTCGGCTGGCTTTCCATTTGATTTGGCGCTGGATGAGAGTATGGATCTGGAGTTTTCAAAGTCATACCGAGTTCAAATTCGCCAAACCGCGGCCGTGCTCTCCGATGCCAATGTGGCCGTTTATCCCATCGACGCGCGCGGCCTGCTCGCCGCCGGGACTCTCGCCGACCCGACGATCCCTGCTACTGCAGGGTTTCCCGACAAATCGCTCGCTTCGGCCACCTGGCAAAAATTCGACGCGGAAGCAACCATGGACCATTTGGCGCGTGATACGGGCGGAGAAGTTTTTCGTAATACCAATGATCTCAATACCGCCCTCCAGGCTGCGGTCGCCGACTCTCAGTCCTACTATGTGCTCGGCTACTATCCTGAACGGAAGAACTGGGACGGCAAATTTCACAACATCAAGGTCGTAGTCGCCAATAAACAGCTTAAGATCCGCTCTCGCACGGGATACTTCGCCGTGGATCCGGCGGACTGGCGCAAGAGCGGCGACGAGAAGCAAATGATCTCACCGTCGGCTTTGCAAACACTGGCCGCCACTGGCCTTTTGTTTTATGCGCATCAGGTACTTCCGGAGAAGAAGGGGCAGCCCGTGACCGTCGAAATCCTGACCGATGCCAGTACGGTTTCGTTCGGTTCTGGTCCAGATTTAACCTACAATACAAACCTCGAATTTCAGGTCGGGGCGTTTACACCTGATGGCAGCCTGGCGCGGCTGGAAACGCAGGTTGCTCAAGCCGATCTGCGTCCGGAAACGTACCAGCAGGTTATGAAGAATGGTATTCCCGTTCGCGTCCAGCTCTCACTCAAACCGGGCCGCTATCTCCTGCGCGTCGCCGCGCGCGATAACCGGAACGGGCATCTCGGCACGCTTGACATGCCTTTGAACATTCCATAGGCTGGTTTTGCGACCAGCTGCTGGCACCCCCGCCTCACAACAGCGCCACATTTGATTTCTTAAATAATGTCGGCGCGCTCGACCCGAGTAGACTGTCATGTAGGGCCTGCGGCCCGCGAAACCTCATGAAAATCACTCCGAGGTATGATCGCGACGTTCCGGGGCGGCGAGTCGTAACCACATTCGAGAAATCTTGGCGTAGGTCCAGTCGTTCACCGGTCGCTTAGGCATCAAAACTCTTTGGGATACAATCAAGGCATGCTCCGGACTCCTTCGCGGCTTCTTTTCCCCATTTTCTCCACACTTTCCATGCTCATCGTCTTTCTCGTTTTCTCGGCCGCCTCGCGCTCCCAAGCCCCCAGCCAGCAACCGGGCAGCGCTCGCGTCCCTCTCCCCAAGCTTCCCACCCCCTCGAAGAGAGACCGCAGCGGCCTACCGCCCGTCCCAACCTTCAAAGACATCGCCAAGGACGTCGGCCTTACCGCCTCCCACATCGCCGCTCCTGAAGCCCACTATGTCATCGACTCGACCAGCGGCGGTGTTGGGCTCTTCGATTGCGACGATGACGGCCGTCTCGATGTCGTCCTCATCAACGGCTCCACCGTAGAGCGCTTCCGTGCCGGCGGCGACGCTCTCGTTACTCTCTATCACCAGGAGCCCGATGGCACCTTCAAGGACATCACCAAGGAAGCCGGCCTCACCCGCCGCGGCTGGGGCATGGGCGTCTCGTGCAGTCCGTTGTCGCCGCTAATCCCCGTCACGCTCGGGCCCAGAACGTTCTCGGCCGCATCGAGCTCTATCGCGGCGATTTTCCCGCCGCTATTCGCGATCTCCAAGCCTCCATCGCGCTGGATGACGACTTTGAGAGTTCTTACTTCCTCGGCATTGCCTACCTCAAAGCGAAGCGTTTCTCCGATGCCCAGCGATGGTTCCAGCACTTGCAGGAAACCATGGGTGATTCCGCCGCTTTGCACGTACTGATTGGGCGCGCATATACCATCGGCCACTTTCCCGAATCCGCTGTTGCCGAATTTCGCAGAGCCGTTCAGCTCGAACCAAAATATCCGCATGCTCACGGCTTGCTGGGCTGCTCCATTCTCGAATTTCGCGGCGAAGAAGCCTATCCGCAAGCCCGCTTGGAATTTGAGCGCGAGCTGAAGCTTCATCCAGAGGATTACAACGCGCTGCTGCTCCTTGGTATTTCCGCCGTCGCGCTCCGCGATTTCCCTGCTGCCGAAGCTGCTCTCCTCCACGCCAGCCGGCTCCGTCCCGATGAATCTTTCACCTATCTCTATCTCGGTGAAACATACAGCGAAACGAAGCGACTTCCTCAGGCCGTCGAAGCACTCGAAAAATATATCCGCCTCACCGGCGACCCCGAAGAAGTTCCCCGCGATGTCAGCCGCGCCTACTATTTGCTTGGCCAGGATTTGCGCCGTCTCGGCCGTCTCGACGAAGCCCAAAAAGCTCTCGCCAATTCCCAGCGCTATCGCGAAGCCAAATTCCGCTACGACGCCCAGCACATTTTTGACGAGCCTGCCGCTCCTTCCGACGGCGACAGTCACACTTCCGACCGCATCTCCGGACTGCTCGAATCCGGCGCCCACGACCAGCAGAAGTCCACCGAAGCGATGGTCCAGGGAGGCGTCCAGGAAAATCTCGCCGCCCAGCGCCCGCCGGCTCCTCAACAAGCTGCCGAGTCCAAGGCCGCGAAAGAATACCGCGCCTTCGCTTCCGAAATTCTCGCCAGCTCTTACAACGACCTCGGCGGCATGCGGGCCAAAGCTTCGAATTTCTCGGATGCCGCGGAACTCTTCAAACAAGCCGCGATCTGGAGACCCGCACTTCCCGGCCTCGACCGCAACTGGGGCCTAGCCGCTTATCGCGCCGAGCTTTATTCCGAAGCCATCCCGCCCCTCGAACGCCAGCTCGCCGCCTCTCCTGATGACCCGTGGTGAGCGCAAGCCGCGCACTTTAGGGCGGGGTAAGCGAGCCGTTAATCCAGTAAAAACAGTTATTGCGGTTCGTAGTCAATTGATGTATGTTATGCAACATGGGCTACGAACGAACCAACATTTACCTCAGCAAACCGCAAAAGGCGGCGGTGGAGAAACTCGCGAAAAAGATAGGCATCTCAACAGCCGAACTGATCCGACGCATTCTCGATAAAGAGTTAGAAAGAGTCGCCAAGTGAGCAAAAAGGGCCAACCGCTAACCGCAATCGTTTGCTTTGGATGCCGCCGAACACAATTTCTTCAGCAGAGGAAAATCACTCCTGGCGACGGCTATACCTGTGGATTCATGGGACACGGTGGAAAGAATCCTTACTTTGTTCTTCCCGCCGTACCGGAGGGGTGTATTCGCCACATCATCCCCCATGCGGCAGGGGTATGCCGTGGATACCGTAGTTGTTTTGCAACACCCGA
>Ga0307479_10003154_pt1 | contig 14997 bp, 14 predicted proteins | sample atmos_gasesECM4C_FD_203743 | JGI IMG/M metagenome (GOLD analysis project Ga0307479, IMG submission 203743) | Hardwood forest soil microbial communities from Morgan-Monroe State Forest, Indiana, United States - atmos_gasesECM4C_515 | ecosystem: Environmental > Terrestrial > Soil > Temperate... | reverse complement strand
CGCGGGCTCTTGAAGCAGGGGAGGGTGCGCGAGGCGGAGGAGCTGCTCCTCCGGCTCGCGACGTCGCCCGATGCCGCGCACCGGGCGGGCCTGCTCGCGCACAAGGAGGGCCAACCGCATCTGGCGGTGCGGCTCTTGAAGCGCGCGGCCGAGCTTGCGCCGCGGAGCGCCGAGATCCGCAACGACCTCGGCCTCGCGCATCTCGCTGCGGGAGAAGTAGGGCTGGCGGCGCTCGCGCAGCGCGAGGCGGTGCTGCTCGATCCGGAGCAGACCGGCGCGCGCGCGCAGCTGGCGGCCGCGCTGGAGGCGCTGGGCGACGACGAGGGCGCGGCGCGCGAGCTCGCCGAGCTCTTGGAGCGCCTGGGTCCGCAGCCGGCGCTTGCTGCGCGGCAGATCGCGCTCGAGGACGCGGCCCGGCGGGCGGCGCAACGGCGGCTGCTGGGCGCATCGCCTTCGCGTCTCTCGCAGAGCCCACTGGTAGGGACGGCGCTGGCGCGCTCCATCGGCCAGCCGCTGCTCTTCCGCGCGCCGTTCGCCGAGCTGCGCGGCACGGCCGAAGGCGTATTGAAGCGGCTCGACCTGGTCTTCGACTCGATGGACGCCTCGATGGGCCGGAGCGACCTCTCCTACGGCGGCACGATTCTCGAGGAAGACGGCCGCCGCGTCCCCCTCGACGAATTTACCGCGGCGGGCATCGTCTTTCTCTCGGAAGCGCTGGGCATCGAGACTTCCCGCGCCCGCCGGATGCTCTCGTTCCTGCTCACCCCGGAGTGCGGCCTCGGCCCGCACCGCTTTGCCGGCGCCAAGGTCGGCTGGACCATTTCCGCCGGCAACGGCTCGCGCAAGTACGGCCTCTACGCCGAGCTCTAGCGGAGCTTGTAGCGCGCGACCTGGCCGGTGTTGCCGTTGCCGAAATAGAGCCAGCCGTCGGCGGTGATGGTGCAGGTCGCGCTGTCTCCGTGGGGGAAGGGCAAGTCCATGAGCCGAAGCCAGGTGTTGGTCGCGGCCGTGTACATCCAGAAGTCACTCACGGACGAGTTGGTCGCGGTGAAGACATGGCCCACCCGGTCCGCGCAGAAGGAGTCGTTGAAGCCGTCGGGGCCGGGCAAGTTGGTGAGCGTCGTGTAGCCGCCGTCGGCGGGATCGAAGGCGTAGAAGTTGCTCGTGGGGGTGCTCTGCTCGGCCAGGTAGAGCCGCCGGGTTTGCGTGTCCCAGCTGGCGCGCGGCTCGGAGGCGCCTATATCTCCGGGGCCGAAGAAATAGCGCAGGCCTCCGTCGGCCGGCTCGTACTGGATGAGCACGCTCTCGCCGCCGTCGTGGGCGTTGGCATAGACGAACCCATCGTCGTCGGCGGCGGTCTCGGCGCTGCTCAACCCGTAGGGGAGGCCGCCGTCGATGGGCACGGTCCAGGTGTCGCTGGCGATGTCGTAGGCGTACAGGTTGGTGGAGTCCATCATGTAGAGAGCGCCGCCCGAGCGCGCGAAGCCGACGTAGTAGTCGAAGACGAAGACCCCGCCATCGGGTACGCTGAGGTTGCTCCAGCTGCCGAGCGGACCGCCGGCGTCGGGCGGAGTGAAGACCTGGAACGGATTGGTGCCGGTGGCTCCGCCCGCGTAGACGGCGGTTTCGCCGGCCGGAGTGAAGTCGCTGAACGAAGGCCACTGCAAGCCACCGTCGGGGTTCTCGTCGAAGCCCTGCAAGACTTCCCAGGTGCGCGTGGCGCAGCCGCTCGCGCTGCAGAACTCGGTCACGTCCGCGCAGGCCACGGTGCAGCTGCCGCAATGCTGTGGGTCGGTGGAGAGGTCGAAGCAGCCGCCGTCGCAGTCGGCGAGGCCCAGGTCGGAGCAGGGTACGGCCGTGCAGCCGCCGCTCACGCAGCGCTTGCCGGCGCCGCACACCTGGCCGCAGTCGCCGCAGTTGTTCTGATCGGTCTGCACGTCGACGCAGGTGCCGCCGCAGGCTTTCGAGCCCGACAGGCAGGGCGAAACAGCGGCGCAAGCGCCCGAGACGCAGCGCTGGTTGTACGCGCAGGCCTGGCCGCAAGCACCGCAGTTGTTCTGATCGGTCTGCAAGTCGACGCAGGTGCGGCCGCACACCTTTGAGCCCGACAGACAAGGCGCAATGGCGACGCAGCTCCCTGCCGAGCAGCGCTGCGTGTCGCCGCAGGCGGTTCCGCAGGCGCCGCAATTGAGCTGGTCCTCCATCAGATTCGCGCAGGTTGCGCCGCACTGGGTGGACCCGGTGAGGCAGGGCGCGCTGCCTTTGCTGCAGGCAAACGAAAGCACGGCGGCGACGGCGATCGCGCGGCACTTCGCGGCGAAGCTCATGAGCCCCCCTGGCTTCGTTCATCCTAGCTCTTTCTAAGGAGGGGGCGTCAGCCCTTGCCGGCCGGCGCGCGTTGCGACACCTGCACGAACAGCATGCGCAAGTCGTAGAGCATGTTGTCGAGGAAGCGCGCTTCCTCCGCGGTGAGGTTGCCGCGCGTCTTCTCCTGCAGCATCGCCAAGAGGTCGATGCTCTGCTGCGCGAGCGCGAACTCGGGCTTGTCGCGCTTCTGGTCGGTGGTCGGGTCGGGCGCCTCGCCCAGGTGGACGATGGCGCTCGAGCCGAGCGAGAGCACCAGCGCGTTGAAGTCCAGGAGCGGCGCTTTGGTTTCGTCAGCCATGCTTGTTCACCCCAGGTCGAAGGCAAATTCCTGCAACCGATACCCGCGCTGCACCAGCAGCACCGCCTGCCCGCTCTTGCGCGCCTGCGCCAGCGCCTTCTCGAAGTCTTTCATGGAGTCCACCTCGGCGCTGTTCACCGACCGCACCAGGTCGCCGCGCCGCAGGCCCACCCGCGCCGCCGCCGAGCCGCGCTCGACGGTGCGGACCGAGAGCACCGGCTTCTGCACGTCGTACCCGGCCTGCCGCGCGTCCTTCACCGACAGCTCGGCCACCGAGAGCCCGCTCCGCGACTGGAAGATGCCCAGCGCGCGCTCCGGCGTCAGCGGCGAGGCCACGATGGCCAGCTCCAGATTCTCGCGAGAGCGCACCACGCCCAGCGCCACGCGGGTCCCCACCGGGACGTCGCGGAGCAAGAAGCGCAGCTCGTCGGCGTCGTGCACCGGCGAGCCCTCGACGCGCACCACCGCGTCCCCCCGCCGCAGCCCGGACTGCGCCGCCGGCGAGCCGTCCTCGATGGAGGTGACCAGCGCGCCCGCGCGCGTGCCGAGCGCAGCCGCGGCCTCCTTGTCCAGCGCTTCCGCGTCGAACCCCCACCAGCTGTCGGCCAGCTCCCCGCTCTTGGCCAGCTCGCGCGCCACCCGCAGCGCGCGGTCGATGGGGATGGCGAAGCCGATGCCCTGCCCGTTGGCCAGCACCGCCGAGCAGACGCCGATCACGTTCCCGTCCGCGTTCAACAGCGGCCCGCCGGAGTTGCCGGGATTGATCGAGGCATCGGTCTGGATGAAGTCGTAGTAGCTGCGGCCCTCGGCGTGCACCGGCCGGTGCAGCGCCGAGATCACGCCCGCGCTCACGCTCTGGTTGAGCCCGAAAGGATTGCCGATGGCGATGGTGGGCTCGCCCAGCATCAGGTCCGAAGAGTTCCCCAGCGGCGCGGCGGTGAACTTCACATCTTTCTGAATCTTCAGAACTGCCAGATCCCCGCCGGGGTCGGTGCCAACCACTTTGGCGATGTAGTCGCTGCCGTCCTCGAAGCTGATCTGGATCCGGCTTCCGCGCGCGACCACGTGATAGTTGGTGAGCACGTAGCCGCGCTCGTCGAAGACGAAGCCCGAGCCGAGAGAGGTGCGCACCTGGTCGCGCGTGCGGCCGCCGCCGAAGAAGAGCGACCAGGGATCGTCGGCCGCCGCGGCGCGCACCACTTCTTGCGCATTGATGTTGACCACCGCCGGCCGCGCCCGCTCGACGGCGAGCACCAGCGGAGTGCGCCGCGCCGCGCTGGGGGCAGCAGCCAGCGAGAGCGCGACCATCGATGCCAGCATGAATCGCTACCGCGTCGGGCCCAGCTCGCCGACCGACGTGAACGCCGTCTCCACCGAGCCGGCCTTCTCGGCCAGATCTTCCAGCGCCTTGAGGTGGCGGTGGTACTCCTTCTCGTCGAGAAGGCCCTTCTTGATGTAGCGCTCGACCACGCGGCGGTCGAGGTAGCGGGCGGGAATCTCTTCCTTCTTGTCAGACACTGCGGAGCTCCTTCGATTCGGGGCGCGGGCTAATAGCACATCCTTGCGCTATCGTACAGAGGGCCATGCTCCCCAGAGGTGTCTACGCCATCGTCGACGGCTCGGCTGCGCGTCCGCCCCTCGAGCTGGTGGCGGCGTTCGTCCGGGGCGGCGCGGCCGTGGTGCAACTCCGGCTCAAGGACGCCGGAGCGGGGGAGTACTTAAGGGTTGCGCGAGAGGCGCGCAAGCTTTGCGCCGGGAAGGCAATGCTCTTGATCAACGACCGCCCCGACGTGGCGCGACGCGCCGAGGCCGATGGCGTGCACCTCGGCCAGGGGGATCTTCCGGTCGCCGCCGCGCGCGCCATCCTGGGCCCCAAAGCGATCATCGGCCTCAGCACTCACTCCGAGGAAGAAATCGACGCTGCCCAAGGCGCCGACTACATCGGCTTCGGGCCCATCTTCGCGACGCAAAGCAAACCCGGCGCGCCGCTTCCGCCGCCGCACGGGATCGAAGGCCTGAGGAAAGCCGTGCGCCGGTCGAAGCTGCCGGTGGTGGCCATCGGCGGAATCACGGCCGACAACGCGCGCGAGGTGGTGGCCGCCGGAGCGCATTGCATCGCCGCCATCGCGTTCTTGTGTCATGCAGCGGATCCCGAAAACGCAGTCCGCGCTCTCTGGCCATGAAACCCGTCATCGGCATCACTCCCGACGTTGGCGAGACGGCCGCGCGCCCCGGCCGCCCGCCGATGCCCCGGTACGAGATCAAGATCGCCTACGCCGACGCGGTGCTCGCCGCCGGGGGCCTTCCCGTGATCCTGCCCTACAGCGAAGACGAGAGCGCCCCGCAGCAGGTCATCGAGCTGTGCGACGGCCTGGTGATCACCGGCGGCGCCTTCGACATCCCCCCCGAGCTCTACGGCGTGAAGAAGCGCAGCGACCTGCTGGGCCCGATGAAGCTGGGCCGCACCGCCTACGAACAGCGAGTCCTCAAAGCGGCACTTGACGCGGACCTCCCTCTTTTGGGTATTTGTGGCGGCATGCAACTCCTCGCTGTAGAAGCGGGCGGCTCGCTCTACCAGGACATCGGCGACGAGATCCCCGGCGCCTTCGATCACGAACAGAAACAAGACCCGCGCGAACCCGGCCATCCGGTGCGCATCGTCGAAGGGTCGGCTCTGCACGCCATCATGGGCGCACAGGAGATCATGGTGAACTCGACGCACCACCAGGCGGTGAAGGACCCGGGCCGGGCGCGCATCAGCGCCGTGTCGCCCGATACCGTGGTCGAAGCCATCGAGCTGCCGGGCAAGTTCGCGGTGGGTGTGCAGTGGCACCCCGAGCTTCTGGCCGCAGCCGAGCACCTGGCGCTCTATCGCGCGCTCGTGGACTGGGCATGCCAGTAAACACTCCCCCCTGCGTGCTGGTGCTGGCCGGGTTCGACCCGAGCGGCGGCAGCGGAATCCTGGCCGACGCCGACGCCATCCGCGCCGCGGGAGCGCGGCCGGTCTGCGTGCCCACCGCCTTCACGGTGCAGACCACCCGCGCGGTGAAGCGCTGGGAGCCGGTGGCCAACGCCCTCATCCAGGAGACCGCGCACGCGCTGCTTCTCGAGGAGAACGTGCGCGGCATCAAGATCGGGATGATCTGCGACGCCAAGATCGCCAAGCTGCTCTTCGACCTGCTCCAGCACCGCCGCGACCTGCCCATCGTGGTCGACCCGGTCTTGCAAGCGACCAGCGGAGCGCTCCTCTTCAAGGGGTCGCTGCAGGCCGCGCGCGACTCCTATCTGGCGCTCGCCCACGGCGGCATCCTCACTCCCAACCTGGCCGAGGCGCAGGTGCTGGCCGACGGCCCGCCCGACGCTCGCGTGCTCCTTTCCAAGGGACCCAAAGCGGTGCTGCTCAAGGGCGGCCACCTGCCGGGCGATCCGGTCGACGTGCTGGCGACCGGCGGGACGGTGGAGGAGTTTCGCGCGCCGCGCATCAAGGCCAACGCGCGCGGTACCGGCTGCCGGTTGTCGAGCGCAATGGCCGCCGGCCTGGCGCGGGGAGTGGGGCTGCGCGACTGCGTCCTCGGCGCCCGTGAATACGTGCGCGGCTATCTCTCCCGGCTGGCGCCATAGGTTTCGGGCGCGGCTCGCGCCTCGTGTTAGACTCCTCGCCCGCACTGGAGGAACGAATGCGCAAGTACGCCCCGGTTCTCATCCTCGCCCTCGCCGCAGGCTGCGGGCCCTGCGGGTACAACCGCATCGTCACAGAGGAGCAGGCGGTCGAGGCCGCCTGGAGCCAGGTGGAGAACCAGCTCCAGCGCCGCGCCGATCTGATCCCCAACCTGGTCGAGGTGGTGAAGGGCTACGCCAAGCACGAGAAGGGCGTCTTCGACGACATCGCCAACGCGCGCGCGGCCATGCTCGGGGCCAGCTCGCGCGCCGACAAGATCCAGACCGCCAATCAGTTCGAGAGCACCATCTCCAAGCTGATGTCGATCACCGAGAGCTATCCGAACCTCAAGGCCGACGCGAATTTCCAGCGGCTGATGGACGAGCTGGCCGGCTCCGAGAATCGCCTCGCCGTCGAGCGCAAGCGCTACAACGACGCGGTCCAGCAGTACGACACCGACATCCGCGGAATCCCCGGCGCGTGGTGGGCCAAGATCGGCGGCTTTGCGCCCAAGGAGTATTTCAAGGCCGAAGCCGGGGCCAAGGCCGTCCCCAAGGTCTCCTTCCAGTAAGGATCGTCCGATGCGAACCAGTGGAATCCTCACCATCGGCGGGGCGTTCGTGGCCATCCTCGGCGGAGCCTTCGGGCTGTTGATGCTGAAGGCGTTCTTCGTCGACAAGGGGCAGGGCTTCGTCGATCTTTCTGGGCTGGTGGTGGGCGGAGTCGTGCTGGCGGTGGGCGTGGCGCTGGTCGCGGTGGGCCGCAAGCGGGCGCGCCTCGAGGCGGAGAACGACGAGCGCAACTTCTCGGACATGGCGGTGGCGCTGGCGCGCAAGCACGGCGGCCAGGTGCAGGTCGACGCGATCTGCAAGGCGAGCGGCCTCGCCAAGGACGAAGCCACGGCCCGGATGCGCGAGCTCACCGGCCGCGGCCTCTTCGACATGGACTTCGACGCCAACGGGCAGATGCTGTGGAAACTCTCCGCCGACGCGGGCCGCGCCCAGCTTGCGGAGATGGCCGGCCGCGGCGGATGAAGAGCAGCGCCGTTGCCTTGGGTCTGCTCGCGGCGCTCGCGGCGTGCAAGCCGTCGGTGCATGGGCGTTGCACCAAGACTTCCGACTGCCGCGCCGGCTCCGCCTGCGACGAGAAGACCAACATCTGCATCGCCGCTTCCGGGACCTGCAATCCGGCCTGCGCCGCGGGCCAGCTCTGCAGCGGCGGCGTCTGCTCCACCGTGAAGCCGGTGGTCAGCGTCGAGCTCGATCCCTCGGCGCTCTTGAGCCCGACCTTCGACCAGGTGAAGGTCAACGTCGTCGCCGGGCCCGACATCACGCTGCGCTCTTTGTCGGTCGAGGTGGATTCCGACCACGAGGTGGCGAGCGGCTCCATCGCCACCTCGGCCAACGGCGACAACGTCGTCCACCTGACGCACTTCCAGTCCGGCGCGGTGGGCGCCGTCTCGGTCTTCGCCACGCTGCAGTACGGGAGCAACGAGTCGGTGCGCTCGGTGGCGGTGGCGGCCAACATCGACGACGCGCCGCCGTCGGTGACCATCTCGGTGCAGATTGCGTCGGACACGGTCAACGGCTGGGTCCCGCGCACCGCCGCTTCCGTCGAGGTGCGCGCGCTGGTGGACGACGGCGCCGGGAGCGGCGCGCAGTCGGCCACGCTCACCTTCGACACCTGTCCGGCCTCGGGCGACTGCAGCTACCAGGGCGCGACGGTGGGATCGCCGTCGAACGGCGTCACCACCTTCTCCTTCGAGGTGCCGCGCATGGTGCAGGCGGCGGGTTCGGAAGCCTTGCTTTCCTTCAAGGTGACCGCGCTCGACCGCGCCGGCAACCAGGGTCGCAGCACCGGAATTCTCAGGATCGACGACGCGCCGCCGGTGATCGGCACGGTGGCGCCCGTCGTCGCCGGCACCACCGGCGAGGACGGCAACTCATGGTACGTGGGCGGGTCAGGGGCCGCCGACGTGGAGATCGCGGTGCCGGCCACCGACCAGGGGTCCGGTCTCGCCTCGCTCACGCTGCTGGTGAACTCGCTCGACGTGGTGAACGGCACGCCGCTCAGCCCCGCGCCGACTCCCAACAGCGACGGGACCATCCATTTCAAGCTGCCGGCCAGCGGCGTGCAGGGCCGTGAAGGGCCGCTGCGCTTCACCCTCACCGCCAACGACGTGCTCCACAACCAGAGCACCGCACAGGGGTCGATCAACGTCGACGCGCTGCCGCCGGTGGTGTCCCAGCCGCACGTGGACTACGCGGGCGCGGTGCCGGCGCTGGCGGACGTTTGCTCCTCCGACACCGCGGTGACATGCGGCCGTCAAGTCAACACCCACCTGCTCGCCGACGACACCGCCGATGTCTCGTTCGACATCGTGGACTGCGGCGCTGGCGTAGCCCCCGCCGCCCAGCCCGACGCGACCGCGGCGGGCGATTCCAACACGCTGCCGGTCTCCACCACCGGCTCGGATGCCTCGAGCTGCCCCAACGGAAACCGCGTGCACCACTTCCAGTTCACGCTGGCGCTGAGCAGCGTGGCGCTCGCGTCCGCCGACTCGAGCGGCACGGCGCTGGTCGCGCTCACGGGGAACGCGGTCGATCTGATCGGCAACTCAGCCTCCAGTGCCGACAACACCGGCACCAGCGGCGACGGGCTGGCGCTCATCTCGCTCTGGCGCTGGAAGCGCGCCCTCGGCACCGGCGTCAACGCGACCGCCGCGCCGGCGCTGTTGCCGGGTACGGCGGGGGCGAGGCAGGTGGCGCTGGGCACCGACGCCGCGGGAGCCAATTTGGTGATCATCGGCGCTGACGGAGCGCAGGCGCGCACCGCCAATGTCTTCACCGGAACCCCTGTTGGTGACGTCGCTGTGGCCGCCAGCGGCGACGTCTTCGTGGTCAACGGCGCGCAACCGGGCGTGCTCGGCATCGCTCCCAACTCGGCGGCGGCGCTCAACTGCTCGGGCAGCGCGCCCAACGCCACCTTCGGCGCTTCGCCGGTCATGACCACTTCCGGAGGAAAGGAGGCGGCGCTGGTGGTGACTACCGCCCACTCCGTGGCCGGCGCGAACAACTTCTTGACCTTCACCTACGACAGCGTCAACGGCTGCTCTTCGGCTGGCGCTCTCCTGGTAGTTCCCGGAGGAGGCGACTTCACGGGCGCGGCCACCGGGACGGGGTTGCTGTTCGCGTCGCATGCCCAGGGCTTCAGCTCCTACGACCTGGCGAACACCACCTCGCAGGTCAACTCCAGCGTCGCGCTCCTCGCTTCAGCCCCGCCCGCGCTTCTCTCGGGAGGCGCCAACCCCACCTTCGCCACCTCGGACTCGACCGACCACACGCTGCACGAGACCGTGAAGGGCACTTGCAACACGGTGAGCACCTGCTGGAACGACGTCACCCCGCCCCCCGCGTTCGTGGCCGCTTCGGCGGCGCTGCCCTATACACCGGTGTTCGACGCGACTGCGGCGTGGGCAGTGGACAGCCAAGGCAAGGTCTACCGCTGGGTGCGCTCCAGCGGCACTCAGCCAGTCGCGTTGGCGCTGGGAGTGGCGGCCTCGGCGCCGGTGCTGCTGCAGGACGGCTCGGCGCTGGTCGTGCAGCAGGACGGCGGCGTGACGGTGATTTCGGCAGCAGGCAGTCCGCACTCGCTCGGCAACGTGGGGGCGTTCAGCAAGGTGCCTCTGGTGCCGGTGCTCGACGCGCGCCCCAGCGGCGACGGCGTGGCCTACGTGCCCAACGCCGGATTCCTCTGGGCGGTGGAGACGCCCACGCTGCCGCGCGCCGCGGGCAGCTCCAACTGGCCGCGGCCGGGACGCGATTCGTGTAATAGCCGCAACGCAGGGTCGTTGTGCCCGTGAAGCGCGCGGCGGTGGCGGCGCTGCTCGTCGCCTGCGCGCATGCGCAGAAGACTGCGCCGCGCCAGCAAGCGCCGGATGTGGAAGCGGTGCGCGAGGCGGAGCGCGATTCGTTCGAGCCCCAGCCCTACGTCAGCGCGCGCGCCTACCAGCACTACCTCGACGCGCTGCTGGCCAAGAACGACGACGACTACGCCACCGCCGCTTCCGAGCTGCGCGAGGCGCTGCTCTACGATCCCGAATCGCCGCACCTGCACACCGTGCTCGCCGAGGTGCTGCTCAAGCAGGGCCGCATCGCCGAGGCGGAAGAGGACCTGCGCGCGGCGCTCGCCCTCGATCCGCAGCACGCGCCGGCGCGGCTGCTCCTGGCCCGCGTCGCCGAGGCGCGCGACAAGCCGGTGGAGGCGGAGCGCCATCTGCGCGCGGCCATCGAGGCGCGGCCGGAAGACCCCGACGCCTACCGCGAGTTGGTGCGCCTCGAGCTGTCGCTGGGCAATCTCGACGCCGCCGCCGAGACTGCACGAAAGCTCGCCGAGCAGACGGTGCACGCGCAGCGCGCGGCGGCCGCGGCCCAGCATCCCGAGCGTGCCGACGACTCGCGCGGCAGCGCGCTGGTGGTGGCCGGGCGGCTGCGCGAGCAGGCGGCGGGAGCGTGGGTCGATCTCGCGCGCGCCTTCATCCAGCGCAACGATGCGGCCGCGGCGCGCAATGCATTCGCGCAAGCGCGCGCGGCGCAGCCCTCCGATGCGGAAGCGCTCTCGGCCGAGGCCTCATTCCTGGAATCGCAGCGCAACTACTCGGATGCGCGCGAGCTGTACCTGCGCCTGCTCGCGCAGCGGCCCGAGGCGCCCGAGGTGCTGGCGGCGCTGGCCCGGCTGGCGCTGGAGGAGGGCGACCTCGCGACAGTGAACGCGCACGCGCGCAAGCTCCTGGGGCTGGCGGCCGAGTTGGAGCCCTGGGACGGCACCTCCACCGAGAGCGAGGACGATCGCCGCGACGTCTCGGGCGCGCTCTTGCGCGTGGCAGTGCCGCTGCTGGGAGCGCGCCGCAGCGCCGAGGCGCAGGACGCGCTCGACGGCGCGCTGCGCCTCTATCCCGATCATCCGGAGCTGTCCTTCTACCGGGCCATGGCGCTGGTCCAGCGCGGGCATCCGCGCGAGGGCGCGCTGGCTTTCGAGGCGGTGGAAAAGAAGCTGGTCGCGCGCAAGCTCGAGCCGCCCTCGCCGGCGTTCCTGGGCATCGAGCCGCAGGCGCTGGCCATCGACGCGCGCGTGCAGGCGGCGCTGGCGCGCGGCCGCGCGGGCGAGACGCAGGAGGCGCTGCAGCGGCTGCGGGCGCTCTTTGCCGAGCATCCGCTGGAGGAGGGCGTGGCGCTGGCGCTGCTCGACGAGTTCGACCGCAAAGGCTCGCCGGCCGAGGCCGAGCAGCTGCTCGCGCAGGCGGTACGCGCGCATCCCGGCAGCGAGGTGCTGCTCTACGCGCTCGGCAACGCGCAGGATCGCGAGGGCTTTCAAGACAAGGCGCTGGCCACCATGCGCAAGGTGCTGGCGCTGCAGCCCTCGCACTCCGGCGCACTGAATTATATCGGCTATACTTTGACGGAGGCGGGCGACTCCGCCGGATTGCGAGAGGCGGAGACGCTGCTCGCGCGCGCGGTCGAGCTGCGGCCCGACGACGGGGCCATCGCCGATTCCTACGGCTTCTGCCTGCTCAAGCTGGGCCGCCGCGAGCAGGCGCTGGCCGAGCTGCGCCGCGCCGACCGCCTGGCGCCCGACGATCCGGTCATCTTGAGCCACCTCGGCGATGCGCTCCTGGCCGCGGGCATGAAGAGCGATGCGCAGGCCGCCTTCCGCCGCGCGCTCTCGCGGCTCCTCCCGCCCGCGCGCCACGCCGCGCCGAAGTCCGAGCTCGCTGCGGAGCAGGGCGAGCCGCTCATCGACCCGCCCGACCGCGTGCCCGAGCCGGGCGACGCCAAGGTGCGCGCCGAGCTGGAGCGCAAGCTCAAAGCTCTGTCCGCTCCTTGACGGCGCGCCCGGCGCATGGTCTGAGACGGCGCGCGGAGGAGCGGCTTGCCAGACACCAAGACCGAGGAAGGATTCTTCAGCGCCAGGGACGGAGTGCGCCTCTTCTGGCACACCGCGCGCGTCTCCGCTCCGGCGGCGCACGTGGCGGTGATCCACGGCTACGCCGAGCACCTCGGGCGGCATGCGGAGATCACCGCGGCGTTGAACGACGCCGGCTACACCGCGCACCTGCTCGACTGCCGCGGCCACGGCCAGAGCGGCGGCAAGCGCGCGCACGTCGATCACTTCGAGGAGTACCTCTCGGACCTGGAGCTGTTCCTGGCGCGCGTCAAGGAGCAGGCCCAGGGGGCGCCGGTGTTCCTGCTCGGCCACAGCCACGGCGGCCTGATCGCGGCGCGCTACCTGCTCGACAAGCCGGAAGCGGTGCGCGGCGCGGTGCTCAGCAGTCCCTATCTGCGCCTCAAGCTGCAAGTGCCGGCGGTGAAGTTGATGGCGGGCCGGCTCTTCTCCAAGCTCTTGCCGGGCCTGCCGATGAAGAATGAATTGAAGGTGGAGCAGCTCACCCGCGACGTCGCCATCCAGGACGCCACCAAGTCCGACCCGCTCTACCAGCAGATCGCCACTCCGCGCTGGTTCACCGAGAGCACCGCCGCGCAGGAGACGGTGCTGCGCCGCTCGACCGAGTTCGTCACGCCCTTCCTCTTGCTCTTCGGCGGCGCGGACCCCATCGCCGATCCCGTCGCGGGGCGCGAGTTCTTCGATCACGCCACCTCCAAGGACAAGCAGCACAAGCAGTACGACGGCCTCTTGCACGAGCTCTTCCACGAGCCGGAGCGCGACCTGGTGTTCAAGGACGTGATGGGCTGGCTGGACGAGCGCGCGCGCGGAACCGCGAGGGCAGCGGCCGGCAAATGAGCGAGCGCGGGCGCCTGCTGGAGCTGCTCACGCAGCTCGCGTACGAGAAGCGCAAGGTGGTGCTCGCCTCGGGACGCGAGAGCGATTTCTACATCGACACCAAGCAGGCCTCGCTCACCGCCGAGGGACACTACCTGGTTGGCCGGCTGGTGCTCGCAGAGATCCAGTCGCATTTTGGCGGAGCGCAGGCGGTGGGCGGCATGACCATGGGGGCCGATCCCATCGCCAGCGCGGTGTCGCTCACCTCGTGGGTGCAGGCCTCGCCCATCCCCGCCTTCTACGTGCGCAAGGAGCCCAAGGCGCACGGGACCGGGCAGTGGATCGAGGGAAAGAAGGGATTGCCGTCTCCGGCGCAGGTGGTGGTGGTAGAGGACGTGGTGACCACCGGCGGGTCCACCTTGAAGGCGATCGAACGCTGCCGCCTGGAAGGGCTGCAAGTGATGGGCGTGGTGGCGCTGATCGATCGCGAGGAGGGCGGGCGCGAGGCGGTGGAAGCGGCCGGCGTGGCCATGCGCTCGCTCTTCAAGCGGAGCGATTTTCCGTGAGACGATTGCTTGCCGTGGCAACTATTGTATTTGCAACGGCTTGCCGGACGCTGCCCTTTCCCGACCCGCACCTGGAAGGCGAGTACGGCAAGGCGCTGAAGAAGTGGACCCGCACCGTCGCGCTCTACAGCGGCCTGGAGACGCGCGCGTTCGTGAGGGTGGTGTACCTCTCGCCCGACTTCGTCGAGTCGCAGGCGCGGCAGCTTTCGCACATGCGCGCCGAGCTCCCCGACCAGGCCGCCGAGACGCTGGCCCGCCTGCGCGAGGAGTACAAGCAGCCCAGCTTCCTCGCCGTGGTCTACATGCCGGACAAGACCGCCAACGACTGGAACGAGCCGGTCTCGGTGTGGCGCATCGCGCTCAACCTCGGCCTGGGCGAGCGCGCGCCGGACCGCACGCTGCGCTACGAGGTTCCCTTCAATGCCGAGCTGCGCGCGCTCTATCCGTACATCGACGATTATTCGGCGGCGTATCTGATTCGCTTCCCCGAGCTTTCGCCGCCGCAGCTGGAGACCAACGCCACCACCGCGCAAGTGCCCCCGCCCCCGCCGGTCCCGGCGGCGAGCTTCACTCCCACCGAGGCGACGCTCATCGTCGCCGGCGCGCTGGGCAAGATGCGCTTCCACTGGCGGCTCGACGGCGGCCCAGAGGAACCGACCCAGACCGAGGCCGGCCCCGAAGAGCACCCGGTCGCGTCTCCCAAGCCTCCTTAACGCGGCCAGGCTTGCGGAGCCGGCTTGCCTCGCACCAGCACGGTGTCGCGCGGCGCGAGCTGGCCGGTCCAGCTCAAGGTGTAGTGCAGGCCGCGGCTCTCTTTTCTCTCCTGCGCGCAGGCGACGATCAGCCGCGCCACGTCGGCCAGGTTGCGCAGCTCGAGCAGGTCGCGGTCCACCAGCGTGCCCCAGTAGTACTCCTGGATCTCGCCGACCAGGTTGTCGAGCCGCCGCTGCGCGCGCGCCAGCCGCTTGTCGGTGCGGACGATGCCGACGTAGTTCCACATCAAGTGGCGGATCTCGTCCCAGTTCTGCTTGACGATCACGCCCTCGTCGGGCGGGACGGCGCGGCCGGGGTCCCAGTCGGGAACCGCCGGCAGCCTTCCCGACGCGGCAATCTCGCGCGCCGTCTGCGCGGCGCGATGTCCGAAGACCATGCCCTCGAGCAGCGAGTTCGACGCCAGCCGGTTGGCGCCGTGCAATCCGGTGCAGGCCACCTCGCCCACCGCGAGCAGTCCCGGCAGCGTGGTCTGCGCGCGCAAGTCGGTGCACACGCCGCCGCAGACGTAGTGGGCCGCCGGCACGACGGGAATGGGAGTCACCGACATGTCGATGCCG
>Ga0307479_10003153_pt1 | contig 14997 bp, 11 predicted proteins | sample atmos_gasesECM4C_FD_203743 | JGI IMG/M metagenome (GOLD analysis project Ga0307479, IMG submission 203743) | Hardwood forest soil microbial communities from Morgan-Monroe State Forest, Indiana, United States - atmos_gasesECM4C_515 | ecosystem: Environmental > Terrestrial > Soil > Temperate... | reverse complement strand
TCCAACACCCCCAGTCCCACATCGGCAGACGGCAGTTACTCCCAGTCTTTGGCCGTCGTTGCAGGCTTTCTATTCCTGGATCACAGACAATCTCTTCAGACGGCGGCTCTTTCAAGCGTCGGTTCTTTCCCTTCTGTGTGGCTGTTTGGTGATCTATTTTGGCGTCCGTAACGGGGCAGGGACGTTCCGCCCCTCTGCGGCAATCTATCAGGATACCCAAACTACTTCAGCGATTACTGGCTCTGTGTCCCGGCCCGCAGAGTCCGCGATGGATCCCACTGCCGACCAGCAGCCCCATGAGTTGCTGCAAACTGACGGCCGTGAGAATTCGTTAAGTTCTTTCGCTTATGTGGTCCAACCGAAAGACACACTGCGCGACCTCTGTGTATCGACTTTGGGGAGCTACGACCGCGTCGTCCTATCACAAATCCAAGAGCTCAATCCGGATTTGAGGAACCCCGACCATCTGGATGTGGGACAAAAGATTCTGCTTCCACTGAATCCGTTGAAATGAAAAGAGAGCCTCCCGCGGTCGAGCCGCGACTTCCGCCCCGCCATGTATGCAGGGCGGATCTTAGGGAATTCGACGCGCAGTCAAGCCCCTACACGTTGAAAGCAAAAGGATCAGCACCTCGATGACAAATGGATTGAAAGAAAGGTCCGATTCTCCGAGCCTCCACAAATCCGCTTTGCGATTGCGTATTTCTTCGAACCGGCGCCATCACGAAGTCCTCGGTGAGGACGTGTTCCGGAGGATTTTCTGTTGGGAACGGAAGAGAGCGGAACGTTCCAGCAGGTGCTTTCTGTTAATGCTTGTGCATGTAGAAAGCATTCTCCAGGCGAATCAAAGCGAAAGAACGCTCTCCGAAATTGTGTCGGCAATCTCCAGTGCCACAAGAGAGACGGACATTGCCGGGTGGTATCGGGAGGGTGCGATACTTGGAGTCATTTTCACTGAGATCCGCGAAGGGGGCCGGAAGGCGTTGGCGAGCTTGACGCCCCCCAAGGTAATGGCGTTGTTGCGGTCCAAATTGAGTCCAGAACAGCTCGATCAAATTAGCATCTCGTTCCACTGCTTCCCGGAGAATTGGGACACAACCAGCATTGGTCGGTTGGCAAACGCGAAGCTCTATCCGGACTTGTTCGAGAGAGACGAGGCGAGGAAATTCTCTCGTTTTGTGAAGAGGTCGATGGATGTTGTAGGGAGCACAGCGGCTTTGATCCTTTCCTGTCCTCTGTTCGTGCTTATCTCCATGGCCATCAAGCTCACTTCGAAGGGACCAATCCTGTTTAAACAAGAGAGGGTGGGTCGGTACGGCTTGCCCTTTACGTTCTTGAAATTCAGATCTATGAAGTGCGCGAACGATCCGAGAATTCATCGCGAATATGTGAAGCGGTTCATTGCTGGAGGAAAGGATTCGCCCGAAGTCAGCCATAACCAAAATGTCGTTTACAAAATTCAGAACGATCCGCGCGTCACTCGCGTCGGGAAGTTTTTGCGCAAAACCAGCTTGGACGAGCTTCCTCAGTTCATCAACGTATTAAAAGGCGACATGTCTCTTGTCGGGCCGCGCCCTCCGATCCCTTACGAGCTGGAAGGTTATCAGATCTGGCACCGGCGTCGCGTGCTGGAGGCTAAGCCGGGAATCACGGGGCTCTGGCAGGTGAATGGTCGCAGCAGGCTCAAGTTCGACGACATGGTTCGTCTTGATCTCCAATATGCGAAAACGTGGTCGCTTTGGCTGGATATCAAGATCTTATTGCGAACCCCAAGGGCTGTCCTCTTCGGGGCAGGCGGCTACTGAGGCGCTCTCGCAATGCAATCGGGTTTTCACCCTTCATGCCAAGAGTTGACAGTCAGATTCTAGAACGCCGACGAAAATTTTGATACTTAGTCCCTCGGAGAGTGGTTAATGGCAACCCAAACAGATCCCGTTTATTATGGCTTTCCACCAACAACTGCACCGAAGATTTCCAAGAGGTTGAAATCGTACGCGCACCAAAGCCCGTCTAATCTCGTTCGTGTTGGTGTTATTGGTTACGGCTACTGGGGTCCGAATGTCGTCAGGAATCTGCAGAGTCTCGAAAACTGTGAACTCGTTACAATCTGCGACAAGAATTCAGACTCGCTCCAACGCGCAAGCCGAGTATATCCGGGTGTCGAGTTGACGATGGACTACTCCGAGCTCTTGACTTCGCCTCAAATCGATGCCATCGCCGTGATTACTCCGGTCTGGACGCACTTCGAGCTGGCCAAAGCCGCTTTGCAAAATGGCAAACACGTCTTTGTCGAAAAACCGTTCACCTCCACGCCGCGGCAAGCCGAGGAGCTAATCGAGTTGGCGGACCGGAACAGACTCAAAATTATGGTAGATCACACGTTTCTGTTCAGTGGCGCAGTGCGGAAGATCCGCGAACTTGTCGACGATGGTACTTTGGGGGATCTCTACTATTTTGATTCGACCCGGGTGAATCTGGGCCTCTTCCAACATGACGTAAACGTCGTGTGGGACCTTGCTCCCCATGATTTGTCCATCATGGATTACGTCATCCGGGCGAAACCGGAGGCCGTCGTTGCGACTGGCGGGAGGCATTTGAACGGTCTGGCGGACGTAGCTTTCATAACGATCTACTTTCCAGGCAACGTGATCGCGCACATCAATGTCAACTGGCTTTCTCCGGTCAAGGTTCGCAAGACTCTGATCGGTGGCGAGAAAAAGATGCTCGTGTGGAATGATCTGGAGGCCGATGAAAAAATCAAAGTCTACGATAAAGGCGTGCAGATGACTAACGGCAAGGGTGTCTATGATTTACTTGTTAGTTATCGATCTGGAGATGTTTGCGTGCCAAAAATCGAACAGACAGAGGCTCTGAAGGTGGAGCTTGAATACTTCGTCGACTGCATACTGAACGACCAAACACCATTCAATGATGGGGCCGCAGGTTTGCGGGTCGTCAAAATTCTTGAAGCGGTCGACCAGTCATTGCAAGGCCGAGGAAGAGCCATCTCGCTATGAACAAGTACCAGTGTATCGCTCCCGATGTGCAATTGGGAAAAGATGTGAAGCTCTCCCAATTCATCAATCTCTATGGCTGCGAAGTTGGCGACAACACTAAGATAGGCGCCTTCGTAGAGATTCAGAAGAACGCGAGAATCGGCAAGAATTGCAAGATCTCGAGCCATAGTTTTGTTTGCGAAGGGGTAGCCATTGAAGACGATGTTTTCGTGGGCCACGGCGTAACCTTCATCAATGACGCTTATCCCCGGGCCACCAATTCGGAAGGCGAACTCCAATCCGAAAGGGATTGGAAAGTAGAACCAACGCTGGTGAAAAAAGGCGCCTCCATTGGATCTGGTGCGACGATTCTTTCGAATTTGGTCGTTGGCGAAAACGCTCTCGTCGGCGCAGGCAGTGTCGTGACTCACGACGTGCCTGACAATGCGATTGTGGCTGGAAATCCAGCAAGGCTGATTCGCTTGATCACACCAGGATTGAAGGTGGCGTCATAAACGGCAACGGCAAAATTCCTTTCCTGGACCTGGTGACACCTCACCTGGAACTGGAAGAGGAACTTGTCTCGGTCTTCCGAAGCGCGCTGAAGACGGCTGGATTTGTCGGCGGACCGATGGTGGAGGAGTTCGAACGGGAATTTGCAGAATTTTGCGAAGCCGAGCATTGCGTGGGCGTGGGTAACGGGACAGACGCCCTGCGGTTTGCCCTGATCGCCGCCGGAGTACAGCCGGGCGATACTGTCATCACGGTTCCGAATACTTTTATCGCGACCACAGAAGCGATCTCCCAGGCAGGCGCGCGGCCGGACTTCGTGGATGTCGAGGAGCGCACCTACAACTTGGATGTGCGAAAGCTCCACGAATACATTGAAACGCAATGCTGTCTCGACCGTGGGACTGGAAAACTATTGAATCGGAAGACGGGAAGTCGTGTCACAGGGATCGTTCCCGTGCACCTGTACGGCCAGATGGCGGACATGGACCCAATCCTGAAGGTCGCGGAGCGACACAACTTGCTGGTGATTGAGGATGCCTGTCAGGCTCACGGGGCGGCCTACTATTCCGGAAAAGAGGGCCGCTGGAAGAAGGCGGGGTCGATGGGCGTTGCGGCTGCTTTCAGCTTCTATCCTGGAAAGAATCTGGGCGCTTGCGGGGAGGCGGGAGCAGTCACGACAAACCATCCAGAGCTCGCAGGAAAAGTTCGCATGCTGCGCGACCATGGCCAAGTGCAAAAGTATAGCCACGAAGTAGAGGGATATAACGGCAGATTGGATGCAATCCAAGCCGGGATCTTGCGGACTAAGCTCAAACACTTAGCGGAGTGGAACCAAAAACGCCGCAGACGTGCGAGTCGATACGGCGAGTTGCTTGAGTCGCAGTACGACAGAATCACCTTGCCGTACGAATCTCCCCTAAGCAAGGCCGTCTATCACCTTTACGTGATTCGCGTTAAGAATCGAGGTCGACTTCAAGCGCATCTCGCGAAGACAAACATCACAACCCAGATCCACTACCCCATCCCTCTCCACCTGCAGGCGGCGTATGCAACGTTGGGGCACAAAAAAGGAGATTTTCCGGTGACCGAAAAAGCCGCGGAGGAAATATTGTCTCTGCCAATGTATCCACAGCTTAAACCTCAGCAGCAGGAAGTAATTGTGCAAGAACTGATTAATTCGCTTGTGGGAGTGACTGCCGGCATCGGGAATCCGAATCTGGAGCCGGCCGCTGCGCCTGAGGGCCGTGCTGACTGAGACGATTCACCCCCTAGGGGAATCGACCCTTCAATTCCGCTATGAATTCCAAAACCCTGATCGAGGCATTAACTCCGGGCCCGACGCCAGCGAAGACGGAGAGATCTCCAGCGGCGCGCGCCAAAGGAAAGATCTGGATCGATTTGGACAACTCACCCCACGTTCCATTTTTTGCTCCTATCATCGAGGAACTCCAGAAGCGTAATTATTCTGTCGTGGTTACCGCACGCGATTGTTTTCAGGTGCGCGAACTGGCGGATCTTTTTCATCTGGACTACAAGCTGATCGGCCATCACTCCGGGAAAGGCAAACTCCGCAAAGTTGCAGGGTTGTGCTTTCGTGCGTTGGAATTGATCCCCACGATCCTGAGGGAAAAGCCGGACTTAGCCGTATCCCATTGTTCACGCTCCCAATTGATTGCGTCTACCTTTTGCCGGGTTCCTTCTTTTTTCCTGGGTGATTATGAGTTTGCAACCGCCTGGGTGTTCATTTATCCCACCTGGCACATGCGCCCGGAAGTGATTTCGGATGCGAGGCTTCCCAGGAGTCCGAGTCAAAACCTGAAATACCCGGGAATCAAGGAAGACGTGTACGTCCCCCGGTTTGTTCCAGACCCGGGTATCAGATCTCAGCTCGGGCTCGAGGAGCAGGACGTCGTGGTGACCATGCGTCCGCCGGCGCGCGAGGCTCACTATCACAACCCACAAAGCGACGAACTCTTCGAAGCAGCAGTTGAGTATCTAAGTAAGAAGCCGGAGCTGAAACTTGTCGTGCTTCCTCGAAATGAGAAGCAGGCGATGTGGTTAAGGCAGCGCTGGCCTGGCCTTTTTTCGGACGGCAAGATGCGCATCCCCGAAAAAATCGTAGACGGTCTCAACCTGATTTGGCATTCAGACGTTGTCATCAGCGGCGGCGGCACGATGAACAGGGAGGCCGCGTCGCTGGACGTCCCCGTTTACAGTATCTTTCGTGGCAAGATTGGCGCGGTCGATCAGTATCTGAGCAAGACAGGCCGGCTAGTCCTGCTCCGGAACATTGAAGATTTGCAAACTAAGATTTTGCCCGTGAGGAGAGAGCGTCCAACGAGGCCACAGGACAGACATTCTGCCGCTCTGAGCAGAATTGTGGAGCAAATGGTTGCCAGCATGGAATCACAACACGTGCCTTCGGGCGGCATGGAAGTGGCAACTGAGCGAAGTGCAGTCGGAAGGTGAGGCTACAGGATGCAACGGTTTGAGGCTGGGGCATGAAGATTCTGACTGTTGTTGGCGCGCGTCCTAATTTCATGAAGGCGGGGCCGATCATCGCGGCGATCAAGGAACATAACGGGCGGTCGTTAGCAGATTCCGCCGACCCGCCGGAACCACAGGCCGAAACGATCCGGCATATCCTTGTCCACACCGGTCAACATTACGACGAGCTCATGTCCGGGTCCTTTTTCAATGATCTCAATCTTCCAAAGCCAGATATTCATCTCGGCGTAGGTTCAGGCTCACATGCAGCCCAAACCGCAGAAATCATGAAGAAGTTCGAAGATGTCTTGCTAGAGGAAAAGCCCAACGTCGTGGTTGTTGTTGGCGATGTGAATTCGACGCTTGCTTGCGCCTTGGTTACTTCTAAGATCTCCTTTGACTCAGATGGCTCCAGACCAGTGATCGCCCACGTGGAAGCGGGACTACGCTCCTTCGACCGGTCGATGCCCGAAGAGGTCAACCGCATTCTTACCGATCATGTTTCTGACCTGCTCTTCGTGACGGAAGAGAGCGGGCTTCAGAATCTCCGTAATGAAGGTGTCTCGCTCGATAAAATCCACTTCGTCGGCAATACCATGATCGACTCCCTCCTCCATTTCAAGGAAAAAGCTGAAGCATCGACCATTCTGGAGAAGTTAGCGCTTGCGCGCCAAGGATGGAAGAACGGAGGGGCCAACTCTGTCACGCGATATGCGCTCCTGACGTTACATCGACCGTCCAATGTGGATAATCGGGATATCTTTCTGAACTTAATTGCAGGGTTGGAGGAACTCGCCACGGATTGCCCCGTTGTCTTTCCCGTGCATCCTCGAACCCAGCGGCGAATCAAGGAATTTGGATTCGAATTCAGCCTCAGTGGGAGTGTTAGGAAACACAAAGGGAACATACAAGGTCCCGGAAAGTGGCGCGAAAGCATAATCCTGACCGACCCACTGGGCTATTTGGACTTCCTTTGTTTGATGAAGCACGCAACGCTGGTCGTGACCGACTCGGGCGGCATCCAAGAAGAAACAACAATTCTTGGCATTCCCTGCGTCACCGTCAGAGAAAACACCGAAAGGCCAATTACGGTCGAGAGCGGAACCAACACGATTGCGGGAACAAAAACGGACACCATCAAGGATGCTATCCGTCGTCAGTTAGGCAGGAAGAGAGACGACAGGGTGCCAAGGAACTGGGACGGGCGGGCCGGTGCGCGCATCATTAACATCTTGGTTCGCAGGGACTACGAAAAGTCTTCCTTTCGACCATCCCCTATCCCGCATACCGTACCGCTTGAAGACCGATGCCCCTGTCCCTAAAGCAATAGATGTCTATAGGCAATCACCTGGAAGCTAAGATCCTGAAGCTTTTGGCCTATTGTCAGGCCAACGATTGGGCGGGGTACGACCCGTACGACGCTGTGAACGCCCATGTTTTTGCCGTCCTGCCATTCCTCAACTCAAGACTTCCTCGGGTGTTCTTAACCCAGGCACTGAAGCGAAGTCCAATCAATATTCGCAGGTTGTTGCGTATTCCAAAGACCCAGAATCCCAAAGCCATCGCGCTGTTTCTGTCGGCATTCCTCAAGCTTTCGAGAATCGGGGTGGATAAGACCGGAGACTTGGTCGAGCCGATGATCGAACGATTGATCGCGCTTCGGTCACAAGGAGTTCCTCACTGGTGCTGGGGATACAGTTTTCCGTGGCAGACGCGCACAATAGTGGTGCCGAGTGGAGCGCCCAACCTGGTGTGCACGACATTCGTGGGGAACGCACTTCTGGATGCCTATGAGCAACGCCAGGACCCGCGATGTCTGGACATGGCGATGAGCACGGCCCAGTACATCCTAGATGAGCTCTATTGGACCGACGGTAAGTCGATCGCCGGTTTTAGCTATCCTCTTCCCGATCTTCGGAATCAGGTACCCAACGCGAATTTCCTTGGTGCTGCTTTGTTATGCCGTGTATACGAGCATACGAGCGAAAAGAAATTCCTTGGCCCAGCGCTTAGGGTGGCCCGCTACTCGTCCTCCAAGCAGCACGCAGATGGCTCATGGGACTACGGGGAGGGGCCGTCACAACGATGGATTGACAACTTCCATACCGGCTACAACCTGTGCGCGCTTCGGTCCATTGGCCGATATGCCGCAACAATGGAGTTCGAATCGAGCATCCGGTGCGGGCTCGAGTTCTACCGAGCCCACTTTTTCCGCGAGGACGGCGCGCCCAGATATTTTCATAACCGCACGTATCCCGTGGACATTCATTGTGTGGCGCAAAGTATCATCACGCTCCTTGCGCTTAAAGACCTCGACGCGAGCAATGTCACATTGGCGCGCTTGGTGTTCCAATGGGCCATGAATCACATGTGGGATGAACGGGGCTTCTTTTACTATCGCGTTCTTCACTTCTGTACCATCCGAACCCCATACATGAGATGGGCCCAGGCCTGGATGCTTTTGGCAATGGCCACGCTCCTGTGCGAATCGGACGTGCTGGTGAGATCTCCAGAAACCCCCGATTCAGGAGCTTTGGTTGAGGCATGCTGACGCTTCCCAAGCAGATTCCTGTACGCCCGCACGGAACGAGGCAGATACCAGGATTTTCGTCAGCGGAATGAAGAAGCTGACTGGTCCGACTAGCGTAAATGCGAGGTTGCCTTGGCAGTTTACACATTGAATCCGTTGCTCGATTCGCGCTGGGGGGACTTTGTCGAAAGGCATCCACGGGGCTCCATTTTTCACACGCCTGGCTGGCTGGAGGTGCTACGGCGTAGTTATGGATATGAACCGATCGTCTACACAACTTCCGCTCCGGGAACGCCCTTGGTGAATGGAATCGTGTTCTGCCGCATCAGCAGCTGGCTGACCGGAGACAGAATGGTCTCATTGCCCTTCACCGATCACTGCGAGCCTCTCGTAGAAGACCCCGAGGAAGTCAAAGAAATCCTTGGTTCTCTGCAATGTGCACTCGGCAGAGAAAAGTTCAAGTACATCGAGCTTCGCCCGTTGTGCGCGAACGCGTTAACAGAGACCGGCATGCAAAAGAACAATTCGTTCTGCTTCCACGCACTGGATCTCCACGCCGAACTCGGAGAACTTTTTGGGAGGCTTCAAAAGGATTCAATTCAGAGAAAGATTCGGCGCGCCGAGCGCGAGGCATTGTTCTACGAGGAGGGAAGATCGGACACGCTTCTGAAGAAGTTCTATCACCTCTTTGTCCAGACGCGCCGGCGGCACAGAGTGCCGCCGCAGCCTATTAATTGGTTCCGGAACGTTGTTACGTGCCTTGGCGACCGGCTCAAAATTCGTGTTGCTTCGAAAGCGGGACGTCCCATCGCCAGCATAATCACGCTGCGGCACAGCCACACCATGGTCTACAAATATGGCGGCTCTGACGCTAGTGCTCACAATCTGGGCGCCATGCCGTTCTTATTTTGGAAGGCGATTCAGGATGCGAAGGTGGGCGGAGCCCAGCAATTTGACTTCGGCCGCTCCGACTACGACAACGCGGGATTGATTACCTTCAAGGATCGTTGGGGTTCACGACGCATTGAGCTGACGTATTGGCGCCTGCCGAGCCAGAGCGCACCTAGCCGCGGCCAGTGGAAGCGCAAGCTCAAATTTGCCGGGCCGATTTTCGCTTGCATGCCTGATCGCTTGCTGGCAGCAAGTGGGAGAGCCCTGTACCGCCATGTTGGCTAGCGGAGAAAGCGAGATCCCGAAAGTAATGGGCAAAACTATGCCAGTGGATCTGGACGTTACCCCAACTTCGACGATCCCGGAATCGGGATCTCCGAGGAGGCGTTGCGTCGGGGCCCTGGTTATGGACGCAGATTATCGTGGGCTGGCAGTCGTGCGTAGCCTAGGGCGCCACGGAATCCCAGTGTGGGTGCTCAAGCATGGGGATCAACTGCTCGCTACGATGTCCCGTTATAACCGGCGAACGCTGAGCTGGCCGAGCCAGGATGAAGAACAAAAAGTAAGCTTCCTTGTTGACTTAGCTGATCGCGAGGGCATCCGCAATTGGGTGCTGTTTCCCACAGGTGACGAAGGCGCCGCCCTGGTTGCGCGTCATCATGAAACGCTTGGCAAATGCTATCAACTTACGACGCCACCATGGGACGCACTGAAGTGGTCGTATGACAAGCGACTTAGCTACGGACTTGCCGATAGGGCAGGTGTAGACCGTCCCTGGACGATGTACCCCACAAGCCGCGACGAGGTGGCGGCGAGCGAATGTCCCTACCCGGTCATTCTCAAACCTGCTTATCGCAGCCGCTTCAATCGGTTCACTGCGTCGAAAGCATGGCGTGTTGATAACAGAGAGCAACTCCTCGCACGGTACGACGAAGCGAAGACGCTGGTTGACCCAGGTATTTTGATGATTCAGGAGCTCATTCCGGGCGGAGGGGAATCACAGTTTTCCTACACGGCACTATGTAAAGATGGGCGTCCAATCGCATCACTCACCGCGAGGCGGGCCCGACAGATTCCCATGGATTTTGGGCGCGCCAGCACTTTCGTCGAGACGATCGACGACCCAAAACCTTCAGCGACCGCGGTTCGCCTCATCGAGGCATTGCGATACACAGGAATCGTCGAAGTTGAATTCAAACGAGATCTGCGCGACGGCAAGCTTAAGCTGCTGGACATCAATCCACGTGTGTGGGGCTGGCACAGTCTCTGCGGACCTGCGGGAGTGGACTATCCATATCTTTTGTGGCTCCTGACGGTCGGCGAACCCATACCGACGACGAAGGCGGCGGTTGGTGTGCGTTGGGTGCGGATGAGCACTGATGCGCCCACGGCGATTCGCGAAGTCATTCACGGCCGCCTGTCATTGCGCGAATACCTGCGCTCGATTCGCCCTCCGGTCGCGTCGGCAATTTACGCGTCTGACGATCCCATGCCTGGGGTTCTTGAAATTCCGCTTCTTGCGTACTTGCTCGGCAAAAGGGTCCTCAGCGGTGGCAGGATCGCATGAGCGAATACCCAATTGTATGGAAAGCTTCACATTCCGATGTCAGGAAATCTATCTAAGGTTATGGAGGCGCACAGTTGATAGCGACATCTGACGTGGTGGTTGTCGGTGCTGGCCCTTATGGATTGTCAGCGGCCGCGCATTTGAATGCTAGCGGAGTGAACGTCCGCGTCTTTGGGGAAACCATGGCGTTTTGGGACCGCAATATGCCTAAGGGCATGTGTTTGCGATCACCGTGGGAAGCGTCCCAATTGTCCGATCCTGGCAGGTCCCTAACGATCGACGCATTTCAAACTGCAGCCGGCGTGCGTGTGAGTCGGCCCATCCCAATCGCACGCTTCGTAGCTTACGGTCGCTGGTTTCAATCTCGTGCCGTTCCCAACCTGGAGCAGCGAAAGGTTGCCGAAATCGAAAAGAGCACAACGGGCTTCCGCGTGGTATTGGCGGATGGGGAAGTTGTACGATGCGGGCGCGTCATCATCGCTGGAGGGATCGGACCGTTTGCGGTGCGACCCCCGCAGTTCGCTGGACTCCCCCAGGGCCTGGCTTCGCATTCCTCGGAGCAGCTGGACTTGAGCATCTTTCGCGGAAAGAGAGTCGTGGTGATCGGGGCCGGGCAGAGCGCTCTTGAATCGGCGGCACTCCTGCACGAATCCAAGGCAGATGTTGAATTGCTGGTTCGCGAGAACACTGTTCAATGGACCTGGCAACACCCGTGGCTGCACACGTTCCGGCCCGTCGGTGCGGTCCTCTACGCCTGGCCAGATGTCGGGCCGCCCTTCATCAGTCATGCCGTTGCCCGGCCGAATCTCTACCGACTGTTCCCGCGATGGCTTCAGGACTCCTGGCGCGCCAAGTCGGTCCGCCCGAACGGTGTGGGGTGGCTGAAACCTCGCCTGCGCGATGTGACCATCTCCACTGGCCTCGCCGTGCTTTCGGCGAGCGCCCGCGGAAACCAAGTGGAACTCAAGCTGAGTGATGGCTCGCATGAGCTTGTAGATCATGTGTTGATGGCCACTGGCTATCGCGTCGATGTGAGAAAGTATGAATTTCTTTCCGCACCCTTAGTATCTGCGCTCCGTCTTATCGGCGGCTGTCCGGTGCTCGGGCCAGGTTTTGAATCCTCAGTTCCGGGGCTGCACTTTTTAGGCGCTCCGGCGGTATGGAGCTACGGCCCGCTTATGCGTTTCGTTGCAGGAGCCGATTTCGCGGCGCGTGCGGTGTCCCAGTTCGTGATACATGCTCGCCGAGGCGCCGTTCGTCGAGCGATTGTGAATGCGCTCCAGCGGCCGCAGAGAGTTGCAGTGCCCTCGCGGGCAGGAGGGACCATAGAGGCTCACACTGAGACTGATCCCGTGCAAGGTTAAGTTCCTCACCGAATAAGATGTGGCGCCGAGATAACACGTGCATCTTCTTCTTGGGCGGGAGGGCATAGAAGGATTTGTCCAGTCTCAATCATCGTGCGTTCCGATTCTCAAGCTCCACCCAATGAATAGAACATTTGTGGAGTACTATCGCTGCCCGGAAGAGTTCGCCGGTTGTTTTCAGGATGGCGTGCCATCGGGGCGTTTAGGTCATTTCCGATTTGGATCCGATGCGATTTGCTATGGTTCTATCAACAAGGGGGCAGTACACTCCAGCCCGGAGGGAGACCTCCACGACGCTTTGAAGGATGCCGTGGTGGAGCGGGGGGCGGTAAGGCTTTCTTTCGACCCCGACCAGGTTGTCAACAATCTTCGATTTGAGCTCTACTGCAGCCCGGCAAAACGATCGCTCCTCTCGGGAGGGTTGGCTAACAAGTTGTACTACCTGGCACGGCCGATTCTAGGCGTGGCCGTGCGCCGGCACCTCCAGAAGCTCAGGCTCGCTGATTGGCAATCGATTCCGTTTCCGCGCTGGCCGGTGGATCAAACCGTCGAGCAGGTGCACGAGATGATGCTCCGCCTCTGCCTGCAGGCCCACAATGGGCGACGAGTGCCGTTCATTTGGTTTTGGCCCGAGGGTTTTCCGAGTTGCTTTGTTGTTACTCACGATGTGGAAGCCGTCAAAGGGCGTGATTTCTGTCCGGCGCTGATGGACGTGGATGAGAACTTCGGCATAAAAAGTTCATTTCAATTGGTTCCCGAAGAACGGTACGGACTCAGTCCGTCATTTGTCGAAAGCATCCGTTCGAGGGGTTTCGAGGTAAATGTTCACGACCTGAACCATGACGGGCGGCTGTTTTCCAGCGAGGCAAAGTTCTTCGATCGGGTACGGCGTATTAACCATTATGGAAGTGCGCTTGGTGCGCTGGGATTTCGCTCGGGTGCGCTTTACCGGAATCTCTCCTGGTACGGCGCGCTTGAATTTTCCTACGATATGTCCGTGCCCAACACAGCACATCTGGATCCACAGCGCGGTGGCTGCTGTACGGTGATGCCCTATTTCGTCGGCAAGATCTTAGAGTTGCCCGTCACCACAACCCAGGATTATTCCCTATTTCACATCCTCAAGCAGTATTCGATCGATCTTTGGAAACGCCAAATTTCACAGATCATGGAGAAGCATGGACTGGCCAGCTTCATCGTTCACCCAGACTATGTTTTGGAGTCACGGACAGGCGATACCTACAAATCATTGTTGGCCTATTTGTTTGACTTGCGTTCGAAGAGCAAGATTTGGGCTGCTCTTCCACGGGAAGTCAATCAGTGGTGGCGGGCGAGGAGCCAAATGAAGCTGGAGCGTCAGGGAAACAACTGGGTGATCGAAGGACCAGACAAGGATAAAGCCCGGGTTGCGTATGCCTCTCTTGACGGTGGCCGGTTGGTGTACGAACTAGCGTGAGGGATAATGAGCCACCGTCATTATTCATAACAGGTCTTTACCCGACATATCTTTCATGATTTGTACTGCGTTGAATACCCCTTTCTTACCCGATTTCTTTTCCCAGCACAGAGTCGAAAATAGCTTCTGGTGAACCGGGTACATGTGACTCGAATGGCGGAGCTACGTATACCCTTTTGCGCCGTCGAGATCCAACATCGTTCGTTCCGGCTCTGGCCTGTCGTAGATGGATCGTATGCCATTGCGAGTCTCGGGACAGGACAAGGCAGTTTATCCAGTGCTAATGCCCAGCCCAACTGAAGAGTGCCCCAAGCTGAGGAGCGCCCCGCAGAAAGCCCGGTAACTCCGATGCTGCCACCCAGCCCCAAAGTGAAGAGCTATGAGCAGAAATTTTGAATTGATGAACCAGGGCGTGCAAGATTCCGGGGCGATCCAGCCTCCCGCACATGGCGCGCTAGGTTCTAAGCCAAAACTACCAAACCGTTACACCCAGTCGATGGGGGACGTGCCGGCGGAAAGATTCGCGGTAGGTCTGTGGCGAATCATACGGGCCCGCAAGTGGACAGTCGCCGCGTTTACACTTGTTGTCGTTGCGATTGTGACGGTGGCATCGTTCCTGATGAAACCGCGGTACGAAGCAGTCGGGCGGGTGGTATTTCATCGCGAGAATGACATTGGCGTACTGGGTTTCAAGGGCGTTGATACCACGCTATTGGAAGATCCAGAAGACCGTGCGGCGATCGACACACAGATCGGAATCCTGCAGACCGACGCTTTGGCCACGCAGGTCATCCACGATCTCCACCTCGATAAGAATCCGAAGTTCGCCGGCCGAGTGGACCAGTCCGGCAACGAAGATAGATTGGTGCAATCGTTTCACCAAAACCTGACGATCTCCAAGGTGAAGGGCACAAGGCTCATCGAGATTCAATTCCGAAGCACAGATGCAAAGCTGGCGGCGGATGTCGTGAACGAGTTGGCCAAGGCGTACGTGGACCAGTTTTATAGAACTCAGTTCCAAGCCAGCACTCAGATATCCGAGTTCCTCGCGAATCAACTAAAGGAGCTTCAATCCAAGGTTGAGGAGTCCCAGCAAAAGCTGATTAACTACCAGAAAGAAAATGGGATCTTTGGCTTGGACGATAAACAAAACATTGTGACGGCAAAGCTGGACGACCTGAATAAGGAACTCA
>Ga0307479_10003152_pt1 | contig 14998 bp, 13 predicted proteins | sample atmos_gasesECM4C_FD_203743 | JGI IMG/M metagenome (GOLD analysis project Ga0307479, IMG submission 203743) | Hardwood forest soil microbial communities from Morgan-Monroe State Forest, Indiana, United States - atmos_gasesECM4C_515 | ecosystem: Environmental > Terrestrial > Soil > Temperate... | reverse complement strand
TGAGCCAGGGACGGGCGCTTGCTGTCACCAACGCACTCTTCCGGGAGTTGTCGAAGGGCTTTGCGCCCGACGCTGGTGCTGACCCGACTGCCTCCGGCACGACCGCCGCGGCGGACTAGCCGTGGCCGCCAGCGAGCCGTCCGGGGCGCAGGATCTCGACGAGAGGCTGATGCCGGCAGGGACCGGCGCGCGGTTCGCGCTGGTCGTCATTCTCGCTCTGGTCACCAGCGCGAAGATGATACTGGAGTTCTCGTTTTCCATTACCGGGCAGCGCATGCCCGAGTGCGAACTGGCCGCAGGCATCGACGTGTTCAGGTCCAACCCCGACGCGAGCGTGTTGCTCGCCCGACTGACGCAATATGCGGCCTATACCAACTGCGAGGCCCGCATCGCCCCGCCGCCACCCTGGTGGCTCCCGGCGGGCTGGCCCCTTCTCGTGCTCGTCGCAGCGGTGCTGTTCTTCTACGCCGACCGCTGGTGGAAACTGCGGGCCGCGAGGATGCGGCCGCTTAGGGAGTTCGACGGCCAGGGAAACGGAATCTTCGTCTCCGGCAAGGTGCAAAGGGCGGCGCTGGATGCTGGACTGGCGCGGGAGACGGGGGAAGCGGTCGCCCGCCGGTGCGTCGTGGACGTCACCTCGGCGGCGCGGAGCGCCACCGTGATGGGGAGCACCCGGCGGCCGGTCCTGTGCCTGCACCTTGGTCTCGTCGCCAGGCGACTGGAACACGCGGCCGAAGGCACGGACGATCCGGAGTTCCGCGCGGTGCTCCTGCACGAGTTCGCTCACATCCGCTACGGCGACGTCACGGCAGCCCGCGCGACGATGGCGGTATGGCGGGCCTTCCTCGCCGTGGCTCTCGCGCCCTACCTGGTCATAACGCTGATCCTGCTGAGGCACGGGACCATCGCAGGCCTTAGTGGATACAGCCTGGCCGACCAGCGTGACTTGGCCACCACCCTCGTCCTCGTCTGCCTGGGGTACCTGGCCCGGATGGACGTGCTGCGCCACCGGGAGATCTATGCCGACCGCGAGGCCATCCGGAACAAGGCGGACCCCGGATGCTGGCCCGCCCGCGAACGGCCCGTGTGCGGGCGCTGGTTCTCCTCCTGGCCGCGGAGGGCCGTGCGTGCGGTGGCTGAGTCGCTGCGGAGTCACCCGCGCTGGGACCTGCGCACCGAATCTCTGGACGACGCGTCCGCGCTGTTCGTCGTGCAGGCACTGCCCATGTTCCTCACGGGTGCGGCCGCCGCGCTTATCGCCTCCGACTTCCTGCTCGTCTTCCAGGTCTACGGCCAGAAGCCCTCGTGGTTCGAGGCGGCGTGGACGGGGCAGGCTATCGGGGCGTTGTCGGCCGCCCTGGTCACCCTGGTCGCGGGCGTGGCATTGTGGCGCTCCGTTGCGTACGGGCAGGAGAGGCGTCCGCCGGCACCGACGGGGCTGGGGGCGGGACTGTGGCTCGGCGCGGGGATGGTTGCCGGGGATCTCGTGGCGGGACAGGGCACCATCAACCACCTGGTGCCGGCCCGGCCCGAGGTGTACCTGCTCGTCCTCGCGGCGGGAGCCGGCTTCGGCTGGTGGACCGCGCAGTGCGCGGGCGCATGGCTCGCCGGGCGGCAAAGTAGGACCCGGCGCACGACCATGACCGCAGGGCTCGCTGCCGGCTTTCTCATGCTGTCATGGTGGTTTACCTACTGGGCGTACGCGGGGATCGAATATGCCGCGGGCTTCAATTTCTCGTCGAGCGGATGGCAGCGCTACCTGGAATACCAGTACGGGGTACCCGTCGCGCATCCCCAGGTCATCACCGCGGTCGGCTGGACCGCGCCCCCGCTGAATCCCCTGAAAGAACCCCCGGTCGACCTGCTGGCAGTTGGCGCGGCCTGGCTGGTGCCGCTGATGGCGTGGACCCTCCGACGTGCCGCGAGCCCGGCGGGCGGCCTGCCGTCACTGCGGACGCCCCTCAGGTGGGCGGCGAGCGGCGCGGTGGCTATCTGGGCCAGCTCCGCCGTCGCGCAGGCGTACATGCACCAGGCACAGCCAGCGCGGCCGCTGCACGGCATCTACGAGGTGACGTACGTCTGGCTCCTGTTCGCTGCGCAGGCTCTGCCGGCCGCTGCCGTCGCGCTGATCGTCGGGCTGGGCCGCGGGCGTTTCCGGCTGCTGGTTACGCTCATCGCCGTCGAAGCGGCACTTCTCGCGGGCTTCGCCGGGACATTCCTCCTTATCTCCGCTGACGGCTGCATACGGCCGCTGGCCACGCTGGAAACCTCCTGCGCCTGGCGGCCCGGGCTGGCCGAGTGGGGCTACGGCACGTTCGTGGACCTCCCCGCGCTGCTCGGCGCCGCGCTCGCGTTCGCTGTCTGTGGGCTAGCCCTCATCCGCCCGGCGGTGCGGAAGGACAGGCACGCGGACCCGGATGACCCGACCGTCTCGTACAACGCGAAGGAGCGGGCTGTGCTCCGCTGGCCATCAGCCCGCAGTATGCCTGTGCTCGCGGGGACTGCGGCACTTGGCGTCGTCCTCACCGGAATCGTGCTGGAGTTCCCGGGACAGGCCGGTTACCCGAGCGAGTCCGCTATAGCCAGCGGCCAGCTGGTCTTTCAGATGACACGCTCCGCCGCCCAGTCGGCCGCCCCGCCCCCGCAGGTCGCGGCGCTTGAGGTCGAGTACTGGAGCGATCTCGGCGGCGCGGCCCTGCTCAGCCGCCTCCAGTCCGACGCGGCGAAGATCTCGCCGGTACTGGCCGCCGATTTCGCCCGCCAGCACAGGTACACCGTTCAGGACTTCCATGCCATCGAGCCGGTGTGCGCGGACATCGTCGCGGTGTCCCAGGAGAGCAGCACGTATCTCCTGCTGCCCGATGCCCGGGCAGCGCCGTGGTGGTCCGGGTTCGCGCAGCTGGCCGGTACCGGAGGCCGCGGCTGCGAATCCGCCATCGCGCTGCTGGCGCGTGATCATTTCAGCACGGCGTTCTGGACCGTGCTGAATCGCGGCATCCAGCAGATCGGCGAGGCGTATGTCAACACCGGGTTCATCGCAGCCCGGATCGAGGCTCTGGAGGAAGCCGGCGGAATCACCCGGTACGGGAACGGCATCGCGGGCCCGCCGCTGAACGTCCTGCCGCCGCCGGCGGGAACGCGGCGCTGGTCCCGGACCGGCAACACCGGCAACCCGATGAACCTCGCGGTCGCCGTGGCGAAACTGTACCCGGCGAGCGACTGGTCCAGCGAGGAGACCTGGCTGTCCCGCCACGGATTCGTGTCGACGGCCCGGGAGGGCTGGACCTACGCCGACGGCACACAGGCGGCGGTCATCATCAACCGGTTCGCCGCCGCCACCGACGCGGCGAGCCAGATCGGCAGCTGGGACGCCCACTTCCGCCAGGAATCCGCGCCCGCCCCGGCGCTGACCGACCCGGCCGACGGCGGCATGGGCGTGGCGATCCCGGCCTCGAAGCAAACACCTGACGTCAAGACGGAGATGGCCACGCATCTCGGTTCCTACGTGATCGAAGTCCAGGTCTACGCCCGCACCCCGGCCCCCGCCCTCGCCAAGGCCCTCCTCCGCCAGCAATACGCCCGCCTCAAGGCAGGCGGCGCCTGACGCGGCGCCCTACGGCTGGTACGAGCCGATCTCGTACGAGCGAGTGGAGGCGACGATCCCGGTTCCAGCCGTTGATCGTCACGTTGGTGGGTATCAGCGCCGCGATCTCACGGTCGCTGAACTCGGCTGCGGCCGCCTCGTAGCCGGCGTCCGGCAACTGGGTGTCTGCCAGCAGCGTCACGGACCCGGCCGGGCGACGTGTGGCCGGCCTTCGCCCGCCCGGCGGGCCGTCCGGGCTAGCCGCGGGCCGGTTGTGGGAATTTTAAGGGGAACTTGAAGACCGCGGGCGGTGCCTGCGTCATGCGGGCTCCCTCGCTTCCTGCGTTTCCGCAGGCAGGACGGCTGACGCTTGCAGCTTCTGGTGGCTCCCGCGATAGGACTCGGACCTATAACTTGCCGGTTAACAGAAGGTCCGTCCCTGGCCCGGGAGCATCCGCCTCGTGAAGATCGACAGCCCCGCTTCACCTGCATCTGGGTTTGTTAGGGGCTTACGGCAGCGTCATAGCAGGCGTGCCCCCGTGTACCGTGGAGTGCCGTTCCGTCCGGGTTATCCGCGTGTTGGACCTCTCCCGGACCCGGACTTGTGTTGCATTTGTGCTGGCGGCCGCCCCGGTCGTCGTCTACGACGCCATCCGCAGCCCCGACCGCTATTATCCGGGCTCGGGTCCGAGCAGGGAGGGCCTTACGCTGGACGGGCATGCTGGTCGGGTGCTTCTGGTGCAGGGTGCACAGAGGTGGAAGTCGACGGCCCGGACTGGATGGCGCGCTGGAGTTCGGTGAGGGCTGCCGCCGGGTCCTTGAAGAGGCCGGGGTTGTGCTGCCAGTGGGTCATCTCGCGTGAGGTGAGCTGCCGGACGATGATCGTGTCGTTAGCCTTGACCAGCAGGACGGAGCCGACCTGGACGACCGCACCGCTGGTCTGGTCCAGCGCGGTGATGAGCTTGGCGACTGCATCGCCGGTGACCCCGTCGATGCCCGCCTGGAACCGGTCTAGGACCTGGAGCTCGACCGCGCGTCGAGCCTCGGCCGCTGCTTCGGAATCGGCGGCGCGTTTGAGGAGCCCGGTCAGGGACCGGTACCACGAGCTGATGACCACCGGTGCTTCGCGGATGTCCTCGACACCGGACGTGAGCAGCACCTCGAGCAGCGCCTGTTCCACTGCGGGACCCGGCAGAGCATCCGCGAGGTAGACCTGGACCTTTATTTCGGGCTGCCCCGCGTCCAGGATCTCGCGGTGGATGTCTGCTGTCCCACCACGGCCGCGGAAGCGGACGCCAGCCTCGGCCAAGAGTCGGTGGATGAAGCCGTAGGAACGGCCGCTCGATGCCGCCAGGGACCGGATGCTCTCACCTGCGTCGTAGCGCCTCTTCAGGTTGGCAGCCAGCCTGCGACGATCCGCGCCGAGCGTGCGGGTGCCCTTCTTGATGTTCTGTCCCACAGATGTCACCTCCCGGGCTGGCGGGCTAAGAACCAGTACAGCACCGCATCATGGCCCGTGCACGCAAGATCACGCAGCCCCGGCGGTCGGGCGCAGACAAGCACACCGACGATCATTCCGCGGGCGCCCTTATGGTAAGTTTTCACGTACGGCGAGCGGCTAACTGACTTCCGAGTAGGAAGGCGCATCCGCTGGATGGGGCTGGGGGGTTGTTACGTCGCCGCCCTGTGGGCCGTGCGCGATGAACGCGCGCGAGCGATCCCGGGCATGGTCGGGCTGCCCGCTGTCAGGTCCATCCGCTGGCTCTTTCGAGCCAGGTTCTGCTCAGAGGGTAAAGGTGCGTGCTGGAGCAGGGTACTCACCGAGTACGCTCCGGAGGCGACATCGCGGTGACGCCGGAACCGGTGCCGATCGCGGCAGTGGCGACTGTGAGAAGAGGGACGGCCCCCTCCAGTGCAACGACGCAGCGCAGTCCAGCAGCAGGTGTACGAACTGTCTTGCGCGTGGCCGAATCTTGACGCGAAGCCGACTAGTTCCGGACTCGCTGGATTCTGCCCGCGCAGAGCATCGCGGATGACCGTGTCCGTTTCGCCGACGGCGTCCATGAGCGCTTTGAGTTGACATGCAACGGATTTCGCCCATCCTCTTGGCGCCACTTCTGCCATTAGTGTTTCTTCCTTGTATAAGCGGGTCGTTGGGCGGAAGGTGTGCTTGTGGCTGCGGACTGCCCCGCGATAGAGCTTCTCGTACAGCCGCGGAGCCTCGGCCTCGGTCAGAGCCCCGAAGATCTGGAGCACGTCGGCTATGCCCGCGCAGGTTCCGAACAGCGTGGTCCCGCCATGACCGCGCCGCGTCGCCGGCGCGGCGCTTGCCGGGCTCATCCGGCGGCCATGCAGAGCAGCATGGCCGTTGAGGCGGGCACGCTGAGGGCGGCAGCGCGGATCCGCGCGAACGCTGCCGCATGGCACGCCACATCATCACGGTGTTCGAGGTAGATACCGCCGGAAACGCCCGGGATGTGGACGACGCCCAGGTCTGGTGTCTCGGCAAACGTTAGGACCGTCAGCCCCCCGGCGTCGAATGCGGGGTGCGCACCGGAAGCGAACGGCAGCACCTGGATCGTGAGGCGCGGGGCGCTGCCGGTCAAGCAGGCCAGCCAGGCCAGTTGAGCGCGCATTACCTCGGGTCCGCCGACTTGCTGGTGCAATGCGCCTTCCGCGATGACCACGGCGAGTTCGGGCTCTTTCGCGCCGAGGATGGCTTCCTGGCGGGCGAGCATCGCCTCCAGTGCTCGCTGCCCGGTATCTGGTGCCGGCGGGTTACTGCTGGCGCCGGCGACCGCGCGGGCATATTCCTCGGTTTGCAGCAGCCCGGGTATCTGCTGGGCGTGGTAGGTGCAGACTTGCGCGGCGAGGGATTCCAGGATCATCATGTCCCGCAGGTCCCCGGTCAGGATGTCGCGGTAACCCTGCCACCAGCCGGGCGCGCGCCGGGGGTTCGCGATAGCGCACAAGACAGCCTGTTCGTGCTCGCCGACGCCGTATTCCGCCAGCAGTTCCCGAAGATCGCGGGTGCGGATGCCACGTAGGCCATTCTCGACGCGGCTGATCTTCGACCTGTCGCATTCCAGCACGCAGGCAGCGTCCTCCAGCCTGAGTTCCAGGCTCTCCCGGTACCGGCGGAGCGCCGAGCCCATCAGGCGCTGCCGTATGGCGGGTGTTCCGTTCATTGCATATGCTCCCTTTCGCTCAGGCGCGTGATCTCGGTAGCCACCGTTCCAGGCCAGCACCATAATCGGAAAGTAGTGATCCGTGATCACCTGGTAGCGATCATGTCTGCACAAGGTGATAATGCGGGAGTAGTTACGCGGTTACCGACCCAGCATTGAACCAGGTAGCGAAAGGTGCGCACGGTGCCGACACCACGGGAACAACTTGCCAGTGTCCTACGCCAGTCGCGGCTAGACGCTGGCTACAAGTCGCATAACGCGCTGGCCAGAGCGCTGAACGTGTCGCGACCAGTCGTCAGTAAGGCAGAGAGTCCGGCGCAAGCGGTGCCCAGCGACGCCGTGCTCAAGTCATGGGCCGAAGCGACCGGAGTCGGGCTAGACGTGCTCACCGAACTAGCTCAGCGCGCGAGCAACTCGTCCTCACGGTGGTTCGTGAAGTGGACGCACATCGAAGCGCGCGCCACCCTCATCCGGTGGTTTGAGCCGCTTCTCGTCCCTGGTCTGATCCAGACGGAGAACTACGCGCGTGCGATCCTGACGTGGAAGCCTGAGAGTGCCAGCGCCGAAGTGAATCTCCGCGACCGCCTAGCGCGTCAGTCAGTTCTTGAGCGTGCCGAACTCCGTGTTGTGATCCTCGGAACGGTACTGAACCGCGAGGTAGGCGACGCATCCGTCATGGAAGAACAGATAGAACACCTTCTGACGCTAGGCAGCCGTCCGTCAGTCACGCTCCAGGTGGTGCCGGACGTGCCGCAGGTAGCTGGCGCGCTAGGAGGCGCGTTCGCCGTCGCGAGCGAGGGGCCCACCGATCTAGCGGTCTACACCGAATCGATTGTCCAGGGTGGTGTGTACACCGAAGCTGACCTAGTGACGCGCGCCGTCCGCGTGTTCGATGGCTTGCGCGCCGACGCGCTACCTTGGAGCCAGACCCAGGATGAACTAAGGAAAGCCAGGGAAAGATGGACACTCTGAAATGGCGCAAGGCCAAGGCCAGCGCAGCGAATGGCGGCGGTTGTGTCGAAGTCGCCTCGGACGGCCGGGGCGTGTACGTGAGGGACACCAAGCGCCGCGAGCTTGGCCACCTGACCGTGTCCACCGATCAGTGGCGCGAGTTCGTTGCCGCCATCAAGGCTAACGAGCCCGGCAATCTGCCCTAAAGCTGGCCGATAGTCCGGCTGGTGACCGGACGGGGTCGGGGCTGTAGGGGCACCTTTGTGTCTTGAGGGTGCCCCTTCATGTTGTCCTGCGCTCACCCTAGGCCCAGGCATCCGAGCACGGAGTTTCGTAGAACATCGCCTCACGGTGATCGTTCCGGCACGCTCGGCACCAGACGTAGTAGTGCCCGGAAGGGCCACCGGGATTAGCGTGTTCCCGAGCGGCTTGGCATGCGCATGTTGTCCATCCGATGCTGAGTGGCTTGCCCAGTGCTAGCGAGTGGTCGAACGGGCAGCGGTCTGGGTTATGCCTGATGAGCGGGTACGGCGGCATGTTGTTGATGATCTCTCCGCACTGCCGCTCCTGTGAAATGTCCGCTGACGGTCGGTTCCTCGACACCCATGGACTTCAGGCCGAGCGCGGGTGTTCGGCCCTCCAGGTTTTCGAGACGCGTAAACCCAGATCTGTCTGTAGAGAGCAGCGAATCTCCCACGGATTCGTGGAGGCTCTACCGAGAGGACACATGGCGCCACCGGTCCGCCCTAGCACGTTTGTCGTCATGCACACTATGAGACGAGTCACGCCTCGAGCCTCCTTGAAAGTTCAATGAGGATTATGCGAAACCCCTTCAACAGGTCAGTGCCCGGAATGTCTAGAAAGTCGGCGACACGCCGCATCGGTGAATAGGCAACGGCTTCCCCACTCGATAGAAAGGAGGTTCCTACACCAAAACCTTTCCCGACGGAGAAGCCGTTGCGATTCGATCGTATGTCAGGGCTGGATGCTGAGCAACTCGATGAGCTGGAGCAGATGGTCCGTTCGCTTCTCGATAAACCTTGGGCCAAAGGAACTGGCCGTCCGAAGGAACTCGCACTGCGCGAGGCATTGATTGTCACCTGCGGGTACGCCCGCAATAACATCACCGAGGAAATCTGGGCTGAGATCTTCGACGTAGACCAGTCCACCATCTCGCGGTACATCACCTCCCTGACGCCGATCATCGATATCGCCACTGCGGAGTTCCGGCCGTCCGCAGAGGACGCCGTGGAGGCCACGAAGAACGCGATCGCACTGGTGGACGGCACGCTGTGGCCGTGCTGGTCCTGGTCCGGCGAGCGAGAACTATGGGCCGGAAAATACAAGACGACCGGTCACGGCTCGCTCATCATCACGAACCTCAGTGGTCGTATTACCTACGTCTCAGAGCCAGTTCCAGGCAATCAGCACGACATGGCCAAGCTGAGAGATTCTGATTGCGGAATGATCCTGAAGGCAGCTGGCGGGGTATTCGGGGATAAAGGATTTATCGGAACGGACTACATCACCACACCGGTACGTAAGCCGCAGCATCGTGACTTGTATACGCGAGAGCACGACTACAACAATCAGGTCAGCTCATTCCGTGCTCCTATGGAACGGGCTGTCGCGCAACTCAAGACGTGGCGCATTCTCTTCACCGATACAGGAGACCGTTGAAGACCTTCTCCTCCTCGTTCCGAGCCGCTATAGGCCTGTACTTCTATAAGGAGAGTTTCGCATAATCCTCAATGTCTTCGAGTTGGACAGACTCCAAAAATAATTCTATTCCCTGCAACTCCTGTGGCGTAAGGGGTCCAGGGCCGGGCGATGGTTAGCCAGCGGCTTGGCCAGCCTGCGGTGCAACTTGTGCCTGGTTATGTGAAGGCATGGACGAGCAACCACTGAAGGCCATCCGATTTTCGTCGTGCAGCTACGCGCGGGTATGTCGATGACAGCGAGCATTACTCGGCAAGTGCCTGGATTCGCCGAAGTCATGGAATCAGTAGAAGCGCTCGGTTGGAAACTGGACAAATCCACGTTCGTCATCCACAACGATAAGCCGACCGCGTACCTGATTTACCGGCGGTAGAACATATCACCACAGAGGAAGAGGGGCAAGGATCATGAACAAATACGCCAGCATCGTCATCCTCGGCGCCGTCGCCGGGCTCAGCGTGGCCGCATGCGGAGGCAGTCAGCCGGCCACGGTCACGATTCACGGATCGGTGGCAAACGACGTATCCGCGGCTGCCCCGTACCCTGCGGCCTGCGCGTTCGGCAAGCCGGCATCCGGGAACCAGATCGTAATCACCAGCCCGTCCGGCACGGTCATCAGCACCGCGACGCTCGGCACCCTGATACACGCTGCCAATCCGTCCGGGCACTTCACCTGCACCCTGCCGTTCACGGCCACGAAGGTACCGCAGGAGACCCGTTACGGGTTCACGATCAACGGCGTCCCCGGCACGATCTGGATGACGAATATTAGCGGGACCGTACAACTCAACGTCAGCGCAGGTAACGGCTGAAATAGTACTTTTCCGTCGGTCCAGAGTTCGGACGACAGCCATACGTCTTGCGGCCAGTGGGGAACACAACAAAACAAGGAGTAAGGAAGTTTTCGGGACCGGCGAGTTACAACCATGCCAGTTAAGGGACACCCGCGGCACCAGAAGCGGGAATTCAAGGTTGGGAGCAGATCAGCTCCAACAGCAAGAGCGAGAGCGAGAGCGAGCAAGGAATTAGCATGAATACACCACCACCATCAGTACCCTATCCTGGCCCTGGATACTACGTATCAGGTTATAATACCGATGGTAGCCCGATATACACGCATCGTGCCGACACAAATGATGCTAAATCAGGCGGCGGTTTGGGTTGGAGGGACTCTGGATATCCTCATGGCAAAGACCCGCAATTCGTTGATAACCGCGTCCCAGCGATACACGACAACTTCGCCATCATGAGCCTGATCTTCAGCCTAGTGTGGCTAGCAGGCGCGGGTGGTATTCTCGGGATCGTATTCGGATGCATATCCCACGCAGAGGCACGAAAAACCAACAGGAAACCATCCGCCCTGGCGAGCTGGGGTATCGGACTTAGCATCCTAGGTTTCATCGGAACCATCATCCTGATTGTCGCCGTCGTACACGCCAGTCACGCTACTGGTATCCCGGGCCTTGTCCCCGGCGTTACATGCGACAATATCCCGATCCCGTACTCCACGAATCCTCCGTGTTAGAACACCTAACCTAACTCACCGCCCGCACCCGCACCGTCGGGCGCTGCACCGATAACCGCAGCACCCGCGCCTCCGCAAGCTACGGACCCGGCAGATAATACGTGCGCCACACTCGACGCAGCCGGGCGGCCTGGTGGAAGATCCCATGGGGGACCAGATCAGGATCGGCCGTGCGGAGTGGTGGGTGCCGATCCTCACGCTGCACGGGACGTTCGCAGGCGAGCAGTTCCGGAGAACCCGGTAGAGGGACCGCCGGGGTGCACCGCGCCGGTCATGCACCGCGCCATCCGCCACGCCGTCCAGCTCTATGCACGCAACTTCGCAACTGACAGGCCTCCCCGCGCCTGCTAAGCCTGGAAAGCCACTCAGCAGCGGCCAATTCAAGGGGGAGAACTATGAACATGACCAGGACCACCGCGCTCGTCACCTGCTGCGCGCTCACGACCATCACTCTGGCGGTATGCGGCAGCTCCGGAGGCAGCACCGGCCCGGCCCCCGCGAAGCCAGCGTTGCACACGAAGGCCGGATCCCGAGATCGGCGTACAGCGAGCTGCCGGCGTTCCGCACATGCAGACCCTCGAGCAACCCGGACTCGTAGCGGCGGCGCTCGACGAGTTCCTGCCCGCCGGGACGTGACTTGTTCTCCCTGCGCGTGCTGGTGCTGACGCGTCTCACCCACCTCCCCAAACCGCCGGGCCGCGCTGACAGGCTCATTCCCTCTCCGTGTGCCATCAGCGGCCCGGACCGGCAGCCGCTGGATCTTGGGAAAGGCCGGCCGCCCCGGCGGAGTGCGGGGTGGAAGGTCTCCGGCCGCGAGATGAGCTGCCCGGTCCAGGAACTGGCTGCGCCCCTGCCCGCTGGGAGCAGGCCGATGCGGGCGCTCAGATGGCGCGGGAACAGCGTCACCGGCGCGACTGCCGGCTAGTGGCGGGCAAGGAGGCGGTGGCCCAGGGGGGTTGTGGTGTGGAGCACGGCTTTTCCGTTGCGTTTGGTTGTCAGCAGGCCCGCTGAGCGGAGTGTCTTGGTGTGGATCGAGACGGAGGCCGCGCTGATGCACAGCTTGCGGGCGAGGTCACTGGTGGTGTGTGGCGTAGCGGTCGTCGCGAGGATGGCGGCGCGAGTGCGGCCCAGCAGTTCGCCTATAGGGTCGCTGCTCGAGGACTGCTCGACGAACGGCAGCGGGGTAATCGCAGGGTAGAAAACGCATTCCCTGCCGTCGGGGCTGTCGCCGAACATGATGCAGCCGGTCCACGATACGCAGGGGTAGAGCACGATGCCGCGCCCGCCAGGGTGCAGATCCACGTCACGCTGGCCCGGGATGTGGAGGGCGCTGTCGCGCCAGTACGAGTCGGGCACGAGAGCAGCCAGGGCGGTGCGCAGGCCTTGCTCGGCGATGAGCTGCCCGCGCCAGGCGACATCGTTGCCGATGCCGGCACACAGCCGGTCCCAGTTCGGCCGGACCAGTTGCGCATGCGCGGTAGTCAGCGCCCTGGCCAGGGCACGCCAGGCGGGGCGCTCGAAGGCGAACAGTTCGCGGGACCATGTAGTCACCGGAAAGCGGGCGAGTTCACTGCGGACGTATTCTCGGGGTGCGGACATCACCAGGTCCAGGCCCTCGTCCAGGGCCGCGCTCATCGGGTCCATGAACAGCGGGCCCGAACAGTCAGGGCGGAAGAACGCGGTCATCGGCCCCTCGTAGCGCGCCCTGGCGAAGACCGGGTCACGGCGCAACGCTGTCGCGACCGACATGCTGAGCTCCATCAGCGGAGCAGGCTGCATAGCGAAGCGGGTGCGGAGAAGGTCTTCGGCGGTGAAGTGAATCTTCACATACGGCACCTTTTAATTATAGCTGAAACGTTCGCCCAGCAGCTCAATAACGCGGTGAAATAAACCATCCGGCAGGAGGTACGGGGAAAGGATGAACATGCACAAACATCGACACAAACAGCGCAGATGGCCTAGGCCATTATCTCAGCCTCCGCAGAAGGGATTAAGAGAGAACGGCCATGCGAATCACCACCGTCAGCATCACACCGGTGGCGGGTGAAGGATCCCCCGCTGCCTGCCCTAGCCGGGGAGCGAGGAGGGCGAAATGATCCGGCACCAATCACGACGCGAAGGGAATCAGCGCCCGGGTGGCATCGAAAACCTCTCCAGGGCCGGATTTACGAGGAATTGGCCGGTGCCCGTGACAGGAGCAGGAATTCCCTCACCAGCGCCTCACAGCTCTCTGGACGGGAAGCTGCTGGACAGTAGCGGGCACGGAACGGCCAGCCGCGTCCTCATCACCGGGCCCGGGGATCTGACGCTGCCGGCCCCTGATCGTGATGTGAGTGCACCCTGCACGCTGGCCGCCGGTGACGGGGTTCAGCGGGATCGGCCTGTCCGGTGATCCGCAGCGTCCGGTGTTCGTGCTGACGGTCGCCCGGTCAGGGTCGACGCTGCTGCGTGTCATCTTGGACAGCCATCCCGGCCTGGCCTGCCCGCCCGAGACCAGCGTGGCGCAGGTGTGCGCCGGCCTGGCCCGGTTGTGGGACATCCTGGACCCGTCGCCGGAGGCGGCGTCCCGGGAATTCTCGCCGCTCGCGGTGTCCGCTCACCTGCCCCCGGACGCGGCGGCCTCGATCCGCGGCGTCATCGATGATGCGTTTGGCCGGTACCTGGCACGGCGCGGCAAGCAGCGGTGGTGCGACAAGTCCCTCGACAGCGCCAACGCGGCAGACCTGCTGGCCCACCTGTACCCCGCCGCGCAGTTCGTCTGCCTGTACCGGCACTGCATGGACGTCGTGGTCTCGGCCATCGACGCGGCGCCGTGGGGGCTGAACGGGTACGGGTTCGACCCGTATATCGCGAACACTCCCGGCAACATGGTGCTGGCGTCCGCTCGCTGCTGGCTGGACCAGACCACGGCGATCATCGAGTTCCAGGGCAAGTACCCCGATCGCTGCCACGGCATACGCGAACCGGGTGCGTCCACCTGGATGCTACGGCGTGCCTGCTGACCAGCCCGGCTGGTATCACCCAGGGTTCGGCGGCCGCGCCGGTGTGGACCTCGATGCAGGCGGCGTCGCAGGTCACCCACGTCATGGTCAGTTACCTGCCCGAAACCGGGCCCGCCGGCACTCCGTCGATGCTCAGCACGTTGGTCCAGCGGCGGTGCGGGGTGATCATCACCGCGGGCCCTGATCCGGGGCAGGTGATCGCCGCCGCGAGAGCCAACCCGCACCAGCGTTTCCTGCTGGTCACCGCCTCCGGTTCCCTCGCCGGCCTGCCGGTTCCGGGCAACGCCGCTGTTGTCCCCGCCGGGTCCGCCGCCGGCCGCATCGATCAGGCCCTGCGCTCGCTCGCCGCGGCCACCTGAGGTAACTGCCCTTTCCCCGTCTGCATTGGGAGTCGTTCATGTCGCGCTGGATATCCCGGAACTGGCTGCGGGCGGCCGCGCTGGCCACCGTCGTGATGTGGTGCGCCAGTATCTGCGTGCCGTCCGCGGTCGCGATGCCGGCGGTTCCGGGCAGTGGCGTGCCCGCGGTGAAGATGTTCGGGTACGCGAACGGCCCGGCGCAGCAGATCGGCAGCGCCGCCGGGAAACCGCATTACGTGCCGGCGTCAGCTACCCAGGCCCACCCCACCGCGGCAGGCATCAAGGGCCACGCGGCCCCGGCACCCAACCTTGCACCGCCGGCAGTCGGTACGCGGCGTGAGGTGACTGTCGGCGCGGTCACGTTGCCGCCAGGTCACGAGGTCGCGCATCATCAGGACGTCATCTCGGGTTCCAACGGAAACAGTCCGCCCGTGACGCCGGCGCCGTCGACTTCACCGTCCGACTCCGCGAGCCCGTCCTCGTCCCCGTCTGCCTCCGCCTCGGCGTCCGCGTCTCCGTCTCCGTCATCGTCTTCGTCTTCGTCGAGCACAGCCGCGACGTCGGGCCTTGTCATCGCCGCCGGTACCGACAACGCGACGTACAGCGTCGCGTCGACTTACGACACTTTGCCCATGGCAAATCAGAGCGGCCGGGTCGATGTGACGCTGACC
>Ga0307479_10003151_pt1 | contig 14998 bp, 13 predicted proteins | sample atmos_gasesECM4C_FD_203743 | JGI IMG/M metagenome (GOLD analysis project Ga0307479, IMG submission 203743) | Hardwood forest soil microbial communities from Morgan-Monroe State Forest, Indiana, United States - atmos_gasesECM4C_515 | ecosystem: Environmental > Terrestrial > Soil > Temperate... | reverse complement strand
GCGCGTTGACCTCGGGGGGCTTGGGTATCGGACTTGCTGCCTGTGCGGGGCCGGTCGCGGCGGTGAGCGCCAGTGCGACCCAGGCGAGGAGTATGAGCGGTGAGCGGACCACGGGTGCGGATCTTAACCCAAGCGCGACACGCTCAAGCGCTGCTGAATCCGGCGCGCTGAAGCGGCGCGTGCGTCAGTCGACCGCCAGCCGGGCGTCGGGAATGCCGAGCGTTGCGAGGCGGGCGGCGAGCTGATCGAATTCCGCGACGCTGCCCACGGGCCCGAGGCGCACGCGGTACAGGCGTGATTTGCCTTCCGGGGGCGAGAGGATGAAGGCGCTGGCCAGTCCCGCGGCGTGCAGCCGCTCGAGCAGGTGCTGGGCGTTGTGCGCATCGGCGAATGCGCCCGCCTGCACATACAGCGAGGGCGGCGGTGACTGCGCGCTGCGCGTCAGCTCATCGGGGGCGCTCGGCGTCAGCGCCCGCACCTCCACCAGCGTGGTCCCCTCGCGGATCATGTCGAGCCTGGCGGCCGCGGTGTAGGACAGATCGATCAGGCGGTTGGCGACGAACGGGCCGCGGTCGTTGATGCGCACCACGACGCTCCTGCCGTTGCGAAGATTGGTGACGCGGGCATAGGTCGGCAGCGGCAGGGTCTTGTGAGCCGCGCTCATCCCGTACATGTCGTAAGGCTCACCGCTCGAGGTGTTGCCGCCATGGAAGCTCGGGCCGTACCAGGACGCCACACCGCGTTCCAGGTAGCCGTCGGCGGCTACCAGCACGAAGTAACGCCGGCCTAACACGTCGTAGAACGGCGGATTGCCGTGGGCGCTGCGCGGTTCGGCGTGCGGCACGGCATCGGGGATCGATTCGATGCCGGCCGGCGGCGGCGGCACGGGTGCCTGCTCGGGTGCGCCCTGCGGAGCCGGCCGGCGCGTGCCGAGCGCGCACGCCGCCAGCAGCAGGCACAGCGCGGCAGCGCTCGCGCCTGCGAACGGCACGGATGCCCGGCACGCGGCCGTCACGGCGCGACGTCGTGCACGCGCTGCGCGACGGTCTGCGCCAGCTCGTGCACCGCCATGGCGTAGCGCGCGCTGGCGTTGTAGCGCGTGAGCACGTAGAAATTATGGAATCCGACCCGGTAGGCCGGACCATCGCGCTGCTCGGCGGAGATCAGCACCACCGGCGTGTCGGCCGGCACGCTCATCTCGACTTTCACGCCGTGCGCGGCGAGGCTCTCGACGGTCTGGTTGAGCTCGAGATTGTGCGGCTCGATCTGAAAGCTCGGGTCGGGCTCGAGCCGGGTCTCGGCCAGCACCGGCCCGCCCGCCACCCAGCCGTGCTCGTTCAGGTAGTTCGCGACGCTCGCCAGGATATCGTCCCAGTCACCCCACAGATCGCGCGGCCGGTCAGCGTTGGCAGCCACTGCATAGCGCCGGTATTGCGAGGGCATGAACTGTGGCACGCCCAGGGCGCCGGCGTACGAGCCGGGGACGGTGAGCGGATCGAGCTTGTTTTCCTTCACCAGCAGCATGAATTCCTCGAGCTCGCTGCGGAAGAACTTCTGGCGCGGCGGATAATCGAACGCGAGCGTTGCGAGAGCGTCCAGTGCGCGGTAGGGCCCGGTATTGCGTCCGTAGTGTGTCTCGACGCCGAGGATTGCCACCAGGTACTCGCTCGGCACCTGGTACTGGGCGGAGATCTGCTCGAGCGTGTTCTTGTGATCGAGCCAGAAGCGCACACCGTCGCTGATGCGCTCGGCGCTCAGGAAACGATCGCGGTATTCCCACCAGGGCGCCACTTTCTCGATGGGGCGGTTCACGATCTCGATGATTCTCGGCTGCGGCCGCGCTTCCTTCAGCAGGGCGCGCACGTCCTTGCGGTTGAGGCCGTCGCGGCTCACCACGTCGTTGACGAATTCGATGATCTCGGGGCGCTGCAGATCGAAGCCGCCCGCGACCACATCCTCCGGCTGAGCGCCCGCCGGAGCGCAGGCGAGCGCGGCGAGCAGCAGGTAACGGCACTTGTTCAAGGCCACTTGTTCGACTACGACCCGATGAGTTTGCGCCGTGAATACAGCGCCATGAGAATACCGAAGCCGGCGAGCAGCGTCACGACCGAGCTGCCTCCATAGCTCACCAGCGGCAGCGGCACCCCGACCACCGGCAGCAGTCCCGTGACCATGCCCGCGTTGATGAACACGTACACGAAGAAGGTGAGCGCGAGACTGCCGGCCAGGAGGCGCGCGAAGGTATCCTGGGTCTGGGTGGCGAGATAGATGGCGCGGCCGACGACGAACACGTACAGCAGCAGCAGCAGCAGCAGGCCGAGCAGGCCGAACTCCTCGCCGACGACGGCGAAGATGAAGTCGGTGGAGCGCTCCGGGAGGAATTCGAGCTGCGCCTGGCTGCCGTTCATCCAGCCCTTGCCGAACACCCCGCCGGAGCCGATCGCGATCTGCGACTGGATGATGTGGTAGCCGGCGCCGAGTGGATCGGCCTGCGGGTTGAGAAACATGAGCACGCGCTTGCGCTGGTAGTCGTGCATGAAGCTCCAGCCGAACCAGGCCGCAAGGGCCCCGAGCGCCACCAGCGCCACCATCACGCGCGCGCGCAGGCCGGCGAGGATGATGACCAGCGCGCCGGCGATCGCGATGAGCGCGGCGGTGCCCAGATCAGGCTGGATCGCCACCAGTCCCACCGGGATGAGGATGAGCACGCTCAGCGCGCCGAGCGAGCTCCAGCCCGGCGGCAGCGGCCGCTCGTGCAGGTACCAGGCACACGTCATCGGCACCGCGAGCTTCATCAACTCGGAGGGCTGGAAGCGGAACAGGCCGAGATTCAGCCAGCGTTGCGCGCCCATGCCGACGTGGCCGATCGCGACCACGATGAGCAGCAGCACGCACCCGCCGGCGTACAACCACGGCGTCAACCGGCGCAGGAAATTCGGGTTCACGCGCGCCAGCACCAGCATGGCCATGGTGCCGAGCAGCAGCCGCAGCGCGGTGCGCACCACCGTGGCGGTGCTCTGGCCGGAGGCGCTGTACAGTACGATGAGCCCGAAGGCGGCGATGAGCGCGAGTCCCACCACCAGCGGACCGTCGATCTGCAGCGCCGAGAGCACGCGCGCAGCTCCGGTGAGCGTGCGGCGCGTGCGTGAGCCGGAGCTGACTTCCGCGTAGATCATGTCTGGGGCTTGAGCTTGCCGTCCGCGCCGAGCAGGTAGGCGTCCAGCACCTTGCGGGCGATGGGCGCCGCGGCGCTCGCGCCCGCGCCGCCGTTCTCCTGCAGCACCGCCAGTGCAATGCGCGGCTGATCGGCGGGCGCGAAGGCGATGAACCAGGAATGATCGCGCAGGCGCTCGCTGATCAGTTTGGCGTTGTACTTCTCGTTCTGTGCGACCGTGAACACCTGCGCGGTGCCGGTCTTGCCGGCGAAGGTATAGGCAGCATGCGCGCCGCTCGCGGCCGCCGTGCCGCGCGTGGTGACGCCGATCATGCCGTGGACCACACGCTGCCAGTCTTCCGCCGCAACGCCCGTCACCTCGCCCTCGGACACCGGCGGGACCGGATGGATCTGCCCGCTGCGCGGATCGCGGTAGGCCGCGAGCAGTCGCGGTTTCCAGACCTTGCCGCGGGTGGCGATGATGCTGGCGTAATGCGCCAGCTGCAGCGGTGTCACCGTGAGATAGCCCTGGCCGATGCCGAAGTTCACGGTCTCGCCCGGGAACCACACCTGGTCCGCCGGCCGCGAGAAATTTTTCGCCTTCCATTCGCGCGAAGGCAGGATGCCGGGCTTCTCCCCGCCGATGTCGATGCCGGTCGCTCTGCCGAAGCCGAACGGCCCCATGAACGCCGCGATCCGATCCACGCCCAGCACATCGGCCAGCCCGTAGAAGTAGACGTCGCAGGAGCGCGCGATGGCATCATCGAGATCGACGGAGCCATGGCGCTCGTTGTGGTATTCGTGGAACACGTGTGAGCTGCCGGGCAGATGAAAGGCGCCGGCGCAGTAGCGGTGCGCCTGCGGATCCACCACGTGATAGGTGAGTCCGGCGAGCGCGATCACCGGCTTCACGGTCGAGCCCGGCGGATAGGTGCCGCGCAGCGCGCGGTTGAACAGCGGATGGTCGATGTCATTCTGCAGGATGCCGTACTCGGCCGCGGTGATGCCGCGGCCGAACATGGTGGCATCGAAGCCCGGCAGGCTGACGAGCGCGATCACATCGCCGCTGTTCGGATCGAGCGCCACGACCGCACCGCGGTGCCCGGCGAGCGCGGCTTCGGCGGTGCGCTGCACCTTGAGGTCGATCGACAGCAGCAGATCCTCACCGGCGCCCGGTGACTTGGTGCGCAGGTTGGGGACGAACGCGCCCTGGCGCTCCACCGAGCGCCCCTGGGCGTTGACGAGAATCTCACGAAAGCCGTTGGTGCCATGGAGCTCATGCTCGTAGGCGCTCTCGACGCCGAGCTTGCCGATGAGGGAGGTGCCGGCGTAGGCGGCGCGGTCGATGTGCTTCAGGTCCTGCTCGCTGATGGCGCCCACGTAGCCGAGCGCGTGCACTGCCAGCTCACCGTTCGGGTACCAGCGGGTCTGGCGTGTCTTGATATCCAGGCCCGGAAACTCGAAACGCCGCACGGCGAAGCGCGCCACGTCCTCGTCCGACATGCGCAGGCGGATCGGCACGCTGTCGAAGCTGCGGCTCGAGTCGATGGTGCGCTCGAGCTCATCGACGTCCTCGGCACGGATGAGATCGAACTGCACCAGGCGCGCGAGGGTCTGCTGCAGGTCCGGCACCTCTTCGGGCACCAGTTCCAGCTGGTAGGCGGGCTGGTTGCCCGCGATCACCTCGCCGTGGCGGTCGAGGATCAGCCCGCGCGCCGCCGGGATCGGCTCATTGCGCACCCGGTTACCCTGGGAGAGGTCTGCGTAGTATTCGTGACGCGACACCTGCAGCACGAACAGACGCACGATCAGGCAGACAGTCGCCACGGCCATGAGCGCGGCGCACGCGAGCGAGCGCTGATCGAAGAGGCGCTGTTCCCGCCAGTGATCCTTGATGCGCACTGCCGGCATGGCTAGAACCCGTCTACAGACCCTCAGCCAAGGATAGTTCCACTCAGGCGCGCCCGCGCGAGCCGTAGGCCAGTATGGCGGCGACGGGCGGCCACAGCAGTGCACCGGTCACGGTGTGGACCCAGCGCAGCGGACTCGAGACCGCGTGGCCGCTCCAGCCGTCGATCGCGAACAGCACGAACTCGTACACCGCCAGCGCGGCGAACACGATCAACGCCTGCTGGAACGCGGGCTTGGAGCGGATGCGCTGGTGCTCGCGCACGGCGATGTAGGTCACCAGCGCCAGCGCCAGCGCGTGCTGCCCCAGCACCGGCCCCTGGAAGACATCGAGCGCGAGGCCGGCCCAGAACCCCAGGGCGATGTCGCCGGTTCGGGGTGCGTTCACCGACCAGTAAAGCACCGCGAGGACCAGGAACACCGGCCTCAGGACGTCGAGCCATGGCGGGAGCGGCAGCACGGTGAGCACGAGTGCCACGGACCCCGTGATCAGTATGCGGCCGCCGCTTGGCGCGTTCACTGATGCTCCTTCGCCTGCGAAGCGTCCGGCTGCGGAGTCGGGGGCTCCTGCTTGGGGGGCTCCTGGGGGGGCTCCGGCGCGGCCGGCTGCGGGGCGGCAGCCTTGGGTTCGGCAGCCTGGGGTTCGGGAGCCTGTGGTTCGGGGGGCGGGGATTCGGCGGGCTGCTTGCGCGGCGCAGCCGCCGGCGCGCGCACCCGGGCGGGCTGCGGCTGAGGCGCGGCAGCAGGCGCCGCCGCCGCCTGGGATCGCGGTGGGGCGGCCAGCGGTTGCAGGGAGGGGGTACCGCTCTTGAGCTCACCCAGGGACTTGCCTGTGGGCGCGGGCGCCCTGGGGTGGTCGGCGCGGAACCATACCAGCATGACCTCGCGGTCGGTGTCGAGGTGCGCGAGCGGTTCCGCCCGCACCTGAGCCAGCGGCTGCACTGCGTCGCGGTGCACCTCGGTGACGCGCGCCACCGGATAGCCTTCTGGAAACACGCCACCGAGCCCGGAAGTCACCAGCAGATCGCCGCTCTTGATGTCCGCGTTGGCCGGCAGGTAGGGCAGCGCGAGTGAGGAGGCGTCGCCTGCGCCGACGGCAATGGTGCGCAGGCCCGTGCGCTCGACGCGCACCGGAACGGCGTGCTCCGGATCGGTGATCAGGATGACTTCGGCGCTCCAGGGGCCCACGTGCGTGGTCTGGCCGATCAGACCCCGGTCATCGAGCACCGCCTGTGCCCTGAAGACTCCGTTGACCGCCCCGCGGTCGATGAGGAGGCGCTGCCTGAGGCTGCTCAGCTGGATGCTGACGATCTCCGCCGCGAGCCAGCGGTCGGCAACCGGTGGCAGGGCGGCGGCCAGTCCGCGCAGCTCCCCGTTCTCGCGCGCCAGGGCCTCGTAACGCATCGAGCGCAACTCGAGGTCGCGCTGCGCGGCGCGCAGGCGGGCGTTCTCGGCCTGCAGCCGCTCGCGGCTCTCGAAGCTCTCGCTGATCCAGCGCCAGGCGGCGGGCGGGGAGTTCACCGCGAGCTGGATCGGGTACGCGGCGGCCTGCAGCACGTAGCGCAGCTGCTCGAGGTAGTGCTGACGCTGATCGAGGTACATGACCACGATGGCTACGGCCGCGTACAGCGTAAAGCGGAAGCCGAGAGAGCCGCCCCGCCCCTGCAGCGGTCTGCCGGCTGCTGTCCCGAACGCGGCCACTCAGGCTCGCGCGCTCCTCGCGCTACTCAAGACCGAAGTGTCCGGGGCCCAGCTCGTCCATCAGCTCGAGAATGCGCCCGCCACCGCGCGCCACACAGGTCAGGGGGTCGTCCGCCACCACGACCGGGAGCCCCGTCTCCTCGGTGAGCAGCTTGTCGATGTCGCGCAGCAGCGCGCCGCCGCCCGTGAGCACGATGCCACGCTCGGCGACGTCCGCGCCGAGCTCCGGAGGAGTCTGCTCGAGCGCCTGCTTCACGGCACTCACGATGCTCTGCAGCGGCTCCTGCAGCGCCTCGAGGATCTCGTTGCTGTTCAGCGTGAAGCTGCGCGGCACGCCCTCGGAGAGATTGCGGCCCTTCACCGACAGTTCGCGCACCTGTTGCCCGGGGTAGGCCGAGCCGATCTCGATCTTGATGCGCTCGGAGGTGGCCTCGCCGATGAGGATGCCGTAGTTGCGGCGCACGTAGTTCATGATCGCCTCGTCGAAGCGATCGCCGCCGATGCGTGCGGAGTTGGCGTACACCACGCCATTCAGTGACAGCACGGCTACCTCGGAGGTACCGCCGCCGATATCGAGCACCATCGAGCCGCGCGCCTCGTGCACCGGGAGCCCCGCGCCCACCGCCGCTGCCATCGGCTCACTCACGATCGCCACGTTGCGCGCGCCCGCGCCCTCGGCCGACTCGCGGATGGCGCGTCGCTCCACCTGCGTCGAACCGAACGGCACGCACACCAGCACGCGCGGCGAGGGCTTGAGCGTGCGGTTGCCGTGCACCTTGTTGATGAAGTACTGCAGCATCTTCTCGGTGTAGGTGAAGTCTGCGATCACCCCGTCCTTCATGGGACGCACGGCCGTGATGTGCCCGGGCGTGCGCCCGAGCATGGCCTTGGCCTCGGAGCCGACCGCGACGATCACCTTGCCACTGCGTCCGGGCTCGTCCTGCACCGCGACCACCGAGGGCTCGTTGAGCACGATGCCCTTGTCGCGCACATAGATCAGGGTGTTCGCCGTACCCAGATCGATCGACAGATCGCTCGAAAAATAACCACGCAGGCGTTTGAACATGAAGCGACCGGGATTGAGCGGCGGGAGAGGCCGGAAGTGGCGCGTAATCTAGCAACCGACAGGACATTGAGCAAGGCAACATGTATGATTTTGCGCTGGTTTTCTCACTTCGCCACGCGCGCCGCGAACCGCCCCATGGCCCTCACACGCGAACAGATCGCGAGCATCGCCGCCCTGGCGCGGCTCGACCTCACCTCGGCCGAGATCCCGGTGTACCAGGACAGCCTGTCGCGGATCCTCGACTTTGTCAGCGCCCTGGATCGCGCCCACACCACCGACGTCGCCCCGATGTCGCATCCGCTTCCGGGCCTGTCGCAGCGTCTGCGGCCGGACGTGGTGACCGAGCAGGACCGCCACGAGCAGTATCAGGCCAACGCGCCCCAGCTCGCCGCCGGCCTGTACCTCGTTCCCAAGGTCATCGAGTGAGGCCGGCGTGAGCGATTGGCACACCAGCACGCTGACACAGCTGGCCGCGGGTCTGCGCGCGCGCAAGTTCTCGAGCGTGGAACTGGTGCGCGCGTGCCTGGCGCGGATCGATGCGAGCCAGGCCGCGCTCAATGCGTTCATCTCGGTGACCCGCGAGCAGGCGCTCGCGGATGCGGCGGCCGCGGATCGGGCGCTCACCGCCGGCAGCGGCGGTGCGCTCACCGGCGTGCCGATCGCCCACAAGGATATTTTTTGCACCCAGGGTGTACGCACCACCTGCGGTTCGCGCATGCTGGATAACTTCGTCTCGCCCTACGACGCCACCGTGGTGGCGAAACTCAAGGGCGCGGGCGCCGTCATGCTGGGCAAGACCAACATGGACGAGTTCGCGATGGGCTCCTCCAGCGAGACGAGCTACTACGGACCGGTGCGCAATCCCTGGAACCCGCAGCTCGTACCCGGCGGCTCCTCGGGTGGCTCCGCCGCCGCGGTCGCCGCGCGCCTGGTGCCGGGAGCAACCGCGACCGACACCGGTGGCTCGATCCGCCAGCCCGCGGCGCTGTGCGGCATCACCGGCATCAAGCCCACCTACGGGCGCGTGTCGCGCTACGGCATGATCGCGTTCGCCTCGAGTCTCGACCAGGGCGGGGTGCTGACCACGAGCGCCGCAGACGCCGCGCTGCTGCTGCGCGAGATGGCCGGCTTCGATGCCAACGATTCCACCAGCGTCGACACACCGGTCCCTGACTACGTCGCCGCCCTCGAGCAGCCGCTCGCGGGCCTGAAGGTGGGACTGCTGCGGGAGTTTTTCGACAAGGGACTGGATGCGCAGAACGAGCAGCGCGTGCGCGAGGCGCTCAAGGTCTACGAGCAGCTCGGCGCGCGGCTCACCGAGGTGAGTCTGCCGAATCTGCCGCTGTCGGTGCCGGTGTACTACGTGGTGGCGCCGGCGGAATGCTCCTCGAACCTGGCGCGTTTCGACGGCGTGCGCTTCGGGTACCGCTGTCAGAAGCCGCGCGATCTCACTGACCTGTACAGCCGCTCGCGTGGCGAGGGTTTCGGGGCGGAGGTGAAGCGGCGCATCATGACCGGCACTTACGTGCTGTCGGCCGGTTACTACGATGCGTATTACCTCAAGGCGCAGCGCGTGCGGCAGCTCATCAACGCCGACTTCACGCGCGCCTTCGGCAGCGTGGACGTGCTCATGGGACCGACGACGCCGACGCCCGCCTTTGCGCTCGGCGCCAAGACCTCGGACCCCATTACCATGTACCTGAACGACATCTACACCATCGGCGCGAATCTTGCCGGGCTGCCCGCGGTGTCGATTCCGTGCGGTTTTGTGCAGCAGCTGCCGGTGGGCCTGCAGATCGTGGGCCCGCACTTCAGCGAAGCGCGGGTGCTGAGCGCGGCGCACGCGTTTCAGCGCGTCACCGACTGGCACACGCGCGTGCCGCAGGGCTATGCATGAGCGCCTGGGAAACGGTCATCGGGCTGGAGATCCACGCCCAGCTCGCCACCCGCTCGAAGATCTTCTCCGGCTCCGCCACCGCGTACGGCGCCGCGCCCAACGCCCAGGCGAACCTGGTGGACCTCGGCTACCCGGGCGTACTGCCGGTGCTGAACGCGGCAGCGGTGCGCATGGCCGTGAAGCTCGGGCTGGCGATCAACGCGCGCATCGCCGCGCAATCGGTGTTTGCACGCAAGAATTACTTCTACCCGGATTTGCCGAAAGGCTATCAGATCAGTCAGTACGAGCAGCCGATCGTCGCCGAGGGCGCGCTCGACATCATGCTCGATGACGGTGAGGTCAAGCGCATCGGGATCACCCGCGCGCACCTCGAGGAGGACGCCGGCAAGTCACTGCATGAGGGCCTGCCGGGGGTGACCGGCATCGACCTGAACCGCGCCGGCACCCCGCTGGTGGAAATCGTCTCCGAGCCGCACCTGCGCTCGGCGAAGGAGGCCGTCGCCTACATGAAGAAGGTGCACACCCTGGTGCGCTACCTCGAGATCTGCGACGGCAACATGCAGGAAGGCTCGTTCCGCTGCGACGCCAACGTCTCGGTGCGCCGTAGCGGCGCGCTCAAGCTCGGTACGCGCGCAGAGATCAAGAATCTCAATTCCTTCCGCTTCGTCGAGCGCGCCATCAACTACGAGGTCGCGCGCCAGATCGAGATCCTCGAGTCAGGACGTCAGGTGGTGCAGGAGACGCGCCTGTACGATCCTGACAAGGGTGAGACACGCTCCATGCGCTCCAAGGAGGAAGCGAATGACTATCGCTACTTTCCCGATCCGGACCTGCTGCCGGTGGTGCTCGATGAGGCGCTCATCAGCTCGGTGCGCGCCACTCTGCCCGAGCTGCCGGACCAGAAGGCGGCGCGCTTTGCCTCGCAGTACGGCCTGTCGGCTTACGATGCGGGCGTGCTCACGGGGAGCCGCGAGCTCGCCGCGTACTACGAAGAGGTCGTGCGCGAGCTGCCGCAGGAGCCAAAGCTGGCGGCGAACTGGGTCATGGGAGAGCTCGCCGCGGCCCTGAACAAGGAGAATCTCGAGGTCGGTTCCGGCAAACTCCCGCCGGCGCGCCTGGCGGGGCTGCTGCGGCGCATCTGCGACCAGACCATTTCCGGCAAGATCGCCAAAGAGGTGTTCGAGACCATGTGGTCGGGAGGCGCGAGCGCCGATGCGGTGATCGACGCGCAGGGCTTGCGCCAGATCACCGACACCGCCGCCATCGAGCGCGTGATCGATGAGGTAATGGCCCGCAATCCCGCCCAGCTCGCCGAGTACCGCGCCGGCAAGGACAAGCTGTTCGGATTTTTCGTGGGCCAGGTCATGAAGGCGACCGCCGGCAAGGCCAACCCGGCGCAGCTGAACGAGCTGCTGCGCCGAAAACTCGGGGACTGAGGGCTGCAATCGCGACGGCGCCGCGCGCGCTCATCGGCAGCGCCGCAGCGGGGTTGAGTTGCGTGAGTGGCTGCCCCATTGTGCCGGGAATGGATCCGCACACTGTCCCGGTGAGCGACCAGGTGCGTCGCTTCATATTCGAGAAGCAGCCGGTGCGCGGCCACTGGGTGCGCCTCGAGGGCGCCTGGCGCGAGCTGCGCGCGCATGCCGATTACCCGCCGGTGGTGAGCGAGCTGCTCGGTCAGGCGGTGGCCGCCTCGGTGCTCCTGGCCGCGACCCTCAAGTTCCGCGGCACGCTCACGTTCCAGTTGCAGGGGAACGGCGCGGTCGGACTGCTGGTGGCACAGTGTGCGCACGACTTCCGCATGCGCGCGGTAGCGCGTTGCGACGGCGCTGCGCTGCGCGGACTGTCCGGCGACCCGCGCCGCGGCTCGATCTTCCGGCACCTCGTCGGCACCGACGGCCGCATCACGGTCACGATCGAGGCGGAGGAGAAGAGCATGCGCTACCAGGGGGTCGTGCCCCTCGCCGGCACTTCGCTCGGGGAGTCGCTGGAAGCGTACTTTGCCTCCTCCGAGCAGTTGCCGACGCGCGTGCTGCTCGCCGCGGACCAGGTCTGCGGCGCCGGGATGCTGGTGCAGAAGCTGCCCGATGGGGATGTCGGTGATCCGGAGGAGATCGCGGCGGTCTGGGAGGGCGCGCAGCGTGGCATCGAGCGCGTGACCCCGGCTCAATTGCTACGGTGCTCGGCCGAACAGCTGCTGGGGCAGCGCTTTACCGAGCACGACCTGCGGCTGTTTCGCGGCTCACCGGTGCGATTCGAGTGCCGCTGCAGCCAGGGCCGGGTGGCGGGGCTTCTGCGGGCGCTCGGAGCCGAGGAGGTTCGCGGCGTGCTCCAGGAGCAGGGGGCCGTGACCGTGACCTGCGAGTTCTGTCACCGCCCGTACCGCTTTGACGCGGCGGATGTGGAGGCGTTGTTCCCCGAGGGTCCATCGAGTGGCTCTGGAGTGATTCATTAGAATCTCTTCCGAAGCTGATTAGCTCTCCAGAGGTTCAATCCAGCGAAGTGATCGTCCGGGCTGCAGCGGTCAGTCTGAGGTAGCCAGGCATATTAAAGAATTGTACAATTATTGAATGATCTCGACGGCTCCACCGATCCTGGTGAGATGGTTGCGGGCGGCGGGCGAGCCCAGCCGGCTACGGCTGCTCGCGCTGTGTGCCGAGGGCGCATTGAGCGTCTCGGATCTGGCGCACGCGCTGAAGCAGAGCGAGCCGCGCGTGTCGCGGCATCTGAAAATCCTCTGCGAGGCGGGCCTCCTGGTACGGCTGCGGCACGGCCAATGGGTCGAATACCGCCTCACCGAGGGCCTTGAGGGGGCGAGCTTCGTGCGCGGCCTGCTCGCGCAGCTCGACCGGGATGATCCGGTGCTGGTTCGCGACCGCAGCGCCGCGCGCGAGCGCGCCGTGCCCGGGACCCAGACGCTCGCGCACGGCGCGGAGTCGCGTCTCGGCCGGGCTCTGGCTGAGCTGGTGGTCGCCGCGGGGCTGAGCGCGCCGCTCGAGGCGGTGCTGCTGTTCGGGGTCAGCCATCCGGAACTGCTCGAGTGCGCAGCTCGCGCCAGCCGGCGCTGCACCGCCATCGCGCACTCGCGGCGCGCGGCGCAAAGCGCGCGCGCATTTGCGCAACGGCGGGGCTTCAGCTGCCGCGTGCTTCGCGCCACGAGCCCCGAGGTCCTGAGTGATACGGATCTGGCGCGCGCCGGAGAGCCATTTGATGCGGTGCTGCTCGACACTCTCGCGAGCGGGGACACGCTGGCGCAGCTGCTGCAGCACGCGCGGCGCGTGCTCACCCCCGGCGGACGGCTGTGGATCTTCGAGCGCTATGAATCGCTCGAGAGGTCGCGCGAGCGCATCGTGGAACATCCGCTGGCGCGGCTGCGCCGCCTGCTGGGCGATGCCGGCCTGACGTGCGAGCGTCTCAGTCCCGTGGAAGCCGACGGCGAGCACGTGCTCGCGGCGGTCGCGCGGCTTGCCACCGCAGCGCCCGGGCAGGTCAGCGGCACGGTGGGGGCACGACCATGAGTGCGCGCCCCGCAGAACTGCCGATCCGCGTGTCATTCGAATTCTTCCCGCCGGCGGATGCGGCGATGGAGATGACCCTGTGGAACTCCATCGAGCGCCTGGCGCCGCTGGCGCCGCGCTTCGTGTCGGTAACCTACGGCGCGGACGGCTCCACGCGCGAGCGCACTCACGGCGTGGTGACGCGCATCCAGCGCGACACCGCGCTCACCGGCGCCCCGCATCTCACCTGCATCGGCGCCTCGCGCAGCGAGATCCTTGCGATCGCACGCGGCTACTGGGAACAGGGCATCCGCCACCTGGTCGCGCTGCGTGGCGATGTGCCGCAGGGTGAGAACTCTCGTCGGCCGCACGGCGCGGATTTTCGCTACGCGGCGGAGCTGGTCGCGGCGCTCGCCGCGGTCGCGCCGTTCGAGCTCTCGGTCGCGGCCTACCCGGAGGTGCACCCGGAAGCGCGCTCGGCGGCTGCGGATCTGGATAACCTGAAGCGCAAGATCGACGCTGGCGCGACCCGTGCCATCACCCAGTTCTTCTACGACACGAGCGTGTTCCTGCGCTTTCGCGATCGCTGCGTGGCCGCCGGCGTGCGCGCGCCCCTGGTGCCGGGCATTCTGCCCATCACCCGCTTCCCGCAGGTGCGGCGCTTTGCCGAGCGCTGCGGCGCGAGCATTCCCCGCTGGCTGCACGAGCGCTTTGCCGGCCTCGATGACGATCAGGATACCTGCCGGCTGCTCGCCGCCAGCGTTGCGATCGAGCAGGTCGAGGCGCTGAGGCGCCACGGCGTGTGCGATTTCCACTTCTACACCCTCAATCGCGCCGCGCTCACCTACGCGATCTGTCACGCCCTCGGACTGCGCGCCGTGGCGCGCGCGGCGGGCGCCGCACGCCAGGAAGCGCCGGCGTGAGTGTCTGCAGCCACGCGAGGCACCCGCCGGTGGCGCAGGTGCGCGCCGACCGCGAGGGCGCGCGCGCGCGCGATGCGGCGCGCGCGGTCGCGGCGCCCTACGCGCTCGAGCCGCCCGATGAAAGCGAGCGCCGCACCCGCGTCGAGCGTCTCAAGCGCCTCCTCGGGGAGCGCATCGTGCTGCTCGATGGTGCGATGGGCACGATGATCCAGGAGCGCAAGCTCGACGAGCGCGGCTTCAGGGGCGAGCGGCTGCGCGAGCACGGCTGCGACCTCAGGGGCAACAACGACATTCTCACACTGACCCGCCCGGAGATCATCAGCGACATCCATCGCGCCTATCTCGCCGCCGGTGCCGACATCATCGAAACCAACACCTTCAACTCGACTGCCATTTCACAGGCGGACTATGCGACCGCCGCGCTGGTGCCGGAACTGAACTACCGCGCGGCACGCCTCGCCCGCGCGGCGGCCGATGAGTTGGCGCAGCGCGGCGGCGGGACGCGCTTCGTGGCCGGCGCACTCGGACCCACCAACCGCATGACTTCGATGTCGCCCGACGTCAACGACCCGGGCCATCGCAGCGTCAGCTTCGATGAGCTGGTTTCCGCCTACCTGGAGGCGGCGCGCGGGCTGCTGCTCGGGGGCGTCGACCTGCTGCTGATCGAGACCGTGTTCGATACCTTGAACGCCAAGGCGGCGATCTACGCCGCCTTCACGCTGTTCGACGAGACCGGCATCACGCTGCCGCTCGCGCTCTCGGGCACGATCACCGACGCATCGGGAAGGCTGCTGTCGGGACAGACAACCGAGGCGTTCTGGAACTCGATCCGGCATGCGCAGCCGCTGTTCG
>Ga0307479_10003150_pt1 | contig 14999 bp, 12 predicted proteins | sample atmos_gasesECM4C_FD_203743 | JGI IMG/M metagenome (GOLD analysis project Ga0307479, IMG submission 203743) | Hardwood forest soil microbial communities from Morgan-Monroe State Forest, Indiana, United States - atmos_gasesECM4C_515 | ecosystem: Environmental > Terrestrial > Soil > Temperate... | reverse complement strand
GAGCGACTCGTCCTTGCGATAGAAGCTGCTGGGAAGCGCGCTGCCGAAGATCCCGAACACTTCCTTCGGCGCATAGATGGTCACCTCGGGGTTGACTCTCATCAAATATTCGATGCCGGCCGTATGGTCGAGGTGCCGGTGCGAGATGACGGCGAAGTCGAGCTTGCTGAGATCGACTTTCGCCGCCTTGACGTTGGCCGCGAACACGGCCGCGTTGTTTCCGGTATCAAAAAGAATGCGCTTGCCGGCGTACTCGACGAGCGCGCTGAAGCCCCAATCCCTGACGAAGGCGGCGTCGCGGCCGAAACCATCGTAGAGGATGGTCACCCGCGCTACGAGCAGCGAGGTCATGCGCGCCACCGAAATGAGAAGAGCCTGGATCCAGCCTCGGCCAGGAATGAGATGCCTAATCGCGCTTGGTTGTCCAGTGGGACCGCAGAGAAGGTCGAAACACCGGGTTCGCCACCTTTGACCTTCGCCTTGGCAAGGCTCACGCCAATTGCGGAGCGGCGGACGTGCCGAGTAGAGGCGCCTCCGGGTTCCCAGCACGGGCATTCGCTACACGCGCGGCAACTCCGTGCGCGATAAGCAGTGGTCGAGCCACAGCGCGGAGAGCTTTTCTTGCAGCGAATTTCCCCTCAGCCGCGCGCGCAAATGCTCCCAGTCCATCTGGTCCATCGGCTGGTCCTGGTCGAAGCAGGAAAAGACGAAGCTCTCTTTTCCGGTGACGGGATCGCGGTGCTTGCACAGGCACTGCGCGCAGATCTCCTTCATCATGCACTGCATCGGCGAGTTGATGCTCGCGATGCCGACGTGGTCCGGCGGCAACAGCGCTTTGAGCTGGTCGTGCCGCGCGCGTGAGACCGCCGCCATCATCCGGTCGGAGCCGATGGCGATGATGCGGCGCACGTTGCTGAACGGCACGGGCGGCTCGCCCAGCGCGCCGGTGGCATAGGCGATCATCGCCTCGACCATGTTCCCCGAGAAGGCGCGATCTTGCTGGCGGCGCGGCTGCGGCGGCGTGCTCCCCTTGTCCACCGACCACACCACCACGTCGGTGGCCTCCTCGATCTCGTCGCGCTTGAAGACGTCGCGCGCGTGCTTGTAGCCGGCGAAATAGATCACCCGGCAGCCGTTGTCGCGCAGCGCGCGCGAGATGCTGAAGAGCACCGCGTTGCCCAGGCCGCCGCCGCAGAGCACCACGTCTTCGCCGCGCGGAATAGTGGAGGGCGCGCCGGTGGGACCCATCACGATCACCGGCAGGCCTGGCTTCAGCGCGGCGCACAGCCGCGACGAGGAGCCCATCTCCAGCACGATCAGCGAGAGCAGTCCGCGCTGCGTGTCGACCCACGCGCCGGTGAGCGCGAGGCCCTCCATCTGCAGCTTGGTGCCCTCGGCCGAGGGCGCGAGCGATTCGTAGTCTTGCAGGCGGTAGAACTGCCCGGGCCGGAACCCGCGCGCCGCCGCCGGGGCGTGGACGATCACCTCGACGATGGTGGGCGTGAGCCGGCGCACCTCGTGCACGCGGGCGCGCAGCTCGTCGTCGAGGTGCTGCTTAAGACGCATCCAGGAAGGCTGCGCGCTCCCGTCGGCGCGCGACAGCTCTTCGCGGAACAGCGCGGAGATGTGCGGGTAGCCGTCCTTGGCCGAGGCCATGGCCTTGACCACGCTGCCGGCGTAGACGGGATGGTTGTCGCCGAAAAAGCTGACCAGACCACCGCGACGCGAAGTATAGCTAGTAAAGAAACCGACCTCTCCGGTGAGGTCGTCGGAGACTGTCGCGGGCTCGAGACGTCCGCCGACCACGCGGTAGCAGCGGAACGACTTGTGCTCGGAGTCCACCTCGAACTTCCCCGGAGCTTCCTTCTCCACCGTGATGTTGGGGCTGGTGCCCGCCGCCACGCAGAGCGTGCGCGCCGGCAGCGTCACCTCGCCCGCTTTCGACGAGAACTTCACGGCGGCGAGCGCGCCGTGCGCGTCGGGCACCGCCTCCAGCGGATTGAGCCCCTCGGCGAAGACGATTCCTTCCTCCAGACACTTGATCACTTCCTCGTGATTCAAGCGGTACGCGGGCGAGTCGTTGAGCGACTTGCGGTAGGCAATGGTCACGCCGCCCCACTGCTTCACCAGCCGCGCGAAGTCGGGCGAGCCCTTTTCTCTTTCGGCGCGGACGGCGCGGCCGTGCTCGAGCAACTCCGCGTAGGCGTGCCGCTCCTCGGGATCGAGCACCGAGAAGACCATCTCCTCGCCCGAGCTTTCGCAGAGGCGCTCGTGGCGGTCGAGCAGCTTCTCGACTTGAATCGGGTAGTACGCGGCCAGCTCCGTGGCGGTGTCGATGGCGGTGAGCCCGCCGCCGATGACCACCGCGGGCAAGCGCACCTGCAAGTTGGCGAGCGAATCCTTCTTGAACGCGCCGGTGAGCTGCAGCGCCATGAGGAAGTCGCTGGCCTGGCGCACGCCGCGGATGAGGTTGTTCTTGATGCCGATGAGCGTGGGCTTGCCCGCGCCGGCCGCGAGCGCGACGTGGTGGAAGCCGTAGCGTTCGAAGGCGTCGTCGAGCGTGACGGTGCCGCCGAAGCGCGTGCCGCCGTAGAGCTTGAAGTGCGAGCGGCGCGCGAGGTTCAGGTGCAGCACGTCGAGGAACGACTTGTCCCAGCGCACGGTGATTCCGTATTCGGAGACGCCGCCGAATCCGGAGGTCACGCGTTCGTCGAGCGGCTTGCCGAAGACGTCGTCGTAGCGCTCGATGGGCCCGCGCAGAAGGTGCTCGGGGAGCGGCTCGATCTTCAGGCCGTCGATGCCCACCACGCCGAAGCCTTCGTTGAGCAGGTGGTGCGCGAGCGTGTAGCCGGCGGGGCCCATGCCGACGACGAGCACGTTGACGCCGCTGTACGGCCGCGGGTGCTGCCGCTCGATGCGCAGCGGATTCCAGCGCGTGAGCAGGCTCCAGATCTCGTAGCCCCAGCGGATGCGCAAGACGTCGCTCAGCACGCGCGTCTCGATCTGCGGGATGTTGACCGGGTCTTGCTTCTGGTAGACGCAGGCCTTCATGCAGTCGTTGCAGATGCGGTGGCCGGTGCCCGGCGCCATCGGGTTGTCGATGCAGACCAGCGCCAGCGCCGAGAGCAGGTCGCCCTCGCGCGCGGCGGCGTGCATCTCGGAGATGCGCTCCTCGAGCGGGCAGCCGGTGAGCGGAATACCGAGCGGATTCTTCTTGTAGTGCTCCGAGTCTTTTTCCGTGAAGCCTTTAGAGCAACTATCCTTTTCTCTCTCGTGGCAGTAGATGCAGTAGTCGATCTCCGAGCGCACCTCGCGCGGGTCCATGCGCGGGTCGGTGAGGCCGAAGCCGTCGCGCTTGCGCTGGTGCTCTTCAAGGCCCTCGAGCGCCCAGGGCTGCTGCGGGCGCCGCAAGGGAACCAGCTGCTGGAAGTCGAGCGCGTGGGGCAACTTCAACAAGGCCCACGCGGGCCGGTGCGGCTGCAGCGAGAGAGCGAAGAGCCAGTTGTCGAACAGCTCGAGCAGCGGCGCGGGCTCCAGTACCGGCGGCGCGACGGCCGCGTCGGCGAGACCGCGCTCGAGCGCGCCGCGCAGGTCGGTCCAGGCGAAGTACTGCTGCGAGGCGGGCGGCGCCTTTTCGGCGTCGAGCAGCGTGTCGATCACCAGCGCGACCACGAACTCGTCGTCGGCGCGCGCGATGGAGACGCGCGGATCGCGCTTCACGGCTGCCGCCAAAAGCGGCCGGACCTGCGCGTCGAGGGCCGCGAAGTCGGTCGCGTGCGGGCGATCCTTCGCTCCCTTCTTGAACACGCGCCGCTGGACGAAGTCGCGCTTGACGCGAAAGAGCGGCGCCTCGCGGCCGGCCGCCTCGCGCAGCTTCTGCAGCTCGGCCGTGACGCCGAACATCCGCCCGAGGAACTGCGAGAGGTGCGCGCCGAGCTGGAGCAACAGCTCGCTCTCCTCGGGCCCGCGCAACCGCTTGTCGCCGCTCCGGTGCGCGTCGTAGCGCGCGAACAGCTCGGCATCCGCGGCGCGCAGCGACTCGTCGAACGCGCGCGTCAGCTCCGCCAGCCGCGCGGCGTCGTGCAGATCCGAGTAGCGAAACCCCGCGACCCCGAGTTGCAGCTCCGGCGCTGGAGGTTGTGCGAGCACGGATGGTTCCATTGAGAGCAGTCGATGATGCCAGCCTGCGTCGGCTGACGCATCGAGAAAAGCACCTGACCGTCAGTGACGGGGTTGATCTGGAGTGATAGCGTCCTCTCAGCGCCTCGGGGGGAGGCCTCCATGAACAGACGACCGTTCGCCTGCTTGCTGCCGCTTGCGCTGCTGGCTGCTGTTCCCGCCCGCGCGCAAATCGATCCCGCGCTCTCCCGCGGCCACCTGGCGGTGCTCGACTTCAAGAACAAGCTCTCTGCGAGCGACAAGCAGGAGGTCGACGCCACCTACTTCGCCGACGTGGTCCGCTCGGCCGCGCTGCGCACGGTGCCCACGCTGCAAGTGATCACGCGCGAGAACTTGATCGTCCTGCTCACCTCCACCGGTAAGAAACTGGAGGAGTGCGAGGGCGAGTGCGAGGTGGACACCGGCCGCCGCATCGGCGCCGACCTGGTCATCTCCGGCGACCTGCTCAAGATCGGCACCAACTTCAAGCTCAACCTGCGCCTGCACGAGACGCACGGCGGGCAGCTCGTGTCGGGCGCGGTGGCGGCCGGAAAGACGGTCGACGATCTCGACGCCAACACCAACGAGGCGGTGACCACGCTGCTCGCGCCGCTACGCGCTGCGCCGACCGCGCTGCCGCCGGCCGTCACCCGCACCACTCCCGAGGAGCGCGTGGCCGCGGCCGACAAGGGAAAGGCGCTCGCCGCCACGGCGCCGGCGCCGACGCCCGTCGCGCCAGCGCCGGCGAAGACCTCGTCGCTGCGCACGGTGGGCTGGGTGCTCGCCGGAGTCGGGGTTCTGGCCGGCGCGGGCTCGGGATTGTTTGCACTCAAAGGAAAGGGCCTGGTGAGCAACATCCAGAGCGGCGGCTACGCCACCGGCGCCGACATCGCCAAGGCCGCTAGCGATTCGAAGGCAACCAACGGCCCGGCCATCGGCCTCGCCGCCGGCGGCGCGGTCGCGCTGATCGCAGGCGTCATCCTCATCTTCACGCACCCGCCGGCGCCGGAGAGCTTCTGATGCGCGCGCTGCTGGTGATGCTGCTCGCCGCGGGCTGTGGGAAGGGCCTCGACCAGCTCGGCATCTTCCCCTGTGCGAACGACTACAGCTGCCCGAGCAACTATTTCTGCGCCGGCGCCGGGACCGCCAACAGCACCCACGGCAACTGCTACCCGATCCATTCTGGCTGCGACCCCAGCTCGTCGACTCCCTCGTGCGTACAGTATTCCGGGCAGACGCGCTGCGCGCTCGTTCAGCAGAGCAACTCTTATGTCGGCGAGTGCGTGCCGGATCTATCCACCGGAGGAACTCAATTCTCGTCGTGCTCGGCCACCACGAACGTTGCCGCGTTTGCATCCTTCTACATCGACAACTGCGCGTCGGGCTTGGTCTGCATCTCTCTCCGCCCCAACGCAGGCGCGTGCCGAACGATCTGCGCGGCCGACTCAGGCTCGTGTACAGGCTCGTGTGGCGACTGGGGGCTGTCTTTCGCCGCCGGGGCTCCCAGGTACGGTGTCTGCCCCTTGACCCCGACGTGCGATCTCGGAGCGAATCCTTGTCCGAGCGGCCACACCTGCGGCGTGGTGCCCAAGCTGATGCCGGCCGGCAGCGCGGTGAGCGCCGAGGTGGTCCTCGACTGCATGGTCATCGGTACCAAGACCGAAGGCCAGTCCTGCAGCATCGGCGATTGCGGGGGCGGACTCTGGTGCTACTCGACCACCGGCGCGCCCGGGACGTACCAGTGCCGCAAAGCGTGTAATGCCAGCACTCCGTGCACCACCTCCGTCATCGGCAACGTCTGCCAGCCCATCACCGGCTTCGCCAACGGCTTGGGCTATTGCACCAGCGGCGCCGCCAGCGGGGTCGCCATCTCGATCACGCCCAAGACGGTCACCCTCGCCACCGGCGCGACGCAGACCTTCGTGGTGACGGTGACCGGCAGCGCCAACACGGCGGCGAATTTCACGGTGACCGAGGGCGCCAGCGGCGGCTCGGTCACAAGCGCGGGCGTGTACACCGCCCCGTCCACTCCCGGCACCTACCATGTCGTGGCGACCGCCGCGGCCGACGGCAGCAAGACGGACACCGCCACCGTCACGGTTGTTCTCTCCAAGCGGATCTTCGTCACCTCTGGACAGTTCGCCAATGGCAACCTGGGCGGGTTGAGCGGCGGCGATCAGAAGTGCAACACCGCAGCGACCAACGCCTCGCTGGGCGGCACTTGGATGGCTTGGCTCAGCGACGCGAACACCAACGCGATCGATCGGCTGACGGACGTCGGTCCTTGGACGCTGGTCGACCGCAGCGCGGTGGTCTTCAACCACAAGTCAGACATGGCAGGCAACCCGCTCGTCGCCATCAACATGTACGAGACCACGGCCCTGAACGGTGGTGCCGCCAGCGTCTGGACCGGCACATCCTCCGGCGGCACCAAGAACGCCAACACTTGCGCCGGCTGGACCACCAGCGCAAGCGGAACGGGCCACATCGGCCAGACCGCGACCTCCGAATGGACCGATCACGGCGACTTCAACTGCGATGGCAGCGGAGGCGCGGCCCACCTCTATTGCGTCGAACAGTAGTCAGCGGTTGCGGCAGTCCGGGCAGAGGCCCTCGGCCTGGACGCGGACGGCCGAGACTTCGAAGCCCTGGGCGTCGCGGACGCGCAATCGATCGAGCGCGGGATCGTAGAGGTCGCGGACCTTCTTGCAGCTGACGCAGACCAGGTGGTGGTGCGGCTTGCCCGCGCCGGTGCCCGGGAGCGCGGCTTCGTAGCGGCCCTCCTCGTGTAGAGGATTCACGTCGGCCACCGCGCCGATCGCCTTCAGCGCCTCGAGGTTCTTGTAGACGGTGGCGAGCGACAAAGTCGGAATGCGGCGCTGCACCGCGCGGTGGATCTGCTCGGCGCTGGGATGCTCGCGCGACTGCGCCAGCGCCTCGAAGATGGCCAGCCGCTGGTGCGTGAGCGAGAGGCCGTGCGCGCGGCAGTACTGAGAGAACTTCTCGACTTCGTCGCGGGTTTTTTTCATTGCAGGTCCTGCCAGAGCGAGCGTCGGACTGCCTCGGGCAACTCGGCGCGGTGGCTATATTGCGGATGATCGATGACCAGCGCGGCCGGCCCTTCGAGCAGCGCTTGCGCGTCGGGCACCCTCACGTGGACGTACTGCACCGCCGCCACGCCGCGTCCCGGCTCCTCGCGGCCCGGCTCCATCTCGATCGGCGCGCGCCTGCCTTTCACCTCGAGAAACAAATGTCTGCTCAAGCCATACAATCGGGCCAGCTCCGCCTTCACCTCGGCGTCGCTGCCGCGCAGCTCGATCATGAGAGTGGCCGACAGCTCGCCGGGAGCCGGCAGCATGGTGTTGAACCCGGAGAGCTCCTCGGCCACGGCGGCCGGCTCGGTGATGCGCTCGGCGCGGAGGATCTCCTGCACCTGGAACTTCACCGTCAGCCGATTCTCGAAGAGGAAGCTGATGAACGGCCCCACGCTCACGCGGCGGTCCTTCTTGGCTTCGATCACCTCGCGGCGGAACTGATCGCGCACCGTCTCGTAGACCGCGTTCGGCCAGAGATCGTTGGTGCTCAAAGGTTTCATTTCTTCGGGCTCCTTAACCGCTCGCCGGCGTAGGCGGCCGCGAGAAGGCGCACGGGATGGAATGCGCGCCGGCCCGTCTTCTGCCGCAGCTGCAGGCACGCCAGCGGGCAGTCGCTCGAGACGGTTTCGGGCTCCGCCGCCTCGACCTTGCGCGCCGCGGTCTCCGCGACTTTCAAAGACTCCTGGAAGAACTCCGACTTCATCCCCCAGGTGCCGTCCATGCCACAGCACTTGTCGACCAGCGTGACGTCGCCGCCGGCCCACTTCAAGAGGTCGCGGCCGCGGTAGCCGAAATTCTGCACGCGGTTGTGGCAGGCCACGTGGAAGGCCACCTTGCCGACCGCGCCCTCGGGTGGCTTCTCCAGCTTCTTCTCGCGGGCCGCGCCGAGCAGGAAGTCGCTCAGGTCCATTACCGCGGCTGCGAGCTCGCGCGCCTCGGGCGTTCCGACCAGCTCGGGATATTCGGTGCGCAAGAGCAGCGTGCACGACGGACCGGGCGTGACGATCTTGCGGCCCGCGCGCACGGCGGGCAGCAGCGTCTCGACGTTCTTGCGCGCCAGCTCGCGCGCGCCTTCCAGGTCGCCGCCGTCGAGCTTGGGCATGCCGCAGCAGACTTGCTCGGGGTACTCGACCCCGACGCCCGCCCGCTCCAGCACCTCGACGGCGGCCCGGCCGATGGCGGGGTCGTTGTAGTTGACGAAGCAGGTGGCGAAGAGCGCCACCGCCTCGGAGCCTGACGGCTTTGGCGGTCGCCGCGACCACCACCTCGCAAAAGTCTCGCTGGCGTAGTCGGGCAGCTGCCGCTCGCGGGCGATGCCGATGGTCTTCTCCATCAGCATGCGGTTGAAGCCGTTGTGAGCGGCGGCGTTGGCGAGCGGCGCAATGCGAGTCATCGCGCTGCCCACCAGGTCGGTGGCGCCCAGGAGGCGCTCCCGAAAAGCGATGCCCTTCTCGCGCGCGTCGATCATCTTCGAGCGCAGCATCAGCTTGGGGAAATCGACCGCGAACTCGTGCGGCGGCACGTAGGGGCACTTGGGGTAGCAGAGCTTGCACTCGTAGCAGAGCTCGACCACGCGCTCCTTGTCTTCGTCCTGCAGGAGCGCAACCGGATTCTCCGTCGAGACCGTGACGTGCTTCAGGAGCTCGGCGGCCTCGTGCTCCTCGACCACGCGCCCGTTCTCGAGGTGCTTTCCCTCCGCTTCCTCGCGGTGCGGGTCGAGCGCATCTACGCGGCGGAAGAGCACGTCGAACGAGGGACAGAGATTGAAGCAGAGGCGGCAGCCGTTGCAGATCTCGAACACCCGGTGCAACTCCGACTGCAGATGCGCGCGGTCCCAGAACTGCGGGTTGTCGTACGCCATGGCGTGGCGGTCTTGCGACCAGTCGCGCGCATCTGCGATCGGCAGTTTCATCGCGCCGCCGTTACAGCGTGGCCAGCGTCTGCAGGCCCTTGGCGAAGCGGCCAGCGTGCGACTTCTCCGCCTTGGCCAGCGTCTCGAACCACTCGGCGATTTCGGTGAGGCCGTCCTCGCGCGCCTGGCGGGCGAAGCCGGGGTACATCTGCGTGTACTCGTAGGTCTCGCCGGCGACGGCGGACTTGAGGTTCTTCTCGGTGTCGCCGATGGGTTCGCCGGTGGCCGGGTCGCCCACCGCCTCGAGGAACTCGAGGTGGCCGTGCGCGTGGCCGGTCTCGCCCTCGGCCGTGTCGCGGAAGAGGCCGGCGATGTCGGGACGGCCCTCCACGTCGGCCTGCTTGGCGAAGTAGAGGTAGCGCCGGTTGGCCTGGCTCTCGCCGGCGAAGGCGGACTTGAGGTTTTCGTGCGTCTTGCTGCCTTTCAGTGCGGCCATGCGTGATCCTCCTGGGTTGGGGAAAGGGAGAAGATGTTGCGTTGGAGAATAATTCTCCAAAAAGGATTCGCCGGGTGACCGGACAGCATCGGTCAGTTGACCGATGTACGATTACGCGAGCGGCGGGATGGTCGTAGCATGCGCAACGCTCCCCCCATCGTTGCAGCTCTCGCGCTCGCCTGTGAAGGAGCGCTCCCCCAGAACCCGGAGTCACAGGAGAACCTGAGCCCGCCCCAGGCCACCATCGTGCTGGTGCACGGCATGGGCAGCTTCCACGTCGGCGACGTCGACTACTTCTACAGCGTGCCGCAGCTCTACCGCTCCCACGGCGCCAAGGTCTTCATTCCGGCGGTGACCGCCTTCGACAGCGTGGAGGAGCGCGCGGGCGAATTGAAGTCGCAGCTCGATGCGATCCCTGGACCGCTGGTCCTGCTCGGACACAGCCAGGGCGGCGTCGATGCGCGCTGGCTGGTGACCAAGCTCGGCTACGCCGACCGGGTCCTCGCCTTGGTGACCATCGCCACCCCCCACCACGGCTCGCCAGTGGCCGACGTCGCGCTGGGTCTCATCCCCGGCCCGGTGCAGGACGCCGTCGACGCCATCATCGGAGTGCTGGGCTGGTCGCTTGCGGGCGCGCGCGAGCTGACGGTGCAGAACATGGAGAGCGTCTTCAATCCGGAGGTGCCCGACATGCCGGGCGTCGCTTACTGGTCGTTCTCGGGCCGCGCGGCTCCTTTTGGAATCGGCGAGCGCAACGGCTGGCTGCATTCGCCGCTCTCGGCAACCTGGACGCTGCTCGACGCCTTCGGGTACGCCAACGACGGGATGGTGCCCGAGCCCAGCGCGCACTGGGGACGGTTCCTCGGCAGCCTCCCCGCCGACCACATGGGCGAAGTCGATCAGCCCCTCGGCTACACGCCTGATTTCGACGCGCGCGCCTTCTACGCTAGCCTGCTGCAGCGCTTCCACGACCAAGGCTGGTGAGCAGTGACGCAGTCGCAGTCTCCGGAGGAGCCGGCTTCGCCGGCGACGGGCGGAGCCCGCAGGGCGGAGCATCCAATAGCCCCGCGCTTCCGAGCGAGGCGCGCGCAGAACTGGGTCTTCCTCGGGCTCATGTACGCCATGTTCTACATGGCGCGCTACAACCTCTCGGTCGCCGATCCGTATCTGCTCAAGGCGTTCGGGTGGACCAAGGAAGACCTGGGCATCCTCAAGAGCGCGGGCCTGATCACCTACGGCATCTCCGTGTTCTTGAACGGCCCGCTTGCCGACCGCATCGGCGGCAAGCGGGCCATCCTCATCGGCGCGGCCGGGTCCGCCGTTGCCAACGTCGTCTTCGCGCTGCTCGGGTCGCACCTGGCCGCCGGCGGAGGAGGGCGCGCGGCGGCGGTGGCGCTCGCCTTCGTCTGCGCCGCCAACTACTACTTCCAGTCGTTCGGCGCGCTCAGCATCGTCAAGATCAACGCGGCCTGGTTCAACGTGCGCGAGCGGGGCGGCTTCGCCGGCATCTTCGGGATCATGATCCAGCTCGGACGGATGCTCCCCTTCGTGGTGGGGGCGCAGCTGCTCGCGCACCTGCCCTGGCCCTCGGTGTTCCTGGTGCCCGCGGCGATGTTGATTTTGATTCTCATTCTCAATTTCATCTTGGTCGAGGACTCGCCTGCGCGCGCCGGCCTGGGCGACTACGACACCGGCGACGAGAGCGCCGAGGACGCCGCGCGCCCGGCCACCCTCGGCTTCGTGCTGCGCAAGGTGTTCGCCACGCCGGTGGCGTGGGTCATCGCCGGCGCTTCCTTCTGCACCGGCATCGTGCGGCAGGGCATCCTCGACCAGTGGAGCATCCTCTACTTCAAGGAAGTGCACGGCCTGTTGCCCAATGCCCCGCTCGTGCAGCTGTTGCAGGCGTGGCTGATTCCGGCGTTCTCGGTCGTCGCCGGCCTCACCGCCGGATTCGCCTCCGACCGCATCTTCGGGGCGCGGCGCGGCCCGGTGATCTGCATCGCGTTCGGAGGGCAGATCGTCGCGCTCTTGCTTCTCGGCCAGGTGCAGTCGGCGCTCCCGGCGGTGCTGGTGCTGGCGGGATTGCAGTTCTTCATCAACGCCGGCCACTCGCTGATCGGCGGCGCGGCCTCGATGGACTTCGGCGGCAAGAAGGCGGCGGCCACCGCGGCCGGCCTGTTCGACGGAATGCAGTACGTGGCCGGCAGCGTGGTCGGCTACGGAATGGGCGCGCTCTTGCAACGCCACGGCTGGGGCATCTGGACCTGGGTGGTGCTGCCGTTCGCCGTCCTCGGCGCGACGCTCGCCGCCTCTCTCTGGAACACCCTCCCCAAGCGCACCGTCGCCGTCGTTCCCACTGCGCTCGAAGCCGATGCTGCCTAGATGACAGTTGCATCCACCGCCACTTCGCCCCATTTAGTGAAGCGTGGCTGATGCGAGCGCCAACAAGCGGCTGAAGATCGAGGCCCACGACGCCAGCCGGGTGGAGTGGTCGATCTACATCCCGCTGCCGCACGACCAGAGCGTCAACGAGGCGGAGGTCGCGCTGCGCCTCGAGTTCCCCGAGAACGTCTACGTGCCGCACGACGGCTGGGACCATCTGCAGATCCTGGCGCGCCTCAGTAGCCCCGACGAGGAGGCGCCGCCCGACGAGCCGCTCACCTTCGACGGCCTGCGCCGCTCGGCGCTGGGGGTGGCGCGGCGGATGAAGCTCTTGCGCGAGAGCATTCCCCGGGCTGCGCTGGCCCACTCGCTCAACCCCATGCCGGTGGCCCCGGCGCTGGCCCGCGACGTGGAGCGCCTGCTCGATCAGGCGGTCGCGCTCCTGGCCCACGCGCGCCATCATCTGCTCGCGGCGCGGCCCACCGACAGCGCCGAGCTCACCTGCGAGCGGGCGCTGGCCAACGAGTTCCTCTCCGGGCAACTGCTCGAGCTGCTCACCGCCGCCGAGGAGACCTGCGCGCAGATGCTCGGCCACGACGCGCTCCCCGGCTACCACGCGGTGGCCAACCAGCTGCGCGCGCACATCGCCCGGGCGCTGCGGGCCGAGCTGGCCGAGCGCGACGAGCGCGGCCAGCTGTTGCCCGAGGGCGACGACGCCGAGGCGCTGGCGCTCTTCCTCGACCGCGGCGCGCAGCTGAAGAAGCATTTCCAGGAAGTGCTCTTCCTCGAGCCCGAGACCCGCATGGTGGACCAGGCGGTGCGCAACTGGGTGGGCGCGGGGGGCGCCGCGCTGGCGTTCGTGATCTACTTCGGGCTGCAGACGTTGCAGACCAGCGCGGCCGCCGGCCTGGGCCTGATGACGCTGATGACGGTGGGCGCGCTCGCGTACGCCTTGAAGGACCGCGCCAAGGAGCTGACCCGGCAGTGGCTGGCGGGAAAGCTCTCGCACCTCTACGCCAACCGCCTGTTGGTCCTGCGCGAGCCGGCCCGCTTCGAGCCGCGCCGCAACGTGGTGATGCGCGCGCGCGAGTCGATGGCCCAGGCCCGGGTGAGCATGCCCGACCCTCTCAATCCCAGCGCCGGCTCGACCCAGCGGGCGGTCACCATCCTCTACAAGCAGCGCGCCCGGGTCACGCGCCTGCGCGGCCCGACCGGCGGCGTCTTCGAGCGGCTCAAGATCGTCTTTCGCTACGACCTGGCGCCCATCCTCACCCGCCTCGACGACTCGGTGAAGCGCGTGCCGGTGCCGTCGCCGGGGCGGCCCGGGGTGCGTTTCGCCGAGGCGCCGCGGCTTTATCGCGTGCCGATGAGCGTGTCGGTCCGCTCGCGCGCGGGCATCGAAAAGCGCGAGGGGGTGATCGTGCTCAACCGGCGCGGCATCGCGCGCATCCAGCCAGCGCCCGAGGAGCCGTTGCCGCTGCCTGCCGCCGACGTGGAGCTGCCGGATCTGGACGACGTGCCCGGTCTGGTCCCCCAGTCCTGACCCCTGGCACGAATTTCGCGAATCACGCGAATCACGCGAGTCGCGCGAATCACGCGAATCACGCGGCTGGGGGAGGAGGCTGATGGACTACGCGCATGCCCGACATGCTGGGAACGCGGGCGACGTCTTCAAGCACCTGGCGCTGATCGCGCTCCTCGACGAGCTCACCCACGACGCTTCGCCGCTCATCTACCTCGAGACGCACGCGGGCGACGGGATCTATCCGCTTGCCTCGGTGGGCGAATGGGGCGGCGGGGTGCAGCGGGTGTGGGACGCGAGCGGGGGACTGGTCGGGCGCTACGCGCGCATGGTCCGCGAACTTTCGCCTCCGGGAGCGGCGCGTCCGGAGGCGGTCCCCGGCTCGCCGCTTCTGGCCTCGAAGCTGCTGCGGCCCGCGGACCGCATGCTGCTGCACGAGATCGATCCGCAGTCCGCCCAGGTCTTGCGCCGTGCCGTCCCTCGCGCCGAAGTCCGTGAGTCCGACGGCCTGGCGGCGGAGGCGCCGCAGGGGCGCGCGCTGGTCCTGATCGATCCGCCCTACGCGCAGAAGCAGGAGTGGACGCAGGCCGCGCACGCCGCCGCGCGCATGCAGGGTGCGGCGCTCGCGCTCTGGTACCCGATCAAGGCACTCACCCGGCCGCGCGCGCTACTCGCAGCGCTGGCGAAGCTGGGCGTGCGCGGGACCGCGGTCGAGGTGCACTGGACGCCGTTGCGGCTCAAGCGCGACCGGCTCAACGGCTGCGGAATCATCTTCGCCAACGCCCCGCGCGCGGCAGTGTCGGCGCTCTGCGCGGCGCTGCCTGACCTTGGCCCTGCGCTGCAGACTCATGGAGAGTGGAGCAGCGTGGTGATCGGCTTCTGAGGACCTGCCTCTCAAAAACGCAAAGGGCGCCGGCCCTCTCGGACCCGCGCCCCCGCGTGAACATCCTGGACCCGCAGCTACGGGTTCTTCAGGTTGTCGTTCACCAGCTTGGTCATCTCGAACATCGAGACGGTCCGCTTGCCACCGAACACGTCGCGGAGAGCGTCGTCCGCGTTGATGTTCCGCTTCTCCTTCTTGTCCTGCAGGTTGTTCTTCTTGACGTATGCCCAGAGCTTCTTCACCACCTCGGTCCGAGGCAGCGGCTTGTCCCCGACGATCTTCGCGAGGGCCGCGCTCGGCTGCATGGCCTTCATGAATGCGGCGTTGGGCTTGCGGGCGGTCTTCTTGCCGGTCTTCTTGGCGGCTTTCTTCGCCATCGTAGTATTTCCTCCCATTGGGGGAGCACTCTCCCCTCGAAAACAGGCGCACTCTGACGGATCGTTTCCTCTTCGTAAAGCGATTTTTCCCTCTGGCGGCCTCTTTTCCTCCTCTGGCGGACCCGGGCAGCCCGCCTTCTGCGGCCCTGTCAAGGGCTTCGCGCGCCGGAAACTCTCAGCACCGACGCGCCTTCCCGTCTCAGGAGCACCGAAAGGGTCGCGCCTTTGGGGGCC
>Ga0307479_10003149_pt1 | contig 15004 bp, 10 predicted proteins | sample atmos_gasesECM4C_FD_203743 | JGI IMG/M metagenome (GOLD analysis project Ga0307479, IMG submission 203743) | Hardwood forest soil microbial communities from Morgan-Monroe State Forest, Indiana, United States - atmos_gasesECM4C_515 | ecosystem: Environmental > Terrestrial > Soil > Temperate... | reverse complement strand
GTAGAACCACTCACGAATCGACGTCTCAAGGAGCGGCCCGCCTGGAAGGACCTCGAAGTTCATTGTGAAAAGGCCCGCGGGCTGCATCTGCGAGATCTGTTCGCGGATGACCCCCAGCGCGGCCTACGTTTGACGGCCGAAGCGACGGGCATTTACCTCGATTACTCGAAGAATCGCATAACAGGCGAGACACTAAAGCTCCTCCTTCAACTTGCGGAGGAATCCGGGCTGAGGCAGCGGATCGCGGCCATGTTCGAGGGCGAGAAGATCAACCGGACAGAGAACCGGGCAGTGCTGCATACAGCGCTACGCGCGCCGCGCGGGGCATCGATCATGGTTGACGGGCATAACGTCGTGCCAGACGTGCACGAGGTGGTGGACAGAATGGCCGAGTTCTCGAAACGTGTCCGCAGCGGCGACTGGAAGGGCTACACCGGCAAGCGCATTCGCAACGTTGTGAACATCGGCATCGGTGGCTCCGATCTCGGTCCGGTCATGGCCTATGAAGCGCTGAAGTCCTACAGCGATCGAGCGATGACATTCCGCTTCGTTTCGAACATCGATGGCACCGACTTCGCGGAAGCGGTCCGGGACCTCGATCCCGCGGAAACCCTCTTCATCGTGTCTTCGAAGACGTTCACGACGCTTGAGACGATGACCAACGCGCAGACGGCTCGCGCATGGTCGCTGAGTGGCCTGGGCGGGGATGACAAATCGGTCGCCCGGCATTTTGTGGCCGTCTCGACCAACGCAGCGGAAGTGTCCAAGTTCGGCATCGATACGGCGAATATGTTTGGGTTCTGGGACTGGGTTGGCGGCCGCTATTCGATGGATTCAGCGATCGGTCTCTCGACGATGCTCGCCATCGGTCCGGACAGCTTCCGGGCCATGCTGGAAGGCTTTCACAAAATGGACGAGCATTTCCGCACGGCGCCTTTCGAACGAAACCTGCCAGTCCTCATGGGCCTGCTCACGATCTGGAACACCAATTTTCTGGGCGCGGAGACGGTTGCGGTGCTTCCCTACGAACAATACTTGAAGCGATTCCCGGCGTACCTCCAACAGTTGACGATGGAAAGCAACGGTAAGCATGTCACGCTGGATGGAGCCGAGGTGGACTATCAGACCGGCCCCGTTTACTGGGGTGAGCCCGGAACTAACGGCCAGCACTCGTTCTATCAACTGATTCACCAGGGAACCAGACTCATCCCCTGCGACTTCATCGCATTCGGTCAACCACTGAATCCGCTGGGCCGCCATCACGATATTCTTCTTGCGAACGTTTTCGCGCAAGCCGAGGCATTGGCCTTCGGTAAGACGCGCGAGCAAGTCAAGACGGAGGGCACGCCGGACTGGCTGGTCCCGCACCGCGTTTTCGAGGGCAACCGCCCATCGAACACTATCCTTGCCGAGCGGCTCACACCCGAGACGCTTGGCAAGTTGGTCGCGTTGTACGAGCATTCCGTCTTCACGCAGGGCGCTATCTGGGGCATCGATTCGTTCGACCAGTGGGGGGTTGAGCTGGGCAAGGTGCTGGCGAAGCGCATCATCCCCGAGTTGGAAAGCAAGGAAGAGCCTAAATTCGATCACGACAGTTCCACTGTGAGCTTGATTCGCCGCTACCGCAAATACAAGGAGACCGCATGAGGACCCTGGGCTACGACAAACCTCTTTACATTCTGCCGTTCGATCATCGAGGCTCGTTCCAGACGAAGCTGTTCGGCTGGCCGGGCACGTTGACAACGGAGCAGACAGCAAAGATCGCCGCCTCCAAGCAGGTGATCTATGATGGCTTCCAGGCCGCGCTCAAAGGCGGAGTGCCCGAGAGCAAGGCCGGCATTTTGGTGGATGAGCAGTTCGGCTCGGCGATCCACCAGAGTGCCCGGACTCACGGCTACACAAGGGCGTGCCCGGCCGAGAAGAGCGGACAAGACGAGTTCGATTTCGAGTACGGCGAGGATTTCGCCAAACACATTGAGGCTTTGCAGCCGACGTTCTGCAAGGTCTTAGTGCGCTATAACCCCGACGGTGACCGCGCCCTCAACGCCCGACAAGCAGCGAAATTGAAGCGGCTGTCGGACTACCTTCACGAGAAAAGCAACAGCATGTTCATGTTCGAACTACTGGTGCCGCCGGAGAAAGCGCAACTCGCGCGCGTGGAAGGAGACAAAAAAGCGTATGATCTCGGGCTTCGCCCGGAGCTCATGGCTGAGGCCATCGAGCTGTTGCAGAACGCGGGAGTTGAACCGGACGTCTGGAAAATCGAGGGCCTCGATCGCCGCAAGGATTGCGAAAAAATGGTCCGTACCGCGCGCCGCGGCGGGCGCGATAAGGTAGGCTGTATCCTTCTAGGCCGGGGCGAAGACGACCAAAAGGTACACGAGTGGCTGGCGACGGCTTCTGGAGTCCCCGGATTCATCGGCTTCGCCGTGGGCCGCACAAGCTTTTGGAACGCACTCGTAGACTGGCGCGCCAACAAGATCACGCGCGACGATGCCGTGAATGACATCGCCCGCCGCTACGTCCAGTTCGTGGATATCTTCGAGGAGCATGTCCGTGCCGCTTGACGCAGTAGACGCGAAAGTGGCGCCATCGATCGCCCCGTCAATCCTGGCCGCCGACTTTGCCCGTCTCGGCGAACAAGTGCGGGAGGCGGAGCGGGGTGGGGCGGACCGGATCCACGTCGACGTAATGGACGGCCATTTCGTGCGCAACATCTCGATGGGGGCTCCGATCGTCGCTTCGCTGCGGCCGGTGACGCGACTGCCGATCGAGACGCACTTGATGATCACAGACCCGGATACGTTCCTCCAGGAGTTCGCCGAGGCAGGGTCGGATTCCTTTCTCGTGCACTGGGAGGGCAACCTGAATCTGCATCGCACCGTTCACAATATCAGGGCGATCGGCAAGCGCGTAGGGGTTGCGATCAATCCTGCAACACCCGCAACCGTGCTGGAAGAGATCCTCCCGGAGATTGACCAGGTGTTGGTGATGACCGTTGATCCGGGATTCGGACATCAACCGTTTCTTCACACCACGTTGCCCAAGATCGGTATCGTGCGCCGAATGATCGCCCGTCTGAATCCAGGCTGCGATCTGGAGGTGGACGGAGGAATCGATTCCGCTACCGCGCGGCTGGCGGTCACGGCGGGAGCCAACGTCCTGGTGGCAGGGACGTCCGTATTTGGAGACGGCGAAGGAGTGGTGGCGGGAATGAAAGGCCTGAGAGCAAGCGTCAATTTCGTGAATCAATAACGTTCAACAAAGGAATTTACCTTATGCAACTTGGAATGATTGGTCTTGGAAGAATGGGCGCCAACATGGTGCGGAGGCTTCTCAGGGGAGGCCACGAGTGTGTGGTGTTCGATAGGTCCCCGAAAGCTGTCGAAGAGCTTGTCCAGGAAAAGGCGGTGGGAGCCGCGGACCTAAGCGATATGGTGAAGAAGCTGGAGACGCCACGGGCGGTCTGGCTAATGGTTCCGGCGGCCGTCGTCGACAAGACCATCTCCAATCTCCTGCCCTATCTCGAGGCGGGCGACACGATCATCGATGGCGGCAATTCGTACTATATCGACGATATCCGCCGGGCGAAGGAGCTGACCTCGAAGGGGATTCACTACGTCGACGTCGGCACCAGCGGCGGCGTGTGGGGTCTGGATCGAGGCTACTGCATGATGATCGGCGGCGAGAATCAGGTCGTCAACCGTCTCGATCCGATCTTCCGGCGGCTGGCGCCCGGCGCGGGCGACATCCCACGAACGCCCGGACGCGAGAAGCTCGACGGCACCGCGGAGCTGGGCTATCTTCACTGCGGCCCTAATGGCGCCGGCCACTTCGTAAAGATGGTCCACAACGGTATCGAGTACGGCTTGATGGCGGCCTACGCTGAAGGACTTGGAATCCTGCGCCAGGCCAACGTCGGCAAACAGCACGCGGAGGTCGATGCGGAAACAACTCCGCTGCGCCACCCCGAGCACTATCAGTACGAGCTGAATCTGCGCGACATAGCCGAGGTATGGCGTCGCGGCAGCGTGGTGGCCTCCTGGCTGCTCGATTTGACAGCGGCGGCGCTGGTCGACGACGCGGCGCTTTCGAAGTTTGCGGGACGGGTATCGGATTCGGGCGAAGGCCGCTGGACCATCAGCGCCGCGATCGATGAAGGCGTGCCGGCGCCCGTGCTGTCCGCCGCGCTCTACCAACGTTTCAGCTCGCGTGGTGATGCGGATTATGAGGACAAGCTGTTATCGGCAATGCGCTATCAGTTCGGCGGACACCTTGAAAAGTCAAGCGGAAGACAAGCCGCTTGAGAGGAGAAATCATGAGCGATTCCCATTCCGATGCACTGGTTTTTTTCGGCGCCACCGGCGACCTGGCGTATAAGAAAATCTTCCCGTCGCTCCAGGCGATGGTGAAACGCGGCACGCTCAATGTGCCGGTGGTCGGCGTCGCCAAGTCCGGCTGGAACCTCGACCAGTTTCGTAAGCGGGCGTACGACAGCCTGGAGAAGCACGGTGGCGTCGATCGCGCCGCCTTCGACAAGCTCTGTAGTTTGCTGCGTTACGTCGACGGCGACTACCAAGACCCTGCCACCTTCGGTGCAATTCGGCGGGAACTCAGCCGCTGCGGAACTCCGGCGCATTACCTGGCCATCCCGCCGGTCCTTTTTGGACTGGTTGTGGAGCAACTGGGGAAGTCGGGCTGCGCCCAAGAGGCGCGGGTTATCGTCGAGAAACCGTTTGGCACTGATCTCGGCTCTGCGCGCGCGCTGAATACGATCCTGCTCGGCACATTCGAAGAGAAGTCCATTTTTCGGATCGACCACTACCTCGGCAAGCGGCCGGTAAACAGCATGCTGTATGCCCGGTTTGCGAATTCGCTCCTGGAGCCGCTTTGGAACCGCACTCACATCGAGAGCGTTCAGATCACCATGGCCGAAGATTTTGGAATCCAAGGCCGCGGAGGCTTCTACGATCAGACCGGCGCCATCCGCGACGTAGTACAGAATCATCTGTTTCAGGTGTTGACGAACCTGGCGATGGAGCCGCCTGTCAGAGCGGACAGCGAATCCGTCCGGGATGAGAAGGTCAAGGTCCTGAAAGCGGTAGCGCCGCTCGGTGGGAACGACGTCGTTCGCGGCCAATTTCGCGGTTACAAATCGGAGAAAGGCGTGGCGCCCGAGTCGAAAACGGAGACTTTTGCGGCGTTACGGTTCGAGATCAATTCCTGGCGCTGGCAGGGTGTTCCTTTTTATGTCCGGGCCGGCAAGTGCTTGCCCGTGACCTGCACGGAACTCATGGTCCGGCTGCGGCGGCCGCCCAGAATCTTCCCGGCAGACGGCATAAAGCCAAATCATTTTCGGTTCCGGATCAGTCCGGACGTGACCATCGCGCACAGCATGATGGTCAAATCCTTAGACGGCGAGATGTCTGGCGAACCGATGGAATTGGTCGCGATGGAGGGCGCGCACGCGAATGAAATGGATGCTTACGAGCGGGTGCTCCACGACGCGATGGCCGGCGATGCCACGCTGTTCGCCCGCGAGGACTACGTCGAAGAAGCATGGCGCATCGTCGATCCGGTTCTCAAGGGAAATACCCCGGTGTACGAGTATGAACCGGGCACCTGGGGACCCGCCGAGGTAGAAAAAAGGATTGTTCCCGCGGACGGATGGAACAACCCTGTGATGAAGGCGCCACCTGCTCTCGGCGCCGAGGTCCATGCCGCATGACGCAACCCATGTGTATCGAAGTGCTGGAAACCGCCGAATCGGTGGCTCAAAAGGCCGCGGATATCATCGCTGAAGAGGCGAGGAAAGCCGTCGCCGCGCGGGGTCGTTTTGTGATGGCCGTAAGCGGCGGCCACACACCCTGGGTGATGTTGCGAGCGCTCGCGACCGCGGACGTGCCATGGCCAAAAGTTCACATCGTACAGGTGGACGAGCGTGTCGCTCCTGCCGGACATCCGGACCGCAATCTCACCCATTTGCGCGAAAGCCTTCTCGATCATGCGCCGCTGGCTGCCGGGCAGATCCACGATATGCCGGTGGAGTCCGTTGATTTGGAGACCGCGGCCGCGCAATACGCGGAGACTCTCCGCCAGATAGCCGGATCGCCGCCAGAACTCGATCTCGTCCACTTGGGACTGGGGCCCGATGGCCACACGGCTTCTCTGGTTCCCAATGATCCCGTTCTAAATGTCAAGAATGCGGACGTAGCAGTGACGGGGAGCTACCAGGGCCGGCACCGGATGACACTGACGTATCCCATGATCAACCGTTCACGGCGGGTCCTATGGGTGGTTACCGGCAATGAGAAAGCACCGATGTTGAATCGCCTGCTCGATGGCGATGAGGCGATTCCGGCGGGCCGGATTCATCGGGACCGAGCTCTTTTGCTCGTCGACGAAGCGGCAGCAGAACAGTTGATCGCGAAAAACGCAAAGGGAGCATAACATGCGCGTGGGAATCGCAACCGATCACGGCGGATTTAGTTTGAAGGAAGAGTTGGCCGCTTACCTTCGCGAAGCAGGGCATGAAGTGGTCGACGTCGGGGCCCATAGCCTCAATCCGGGCGACGATTACCCCGACTTCGTCATTCCGCTCGCTCAAGCAGTTGCCGCAGGAAGGGTGGAACGCGGCGTGGCGGTTTGTGGCAGCGGAGTCGGCGCCTCGGTCTGTGCGAACAAGATTCCGGGGGTCCGGGCCGGTCTGGTTCAGGATCACTACTCGGCTCACCAGGGAGTCGAACACGATGATATGAACATCCTGTGTATGGGCGGCAGGGTGGTGGGACCGGAAGTCGCCCGAGACCTGGTGGACGCGTTCCTGGCAGCCGAGTTCAGCAAGGGCGAGCGGCACGTACGCCGGCTGCGCAAGGTGGCTTCGCTCGAAATACAGGCTGTCCATCAATAAGACATTTGCAATAAGACTTTGCAGGGAGATCAAAACATGAGTGTTACGCAGGTAGTTCCCGCAGTATCGAAGACCGACATCGATCAACTGTGCATTGATACGATTCGCACGCTTTCCATCGACGCGGTGCAACAGGCGAAGTCTGGACATCCGGGCACGCCGATGGCGCTCGCGCCGCTGGTTTACACCATCTGGAACCGAATGATGCGATTCGATCCCAAGGATCCAATCTGGCCGAATCGCGACCGGTTCGTGCTGTCGAATGGCCATGCCTCGATGCTGTTGTGGTCCGTGCTCCACCTGACGAAGACGCGAGCAGTGAACGGGGAATATGAGAACCTGGGCCAGCCTTCGGTGGCGCTCGACGATATACGCCGCTTTCGTCAACTCGACAGCAAGGCGCCCGGACACCCCGAGTACCATTGGGTCTCGGGCGTCGAGACTACGACAGGACCGCTCGGGCAAGGCGTGGCTACCAGCGTGGGCATGGCGATTGCGCAGAAGTGGCTTGCCCATCGATACAATCGGCCAGGCTTCCAGATCTTCGACTACAATATTTATTCGGTCTGCGGAGACGGTTGCCTCATGGAAGGGATCTCGTCGGAGGCAGCATCGCTCGCCGCCCATCTGGGCCTCGATAACCTCTGCTGGATTTACGACAACAATCACATCACGATCGAAGGCAACACGAGGATTACGTTCACCGAGGACGTCGCGGCGCGATTCCTCGCATACGGCTGGAATGTTTCGAGAGTCCAAGACGCTAACGATGTAGATGGAATCGAGAGTGCGCTCCAGGCTTTCCGCGAGACAAAGAACAAACCCACTTTGATCGTTCTCGACAGCCACATCGGCTACGGCTCTCCGCACAAACAGGACACGGCCGCCGCTCATGGCGAGCCCTTGGGCGACGACGAGATCCGGCTAGTCAAACGCGCTTACGGATGGCCCGAAGACGCCAAGTTCCTGGTCCCGGAAGGGGTCTACGAGCGCTTTGAAGACGGCGTGGGCGCTCGCGGCGAGAAGGCTCGCGCGAAATGGACAGAGCTGTTTAGCGAATATCGAGCCAAATATCCGGAGCTCGCAACTGAGATTGACTTGATGCAGCGCCGCGAACTTCCGACTGGCTGGGATCGAAACCTGCCCACTTTTCCTGCCGACGCCAAAGGCATGGCGGGGCGCGACGCTTCGGGAAAAGTGCTGAACGTGCTGGCGCAGAACATCCCGTGGTTCCTCGGCGGTTCGGGGGATCTTGGGCCGTCGAATAAGACGGCGCTTACGTTCGAGGGCGCTGGCGATTTCCAGGCCGGCAGTCCTGGCGGGAAGAATCTCCACTTCGGCATCCGCGAACACGCAATGGCAGCGATCGTGAATGGGCTCTCTCTATCGAAGGTACGAGCGTTCGGTGCCACGTTCTTCATCTTCAGCGACTACGCACGGCCCGCCATTCGGCTTTCGGCTCTGATGGAGCTGCCTTCCGTCTTCGTCTTCACGCATGAAGCCATGAGCGACGGAGAGGACGGACCGACGCACCAGCCGGTGGAGCACCTGGCGTCTTTGCGGGCTATTCCTGGGCTGGTCACATTCCGGCCCGCCGATGCGAATGAAGTAGTCGAGGCGTATCGCTACATCATGCAATTGCGGCATCAGCCCGCGGTGCTTGCGTTATCGCGCCAGCCTTTGCCTACGCTGGATCGCAACAAGTACGCGGCTGCCTCCGGTTTAGCGCGGGGCGCATACATACTGACCGACGCCCCTGGCGGCGATCCCGAAGTGATCCTGATTGCCTCGGGAAGCGAAGTCAGTCTCGCTGTGGACGCTCACGAGAAATTAAATGCCGAAGGCATCCGCTCGCGAGTGGTCTCGATGCCGTCGTGGGAGATCTTCGACCATCAGCCCAACGAGTATCGCGAGAGCGTGCTGCCCGCAAAAGTCACGGCGCGGATCTCGGTGGAGCAGGCTTCGACTTTCGGATGGGAGCGCTACGTGGGCAGTTCCGGCCGCATGATCGGCATGAAGACCTTCGGGGCCTCAGCCCCGCTCAAAGAACTCCAAAGAAAATTTGGCTTTGAGCCTGGCCGCGTTGTCCAGGTTGCCAAGGAACTCCTGGGCAGGCCGTAAGAAGAACACATGAGTTCCATCCCCGGGCGTGCGCTCGCTGAACGAGAGGGACAAAGTTACCCTCTCGGAGCAACGCTCGTTCCTGATGGAGCCAATTTCAGTGTATTCTCGCGCGGAGCGGCCAGCGTCGAGTTGCTGCTGTTTGAGCAGCAGGACGATTCCCGCCCGGCACGGGTGATTTCGCTTGACCCCGCAGTGAACCGGACGTACCACTACTGGCACGCTTTCGTGCCGGGCGTGAGACCGGGCCAGATCTACGGATATCGCGTGAGCGGGCCGTGGGATCCAGCGAACGGAATCCGATTTGACTCGAGCAAAGTGCTCCTCGATCCGTACGGACGAGCCGTAGCCGTTCCGAATGGCTATAGCCGGGATGCCATTCTCAAAAAGGGCGAGTCCACGGCGGCGGCCATGAAGAGCGTCGTAGTGGATTCTCACGCCTATGATTGGGAAGGCGACGTACCTCTGAAGCGGCCGAGTTCGCGGACGGTTATCTACGAAATGCACGTCCGTGGCTTTACCCAACATCCCAACTCCGGCGTTCGAGACGACCTTCGAGGAACGTACGCCGGCCTGATTGAGAAGATCCCGTACCTTCGGCAACTCGGGATCACCGCGGTAGAGCTTCTTCCCGTATTCCAGTTCGACTCTCAGGACGCTCCGCTGGGACTGGTTAATTACTGGGGTTACGCACCCGTCTCGTTCTTCGCTCCGCATCAGGGTTACAGCTCGCTGAGAGATCCGCTGGGGCCGGTCGATGAATTTCGCGATATGGTGAAAGCGCTGCATCGCGGCGGCATCGAGGTCATTCTCGACGTTGTGTTCAACCACACCGCGGAAGGCGATCACCGCGGCCCGACGATCAGCTTCCGCGGGTTCGATAACAGCACCTACTATCTGCTTGAATCCGACCGCTCGCGATACGCGAATTACAGCGGTACGGGAAACACGCTCAACGCCAATAACCCCATCGTTCGGCGCATGATCTTGGACAGCCTCCGCTATTGGGTGCAGCAGATGCATGTGGACGGCTTTCGATTCGACCTGGCTTCGATTCTGGCGCGCGATTCGTCGGGCCAGCCAATGCTGAACCCGCCGGTGCTGTGGGACATTGAGTCGGACCCCATCCTGGCCGGCGCGAAAATAATCGCCGAGGCGTGGGATGCCGCCGGCCTGTATCAGGTCGGAAGTTTTGGAGGGGATAGCTGGAGGGAATGGAACGGGCGGTTTCGAGACGATGTCCGCGGCTTCTTCCGAGGGGATGAAGGCTCAGTGGCGCTAGTCGCGGACCGATTGCTCGGCAGTCCCCAGATCTACGGGCACGAGGAGCGGGAGGCCGAGGTGAGCGTCAATTTCGTGACCTGCCACGACGGGTTTACCCTCAACGACTTGGTGTCCTACAACGCAAAGCACAACGAGGCTAACGGGGAATCCAACCGCGACGGGGCGAACGACAATCGAAGCTGGAACTGCGGCGTTGAGGGTCCGACCGCCGATGCCGTCGTGGATGCCCTGCGGAACCGGCATGTGAAGAATCTCATAACCTGCACCATGCTCTCGCTGGGCATGCCCATGATCACCATGGGCGACGAAGTGCGCCGCACGCAGCACGGCAATAACAACGCTTACTGCCAGGACAACGAGACCAGTTGGTTCGATTGGTCGCTGATCTCGAAGCATGCGGATGTACTTCGTTTTGTAAAGCTGCTCATCGAGCGCCGCCTGTTACGCAACTTCCAGGACGACTACGAAGGTGAATCCCTGAACCAATGGCTCCGCGAATCGAACAAGGCCTGGCACGGGGTAAGACTCAATCAACCCGACTGGAGCAACTGGTCGCATAGCGTGGCATTGGGCGCGGAGATCATGCAGGAACGACACTTCGTTCACTGGATCTTGAACGCGTATTGGGAGCCGCTCGATTTTGAGCTGCCCGAACTCAGCGTCGAGCGCAGTGGACCGTGGAGGCGATGGATCGACACGGGGCTGGACTCGCCGGAAGATATCGTCCAGTGGCAGGACGCACCGCCATTCTCAGGCCGCACATATAAAGTTGGTCCTCACTCCGTAGCGGTCCTTTACGCTCCGTTGGGGAACAGCTCATAGCTGCTGCGCCCAATGAACGGAATCGGGCTAGCCGCGGCTCTCGCCCTCCTGGCAGCGACGGAAACCGGGAGGAGGTCGCAGATCGCGCTCGCTTTGTCCAGCTATTTCTCTACGCGCTGCCCGTCGAGCATGAGACTGCGATTCGTCTGCGCGATGAAGGCCGTATCGATGATGATGTCCTGCCCCACATCGAACGCGAGTTGGACCTGGCCGAGTCCAGGCTAATGCTGGCTAGCTGAGGGCTTCGTCTGATTTCTGATAACGGTCATGGAGCGCGACAAAAATGAGTTATCATGACTGCACTCTGCCTTGGCGCCCAGAATGCCGCCAAGAATCGAGGTAAGGCCAGCCATGGCATCGTCGAACGCCCAGGTCAAGAAAGTCCCGCCGGCCGTTCTGCGTTACATCCTTGCAATTGTTTCCTTCGCGATCGCCCTGGGGTTGGCGCTTCTTGCGCAACGCCTTAATTTCCGCAATGTGGAGGTGCCGCTCTTTCTGTTCGCGGTGGCCGTCACCGCCTGGTATGCAGGACCGCTACCTGCCGCCGTGACGGTTGTGCTCTCGATCCTTTTCTTCGACTACTTCTTCACCGAGCCGCTTTACACCCTTTACGTCACAACTTCGGACATTCCTTACTTGATCGTATTCATAAGCTTCGCATTGCTCGTTGCATGGTTCAGCACCGTTCGGCGCCGCGTCGAGCAGGATCTTCGTCAGGCCCGCGATCACCTCCAGATAATAGTTGAGGAGCGGACCCAGCAGGCCAGCCTGCTCAATCTCACACATGACACCATCTTCGTCCGCGATATGAACGACGTCATCACCTATTGGAACCGGGGGGCGGAGGAGTTGTACGGGTGGACCCCGGATGAGGCGATTGGAAAGCGCTCTCACGACCTCCTGGGGACTGTTTTTCCTGCGCCGATCGACGACATCAGCGCGGAACTGCTGCGGGCAGGCCGCTGGGAGGGCGAACTCAAGCACACGAAAGCTGACGGGAAGGGGGTCGTGGTGTCGAGCCGATGGGCGCTGCGGCGCGACGAGCAGCAGCGGCCAGTCGGGACCATGGAAACCAACAACGACATTACGGAGCGCAAACGCCAGGAGGAGGAGGTTCGCACTCTGAATCGGGAGCTTGCAAGCCGGTCCACCGAGCTCGAAAGCAAGAACAAGGAGCTGGAGGCTTTTGCCTATTCCATCTCGCACGACCTGCGCGCGCCCTTGCGCCATATGTCCGGTTACGCGGAGCTGCTTCAAAAGAAGGCGTCTTCCGTTCTAGACGAGAAGAGCCAGCGATATATGCTGATGATCCTGGATTCGGCAAAACGCATGGGCAACTTAATCGATGACCTTCTGTCCTTTTCGAGAATAGGGCGTACTGAAACGCAAAAGAGTCTGGTCAACCTGGAGCAACTGGTTAAAGAAGCCCTTACCGAGATCCGTCAGGACACGGACGGACGGAACATTGTCTGGAACGTCAGCACGTTGCCTACTTTCTATGGAGATCGCTCCATGTTGAGGCTCGTATTTGTTAATCTTCTCTCGAATGCGGTGAAATTCACGCGCACCCGGCCGCAGGCCGAAATCGAGGTCGGATGCACCGGAGGCAACACGCATGAGGTCGTGCTGTACGTTAAAGACAACGGCGTAGGTTTTGATATGAAGTATGTGAACAAATTGTTTGGCGTCTTTCAGCGTTTGCATTCGTCCCACACGTTTGAAGGCACGGGAATAGGTCTTGCTACGGTCCAGCGGATCGTGCAGCGTCACGGGGGCAGGGTCTGGGCAGAGAGTTTGGTCGACAAGGGCGCGACGTTCTATATTTCAGTTCCCATGTCGCAGAAGAACACAGAGGAGAAGTATGGATAAAGTAGGACGCATTTTAATGGTGGAAGACGACCAGAAGGACGTGGAGCTCACGCTCACTGCTCTTGAGGATTACAACCTCGTCAACGAAGTCGTCGTTGTTGGTGACGGCGAGGAGGCCCTGGACTATCTCTATTGCCGTGGGCAGTTCAAGTTGCGCACGGGGGACAACCCGGCGGTCATGTTGCTTGACCTGAAACTGCCCAGGGTGGACGGGCTAGAGGTTTTGAAGCAAGTCAAGTCCGACGACAAGTTGAAACTGATCCCCGTGGTGGTGCTGACGTCGTCTCGCGAAGAACAAGACATGGTGGCCAGCTACAAACTGGGAGTAAACGGTTATGTGGTGAAGCCAGTTGACTTTCACGAATTTGTGAACGCCATCAAGGAACTCGGCGTCTACTGGGCGGTCATCAATGAGCCGCCGCCCGGGAGCGTAAAGAAGTGACTCATGCAGCGCCCCTTGCGGATTCTCTCGCTGGAAGACGATCCCACCGATGCGCAGTTGATTCAAGAGCTGCTTGAGGCGGCAGATCTTCGTTGTGATGTAACACTGGTTGAAACCGAAGCGGAGTTCGTCGCTTGCCTCGATCGCGGCGGAATCGATCTGATTCTGGCCGATTACACACTTCCCTCCTTCGACGGGCTTTCCGCCTTGAGGCTTGCCCTGGATAAGCGCCCAGATGTGCCCTTCATCTTTGTTTCTGGCACACTGGGCGAAGAAGTGGCGATCGAAGCGCTCAAGATTGGCGCTACCGATTACATTCTGAAGACGCGGCTATCGAGGCTCGTGCCCTCAGTGCACCGCGCGCTGCGGGAATCCCAGGAGAGAGCCGAACGTAAGCGGGCCGAGGAGGCGCTGCGCCGGAGCGAGGCTTACCTGGCTGAGGCCCAAAGACTCAGCCGCACAGGCAGTTTCGGCTGGGAAATTGCCACCGGCAGGATCTATTGGTCGGAAGAGACCTTTCGAATCTTCGAATGTGATCCGGCGATTCAGGCCACGGTAGAGTTGGTTATTGAGCGCACGCACCCCGACGATCGCGAGCTTCTACGTCAAGTAACGGAGCGAGCGTTGACGGAGAGAAACAATTTTGACTACCAGCATCGTTTGCTGTTGCCCGACGGCTCCGTCAAATTCGTTCGAGTCGTGGCTCATCCCGCGTTAGGCGAAGAGGGCGGGTCGCAATTTGTGGGGGCGGTGACGGACATCACGGACCGAAAGCGCGCGGAAGACGATCTTCAAAGCGCTTTTCACGAAATTAAGAGACTGAAAGACCAGCTTTACGAAGAGAACGTCGCGCTACGGGAAGAAATCGACAAAACATCGATGTTCGAGGAGATCGTCGGCGAATCGCCCGCATTGCAAGCCGTCCTTGGGCGTGTAGCCAAGGTCGCGCAGACGGACTCCACGGTGCTGATCGCGGGGGAAACAGGCACAGGCAAGGAGCTGGTGGCGCGCGCGATTCACAAACGATCCCGGCGCGCGACACGAGCTTTTGTCAGCGTTAACTGCGCCGCCATCCCGTCTTCGCTCATCGCCTCTGAATTGTTCGGCCATGAGAAAGGGGCTTTCACGGGCGCAACGGAGCGCCGGCTCGGCCGTTTCGAATTAGCGGAAGGGGGCACTATTTTCCTTGACGAAATCGGGGAGCTTCCCCTGGAGACCCAGATCGCATTGTTGCGTGTACTGCAGGAGCGCGAGTTCGAGCGCGTGGGGGGCGCCAAGACCATTCGAGCGGACGTGCGAGTGATTGCGGCCAGCAATCGCGACTTGCAGAAGTCCATCGACGCCGGCACGTTTCGAAGCGATCTGTATTACCGGCTCAACGTTTTCCCGATTGCGATGCCGGCGCTGCGGGAAAGGCAAAAAGACATCCGGCTGCTCGTCGAGTATTTCATCGATCGCTACGCCACGAAGGCGGGAAAGAAAATACGGGGTATTAGCCGAGCGACACTTGCGAGGCTTGAGTCGTACGCGTGGCCTGGCAACATTCGCGAGCTCCA